>Ga0114968_10004741_pt1 | contig 10110 bp, 9 predicted proteins | sample M_130807_EF_Meta_FD_87020 | JGI IMG/M metagenome (GOLD analysis project Ga0114968, IMG submission 87020) | Freshwater microbial communities from Lake Montjoie, Canada to study carbon cycling - M_130807_EF_MetaG | ecosystem: Environmental > Aquatic > Freshwater > Lake | place: Lake Montjoie... | reverse complement strand
GTATTGAAACGACTGGCAAAACTACCAGTAATTTAGTGATGCGTTCTCCTTTAAAGGGCGTGGTAGTCAAGCGTGGTGTTGAGCCTGGTGCGGTTGTGAATTCTGGTGATGTGATTGCCACGCTAGCGGATCCTAAACAACTCTGGTTCTTGGGTAATGTATTTGAGCAAGACTTTCGCAGGATTAAGCCGGGTCAGAAAATGGTTTTGACTCTTGAGGCTTACCCCGAAAAAGAGTTTATTGCCTATGCTAATTACATTTCGCCGACAATTGATCCGCAAACGCGCGCATTGTTAATTCGTGCTGATTTGGAAAATACTGATGATCTCTTACGTCCAGATATGTATGCATCTGCTTTATTGACTACTGGCATGGCAGATGCAGTTGTAGTTCCTCAGACAGCCATTGTCAGAATTCGGGAAAGTCGATTTGCCATTATTAAAGTTGGCCCCGAAACCTATCGCCGTGTGCCCGTAAAAGGTTATGACCTCAATAGCAAAAGCTTTGCTATTACAGAAGGTGTAGAGCAGGGATGGCAGATTCTGGCTGAGGGTGCTGTTTTGATGAACGATCGTTTTGCAAAGCAGGAGGACTAAGTGAGCGTTTTCACCTCCTTTATTAGAGGGGTAGTTGAGAAGCGCGTGCTTGTCATTTTTGCTTCTATCGTATTGCTTGGTTTAGGTATGCTTAGCTTAAGTAAGCTGCCAATCCAACCTTATCCTGGTGTAGCGCCACTAACGATTCAAGCTATCTCCCAATGGCCTGGGAGAAGTACGACTGAAGTTGAGCAGCAGGTCACGATTCCAGTTGAAAATGCCTTAGCAGGCATCCCAGGTTTGCAGGCCTTCCGCTCAGTATCCTTATTTGGCTTATCTGTAGTCACCCTCAAATTTAATGACACAACGGATCCATTTAAAGCACGACAAACCTTTTTGGCAAATTTAGCAAACGTTGCCTTTCCTCCCGGTGTGACCTCAAGCATTAGTCCTGATTCAGATGCTACTGGCGAGATCATGCGCTATGAAGTGCGCTCTGACTATGCATCTTCACGTCTCTTAAAGACTTTACAAAACTACCAGATCTATAAGGAGTTGAAGCAAACACCTGGTGTAGCTGATGTCTCTTCTTTTGGTGGTCAAGTCCGTCAATATCAAGTGATAGTAAGCCCAGAAAGTTTGCAAGCAAAAGACATCTCGATCAATCAATTGCTGGCGGCTTTGACGAACGCCAATAGCAATACTGGTGGCGGTTTGTTGCCAAGTGGCGAGCAGCAATTTGTGGTGCGTGGTGTTGGACTACTCAGAAATATCGATGATATTAAGCAGGTTGTAATAACGACTAAGAATGGTGTTCCAATTCGGATTGGTGATGTCGCTCAAGTGGTGATTGGTAGCGCACCTCGTTTAGGTATGTTTCAGTTCAATAACAATCCTGACTCAGTTGAGGGGATTGTGTATTTACGACGCGGTGAGAATGCTACAGAGGTATTGGCACGCGTTCGCACTACCGTAGATAATATTAATAGGCATGTATTGCCCCCTGGTATCGAAGTAAAACCTTTCTATGATCGTCAAGTCCTGCTGGATATTACGGTTGGAACTGTAAAACACACCTTGTTCTTTGGTATCTCGCTAGTTTTGGCGGTACTCTTTTTCTTTCTAGGCAATATTCGCGCAGCCGCTGTCGTTGCTGCGGTCATTCCATTGGCGCTTTGCGTCTCATTTATTCAGATGCATTTGTGGAGCGTGCCAGCGAATTTGATTTCTTTGGGCGCGATTGACTTTGGCGTGATTGTTGACTCGGCAGTGATTTTGACTGAGAACGTCATGCGACATTTAGAGGAGGGTGGTAAACGCCTCAACCAAAGCATCATCTTGGCCACCAGCGAAGTGCAACGTGCCATGATTTATTCCACTGGGATCATTATCGTCGCCTATTCACCATTGTTCTTTATGGGCGGGGTAGAGGGCATCATCTTTAAGCCAATGGCATTTACGATGGGCTTCGCATTAATTGCTGCGATGATACTGAGTCTGACATTCTTGCCAGCAATGATCTCTTTGGTATTTGGTGAAAACCTTCATCACAAGCCACCATCATTTATTACCAAGATTTTAGAAAGCTACAAGCCTTTGCTCAGAAAATGGATGGATCGTCCATTAACTGTTTTCTCAGTAGCCGTCTTTGTCTTGGGCATTACCTTGTTGAGTATGACGCGCCTGGGAACAGCATTCTTACCGACCTTAGAAGAAAACAATATCTGGCTGCGCGTGACCCTGCCTAATACCGTGGACTTAGATTACTCGGTCAAAATTGCCAATCAACTGCGCGAAAAGTTTATGGCGCAACCCGAAATTGATAAGGTAGCCGCTCAAATCGGGCGACCAGATGATGGCACCGACTCTACTGGTGTCTTTAACCAAGAGTACGGTCTTTATCTGAAGAGTCCAGAAAATATGCCAAATGGATCTTCTAAGCAAGATTTAATTGCGCATTTAGAGAAAGAGCTCAATCAGATTCCGGGGATTACTTATAGCTTCTCCCAATACATTCAAGATAACGTGAATGAAGCGTTGTCTGGCGTTAAAGGCGAGAATTCCGTCAAGATATACGGCACGGACCTTGAGGTCTTGGATCAAAAAGCCCATGAGGTCATTGACCAGCTCAAGAAGGTGAGGGGTGTTGCTGATGAGGGTATCTTGAAGGAGCTCGGTCAGCCAACGCTCAATATTCAAATTGATCGAGACAAAGCTGCGCGTTATGGCATTAACGTGAATGACATTCAGGTGGTTGTTGCCAACGCCATCGGCGGTGCAGCGGTAACCAACTTACTGGAAGAGGAAAAAACTTTTGGTATTACTGTTCGTCTTAATGCAGGTAGCCGCAATGACGTGGCGGATATTGGCCACTTATTGGTTGAAGCTCCTGATGGCACCAAGATTCCTTTGTCAATGGTTGCTACTGTTCGCTTAACAGATGGTCCATTCTTTATCTATCGTGAAGCCGGCAAACGTTACATTGCCATTAAGTTCAGCGTGCGCGATCGTGACCTCGGTAGTGCAGTGGAAGATGCTCAGTTCTTGGTTGAGAAAAATATTACCTTGCCGCCGAACTACTCTATTAGCTGGGATGGTCAGTTCAATCAAATGAAGCAGGCTCAGAAGAAATTAATGCTCATCGTGCCATTGGCTTTAATGGGTATCTTCTTGTTGCTCGTTAGTGCCTTTGGTAATTTCCGCGATGCATTCATTGTGATGATTAATGTGCCATTTGCTGCTATTGGCGGCGTGATTGCTTTGCACTTAGCGGGTGAGACTTTGAGTATCTCGGCATTCTTTGGGTTCTTATCGCTCTTTGGTATTGCGATTCAGGATGGCGTGATCTTGATTTCCTTCATTAACAAGACGGCCGCTACTGAGTATGGCCAGATGAAAGACATCATGGTCGAAGGCGCTTCATTGCGAGTTCGACCAGTGTTAATGACTGCGGCACTTTCAGGATTGGGCCTCTTGCCGGCTGCTTTATCCCATTCGATTGGTTCGGAGGCGCAACGTCCTTTGGCTTTGGTGATTGTGGGTGGCATGGTCACCACAACCATCTTGACTCTCTTGGTGCTACCAGTTATTTACGGTTGGTTTAGAGGTCGTGCCTTAACTCAAACAAGCAATATTTAACAAATTAGCCAAGAAGAAAGTAATTCATATTCATGAGCGATCGTCAGCCACATATTCTGGTTTCTAATGATGATGGCTATTTGGCGCCAGGCTTATTAGCTTTGGTAAATGCAGTACGGCCTTTAGGTCGTATCACTGTGATTGCTCCCGAGCAAAATCATAGTGGCGCTTCAAATTCTTTAACACTTTCTAGACCCCTATCGATTCATCGGGTAGCAGGTGGTGAGCGTGATGGATTTTTCTTTATCAATGGCACTCCAACCGATTGTGTGCACGTTGCCATGACAGGTTTCTTGGATGAGAAGCCAGACCTTGTGATCTCTGGTATCAACCAAGGTGAGAATATGGGTGAAGATACGCTTTACTCAGGCACGGTTGCTGCGGCAGTGGAGGGCGTCATGTTTGGGGTGCCCGGTATCGCATTCTCACAAATTGATCGTGGCTGGAATCGTATTGAAGATGCTGCTAAAGCGGCTCATGATGTGGTTGCGCAAATGCTAGTTTCTGCTTTAGCGCGCACTGAAGGTACTGCAACCTTGCTGAACGTCAACATCCCAAATCGTCCTTATGCTGATTTATACCGCTGGCGTGTTACTCGATTGGGCAATCGTCATCATTCACAACCAGTTGTAGTGCAAGATAGTCCACGCGGTGACAAGATCTATTGGATTGGCGCGGCTGGTGATGTAAAAGAAGGTTCCGAAGGCACTGACTTTCATGCGATTGCCGAGGGATGCATTTCAATTACACCAATGCAATTAGATTTAACACATCATGCTCGTTTGGCAGCGATGCGGGCTAACGGCTGGGATCGCGGTTGAAGGCACCCACAGAACGCTTTGCCGCCTATCGGCAGGCCCTAGCTGCAAAAGTGCATGCTAGTGGTGTAAAGCACGGTAAAACTTTAGAGGCGATTGCTACTGTACCGCGCCATGCCTTTATGGATGCTGGTTTGCATGCGCAGGCTTATGAAGATACTGCTCTACCTATTGGGCATGAACAAACGATTTCTAAGCCATCAGTGGTGGCTCGCATGATTGAGTTGCTGCATAAACCAAGGCATCCGCTTGGCAAAGTTCTGGAAATTGGTACTGGTTGCGGTTATCAAGCGGCCGTACTGAGTTTGTTGGCAGAGGAGGTCTACTCTATTGAGCGTATTCGCCCATTGCATGACATGGCTAGAGCCAAGTTACGACCATTCCGTATCAATAACCTGCGCCTGATTTACGGCGATGGCATTTTGGGCTTGCCCCAAGCGGCTCCATTTGATGGAATTATTTTAGCGGCAGCAGGTCTGGGTATTCCGGATGCCTTACTAGATCAATTGGCGATTGGCGGCCGCTTGGTAGCCCCAGTTGCCAAAAATGACAAAGAGCAGCAATTAGTGATGGTGGAAAGAATGAGCTCCCAGCGCTATCAAAGAACTGTACTGGACGGGGTCTTTTTTGTCCCCTTACAATCAGGGGTAGTATGAAATTAATTATGAATTTACTGATTCAAAACCCTATTTAATGCCACATACCTTATCTACTCGCAATCTCTTGCTGATCGCACTGATCTCCACCACCGTGGTGGTGTTCTCAGGATGCACGACGCCGCGCGCAAAACCCGCCAGCGTGACTGATCGCACTGGTGGTGCTGTAGCGGCAGAGCCAACCCCTCCTGGCTACTATCGTGTGAAGAAGGGTGACACATTGGCGCGTATTGCTTTGGATCACGGCCAGGCGCCACGTGATGTTACTCAGTGGAATAAGGCAGCCAATCCCAATTTCAATCCCAATGTGATTGAGGTAGGCGATTTAATTTTGATTAAAGCGCCCGCAGGCTCTAAGCCAGTAAAAGTAGCCGAGAAAAAGCCAAGTGCAGATAAGCCGGATACACCAGCTCAAGCTCAAGCACCAGAGCCTGTTAAAAATGAAGTAGTAGCTGAACCGGGTATTCGTTTGTCATGGCCTGCTAAGGGCAAGGTCACTGGCGAATTTAGTGAGACAAATAAAGGAATTGATATTGCCGGTAAAGTGGGTGAGCCTATTCTGGCGGCATCTGACGGTAAGGTTGTTTATGCGGGCAATAGCTTGCGTGGATATGGCAATCTCGTGATTATTAAACACGACAACACTTATTTAACAGCATATGCTCACAACAGCAAACTCTTGGTTAAAGAGGGCGACTCGGTTCGCAAAGGTCAGAAGATTGCCGAAATGGGTGATACGGATGCGAACTCAGCAAAGTTACATTTCGAGCTGCGAGTAAACGGCAAGCCTGTTAATCCAATGCCATATCTGCAGTAATCTTGTAGCTCGCGCGCATGGCTACTGTCCTCGTATTTGATATTGAAACCATTCCCGATGTAGCTGGCTTACGCCGTCTGGAGGATTTTCCAGACTCCATGAGCGATGCCGATGTTGCCGCTAAAGTCATGGCTGAGCGCGCTGAAAAAACCGGTAGTGAGTTTTTGCCATTATTTCTACAAAAGATCGTCGCCATATCTTGCGTGATTCGCAGGACAACCAAAGAAGGTTTGCCGCAAATTAAAGTGGGCACACTAGGCGCACCGCAAGATGATGAGAAGGTGTTAATCCAAGCCTTCTTTGATCTCATAGAAAAATACACGCCTCAATTGGTCTCTTGGAATGGTAGTGGCTTTGACTTACCTGTTCTTCACTATCGCGCCTTAGCAAATCATGTGCAAGCCCCGCGCTATTGGGAGATGGGTGAGAGTATGGATTCTGATAGCCGTGAATTTAAGTGGAACAATTACATTAGCCGCTATCACATGCGCCATTTAGACATGATGGATCTCTTGGCTAAATTTAATGGCCGCGCTAATGCTCCATTAGATGGCTTGGCAAAGCTCTGTGGTTTCCCAGGCAAGATGGGTATGGATGGCAGTCAGGTTTGGCCTGCGTACCTGGACGGGAAGATTAATGATATTCGTCGCTATTGTGAAACGGATGTGGTGAATACCTATCTGATGTACTGTCGCTTTCAATTGCTGCGTGGCGGTTTTTCTCATGAGGAATACCAAGAAGAAATCGACTTCGTGAAAGCCTATTTAGAAAAAGAAGCCAAAGAGCCCAACGGTGGGCAGTGGCAAGAATATCTGCAAGGTTTTTCTACGGATGCGTAGAGGAGATAAGCCGGTCAATATTGAAGTGACTGAGCCCATTAAAGTCGAAGCCTTGGATTTAGACGCCCAAGGAATTGCACGCCTAGCGCCTAATGATGAAGAATCAGCCCAAGGCCAAAGCGGTAAAGTCATCTTTATTAAAGGCGCCTTGCCAACAGAATTGGTCACTTACACGATTACTAGCGACAAGGCCCGCTTTAGTAAGGCCAAGGTTCGCGAGATACTCAAGCCTGCGGTATTTAGGGCAGAGCCCAAGTGCGCTGCTTTTGGTGTGTGTGGCGGTTGCACGATGCAACATCTAGACATACGCGCACAAGTCGCCATGAAGCAACGTGTTCTTGAAGATGACTTGCAGCACATCGCCAAAGTAAAGCCAGAAGAAATCTTACGCCCGATGGGTGGTCCTACTTGGGAGTATCGCCATCGCGCTCGATTAAGCGCTGTCAATCGCTCGATTAAAAAAGGTACGGTATTGGTTGGCTTTCATGAGGGCAAGAGTGGTTATGTAGCTGACATGCTCGCATGCGAGATTTTGCCTAAGCATGTTTCTGATCTCTTGCCGGAGATGCGTAAATTGGTCATGGGTTTATCTATTGTTGACCGCATGCCACAAATTGAAATTGCGGTTGGTGAAGCTGAAGATGCTCAATCGGATGATCCCAAAAAATCTCAGCCAGTGACTGCCTTGGTCTTTAGGAATCTCAAGCCTTTAACGGCAGAAGACGAGCAGTTGCTGCGGGACTTTGCTGATCAGCATCAGGTTTGGATATGGCTGCAGCCCAAAGGGATTGAGACGGTAGCCCCGTTTTACCCTGAGACTGGCAAGCTTTGCTACCGACTACCTGAATTTGAAATTGAAATGCCGTTTAAACCGGCCGACTTCACGCAAGTCAATCACATGATGAATCGCGCTTTAGTGAGTAGAGCAATTCGCTTATTAGAGGTTCAATCTAGCGATCGTGTGTTGGATTTATTTTGTGGCATCGGCAACTTCACCTTACCGCTGGCAAGAAAAGCAAAAGCAGTTTTAGGAATTGAAGGTTTAGCAACACTAACGACTAGAGCGAAAGCAAATGCAGAACATAATGGCTTGGTTGATAAAGCTAGCTTTATGCAAAGTGATTTGTTTGAGGTGACCACAGAGACAGTTGCGTCATGGCGCAAAGCAGATCGTTGGCTAATGGATCCACCTCGTGAGGGTGCGATGGAAATTTGCAAAGCGCTTGCAGAACTCAATGCGCAACAAAGCGATTTACTTCCAAAGCGTATTGTCTATGTCTCCTGCAATCCTAAAACCTTGGCAAGGGATGTGGATATCTTGTGCCATCACGCAGGCTATCGATTAAGTAGTGCAGGGATCATCAATATGTTTCCGCATACCTCCCACGTGGAGTCTATGGCTGTTTTTGATCGACCATAGCTGTCTAAGCTTATGATTCAGAAGACATTTCAATAAAGAACACCCTAAATTGCCCTGATTTAGTGCATTGAGCGTATTTGCGGTGCAAGCGGTTTTTGGCCGCAATACATAAAGGCGTAGATTGTTCCTATGCAGATCAGAATTGCTGCTAAGCCCGTAACATTTTTGGGAGCGCATCATGAAAGCCTCAGATAGCTTTGCCCTGATATTGATTTTGATGGCACTGTCTTACGCGGTCAGTATGTTTGTCGCCGTCTAGAGACAATCAGTAGCAGACGGTTTATTCGCCACAAAGAAAAAGGCGCCCGCAGGCGCCTTTAGCGAACATCACACTTTGCAGTGTGACTCAGTGACTCAATCTCAATTAGTCTTTGTTGCCGCCAACAATGCCCAATAACGCGAGCAAGTTAGTGAAGATGTTATAGACATCTAAGTAGATAGCCAAAGTAGCCATGATGTAATTAGTCTCACCGCCGTTGATCACGCGTTGTACATCAACCAAGATAAAGGCTGAGAAGATTGCAATAGCTAAGACCATGACAGTCAACATCAAGGCTGGCAACTGCAACCAGATGTTTGCTACTGAAGCCACAATCAGAAGTAATACACCAACCATGAGCCATTTACCCATGCCAGCAAAGTCGCTCTTGCTTACAGTGGCAATGGTTGCCATGGTAGCGAAGATTGCAGCGGTGCCGCCGAAGGACAGCATGATCAGAGTTGCGCCGTTGCTATAACTGTTTAAAGTAAAGCCGACCAAGCGAGACATCATGATGCCCATAAAGAAGGTAAAGCCTAGGAGCAGAAGGACGCCTACGCCAGTATCTTTATTCTTTTCGATTGCCCAGAAGAAACCAAAGGCAACAGCCATGAACACAATAAAGCCAATAAATGGGCTTCCAGAGAATAGGTCTAGACCCATTGCAACGCCAAGCCAGGCACCGATGACAGTTGGCACCATGGATAGCGCCAGGAGCGCATAAGTGTTGCGGAGTACGCGGTTGCGTACTTGGACAGTGCTAATTGAGCCGGTTTGGCCAAAGCCGTAAGAGTTCAGATCACTCATATTGACTCCTTCTTTTTAATGGTTATTTCAAGAGCCCATCTAGGGCTGTTGAGACTAAGTATAGACAAAATGCCTAAATTTCAAGTACCCCTGTAAAAGACCTACAAATTAAAGGCTTATGCCCTGTAAATTCAATGGCTTAGCCCTACAGACATAGGGGTAAATACGGTCAGGCAATGTATAATTCGGGGGTCGGTGGCTCGGGGGTGAAATATTGCCTCTACCTGGCAAAAACCTTTGAAATCACTATTGGAGTCTTGCATGGCAATTGAACGCACCCTTTCTATTATCAAACCTGATGCTGTCGCTAAAAACGTCATCGGCAAAATCTATGACCGTTTTGAATCCGCTGGTTTGAAGATTGTTGCTTCCAGAATGGCGCATTTGTCACAAAGTGAAGCTGAGCAGTTCTATGGCGTTCACAAAGACCGTCCTTTCTTCAAAGACTTGGTGAGCTTCATGATTTCCGGTCCTGTCATGATTCAAGTATTGCAAGGCGAAGGCGCTATTGCTAAGAATCGTGACTTGATGGGCGCAACTGATCCTAAGAAAGCAGACAAAGGCACAATCCGTGCTGACTTTGCTGACAGCATCGATGCAAATGCCGTACACGGTTCTGACGCTCCTGAAACAGCTGCTGTGGAAGTTGCTTTCTTCTTCCCTGGCATGAATGTTTTCAATCGTTAATCAGCTTTTAATTCAATAAGCTATTTACTTTATAAGTAGACGCATTGACCTCCCCGCGCGTAAATCTCTTAGATTTTGACGCTGACCAAATGGCGGCGTATGTCGCGGGGTTGAATGAAAAGCCCTTTAGGGC
>Ga0114968_10004740_pt1 | contig 10111 bp, 12 predicted proteins | sample M_130807_EF_Meta_FD_87020 | JGI IMG/M metagenome (GOLD analysis project Ga0114968, IMG submission 87020) | Freshwater microbial communities from Lake Montjoie, Canada to study carbon cycling - M_130807_EF_MetaG | ecosystem: Environmental > Aquatic > Freshwater > Lake | place: Lake Montjoie... | reverse complement strand
TTTTCAAATCTTGTAAGATATGGAACACATAATTTACATATCGAAGGATTTACTGATTCTGATAATACAGATAGAGCAGTAATTGATGACTTAGATATTACAGAGAGTATACCCAGCACAATAACGGAATCACCGAAAAAAACAACAGAAGCACCGAAAAAAACAACAGAAGCACCGAAAAAAACAACGGAATCACCGAAAAAAACAACGGAATCACCGAAAAAAACAACGGAAGCACCGAAAAAAACAACGGAATCACCGAAAAAAACAACGGAATCATCGAAAAAAACAACGGAATCATCGAAAAAAACAACGGAAGCATCGAAAAAAACAACAGAAGCATCGAAAAAAACAACGGAAGCATCGAAAAAAACAGAAACACGCGATAAACCAACAGAAGAAAAAACAGATAAATCGAATATGTCAATAGAACATGATACTAAAGAAAAGTTTGGCCAAGATAAAGATGTTGTCTATACGAGCGACGATAGTAAAGAATTAGACGAAACTGATAAAATTATTATTTCACAAGAAAGAATTCTGTCCAGTATAAACAAATATAAACCACTTTTAGATACATTAAATGGTCTTACAAAGAATATGTCAGATGTCAAAGGCGTTTCATCATTTTTTTCAAGCAGTGATGAATAATTCGCGTATATGTAAAAAATTTGTGTATATAATATAAGTATATACACACATATAAAATGGGCTTAAATATAGGTCGTATGATTCGTGGTGCATTTTCAGGTATGTTTAATAAACTACTTGGGCCGCTCAAACAAATATGGGGAAAAATACAAGATGTATTTAAGAAATTGCAAAATATAGGTTTAGCTATAGCTGCTTTCTTTGAATTCATCGGTTATTCTTTCGAATGGTTTTTTACAAAATTTATTCCATGGATATTTGTTCCATGGCCAACAACAATGTTTAAACCGAAACGAAAAGATATGGTTGCTCAAGCCGGCGCAATACCATGGATGTTGCGATACATTGTTATTTTTATTTACAATATAATATTATTCCCAAAATGTTTTATATGGTATTTATTGTCAACTATTGGATGGTTAATATACACTCCATTCCGCTTTATTTTTTGGCTAATTGATTATATGACAGGAATGAAACTTACAAAAATGGATCATGATATTTGGGATTTTTTAAATGGGATTGATTATTACGTGCATGGTCCAAGAAATAATTATTTTATTCACCAATTTTCTCGTTTAAAGAATCCAGACGTTGATCCAATTATGGGAAAAGTCGAATACCAAAAATTCGAATATACAACAAAATCAGGAAAAGATGTTGAAATCGATGTTATCTCGAGCGATTTATCTTCGTTGGAAGAAGATAAAGATAGTTTGAATCTCGGATTTCATATAATTCATTATCCTAATTCAATTATGAACACATGTTATACATCAACACCATATCGTTTAGCGAGTCTACCGAAATATGATAAATCAAAATATAACAAAATGAAAAATTTCAAAATATAAATTTCATGATCAACCCTTTCTCATTATATTGTATATTTAACTATATAATGGCTAAAAAATGTATTCCGGGTGTATTATGTATTGAAAACATGACTCTTGCAGTGTTTATGTTTTTGTTTATTTTATTAGCCTATTTATATTATGTTTTCATTGTTAAAGTGAATAATCAAACTGAGAATAAACAAACTGAAAAAATAATTGTTTACCAACCTCAAATACCTATACGTTCTGCCCCTAATGTAATTTTAGATCCATATGGTCCACCATTAAGAGATGATGGAACATATTTTCCACGCGATTCAGGTGATATTCGCGGTATTCCATTGATAAGAGGCGGAATTCCTATAAATATCGAAACTCGCGGTGTTGGTCAAGATTATTCGCAAATTGGTATTTTGACAAGAACAAATAGCACGGACATGATTTTGCCATTAATGGGACGCAGATTAGTATCTGGTTTAGACAAATGGCAGTATTATACGATATCAAATACAGGGAATATGAATACTAAATTACCTGTTTCATTAAAAGGGAAAAGTTGCTCTGGAGAATACGGTTGTGATTGTATTAATAATGGTGATATGGTATATGTCGAAGGATACAATGATACATTCAAAGTAACAGTATATGAAAATAGTCGCTTCAATTACATACCATATATTTAGGATATGTGCAAAAAAATCATATATAGTTGTATAATATAACTATATATGCCAGTAAAAAAAAATGTGTTTTTAGATAGACTTTTACAACATTTGAATATTATAAGCCCATTCACTTCTTCATATATGCAAAACAAAAACGATAAAAAAATAGGTGGTCAAATTGAAACGAATATTAGTGGTTTTTATATTTTTAATGTAGATACAAGCGAAATTATTGGAGTTGTTATTAGTAGCGGTGAAAAACATTTATATATATCAGACATTGATCAAATACATACCAAAATCGGCGACATTCAAAAATTTATAGCGACCGGTGAATCTACATATACAACTACTCAGCTACTTGGTGATTTAGATAAACTATTTTTTTAGTGCAACTTCATCTACTACTGGTAGTTTCATAATCTAAAAACGGATCAAAGAATGATAATAATTTTGATATATTTCCAGATTCAATAAATTTGTCTACATCCTTTTCATCCATTCGAATAACGCGAAAATTATTTGGATGCGATTTATTTAACCATTTTTCATGATAATTCGAACATTTTTCTAAATAGTCTAATTTGATATTTTCTTCCCCTTGTCTGTTTCTCTTTACAATTCTCGATGCACATACTTTTGGAGATGTTGTCAGATATATAATACCATGTAAAGGAAATTCTGATATCGCATTTTCATACATTTTTATATAAATTTGATATGATAAATGATCTATTATACCGTCATCATACAACATTTTTGCGAAAATATTTCCATCTGCCTGTAATGATCTTTCGCAAATTATAAATTCGCAATCAGGATTTTCATTTATTGCTTTTTTTATCAATGCAATTCGTGTTGTAAATGCTAATACTTGAAATGGGAACGCATATTTCTTTGGATCTTTATAGAAATTTTCTAATATATTTTGACCTTCAACATCACATACAGTTGTCCATATGTCAACTGGTTCTCGCAATACAACAATTTTTGATTTATTATATGTCTCACTCATTTTTTCAATATGTGAGAGTAATGTTGTTTTTCCAGCACCGATATTTCCTTCACATGAATAAATTCTCACCATTATAAATATTCAAATTATTATATAATATATGAATATTTAATATATATTATATTGCATTCAATTTTACGTTATATGTGTTTATATTTTTTTATATATTATTTATTTTTATATATAAATAATGAATTATAAATTAATTTTAGCTGGAATCATACCAATCGTATTTGTAATAATATTATTATCACCATTTCAAAAAAATATGATCTATATAAGTAATCATTTATTTTTCAAAATATTGGCACTTTTGATTGTTCTTTTCTATGCCGAAATTAGTATAACATATGGATTTTTATCACTGGTATTTGTTGTGTTTTTCTATAGTATTTTTGATAATAAATATACAGGTAATGAACCAGATTCGATCATTGTATCAAAAAGACGCTATATGACACCTGCTTCGTTATATAAAAAAGTTCCATTCATTATTTATCAAACATGGCATACAAAAGACCTCCCACCGAAAATGAAAGAATGTGTTGAAAATCTGAAAAAACAAAATCCTGAATTTGAACATCATTTATATGATGATGAAGATTGTAGACAGTTTATAAAAGACAATTTTGATGCGTCTGTTTTACATGCATATGACAGTTTGATACCTGGCGCATACAAGGCCGATCTATGGCGATACTGTGTATTATATAAAAATGGCGGCATCTACATAGATATTAAATTTCAATGCGAACCTGGTTTCAAATTATTAGAAATGGCAAATGATAATAATTTTGTATTAGATCGTCCATTTGCCAATATGAATATACCTTTGGAAACTGAAATCAAAATGATTCAACGTGAGGATTACTACGAGAACGTATATACTGCAATTGATACTCATTTTTGGAAAAATAAACAAATCGGTATATATAATGCAGTTATGTCAGCATGTCCCAATAACTCAATTTTATTAGAATGTATTCATGAAATCGTAGAAAATGTCCAGAATAAGTACTATGGTTATAATGAATTATATCCAACCGGTCCTGGGTTATTCGGAGAAAAATACTTTGGCGATGAAATTGCATCCAAAATAAGCAATTTCCAGTATTTCAACTCTATTAACGGGACATTCATTATTAGTAAAAAAGGAAAAAAGGTTTTATCACATTATCCAGAATATAGAGAAGAACAGTTTACATATGGGAAAAAAAATAGAAAATATTATCTCAGTTTATGGAAAGATAAAGATATATATTTTACACAGACGAATGATAGTAAAACCAGTAAAGATAGTAAATAATGTATGAAAAATGACTATATAATGCGAGGTATATTATATTTATGTATTATCATTTGAGGACGATATTTCAATAAATCCTTTATATCGGATGTAGTTGGAAAGTTATTTTTACCATATATATCTTGTAAAAGAAGCCATTCAAATAATCCACCATTATATATGTATACATCTTGAAAACCATATTCCAATAATTGCTCATATTTTTTATTAGGCGTTTCATCCGCTGCATGTTTTCCATATACAATTACCGTTGGCATTTTTTTTGTCATATTTTCGATAATATTATTTATAATAGACTCTTCTTTATCAAATGCAATAGTTCCATAAATCAAACAATCTTGCTCTAATGACGACAATGTATTTATAATAATATATTGCGGTTTGTTAATCGCATATTTGATATCTTCAAATCCAATATTTTTTTGTTTATTTGTTTTTGAGAACCATTTTAATAGGTCCATATGCTTTGGATATTATGTTTGAAATTTCTATATTATTTACACTATTACACCTTTTTACACATTTTTTACATTTCAAACGCCGACCTTACAACGCAAAAAATAAGAAAAAAGTATAAAAACAATATAGAAATAATATTATATTATAATAAGATACGAATATAACAAATGGAATTGTATAAACAGCCCGTAATCGATTCGGATATTTTGAAAAAAATAATAGAAACACATTTTATCGAAGATATCACTATAAAATGTTTATTTATGACGTCAACATTACATTCAAATGGTAAATTTGAGTGTTTACATAATACATTAATGAATATGTTTGTTTCAGAATCTTTAAAATCGAAGATTTTAGAAATTTTCTGCAAAATCCAACGATTTGTTCATGCTATAATACGCTTAAAACATATATGGCGGTTTAATCGTGCAAAAATATACAACTCTGATGATTTGTATATGAACCCGATTCATATTGGTCAAAAAAATACGATGGTTTTGTTTTGTAATAATACAAAATATGTATTTCAAATACGTGAACTTATTGCTTCTGTGAATAGTTGTTTATCGAATTCTTCTTATTTTTTTACCGAACCAATTGTTTGCAAAAATCCATATACAAATTTACCTTTTAGAAAATCAGATCTTTATAATATATATTTTGCGATTCGAGAGTCTACTTTTATAATGCCAACGCTTTTCCATAAATATTTTTTATCTGGTTTTAATTTGTCGAATTTTACCACATATAATGAACATTTAATAAATCAAGAATATCTTAAAACATATGTTGAAAATAACTGCATACAAGACATTTCAGATCATGTAAAAGAGATGTTTGACGAACATAAGATCAATATTCGCATACATAAAAATTTTCCAAAAGATGAACTATATATTATTATGAAACCGTATTTGGAACTTTATTATTTATCAAATTATTCATTAAATAACTGCATAAAAGACTATAACTACAGTATTTTGCATAAAAAATTGCACGAATTTAAAGATTTTAATCCAACATTTGGAAGACGAACTGTTAAAATGGTTCAATTGCATAATTCTTCAAAGTTTCGCAAAGTAGAGCATTGTTTTAATAATAAACATATTCCTTTTTTTGATAACAAAGATTTTTCTATTTCAGCTAAATTGTTTATGAATTCTCATTTATGTAAACGAGAATATTACAACATTATTCGTCCTGTTCGACGACACTTTCATATAAATTTTCATCATCGATATTCAGAGGAAGCACCAATTGGAAATAATAATGATGGCGATGGCGATGGCGATGGCGATGGCGATGATGAAAGTGATAGTGAATATGAAGATGGTAGTGAATACGAAGAGGTTATATTACCAGATCGTAATGAACGTCTTGATAATAATGACAATGAATTAGATAACAATTCTAATAATGAAACGGATGACAATGATGATGATAATGAATCTCATGGGTATGATTCAGTGGATTAACTCTTCACAAGATAAAATAATGCATATATTTATGTGCACTAAAGTGGACTTGACATATGATCTTATATATATTAGGAAGTGTTCTTCTTTATTGAACAAACGACCGACTTGGTCGTTTGTTCAAGTAAATGGTTAACCCTTTATGTTTTACGCGCGATAGAGCGATTATTGCGCACTGTTCCTACGCCTCCAGATGCCATGTTATGTGGTTTATAGTATACATTTGCATTGTTTGAAAATAATGACATTTTCATGCTATTTGGTTTTATAGTAATGATTGATTTTGAAGATGCGGCAGGATTAAATTGTGTGAAATATAATTGATATGGCATACTATATTATATATAATATAGTATATTTATTTTTATCAAAAAAGCATATCATTTACTATGTGAAGCCTTTCCTGAAAATAATAACATATGCACGAGTTGCTATACATATATAAAAAATATAGCATATAGTATATATGATATATGTCGGCATTTAGGTATTTTTTATGTTGTACATCAAAAACTGAAACAAATCATATAATTGATATGTCAAATATTCAAATCACGTTAGATATCTCCAATAATGAAATAGTTAGAACAGTTTCATTATTAGATAGAACAAATGCATATACCGATGTTTCGTCAAATACTATCGATACATCGATTTTGCAAACGACGAATGATGTTTTGACAGATATTTCAAATAATCCATCACATGTTCTCAATATGACATCTTCCTTCATAAATACTGAATTGGGGGGCGACGCAACCCAAAAAAAAGATTCAGCGATTGGTTCAATTGTCGAATCGATTATTGATTCTATTATTGAAAACGCTGCTGAACCAAAAGTTGTTCATCCTGCTAAACCAACAGTTGATGCGATAGTCGATTACCAAATTTGAATAAACTATATACCGTAAGCTAATGAGATCAAATAACTTCTTCACGAAAGGGGTAAAACAACGGATTTTTTTATTGATATATATTTTATCTATATATATCAAAACACATACATGAATATAATATGGTATTTATGTGAAAAATTTTTTAGTAAACAAAAAACAAATACTATTATTCTTATTATATTATCTTTAGTATTATCTTTCTTTTACACAAATCTTTCATCCATTGTAAACGCAAATATTATTCAAGCTGTTCAAAAAAATGATTTATTGAAAGCAACGACCTATTTCAAATATTTTATAGGAGTTTCTGCAATCTTCATTATTACATACTATATCTACAAAAATGTCCAAAACAATCTATTAACGACTCTCGCGCATTGGACAAAAGCTGAAATGTTTAATTTTATTTTGTTATCAAATAATGTAAATATGAGCAATATTAATTTTGTCGAGTTCATTACCCCCATTACACGTATATCTAACTCATGTAATATGCTTTTGAGCGATATTATTTCAAATGTAATTCCTACAATAGGTTTTTTGTTTGTTATCATCGGATATTTTTTGTATAAAGATATTCGTTTGGGATTAGGTGTTTTACTCGGTAATATTTTGATTTGTTTGTATTTTGTATATTTCTGGCGAGATATGTTTGAATATAAACAAAAACAAGAAGATATTGTTATCGAAAATGAAAAATATATTATCGATTCATTGAACAATATCGATAAAATTATTTATAGAGGTCAAGTGCAGAATGAAATCAATATTTTCAATGATAAAACGAATGATTGCACTGATTATACGATTAATATGATGAAATTTATGACCAATCATAGCTTTTCAATGAATCTTTTAGTATATTTGATTATCTTTGGTGCTTTGTGGCATATGATTCGTATGTATTTTAATAAAACCATGGATGCCAAAACATTTATAACTTTTTTGTCTATTTTGATGATGTATCGTGATGATATATCTGGAACGATTCAGCGCGTGCCTACATATATCGAGTCTATTGGTCGGATTGAGTTGATTCTTCGTGAATTTGAAAAAATGGCAGGTCAAATAAACAAAGATGATAGCAATAATATATCAAAAAAAAATATAGACATTGATAATATTGTAAACCAATCTAAAAAATATAAACCGGTGGATCTTGCATTTGATACGATATCTTTCAAAAATGTATCCTTTAAATATGATTCACGAGATCAGATTGTATTTGAAAATTACAGTAAGGAATTGGTTTTACATGACAAAATCATCGGAATAACCGGTTTGTCTGGCAATGGAAAGTCTTCTTTTGTAAAACTATTAATGCGATTGCATTCATGCAATTCTGGTGCGATTTTAATTGATGGTAAAAATATAAATGAAATTGATCCATTTTATATTCGTCAAAATATCACATACGTTAATCAGAATTCGCGATTGTTCGATAGAAAAATAATGGATAATATTTTTTACGGTTGCAAAGATATAAATGCTTGCAACGAGAACTTGCGCGAAATATTGGCATATTCCAAAATACAAGAATTATATAAAAACATTGATATTTCGAAAATGGATGCCGGTCCTTTGGGAGAAAATTTGTCTGGTGGTCAACGCCAAGTTATCAATATCATTAGTGGTCTCATTAATCCTACCAAAATATTGATATTAGATGAACCCACAAATGCTCTTGATCCGGAATTAAAACACGAATTACTATTAATTCTAAAGAATTTCAGAAAATACAAGAAATGTATCATGATTATTACACATGATCGCGACGTGTATTCTTTATTTGATGAAACATTAGAAATATAATTTGGTTTGTTTTAGTTATTGATGTGTAATTCAATTTCTTCCGGTTCGAATTTCATTTTTTTATATGCTTCTTCTATCAATTCTCGTAGTTCATTCCTATCCATATTTACATGTTCAATAAGAGTTTTTATAATGCGCATTTTATTGGGAACATAGTCCATTTCGCATTTATATTCACGTTTTGTTGCAGTTAGTTTTCCAGAATGCTGATATAATGTTTGTATTTGATCAATAATATTATCTTCCATTTGTTTGATTGCATAAAATATAATTTTTTTGTTTTCATCTGGCGGTTCATCTTCATCATCAATATAATAATTATGTATTTGTTGCGTCCATTCTAATTCGGTTTCTTTATTCCATTGATTATTATGTCTTATATGAAGTATTTGCTGGTTTTCATCTTCATTTTTTATACAATGTATTGGACGTTCCATAATTGGTAATTTGTCGATTTCATTTTTTATTAGACGGACAATAGAATTAACATAGTCTGCACTTGAAATATATTCATGATATTCAGTATCCAACTGAATACCATTGATCATGTCTATAAAATTTTTGGCTTGAGTGAAATTTTCATTAAGATATAAATTTACATTGAAATTTTGGTTATTCTGAATAATATTATTCGTTGTAGTAGGATGTTGATTGGCTTTTATATCGACCAACATATCTGTTATTGTTTTTATATGTTCTTTTATTTCTTCTGGTTCTATTGGTGTAGGTTCTATTGGTGCAGATTCTTTTACACATTTTGTATTATGTTTCCATAATCCGGATTTAACTTTAAATTTTTTATTACAATTTTTACATATGTGGGTGTATATATCTCCATCGATTTGCATATCTTTATGCCGTTTACTTGATATATGAGACGTATACCTATTTTTAAATTGGGTATGAAAAGCACAAATTTCACAATTAAAAATTGACATACTATACATATTATATATAAAACAATTGGAACAACATCACAACCTACAAGTCAAA
>Ga0114968_10004733_pt1 | contig 10115 bp, 9 predicted proteins | sample M_130807_EF_Meta_FD_87020 | JGI IMG/M metagenome (GOLD analysis project Ga0114968, IMG submission 87020) | Freshwater microbial communities from Lake Montjoie, Canada to study carbon cycling - M_130807_EF_MetaG | ecosystem: Environmental > Aquatic > Freshwater > Lake | place: Lake Montjoie... | reverse complement strand
GCCAAGCGGTCATAAAAAGTGACGCGGTGCCATTGGGTGTCTTCCACGGTCTCGCCCGAAGTGCGGTCTTTGCGTCGACTGGTGGTGGCAATGCTGACATTGGCCACAGCCTGACCGGAGGGCAGGTAACGGATTTCGGGGTCTCGGCCACAGTTGCCGATCAGGATGACTTTGTTGACGGATGCCATGGAACGATTCCTCTGATTAAGATGCAATTATGGGGCTTTATGGGCCGAATTTTCAGGTGCTTTCATGGGCCAGGCGAGCAGCAGCCAAACCAGCATCGCACAAGCACATGCCAAGAACAAGGCTGGGGTGCCGTAATTTTTGACCAACAACCCGCCCGAAAGGCCGCCCGCAAAGAAACCCAACGATTGCAAGGTGTTGTAAACACCCAAGGCGGTACCGCGCAGATGGGCAGGGGCCATGCGCGCAGCCATGCCGGGCTGGGAAGCCACCAAAATATTGAAGCCGCAGAAAAAGACAAACAACAAAGCACTCAAGCTGGCCAAGCTGGTGGTGCCCGAGGCTTGTATCAAAAAGCCGACTTGCACCAAGGCAATCAGACCTACGGCCGATAAAAAGACAGCGCGCAAATAGCCACGCCGCTCAAGGGGAAACAAGGTGCCACCCATCACAAAAAACGAGGCCAAAACGGCTGGCAAATAGACCCACCAGTGCTGCTCCTTGGGCAATCCAGACTGCACCAGCAAGGCTGGCACCGCCACCCACATGGCCAGTTGCACCGCATGCAGCACAAACACCCCCAAATTCAAGCGCATCAAACCCGCGTGAAGCAAAACTTCGGTCAGGCTTCCACGGGGCTGGTGTTTGCGCTGGGCAGGCTCAGGCGGTACGCGCCACACCACCACCGTCATACCGCTCAACGCCAACAAACCGGTCAAGGTAAACAAGCCCGAAAAACCGATCATGCCCACCAGGATCGGCGCCAGCACCAAAGACAACGCAAACATCAAACCGATGCTGGCGCCTACCTGCGCCATGGGTTTGGTACGAGCCTCGTCACGCGTCAGGTCGGTCAACAGGGCGGTCACCGCTGCAGACACTGCGCCCGCGCCTTGCAAGCTGCGCCCCATCAGCAACCACTGCAAGGTCGGGGCGGCGGCGGCCACAAAACTGCCAGCGGCAAAAATCAACAAACCCAAAACAATGACCCGCTTGCGGCCAAAGTGGTCCGATGCCATGCCAAAAGGCAGCTGCAGCAGCCCTTGCGTCAAACCATAAATACCCATGGCCAAACCCAGCATGACGGTGTCGTCGCCCCCAGGGTATTTGCCGGCCTCCAGCGCAAACACCGGCAAGACCAGAAACAAGCCCAGCATGCGCAGCGCAAAAATAGAGGCCAGCGAAGCACTCACACGACGCTCATTGGGCGTCAAGACGGTGTCGGCAACGGCACGGGAATCTGTCGCAGAAGAAGTCACGCAGGGGGTTCAGTCCATCAGATCAATGGGTTTATTGTCCCCGATTGACAAAACGGCGCCCCTGCGCAGACAAGTGAGGCGACAAGGTCGATAATCGAGGGTTTTGTGTTCGGCACTGATTTTGAACCCCTCTGATGCAAGCTTGGCCATAAGCCGAAATGATCACCATGATGATCGACCTGATGATCGCGATGAACTGCGCGCCGAGCTCGAACGCGACGACGCCTCGTACTTGGCCAAAGCCTTGCGGCAGACCCACATCAGCGTGCGGGGTGCGCGCACGCACAACCTGAAAAACATCGACCTCGACATTCCGCGCAACCAGTTGGTGGTGATCACCGGCTTGTCGGGCTCAGGCAAATCGAGCCTCGCCTTTGACACGCTGTACGCCGAAGGCCAGCGCCGTTATGTGGAAAGCCTGTCCACCTATGCGCGGCAGTTTTTACAACTGATGGACAAGCCCGATGTGGATTTGATCGAGGGCCTGTCGCCCGCCATCAGCATCGAGCAAAAAGCCACCAGCCACAACCCGCGCTCTACCGTGGGCACGGTGACCGAGATTCACGACTATTTGCGTCTGCTGTTTGCCCGAGCAGGCACCCCCTATTGCCCCGACCACAACCTGGCACTTCAGGCCCAGACCGTGAGCCAGATGGTCGACGCTGTGCTGGCCCTGCCCGAAGACACGCGCCTGATGGTCCTGGCGCCCATTGCCCGAGAGCGCAAAGGCGAGTTTGCGCAAGTGTTTGAGCAGATGCAAGCGCTCGGTTACGTGCGCTTTCGCATCAATGGGCAAACGGTGGAATTTGAAGAACTGCCGGCGCTGAAAAAAACAGAAAAACACGACATCGACGTGGTCGTGGACCGCATCAAAGTGCGCAATGAAGCTGACACACAGGCCCGCGACGCCCTGCGCCAGCGGCTGGCTGAAAGCTTTGAAGCCGCTCTGGGCCTGGCTGAAGGCCGCGCCTTGGTGATGGAGATGGACAACGGGCACGAACATTTGTTCAATGCCAAATTTGCCTGTCCGGTGTGCAATTACGCAATCAGCGAGTTGGAGCCGCGGCTGTTCTCGTTCAACTCGCCCATGGGCGCGTGCACGACCTGTGATGGTCTGGGCACGATGGAGTTTTTTGATCCGGCACGTGTGGTTGCCTTCCCGACCTTGAGTCTGGCCAGTGGAGCCATCAAGGGTTGGGACCGGCGCAATGGCTTTTATTTCAGCATGCTCGAAAGTCTGGCCAAGCACTACAAGTTCGATGTCGAGTCGCCATTTGAGAACCTGCCCGAAGACGTGCGCAAGGTTGTCCTGTTTGGCTCGGGCGAAGAAAACATCAAGTTCAGCTACATCATGGAATCCGGCGGGGCCGCAAGTGACGCCAGCGCCGCACAAGGTAAGAAGGTCAGCAAAAAACACCCCTTCGAAGGCATCATCCCCAACATGACCAGGCGCTACCGTGAGACCGATTCGTCGGTCGTGCGCGAAGACCTGGCCCGCCTTCGCAACCACCAACCCTGCACCGACTGCATGGGCTCGCGACTGCGCCGAGAAGCGCGCCATGTGCGCGTCGGCGAAGGCGATCAAGCCCGTGCGATCTTTCAGATCAGCCATGTAACCTTGGGCGAAGCGCAAAGCTATTTTCAGAACCTGCGCATCAGCGGTGCCAAAGGCGAGATCGCCAGCAAAGTGGTGCGCGAGATTGGTCTGCGCCTGAAGTTCTTGAACGATGTGGGCCTGAACTATTTGAGCCTGGACCGCAGCGCCGAAACCCTGTCGGGCGGCGAGTCGCAGCGCATTCGCTTGGCCAGCCAAATTGGTTCAGGCCTGACCGGTGTGATGTACGTGCTCGACGAGCCCAGCATCGGCCTGCACCAGCGGGACAACGACCGCTTGATCGGCACGCTGCAACACCTGCGCGACATTGGCAACAGCGTGCTGGTGGTGGAACACGACGAAGACATGATCCGCGTGGCCGACCATGTCATCGACATGGGCCCCGGCGCAGGCGTGCACGGCGGGCGCGTGATGGCCCAAGGCACTTGCGCCGACATCATGGCCGCGCCCAACTCGCTGACAGGCCAGTACATTTCGGGGCGCAAAAAGATTGCCGTGCCTGCCACGCGCCACTCCAAGAGCAGAGACTGCATCGAGATCGTCAAAGCCACCGGCAACAACCTGAAAGAGGTCACCGCGCAGTTCCCGGTGGGCTTGTTGACCTGCGTGACTGGTGTGTCGGGCTCGGGCAAATCGACCCTGGTGAACGACACCTTGTATTTGGCGGCGGCGCACCAGATTCACCGCGCACACGACGAACCCGCCGCACACGAAGACATTCTGGGCATGTACCACTTTGACAAAGTGATCAATGTCGACCAGTCGCCGATTGGCCGTACACCGCGCAGCAACCCCGCCACCTACACAGGTTTGTTCACCCACATCCGCGACCTGCTGGCCGAGGTGCCTGCCGCACGCGAGCGCGGCTATGGCCCAGGGCGCTTTTCGTTCAACGTCACCGGTGGGCGCTGCGAAGCCTGCCAGGGCGACGGCGTGGTCAAAGTGGAAATGCACTTTTTGCCTGATGTGTACGTACCCTGCGACGTATGCAAAGGCCAGCGATACAACCGCGAAACCTTAGAAATCCAATACAAAGGCAAGAACATTGCCCAGGTGCTGGACATGACGGTGGAGGTGGCTTTTGCCTTCTTCAGCGCCGTGCCCAACATCGCCCGCAAACTGCAAACCTTGCTGGACGTGGGCCTGTCTTACATTCGGCTGGGCCAAAGTGCCACCACCTTATCAGGCGGCGAAGCGCAACGCGTCAAACTGGCGCTCGAACTCTCCAAGCGCGACACGGGCCGCACGCTTTACATCCTGGACGAGCCGACCACCGGCCTGCACTTTGCAGACATCGACCTGCTGCTCAAAGTGCTGCACCAACTGCGCGACGCGGGCAACACCATCGTCATCATCGAGCACAACCTGGACGTGATCAAAACCGCCGACTGGATCATCGACATGGGCCCTGAAGGCGGCTCGGGCGGCGGTAGGGTGGTGGGTGTGGGCACGCCGGAAGAACTGGCCCAAAACCCGGCCAGCTTTACCGGCAAATATTTGGCCAAGTTGCTGTGACGACTTTGCCGCATCCATTTCCTGATTCATCTCTTATTCAAAACTTCAAGCGCCCATGAAAACTTTTGTCCGTTCTTTTTTCAGAACCCTGCGCACCGTACTGGGCCCGTTCATGCTGCTCAAAGAGCGGCTGACCCAGCCCAGTGGCTTACACCGCGAGCCTGCAGCGCAAGCCGCTGTGGACCTGCAGTGCCAAAGCCTGGCGCTTTACCAGTTCAGCACCTGCCCGTTTTTTTATCAAGGTGCGCCAGGAAATGCGCCGCCTGTCGCTGCCCATCGAAAAGCGCGATGCACAGCACCACAGCGCCAACCGAGACGAACTGCTGCAAGGCAGCGGTGCGAGCAAAGTGCCTTGCCTGAAGATCACCGACAGCCAAGGCCAGACCCAATGGCTGCAAGACTCGGCCGCCATCGTGACCTACTTGCGCGCGCAGTTTGGCCGAAAAGGGTCAGGGTCAGGGTCAGTATCAGCGCCAGCCTAACCACAGCATGGCCACAACCAGTGTGGCCATGCCCCAAACCAATAGACGTGTCCGCAACCGCAACGTTTCAAGCGCACTGACCAGTTGGGCATTTTGCTCAGCCAATGCGGCCAAGGTCTCTGTCAATTGCGCTTGCGTTTGGGCATGATCATCGAGCTGAACCTGCGCAGCTATCAATCTGTTTTGGAGCTCACCCAAACTGGGCACCGACTGGCCAGCCATGTCCACATCGGTGCCTGTTTTGAACGCAGCCTCTGCTTTTTGGCGGTCCATCAATTTGCGCGCCGCTTTGAGCACATTGGGCGCGTGTTCAATCACGTCCCCCCACGGAACGACTTTGAGCGCCGTCAGCCAGGGAATAGCCATGGAATGTTCCTTTCGCATGTCCAAAGGACAAGAAACTCCACCATACACAATTTGACTGAGCATGTGACGAATGCACCAAACTTCTGCAGGACTTTCATATGGCCAAGACCTTGAATTGCCTCAACAAAGTGGCTCGGTTTTGCCAATGCCTTGAAAGGGGTCGCGCCGTGCGGTATCTGTCAAGCGGCGATCACCGTCAGCAAAGTCTGACCGTTCGCCACCAGCTTTTCCCCCTCTGCATCCACCGCAAACAAATCACAGCTTGTAAACACCTGTGCTTTACCGGGTTTGACCACCCGGGCTCGGGCAATGAATTTTTGACCCACAGCAGGCCGCAAGCAGTTCACTGAAAAGTTGGCGGCCAACAAATTCGGCCCCGCCACAGTTCCGGCTGCAAAGCCGCAGGCGGTGTCGATCAGTGTGCCGATCAAACCAGCATGCAAAAAGCCTGAATACTGACCGACCTCCGGGCGCCAGGGCATCTGGATCTCGACAAAGCCGGCTTCAGCCACGGTGACTTCGATGCCGCACCAGCGGTTGAACTCGGCCATGGCATTGATTTTTTTCAGCATCTCAAGTGGGCTCATTGTTTTCTCCTTGCTTGGTTTTTGAACCACACGATGTGGTCCATCAATTTCTTGCGCAGTGCTTGTTGCACGGTCATGAGCTGGTCAATTTCGGCCACACGGGCCAGGATCGCTTCGATCATGTCTTGCGCTGACAACTTGCCCGCTTTGAAGCGCGGCAAATACTCCGCAATCATAGGCAGCGAAAAACCCAACTCCCGAGACATGGCAATGAAGATGACGTGCTTGACAGTTTTTTCGTCGTACTCACGGTAACCATTCGGCAATCGCTGAATTTCAATGAGGCCGTCGGCCTCGTAACGCCGCAAGCGGTGCACCGACACATGGGTCTTGGCAGAGAGTTCTGAAATGGGCATGAATTCAGTCTCGCAAGGCTCGCACAGCGCGAGGCTTATGGCCTTTGACGCATGGGCGACAAGCCAAATTGTCCGCTGCGCCGCAGGTGATACCCCATGCCATCATGGTTGGTGTACAAAACACCCTTCAACTGGAGCCCCCAATGACCGCACACAAAGCCTTGCCCCACGCACAACCTGCTGACGTGGGCCTGTGCCCCGAGCGCACGCAGCGCCTGATGGACGTGCTGCGCCGCGAAGTGGCCAGCGGGCGATTGCCCGGTGCCGTGGCCATGATCGCACGGCACGGCAAAATTGCCTTGCTCGAGAGCGTCGGCCAGCAAGACCCGGCGTCGGGCACGACCATGAAGAATGACAGTATTTTTCGCATCTACTCTATGACCAAGCCGGTGGTGTCGGTCGCGGTAATGATGCTGATGGAACGCGGCCAGTTGCTGCTGAGCGACCCGGTCGGGCAGCACCTGCCTGAATTTGCCAACCAACGCGTCCACACGCCACAAGGCCTTAAGGCACCGCAACAAGCGGCCACCGTGCAAGACCTGCTGCGCCACACCGCCGGCCTGACTTATGAATTTTTGGGCGACTCAGAAGTGCATCGCCAATACGGCGAAGTCAAGATTGCCTCACGTGATCGCACGAATGCCGAATATTGTGAAACCCTCGCTGCACTGCCCCTGCAGTTTGAGCCCGGCAGCGTGTGGGCCTACAGCCGTGCCACCGACGTACTGGGCCGCTTGGTCGAGGTCATCAGCGGGCAAACGCTGGGGCAGTTTTTGCAACAAGAAATTTTCGGGCCACTTGGCATGGTCGACACCGGCTTTGTGGTGCCACCCGATCAACACCACCGCATAGCCGAGCCCTTTGCACAAGACCCCGATGGCGGCGTATTGATGAAAATACTGGACGCCAAACAAGCGCCGAAACTGGAGAGCGGCGGCGGTGGCCTGATGTCTACGGCCATGGACTACGCCCGCTTTTTGCAATGCTTGCGCAACAAAGGCGAACAGGGCGGCGTGCGCCTCTTGGGGCCGCACACCGTCGATTTCATGACCGCCGACCATTTGGACGGCCGACCCATCGACGGCACCCTGCTGCCAGCTGGCCACGGGTTTGGTCTGGGCTTTGCGGTGCGCACCACGCAAGGCGTCTCGGCCGTACCCGGCTCAGCGGGACTGTACTACTGGGGCGGTATTGCAGGCACCACCTTCTTTGTCGACCCCGCGCTCGACATGTACGCCTTGATGATGATCCAAGCGCCCAACCAGCGCGAATATTACCGACCGCTGTTCAGAGATTTGGTGTACGCGGCTTTGCTTTAAACGGGGCTTCAGAGCAAAGCCTGACCCCGCGCTGCGCGTGACTCGGGGTTGGATGCGGCCAGCGCAATCTGGTCGTGCGCCATGTAGGAGGTGGCATGGTTGAGGGCGGTGGCTGCCGCGTTGACTGACTCTTTGCTCATGCGCACTGTGGCTGCGGGTTGGGCCAGGGTTTGCGCGGCCAGGGCTTGTGCGCGGTTCAGCGCTTCACCTTTGTCGCTGACGTAGTCCACCAGGCCCATGGCCAAGGCTTCGGGCGCGGTGATGCGTTCGCACAAGATGGTCAAGCGTTTGGCTTTGGCCGGGCCCAGCAGGTTGACCAAACGAGCAATGGTGCCCCAGGTCAAAGGGATGCCCAGAGCGATTTCGGGCAAGGACACAAAGGCGTCTTGCGCCAGCACACGCCAGTCGCAGGCCAATGACAGCGCCAGCCCGCCGCCCACCGCATAGCCTTCGATGGCGGCAATGGTGATCTGCGGCATTTCTTCCCAAGCCTTGCACATGCGAAAACCCGTGCCTGCAATGTCGCGCCGCTGCACTGTGGAAAGCGTATCGTCAGCCCAGGCGCTGGCATCGTGCAAATCAGCACCTGCCGAAAAGCACCGCGCATCGCCCGTGAGGATGACCACGTCGATGTCTGTGCGATCACTCAGGGCGCGGGCCATGGCTGTGATCTCGCGCATCAGGGCGCGGGACAAGGCATGCCGGACTTTCGGCCGGTTCAAATGAACTTCGACCAGTCGGCCTTGTTCTTTGACGATCAAATGTTCGTACATGCCAGTCTCCTTTATTGGGGTTTGGCCGCTTGCAATTGGTCACGGGTTTGCAGGGCCACTCGCCGCGCTGCAGCTTCAAAATCATCGCCACTCGAGGCGTACAACACGGCACGCGATGAATTGACAATCACAGTCCCCGTGCTCACACCGTTCTGCCCGCGCCAGCCGGCTTTGATGGTGGCCACGGCGTCGCCGCCTTGTGCCCCCACACCCGGAATCAGCAAGGGCAGTGTGGGCGCAATGGCGCGAACCCGCTCGATCTCGGCGGGGTACGTGGCGCCCACCACCAGGCCGAGTTGCCCGTTCAAGTTCCACGGGCCTTGGGCCAAGCGAGCCACATGCTCGTACAGCAAGGGCTGGCCTTCGACCGAGGCCAAGCGTTGGTTTTGCAGATCGTCACCGCCGGGGTTGGAGGTGCGGCACAACAAGAAGGCCCCCTTGTCGTGGAACTTCAAATAAGGCGCCACTGAATCCCAGCCCATGAAGGGCGAGAGGGTCACCGCATCGGCACCGTAGCGCTCAAAAGCTTCTTTGGCGTATTGCTCGGCGGTAGAGCCGATGTCGCCGCGCTTGGCGTCCAAAATGATGGGGACATGGGGCGCTACACGGCGTATGTGTTCCATCAGGCGTTCGAGCTGTCCTTCGGCGCGGTGAGCGGCAAAGTAGGCAATTTGGGGCTTGAAACTGCTGACCAAATCGGCCGTGGCGTCGACGATGCGGGCGCAAAAGTCGTATATCTTGTTGGCGTCGCCCTTCAGGCCCGCAGGAAATTTGGTGGGTTCAGGGTCCAGGCCCACACACAAAAGCGAGTTATTTTGGCGCTCGGCAGCGTTCAGCATGTCTAAGAAGGTCATGCGTTGATTTTACGGTTTACGCCTAAGATGCCCTGCATGCACAAATTGTCTTCTCGCCAATGGCTGGTTTTGATCTTGCTTACCGTGATCTGGGGGATCAATTGGCCGGTCATGAAAATCGGTGTCACTGGTTTTCCTCCGCTCACATTTCGCATGATTTGCCTGGCCTTGGGTACGCCGGTCTTGGGGCTGGCCTTGGTCTGGATGAAGGTGCCTCTGCGCATTGAGCGCAAGTACTGGCCTGAGTTGCTGGTGCTGGCCGTCACTAACATGTTCATCTGGCAAGGCTTGATCATCATTGCGGTGCAGTCGCTGTCCAGCGGTCGGGCGGCGATTTTGGGTTACACCATGCCCATGTTTTCGGCCGTGATCGGTGCCGCGTTCTTTGGCAACCGAATGCAAGCCCGGGCTTGGGGCGGCGTTGCTGCAGCGGCACTGGGCGTGGTCTTGCTGTTGTGGCATGAGCTGACGAATTTGACGGGTAAACCAGTGGGCGTTTTGCTGGCGCTGGCTGCGGCCTGCACTTGGGCGTTGGGCACGCAGTTGCTCAGGCGCACCCGCATGCCTGTGCCCACTTTGACGATTTCGTTTTGGATGACCCTGATGACCAGCGTGGTGATGAGCCTGTTGGCGGCGCTGTTCGAGCGGGATCAGTGGCGTGCGCCATCGGATGCGACCTGGATGTCGATTGCGTTCAACGCCGTCTTGGTTTTTGGCTTTGCGCATGCCGCATGGTTTTATCTGGCCCGCAGTTTGCCGCCGGTGGCCTCCACCTTGAGCGTGATGTTGATTCCGGTGTTGGG
>Ga0114968_10004732_pt1 | contig 10116 bp, 8 predicted proteins | sample M_130807_EF_Meta_FD_87020 | JGI IMG/M metagenome (GOLD analysis project Ga0114968, IMG submission 87020) | Freshwater microbial communities from Lake Montjoie, Canada to study carbon cycling - M_130807_EF_MetaG | ecosystem: Environmental > Aquatic > Freshwater > Lake | place: Lake Montjoie... | reverse complement strand
TGCCTGGCCGCAGGGATGGATGACTACATCGCCAAACCCATTCACCCGACGCAGCTTTATCCCCTGCTGGAAAAGTATGCCGACCTCGGCCAGGCCCCCAAAGCTGAGTTCCTGCCCTTTGATACTGCCAGTGACGCTCCCGTGTTCGACGCCGCCACTTTCACCGAAAACATCGGCGATGGCCCGCTGATGCTGGAACTGATCCGGTTGTTCTTTGAGGAGTCGCAGCCGATGCTGGGCAATGCCTGCTTGGCACTGCATGAACTGGATGCCGAAGCCCTGCATCACGCCGCCCATTCCCTCAAAGGCCTGGTGGGCAATTACGCCGCCATCCCGGCCTTCAAAGCCGTTTCGGCCCTCACTGAGTGCACGCGGAATGGCAATCTCCTGCAAGCAGGCAAGCTCCTTGCCGAAGTGACGGATGAAATCGCGCGGCTGAGGGAGGCGCTGGCGGAGTTTGCGAAGGAGCTGGAGTGAGGGGCTGTAAGGACATCAGAATACCCTCGCGTCCGCAGGCAAAGAACGAACAAAGAGAGCCATGACAACAGGGACACCTGCCTGAGATTTTCTGGATTAATCATTTCAACGCTTAGTAAATTTCATATACAAGCCATATTATTAAACTAATTTCTTGATCATATAAGCATATTGTTTGACTATTCTTATATGGAGCGTTGGTTTGTAATTTTCTTTTCATAAGTATGACGCTCATATTCAGATAAGTATCTTAAAACTAAACCACTACACCCATGCCTATCTTCACCACTACACAGATGCGCCAGCTGCTCGAAGGCACTGGCGAAGCCGCCCTGAAACAATTTTTCGAGGTCGATAACAGCGAGCCGTTTTCCCCGCAGTGGAAGCCGAAGCCTGGCGTCGTGATCGTGCCCGAGATCGATGAGGTGGTGCCCATGGGGGTGGGGCTGGACATTGCCAACTGGTTCACCCGTCAGAATCGTAGGAGGGCCTACAAAGCTAGGCGGCAGCAGCATCCGGAACTCAAGCCCATCGTGTCCGCAGGCGATTCGTGGTTCAACCACCCGCTGCTATCTGACACCGTCAATCAGCTCGAGCAGGCCCATGGCTATCTGGTCTTCAGCCTCGATGATGCAGGTGCCGAGCTCAAAGAGATCGTGGATTCTGGGAAGTGGCAGCAGGCTCTGACCTCGGAGGGCTCCAAGACACTGCTCATCAGTGGCGGGGGCAATGACCTCATGGGAGATCACTTTGGCGAATACCTCAATAGCGGCATTCCTGCGGGCAAAGATCCCTCTGCCTATCTGAACGACGCTTTTGGCCGGGCTCTCTCAGGTGTTCTGGACCTTTATGACTCCATCATTGAGAGCGTGAAGGATGGTTTCCCCGGAGTGAAGGTTTTTACCCATAGCTATGACTTTGCGCTGCCGCGTGGGTCAGGGCCGTGGCTGGGCAACAAGATGATCGAGAAAGGCATCACCAACTTGGTGGATCAGCGCGGCATCATCCATAGAGTTGTGGAGTTGTTTACTGCGGAGTTGAAGAAACGCGAAGAGCAGAATGCGGGACGTGTGACTTATGTGCGTCGCCTGCTCAATGTGGGGATGGGCCAGTGGCATGATGAGATCCATCCCGTGGATGCGGGCTTTTCCATCGTGGGCGGAAATTTCGCCAGTGCTCTGCAGAACCAGGGCGTCACGCCGTAATATTCTCGCGCCATGCCCTTTCGTGAAATTCCTCTTCCGGCCGGCGCCATAGGTGGGACGCACGTGTTCATTGTCGGAGTGGATGCATACCAGCACCTGCCTGCTCCGGGTGGCAATGGGGCAGGCCTCAATGGCCCTAAGTATGCACCGGGCCTGAACCAGTTGAATACGGCGGTGATCTCCGCCAGTCTCATTGCCAACTGGTTCCTCAGCTTGTTCCAGTCGGCGGAGCACCCGCTGGCTTCTCTCGACATCCTGCTCTCTCCAGGGTCGTTTACGGAGACAGGGAAGGCGGCGGTTTCGGTGCCCGAAGCTCTGTTTAAAAACATCCGGGATGCAGCCGCTGAATGGCGTGAACGGGCTCATTCAAACCAAAACAACCATGCGCTGTTCTTTTTCATCGGCCATGGCATGGAGGGCACGGACCACTATCTGCTGCCCGTGGATGCCTTTGCCGATGTCAATGCACCGGCGGAGAATTTGATCATGCTGCACAGAACGATCAGCCGCATGCTCTCGTGCCGCGCCGCCATGCAAGCCTTTTTTGTGGATGCCTGCCGTAGCCCTTTGTCTCCTCCGCTGAAGACCCAGGAGACGGACCCGCAGGGCATCGGCAGAGCATTGCTGGCCACTTCCTCCATAACGAACAACCGCCATGCACCGCTATTTCGCTCTGCCAAGGCCAAAGGGCTGCCCGCCGCCGGCCGCAATGGTCGTGAGACCTTCTTCACTGAAGGGCTGCTGGACTGCCTTCGCCGGCTCGGCGCTGACGATGATAACGGTTCCGGGGACTTTTGGATCTATGCTGATTCGCTGCGTCAGTCGCTGGCCGAACGCATGCGCCGCCTGTCTTTGCAGAATCAGCTGTCTCTGGACTGCGACTTCGACCTCAAGGATCATTCCGAGCCCGACGCGCCGCTGCATCAGATCAATGCTGCAGACTGCCGGGTGCAGGCCTCGCTGACGGTGCAACCCACGCAGATGCTGCCCAGCACCCATCTGCGCATGGAGTCCACGGTTGCCGGTTTGTTTGAGCGGCAGCCGCAGTCAGATCCCTGGCTCACAGAAGTGCCACCTGAGATATACACCGTGTCCGGCCTGGATCCCGTGAGCCTCACCCCCTTGCAGCCACCGAGGTTGAGGCAGTTCGTCATGCCCGTGCAACCTTTTACCGTCGCCGTTTAAACCATGGGCTCCACACTGACCATCCAGTTTGACCTGCCTGACCTCCCAGCCATGCGAGCCCGGGGCGGGGACCCTTCTGCTGCGCGCATTCCGGTGCAGATCCGGCGCGTGGGAGAGGGCGCGCAGGGTGCGCCAGACACGGTGCTCGTCCCCTTGCGGGAGGGGCAGGGGAGCATCGCCCTAGAGCCCGGCTCCTACCTGCTGCGCACCACGCTGCCCAGTGGCAGGTATCTCTCAGAAACTATTGAGGTGCATGAAGGCTCAGACGCGCACGCCACTCTCAGCGCCGAGTCCTCACCAGCGCACCCGGCTGGCGTTTTGCCGTGGACTGTGCGGCCGTCCGAGTCGTTCGCATTGCCCGCCGCCATGAAGAGTAGGTACCTCAAAATGGAGGGCCGCAGATCTGGAATGGGGATGCCTATTTCTGACTGGTCGAAGACATCTATCACTGCCCGCTTCTGGGAGGAATCCGAGGCCGGCTGGAAACCCTGGTCATCACCCGCATCAGTTTTGGTGGATGACTTGTTCCAGGCGGACGGGGTGCTCACGCTCTGGAGCGGGAATACTACGGTCGAAGACCGCATCTGGATGGAGCTGCTCTTTCCCGAGAAGTCCTCTAAGTTCACCCTGCTGCCCCCCTCTTCAGAGGAAGGGGGGGCTCGTGTACAGATCCAACTCGTCAAAGCCAGCGACAAGGAGGCGGACCCTTATCACCTCATCGTCGAAAACGGCAACGAATCCGCATCCGTGCTTCTCGCATACATGCACGCCGGAAACGGCCGCGCGGCCTCGGCGGTGGGCGGCTACCTGCTGGACAGCGCACGCGAACTCCTGGCGGGAAAGTTCAACGACTACACCAGCGCCGCGATTGCCGCCTATTTCATGCATCAGTATAAGACCGCAGATGCCACCGGATGGTGGCCCGGGTGGCTGAAAAATCTGGACTTCCAATTTCCGGCGCACGCCGATGGAGCGATCCTTGATGGCTGGATGCTCTTGAAACTCGGAGAAGCCAGCGCAGCACGGAAACGCTTTCTTGAGGCCGAGCGGCGCGGCATGCCTCTGTTCACCACGGGAGTACGGCTGCTGCTTGACGGACTGGATCTCAGCATGAATGACGATCATGATGAACAGGTCAACGCCGCCCTTGCACGTTTGCGCTGGAACTCATCCACTGTCGACTGGACCGAAGCCGTTTGCACCCGATGGGGCAGCCTATCGGCCGGACATTTTGTGGCCATCCCTTGTGGAGAGAGCAGTTTGAGAACAACTCGGGATACTTCACGTCGTCAAAATGAAGGATTTATGGAGGGATGAATGCTGAAAGGAAGCTGTGAATCCATCACATCAAGCCCTCTGGACAGCATCGTTCCCGAAAAACAAAAAACTACCTCGCGATCTGCGCCACAGCCTCCGCCACCCAGCCCGCATCCGGCAGCGCAAACGGGCGGAAGGTTTCGAGGCGGGATTCGTGCTCGCTGTAGAAGAGGGCGCGGTGGAGGCCGAGCGTGCTGGCTTTGGGGGAGTCGATGAGACTGGCGGAGTCGTTGGCGCTCATCTGGAAGAGGACGCGCATGCCGAGCTCGCTGACGGACTTGCGGCTGAGGGAACGGTTGACGTTGTTGAGCGTATCGACGCTGGTGATGAGGTGGATGCCGACGGGCGGGCCTTCGGAGATGATGTCGTTGAGCTGGGTACCGGGCTTGGGGGCGTCGTCGCCACCGAAGGAGAAGTCCTCCTCGTAGCGCAGCTTGCGGAACTTTTGCAGGCCGTGGACAAACAAGTAGATGGGCGGAGTACCCGCGCTGCCTTCATCGCTGCGGCGCTTCATTTCAGCGTGGATCTCGGCGATGAATTCGGGGGCCTCGTGGCCCTGTGAAACCTGGGCGTGACCGGTGGCGATGCTTTCGAGGAATTCGCAGTCCGGTGAACCTGCCAGCGCGCCATGCACGAGGTAGAACTTCGGTGGGTGTGCGCGCGGATGCTGCGCTGCGAGCGCGAGGATGCCCAGGCCCATAATAGCGGCGACGGCTTCGTCGTTCTGACCGACGAGCAGCAGATGACGACCGCTCTGCCGTGGGAAAATGGCTTCCGTGGGGCCTTTGATGGCGTTGGGCAAGCCAAGCCAGCATTTGGGATCGGCAGGGGCTTTGGCAGGCGGATTGGCCAGCGCAGCGGCGAGCAGGGCGTTGTCGCGCACGTCGGCAGGCATGTTACCCTCAAAGACGATGGGGCGCTTGGTACTGAAGCCATGCTCCTTCGAGAACTGGGAGACTTTGGCGAGGCTGGCATCGCGCTCCTCATCGGTGAGCCAGACGACCTGGAAGGGGCTGTTGCCCTCCACCGCACCGGCGGCATCATTGTAGATGCCTTCGCCTGGGCGTGAGAGCAGGCGCGGCGCGGTGTTCGTGTCGTCCATGATCAGGGCGGCGTCGGCCTCGTTGCACTGCAGGGCGATGCGGATGACCATCTGCCCCAGCGTGGTGCGTGCGAGCGTGTAGGCACCGCCGAGCGTCTGCGAACCGAGGAAGACATGGATGCCAAAGGCACGGCCCTGGCGCACGATGCGGTCCAGCAGCAGGGAGGCACCCTGCGCGACGGCGTCATCTTCGGTGAAGTACTCCTGAAACTCGTCGATGATGAGCATGGCGCGCGGCATGGGCTCGCCGCCGTCGGCGCGCTTGTAACCCGCGAGATCCTGCACACCGGCCTTGCGAAACAGCTCCCCACGACGACGCAGTTCTTCATCAATGCGCTGCAGCACACTCAGCGCAAACTCGCGATCGCTCTCAATGGCGATGACTTTGGCGTGCGGCAGTTTGGCATCCGCGTAGCATTTGAATTCGACGCCTTTCTTGAAGTCGATGAGGTAGAACTCGATCTCATCCGGGCTGCAGGAAAGCGCGAGATTGGTGATGATGATGTGCAGCAGCGTTGATTTACCGGAGCCCGTTTTACCGGCGAGCAGCACGTGCTGCCGCGTGCCCTTGCCGATGGCGAGGTATTGCAGCTTGGTCGCGCCCGTGCGGCCGATGGCGATGCGCAGTTCGTTGGTGGTGCTTTCCGCCCACAGCTCCTTCGGGGTGACGACACTGAAGGGCACCTGCACGCGGTTGGAGTCGATGCTGGCCTGCCCGATCTGATGCGCGAGATCCGCCGCGATGACATCCGACGGTGGTGCATCCAGTTCTAGAGTGCGAACGCCGCCGAAGCTGACCACGCCATTCTCACGCACGATGCGCACGCAGTTCTTGCGCAGATCCTCAGCGCTGAGTCCTTCCGGCAGGGGCTGGCGGCGGTCCCAGTGAATGAGCACAAACACACCGCAGCGCGCGCCGCTCATGACGATGCTCTTCAGGCGTGCCATGGACGATTCATTGAATGCGGCGGGCAGCCCGGCGATGACAAGGAAGTGGTACTTCTCCGCCACACTTCCAGCCTGCTCGTTGTACTCGGTGATGGTCGCGTATTCGTTGCGCAAATACATCTGGATGACCTTCTCGACGTGCTCGTTGAGCTCCGCGAGGCGCTCCTCGATGTGCTCGCGCTGCGTCCAGATGCGGCGGTTGATGAGGGCGGGTTCGTAATCGGCTAGGTGCATCAGCCCGGCAAAGTTCTGCCCGAGACCGACGGCGTCGATGATGGTGAAATGCACCTTTCCGGGAGGTGCCTGGCTGAACAGGCGGAAGATGACGCCGTTCATCACATCGGCCACCCATTTGCCGCCGTCGTCGTCGGTTTCGATGAGCAGTGATCCCTCCTGCGGAAAGGCCAGTGCCAGCGGCAGGGAGATGTGCTCATGACCGTGCAGACTGAAGGGCGTCTCTTTTTCAAACAAGGCCGCCGAGGCGCTGCAATCGAGGTTGAGCGCGCCGAAGCGCACGGCGGATGGAAAAAGCTCGTGCGGCTGATAGGTGGCGCTCCAGGCGGCAAACTGTACGGCGGCAGTCTGGGAAACCTCATCCACGGCGGCGAGCAGCGGCGGGATTTTCTGATTCCACTCGGTCTGCAGCTTGGTCCAGCGCTGCTGCGCGGCCACCTGCATGGCGTGCTGCGCGGCGGCATGCTGGTCGATGAGCTGCTGACGCTGCTGCACCAGGGGGGCGCTCTCCTGCGCCACGGCGGCGGCTTTTTGCACCTCAAAGCGCTGCAGATTGCGGGCCAGCAGACGTTCGTTCCGTGCGAGACAGGCGGGGATCTGCACGGCCAGACGCTTCAACATGGCCATGCGAAATTTTTCCGCCACCTCCTCCGCGCGCTTCCAGTCGGCGGTGACGAGGGCGTCCGTATGGTCATAGTCCGCCTGCAACTGCGCTGCGGCGGCATCCCTGGCGGCATTCAATTCCTGCAGGCAGGTCTCGTAATCCAGCACCGCCAGGCTCAGCTCCTGCAGATCCACGCGCGGTTTGGTGAACAGCTTGAACATCCCGGAGCTTTTGCCGTCAGCAAGCTGGGCTTCGAGATTCTGCGCACGGGTTTCGATGTCTCCGACGCGGGCGGGGATGTCCGCCAGCGCGAGGCTCGTGTCCGGCGTGGGCGGCGTTTTGCGGCCAAGGCGCTCCCCAGAAGCCTTCAGCACCGCCAGCAGCCGCTCTTTGGCACCTGTCAGGCGCGTCAGCAGGCCTTCGACGGTGTGCTCCAACTGCTGCAGACCGCGTTTGCAGACCGCATCCGCATGCACCCGGCGCATCTGCTGCCGGCCCAGCCAGCGCTCGCGCTCCTTCTGCGTCATGGCGGGGAGGTCGCGCTTGATGCGGTCCTGGTAGCGTTTGAAGGCGGTGGAGCGCAGCTCATGCCGGGCATGGATGGTTTTCACGTATTCATCCCACTGTGCCGCCACCGCGCCGACAGCGGAGCCATGCTGCACATCGAAGGCCTCCAACTGCTGCAGGTGGGCTTGTTCGGAGGTGTAACGCCTCGAACGGGTTTCGCGGGCGATCTGCTCGCTGCGCGTGGCAAAGTCGCTGATGGTGTCACGCAGCGAGATGTGCAGGGAGGCAATGCGCGAGGAGCGGAGATCAAGGGAGCTGTTCACAGTCTTTGCGGATCTTTCGGAGCAGGTTTTCGAGTTCGTTGATCATGGCGCCGGTCTTGGTCATGAGACCGGGCAGCTGCTCAAGGTAGGTTTTTTCAAATTCCAGCGCCTTGGCGTCACGCCAGTGCACCTTGGTGGCATGCCACTGCTCCGAGAGTTCGCGGGCGTTTTGGATGAGATTCATGGGCCGGTAAGCAGTCGAGGATAAGCAGCAGGTGCTAAAACGTTAGGCTGGAAGTGGTGAACGGTAACGAGCGGGCGGTGGACGGTCAGAAGCAGGTGGCGGACGGCAGGCGGCGGGCCGACGGGGAGGCAGTCCGAGGATCAGGAGTCCGAACTCGCGGGAGGGGCCGGAGTTTCGTTGTAGGCCTGAAGTGTTTTCTGAATTTCGACGAGGTAGGCCACGGCCTGGGTGAGATCGCTGTCGAGGTAGTCGCGCAGGGAGTCCGTTTTACGCGCGAGAGGATCAATGGTGCGGTCGAAATCACGCCCCCATGCCTTGGTGTGGTCGAGCTTTGCCTGGGCCTCCTCGAGCGCGGCGCGGGCTTTCCGCACGGCCATCTGCTGGACGGTGGGATTGTCAATGAACTCGGACATGCGTGCGCTCATGAGCTCCTGCTGCGCCTGATCGAGCTTCTTCTGCCGCATGCGGATCTGCTGCTGCCAGTAGTTTGGCTGCTCGGTCTGCACCCAGCCGCGCGTTTTTTTCACCGCGTCCTGCACGGTATCGAGCGTCTGGCGGGTCTTGTTGATAAAGACGATGAGCGCAACGCGAAAGGACTCGATGGAATCGAGATTCGAGATGCGTGCCTGGTCAGCCATGTTTCAGCAGTGCGTGGTTGGGGTGTTCCCAGCTCAGCGCTGGCTGAGGTATTCCTCAATGCGCTGCGCTTTGCGGAGGAGGAAGGGCGTGTGCTGCTCTGACATCTCCATGAAGCGCTTGATGGCTTTCATGGTGGTGGTGAACTCGGCGGCGAACTTCTCATGCTCGGCGTCCTGCCAAGTCTCGCCGAGGGCGGTGAAGCGGCTCTGCAAGGAGGCGGAGCGCTGCTGCATTTCCGTGTTGAAGCGTTTCAACTCCTGCGCGAAGCGCCGGACTTCTTCTGGATTCATGATTGCCTGAGCCATGCCGCAATGATGAAGTGAGAATGAAGATTGACGAATGGTTTTGCGACGAATTTGGCCGCCCCTGTGCCGTGACCGCCCCCACGGCAACGCGCATCTTTTGCCTGGGTGTGAAAAAGTCTCGACACCGCAAGAGGCCAAATGATAAACTTCCCACCCATCAACCTGGAATGCAGCACGCCATGCGCTCCAATCCGATATTCATTGCGATGAAGATCTTCAACTACAATACGGCCAATGCGTTTGCGCAGCCGACGGTGCAGGGCTGGCTGGTCGTCTTCGTGTGTGGCTTTCTCACCGTGTGCATCATTGGGCCGGTGCTGTGCATTGCCGTGTGGCTGTTGGTCAAGATCCTGAGATTGCTGCCCATTTTCTCCCTCCCCGCCCTGGATGTGACGGTGACGTCCGCAGCCGGTGTCATTTTCCAAGTGGCCGCAGTATTCGGAACGTTGCTGGCGACGGTGATGGTGCTTGAACTGGCCCGTCGAAAGCGGCAGGAAGCTCGCACCCCCGGGCGCCATCCCGTCATCGGTGATTTTGAATGCTCGCCGTTTTACAAGACCTGGCATGCGAAGCCGGTGCTGCCGAGTGGAAAACCGGTGAGGTTGAGCGCCTACGGCAGCGGCCCAACGCCCCTCCAGACCGCGCTGTGGCAGAAGTTCATCGCGAATTATGATGCACTGCTTGCTGCCGCTACGCACTCCCTACTGACGGAGCCGTTTCCGCTGCAAGAGTGCGAAGCGGTCACGCTGACTCCGAGCGGCATCACCCTGACCCCGGACGGTCGGCTGCACATGGGCTTCGAGTTTGCCTCGGTGCCGGAGAATTTTTGGAAATCCGAAGCCGATGAACCCTACCCCACCGCCAGCTTTACGTCTGCGCTGGAATTGAAGAGCACCGAGTGGCTGAAGCCGTATGGGTGAGCGAGGTTGACTGACCGTCGATGCAGCAGGGAGAGTTTGAGGGCAGGCAGGTTCCATGTCCCCACCGTTTCCTCTTCGGCCAGCAGGATGCCGGTGCTCCCGGCTTCCTGCTGGGAGCGCCGATCTTTCGCTCCGCAGCTTCGCAGCATAAGCTCCGGGCGCTGCT
>Ga0114968_10004731_pt1 | contig 10119 bp, 6 predicted proteins | sample M_130807_EF_Meta_FD_87020 | JGI IMG/M metagenome (GOLD analysis project Ga0114968, IMG submission 87020) | Freshwater microbial communities from Lake Montjoie, Canada to study carbon cycling - M_130807_EF_MetaG | ecosystem: Environmental > Aquatic > Freshwater > Lake | place: Lake Montjoie... | reverse complement strand
GGACCCCGAGTTCAGCTTCAGCAGCAATCCTTTCGTGAGCCAGGACGCCGGACGCTTCAGCATCATCAAGCCAAACAAAACAGCCACGCAGACGTTGCCGAAGGATCAAACCAAGCTCGATCTGGCGCTGCCCGTCGAATTCACCAAGGCGAACGTGCTCGTCGAAGTCCTCGGAGCAGGACTGCGCAAGACCCAGGCCTATCACGCCAACACCTTGAAGCTCACACTCTCCGAAAACTACGGCCGTCTCGAAACCCGCGACACCACCACCGACAAGCCATTGCCCAGAGCCTACGTCAAAGTATACGCACGCCTGAACAACGGCACCGTGCGCTTCTTCAAGGACGGCTACACCGACCTGCGCGGCCGCTTCGACTACGCCAGCCTCAACGGCCCCGAAAATGGTTCACCGCAACCCACACCCTATGAAGCCGCACCCGCCAACGGCCTGGACTACCAGATGCTCAAGCCAGCCGAGCTGAGTAACATTGAAAAGATCGCCATCCTGATCCTCAGCGACACCCACGGCGCAACGGTGAAGGAAGTGAACCCACCGGGGAGGTAGATTCATCTGCGATGAGAGAACCCGCCTTCTTCGAGCGTGAAGAAGGTGCTTCACCCATCATGAAATCCATCCTCGCCGCCCTGTTTGCCTGCACCCTCACTCTGTCCGCGCGTGACAAAACGCTCGACATCTACTGGATCGATTCCGAAGGCGGCGGCTCGACCCTGCTCGTGACGCCAGCGGGTGAGTCGGTGCTCATCGACACCGGCAATCCCGGCGGGCGCGATCCGCAGCGCATCAAAAAAGTCGCGACGGAGCAGGCCAATCTCACGCGCATCGACCACGTCATCATCACTCACTTTCATGCCGATCACTTCGGCGGCCTAGCCGAACTGGCGGAGCTGATGCCGATTGGCACTCTCTACGATAAAGGCATCCCCGACGGCAGTCCAGACGGCAAGGCCCAGGACATGCGCTGGACACTTACCAGCCGCCCTTATCGCGATGCCAAGGTGGAAAAGCGCGTCACTCTGGCCGCAGGCGCTGTCGTTCCGCTCAAGCAGACCGAGAGCAGCCCCAAGCTCACCCTGCGCTGCCTCGGCGCCAATCAGCAGTTCATCCCACCTTATCCTGACCAGCCCGAAAACCCGCTCACGGGTTCGGTTCCACCCAAAGCAACCGACCCAACTGACAACGCCAACAGCGTGGTGATGCTGCTGCAATTCGGCAACTTCCGCTTCTTTGATGGCGGCGATCTGTCATGGAATGTCGAAGAAAAACTCGTCTCACCATACAACCTCGTCGGCACCGTCGATCTATTTCAAGTGAATCATCACGGCCTGGATGTAAGCAACAACCCAACGCTCATTCACAGCCTTCAGCCCACTGTTTCGGTCATGAACAACGGCCCGCGCAAAGGCACCAGCAAGTCCGCCATGGACGCGCTCAAATCGACACCAACAATCCAAGCAATGTATCAGGTGCATGAAAACGTCCGCGACGACCATGAGAACACAGCCGACAAAACGATGATCGCCAATCACGGCGATTTGGCCGAAGGCTGTGCCGCCGAGCACATTCACTGCACCGTCGGTGCCGATGCAAAGAGCTACACCATCGAAGTTCCTTCACAGAAGCACCGACGCACTTTCCAAACGCGCGAAAAATAGCGGCTGCACATACCTCACTTTTTCCCGCCCAAGTTGGCGCGAATCACCGGTACCAGCCACTTGGCCGTCTCATCGGCAATGACGTTGTAACCCGCGAGATTCGGATGACGATCCCCTGCCCAGCCAGGGAGATGACCAAAGACGCCGTCGAGGTGATTGTCGAGCACGACCACGGTGGGATCTGTTCCTGGCTGGATGTAAGGCGTGGCAAAAGCGCGCAAATTTTCCGGGATCTTCGACAGCGGATAGCGGCGGTAGTTCAGCATGTCCGGGCCTTTCTTCAGCTCGGCCAAATAGCGGGGAACAATGTCAAAGAGGGTGAGCTTCTCTTCAGTGGCGATCTTCGTGACGAGGTCATTGATGTCCGCATGTGTGCTTTCAAGCGTGTAAGGAATGACCGTCATGGGAATGAGCATGGCATTGGGATGGTCGGCATGCAGGCGGGCGAGCAGCTCGCGGAAGTCCTTGGGAAAGTTCGTTTTGAAATCCGCGCGCTTGGCAACATCGTTGATGCCGTAGCGAATAAAGATGTAGTCCGCCTGCGGTTTGGTTTTCACCGCCTTGTCGTAGCGGGTGTCGAGCAGCCGCCGGATGAATTCGCCGCTGACTCCCTCATTGTACACATCGCAGGGCGGCAGATCAGCTTCAGCGGCCAGCTTGATGCGTAGCGTGTCTTCAATCTGCGGTTCGTCCGGGGCGAGCATCTTTGGAATTTTCGCCTCGGTGGTGCTGTCACCGATCAGGATGATCTGCAGGCGTTTTTTACCTGCCGTGGCATCGCTAAAGGCAAAGGGTTTGCCGCCGATGAACTGATCCGATGTGATCGTGGGACAGATGCGTTTTTCAACATGGGCGACGAAAAGCTCCGTGCCACGGGCGTGGCTGACGAAAGGCCACCGCGCGGGATTGTACATCGTGTCCGTCAGGTCGCGCATGAGGACGACGTGCTTGCCGTTCTTCGCCATCTGGCGCAGGCCAAAGGGACGGCCGGACACACACATGTTAAGATGCACGCCCATGAGAATGACGTTGTCGATGTTTCGCGCTTCAAGGAGATTCCAGATCTCAACACCACTGTCGCTGAGGGCGTCTTTCTCCTGGTCAATGCGCAGCACGTCGATCTGCTTTGTCCACGGTGCTTTGGGATTGAGCCCCTTGGCTGTGAGTTCCTTCGCCCAGGCAGCATGCTCGGCGGGTTCGTCGTCTTCGCCGCCGTCGGTTTGATCCAGCGGATACACAGCCATCTCTTCTGCCGGGATTTGTTTGCACCACTCAGCGATCTTGTCGGGCAGACGCGCCGCAGTGGGTGCGGACTTCGCACACTCACGCGCGGGCGTGCCTTCGTAGGGCTTCATGCAACTGCTCGGCGCGTGAATGATGAGAACGCCATCCTTGCGGGCCTTTTCGAGCACCTCATTCATGCGCGGCGCCATTTCGAGCTCACGCGTCACCGCGTTTTTGCAGTGGTGCAGGTCCCACATGTCGCAGACGATGATGGCGGTGCGTGATGGCAGCCACGGTTCCTTCACCAGCGTCGTTTTACCAGCGGGAGCGCGCGATTGCAGGGTGACAGAGAGCGGTGCTTCGACCGCAGCAGCGGAAACAACGAGAGCAAGGAGCAGGGCAGGAAAAAGGAAACGGAGCGTCATGCGCAGATTACGCCCGCAGCGCCGAGGATCGTTCAGTCAACGCGTCAGCGCGGTATCGATGGGCAGGTATCTCAAAGTTTTGACTTCATCCACGAGTAAAAGCTCGCACCGATCTGGGCATAGCCAATCGGATTGGGATGAACGCCATTGTTGTTGGGATAGCCATCGACAGGATCGAGGTTAAGCTCCGTTGGCACGATGAAGATGCCGTCCTTCTCGCGATTGGAGAGACGCTTAAGCATGAGCTGAACAATGCGGTGCTGGATGCGCTTCCAGCCCCAGCGCGGGTACTTGTCCTTGTAGTTGGCGGTGAAGCCTTCCTGGCGCGCGTTGGGCGGCGTGGTGAGACCGACGGCGAGCTTGGCATTCGGGGCGGCTTTGTGGAATGCGGCGAGCAGTTTGTCGGCGTTGTCGAGCACCTCATTGATCTTGGCATCCGGGTTGTTCGGATCGGCACCGAAGCAGTCGTTGATGCCAAGCAGAAAAGTGACGAGATCGGGCGACTGATTGCCGCAGTGCTCCTTGAAATAGCGCTGCAAATCAAAGACGCCGGTTTTGCCATCCGCAGCCGGAAAGATAAAAGGGCTGGTCGCCTTGCGAGCCACTGGACCCGCCGCCACTCCCGGAGTTTCCGGCGCAAATTTGGTGAGAAAGTCAGACCACTTCCAGCCACCATAGCCTTCATGCGCCACACCAGGCTTTACGCCCGCAGGTTTGTGCGTGCCTAGCAGCGTGGCCTTGGGATTGCCCGGCAGAGCAAGAAGGCGGGCAATTTCATTCGGATAAAAGCTCGCATGCGTGAGGCTGTCTCCCACGATGAGCAGGCGCAGCGGCTTGGAGGAAGTCGATTTGCGCGGGGAGATGTGCAGCGTCGTCCTTCCCTGCTCCAGCACTTTGCCGCCAGCGTCTTTGACGGTGATGGCGAGCGGATGATCGCCGACATCCCTGTCAGCGGGTGTGAGCGTCCAGCGGCGGTCCTCGTTTTTGCCGAGCTTGCAGGTGAACTCAAAGCGGTAGTTCCCGGGGGTCTCCGTGAGCACGATGTTGTCGTGGTAGATGCTCATCGGGACGTCCAGTGTAGCGTAAACAACCGGTGGGAGAGTGAGCTGGAGATCTCCAGCAAAGGCGGAGCAGGCGAGCGCGCAAAAGAGACTGAGTAACCGGTACATGCCCTCCACTACGGAGTGTGATGAACAAATCGTTCCATGAAGCGTACAATGGCGGACATGGAAAGCTGGCCACCGGGAGTGGAGGGAAAGTAGTCCATGCCATGCGTGCCCCAGGGAAGTTCGAGGAAAAAGTGATCGTCGCGCTGCGCGAGGCGATCATTGAAACGGCGGCTGTGGCCAATGCCGACAAGAGAATCCAGAGTACCGTGGAGAATCAGCGTGGGCAGATTGCGTTGATCGAGAAACTCCGTCGCTGAACCAGTATGATAGGCGTCAGGGACTTCGTGCGGATCGCCGCCCATGTATTGGCGCACAAGGGTCAGGGACTTTAACAAATCGTCAGGCACAGACCATTCGCGGGCGAGATGCATGTTGGGGGTGCCATAGACGTCGATGCAGGCACAGGCACCGAGCTCCGGCATGCCGTAAGCACACGCAGCGGCGATCTGTGCACCTGCAGAGCGGCCCATGAGAACGATTTGATTCACATCGATGCCGAGTTCAGCGGCGTGACTGCGAACCCAGGCGAAGGCATGTCGCGTATCCTCAGCCTGCGCCGGCCAGCGATGCTTCGGGGCCAGACGATAGGCATAGGAACACAGCACATAGCCATGGGAGGCGAGTTCGGTGTTGGCTCCGACAAATTCGCCGGGATCACCGCTGTCCCAGCCGCCGGTGTGGGCAATGAGCAGGCAGGGCCTCAGCTTGTCCATGCCAACGGGGCGATAGATCACGATGTCGAGGGATTCGCCCCCCTCCCGCCAGTAGGTGCGGCGCTCACGCTGCACTTTGAATTTTTCCGCGTGCAGAGGCAGCCACAGACGCCGCCAGGAGAAGTTCAAGCCTTGTGCCGTGGCGATGCGCGATGCCTGCACGGCGGGAATGACAAAGATGATGGCGAGCAGAAGGCAAACCAGCGCAAGCCAGCGCGATGACTGCGCGGCAGGATAAATCAACACCAGTGACAGGAGCGTGAGCCAGTGACCAAACTCCGCAGTGCCCAGCTGAAGCTGCCACTGCCAGCGCGTCGGCGACATGATCCACGCGTTCACCGCAAGTAGGGCGAGAAGGAGGAGTACCAGGATGAGAGCCACGGATTTCACAGATCGGATTTGATCCGTCTGAGAATGGTTTTTGGATTCAGGCATTCCAGAAAAAAGGTGCGAATCTTGCGACCCGCACCTTTCGAAAGAACTGACGCCAGGATCAGCCGGCGATGGTAAACACCTCACGTGCGTCCGCGATGCTGCCTGTGAGGGCGGCGGCGGCAACCATGACGGGGCTCATGAGCACGGTGCGGCCGGTAGTGCTACCCTGGCGGCCCTTGAAGTTGCGGTTCGAGGATGAAGCGCAGAGCTGATCGCCGACGAGCTTGTCGGGATTCATGGCCAGGCACATGGAGCACCCTGCGCCGCGCCATTCGAAACCGGCTTCGCTGAAGATCTCATGAAGGCCTTCCTGACGGGCGAGGGCATCGACGATCTGCGATCCAGGAACCGCGATGGCTTTCACACCGGCGGCGACTTTGCGGCCTTTGATGAATTTGGCCACTTCGCGGAAGTCGCTGAGACGACCATTGGTGCAGGAGCCAATGAAGGCGACGTCGATCTTGGTGCCTTTGATCGGCTGTCCAGCAGGCAGCTTCATGTAATCGAGCGCGTCCTGGATGGAGATGCGGCCGGGCTCCGTGGTGGCGCTTTCAGGTGTCGGGACGTTTTCGGTGACGGCGATGGCCTGGTCCGGGCTGGTGCCCCAGGTGACCGTGGGCGGAATGTCTTCAGCCTTGATGTTCACGACATCGTCATAAACAGAATCTGCATCCGAAGCGACCGCACGCCATTGGGCGACGGTGGTCTCCCAGGCATCGCCCTTCGGCGAGTAGGGGCGGCCTTTGAGGTATTCGAAGGTCTTTTCGTCTGGATTGACGTAGCCGCAGCGTGCACCGCCTTCGATGCTCATGTTGCAAACGGTCATGCGCTCTTCCATCGACATCGCGTCGAAGAGGCTGCCGCCGTATTCATAGGCATAGCCGATGCCGCCGTTCGCACCCAGCAGGCGGATGATGTGGAGGATCACGTCCTTCGAATAAACGCCGGGACGCAGTTGGCCGTCCACATTGATGCGGCGGACCTTCATCTTGCCGAGAGCCATGGTCTGAGTGGCGAGGATGTCGCGCACCTGGGTGGTGCCGATGCCGAAGGCGATCGCGCCGAAGGCGCCATGCGTGGCGGTGTGGCTGTCGCCACAAGCAATCGTAGTGCCGGGCTGGGTGATGCCCTGCTCAGGTCCGACGACGTGAACGATGCCCTGCTTGCCGCTGGAGAGGCTGAAGTAGGTGATGCCGAAGTCCTTGGCATTCTTGTTGAGCTCCTGGATCATCGCCTCGGCGAGAGGATCAGAAAACGGCGAGACCTGGCTGTCGGTCGGCACGATGTGATCGACGGTGGCGAAGGTGCGGTGCGGGTAGGCGACCTTCAGGTTCAGATCACGCAGCATACCAAAAGCCTGCGGGCTGGTGACTTCATGGACGAGATGCGTGTCGATGAGTAGCTGTGTCTGACCGTTGTCGAGCGTGCCGACGACGTGCGAGTCCCAGACTTTTTCGAAGAGTGTTTTGCCCATGATGCGTGCTGATTGGTGGTTTGGAGGGCTGCGAGCCTAGCACGCCCGGCGGAGGGTGCAAGAATGCCTCTTGGCTTTTGCCGCCGGACCTGCCAGCATCCGCGCCCATGAAATGGTTTAAAAGTCTCTACGTGCAGGTGCTGCTTGGTATCGTTCTCGGCATCCTGATGGGGTGTTTTTGGCCAGCGGAGTCGATTCCGCTGAAAACTCTGGGCGTCGCCTTTGTGAATGCGGTGAAGATGCTGATCGCGCCCATCATTTTTTGTACGGTGGTGCATGGGATCGCTGGAATGGGAGACCTGAAAAAACTGGGCAGCGTGGGGTGGAAGGCCCTGCTCTATTTTGAGGTCGTCACCACCGTGGCGCTTGTCATCGGCCTCATGGTGGCCAGGGGGGTGCAGCCCGGCGCTGGCATGCACATGAATCCGGCGGAAATCGTGCTCAGCGCTGCAGACCAGGAGGAATTTAACACCTATACCAAGGCAGGCGAGAAACTGACTGTCGTCGGGCATCTGATGCAGATCATCCCGAAGACCTTTGTCAGCGCATTTTCCGAAGGGGAAATTCTCCAGGTGCTGTTTGTGGCCATCCTGGCGGGCGTTGCACTCGCCAAGATGGGCGAACGCGCCAGACCGGTCACCGATCTGCTTCATTCGGTCGCGCAGATGTTTTTTGGCATTGTCGGCATGGTGACCAAGGCGGCTCCCATCGCCGCCTTTGGTGCGATGGCTTTTGTCATTGGCAAATACGGCTTCGGTGCCCTCGGCAACCTCATGCTGCTCATGGGCTGCGTCTATCTGACCTGCGTGCTGTTTGTGTTTGTCGTGCTGGGCAGCATCGCGTGGTGGAATGGTTTCAGCCTGTGGAAGATTCTGCGGCACATCAAGGAAGAGCTGCTGCTCACGCTTGGGACCTCGTCATCGGAAGCCGCTCTGCCGGGATTGATGCGCAAAATGGAGAACAGCGGCTGCTCGGATGGCGTCGTTGGCATTGTGCTGCCGGCGGGTTATTCATTCAATCTCGACGGCACCAGCATCTACCTCACCATGGCCGCGCTGTTTGTTGCACAGGCCACGGACACACATCTTACCCTGATGCAGGAGTTGAGCATCCTTGGCATCCTGCTGCTCACCTCAAAAGGGGCTGCAGCAGTCACGGGCGGCGGTTTCATCACACTTGCGGCCACCCTGGGTGCCACACATACCATCCCTGTCGCCGGCCTCGCCCTGATTCTTGGCATTGATCGCTTTTTATCCGAAGCTCGCGCCATCACCAACCTGATCGGCAACACGGTGGCCATGCTCGTGGTAGCGAAGTGGGAGAATGAGTTCGATGTGGAAAAGGGGAAAATGCTGCTGCGGTGACCATCACAAGTCGATCTTCATCGGCGGCGGCGGCGCGAGCTTGAGCCTTGGGCCTTCTTCATCGGGGGCCTCAACAGCATCGACGGGAATGGCCTTGCGGATCGGCGTGCCGTCATCATTGACTGGGCTGGCACGAGGGACAGCCTGCTCGGAATTGTAGGGGTCTTCACCAATGACGGTGAGCGCCTTCATGCGCACGGGCTCGATGTGCACCCAGCGGGTGTTCGCTGCGATGAGCGGGGCGGAACCAAAACCGCTGGCGGGGTTTTGATAGCCAAACTGCTTGATCTCAACCGGCAGGCCCTCGCCGGTGTGAAGATTGCAGAAGCCCTCCAGCGGCGTTCCGGGGCGGAGGTACTCAAAGTAGGTGGCGCGCACGGATTTCTCTTGGCCATCAGGCCCCTTGATCTTCTCGTAGCAGTAGTCGGTGGCGCGCATGCCGCTGCGCTGGCACATTTCCACCCGCTCCGCCGTCTGCGGCGGCTCGATCTCCTGCGGAACATAGCGCGTAGCGCTGGCATTGACCATGTCCACCCACATGGGAAGCACGATTCGGTTAGAAAAGGCCCCGGGATAGATGGTCTTCTGCTTGTCAAAGCCAGCCCACACGCCGCAGGTGACGCCGGAGGTATAACCCAGGAACCACAGGTCCTTAAATTCGTAGTGCGTGCCGGTTTTGCCGCCGGCCACAAACTCGCCGAGCTTGTAATCACTGACCGCAGGACTGCCGGTGCCGCGATGCAGCGCGTCCACGAGGCAGGTGTGCGTCTGGTACGCGGCGATGGGGTCCATGCTCTGCACGCTCCGCAGCGCCCCCTCAGAGATTTGAAACACCGCCTTGTCATTGTTGTCCGTGATGCGCTGGATGAGGTTCAGCTTCTGCGGACGGCTGCCCAGAGTGGGAAAGTTGGAGTAGGCCAGGCACATCTCGCTCAGACGCACCTCGCTGGAGCCGAGGAAGGTGGAGGGATAGTCGCGCATGTCGGAGGTGATGCCGGCCTTTTGGGCCACCTGCTTGACCATCGGCACTCCCACGCGCTCGCCCAAGCGTACGGTGGCCGAGTTGCGACCCTGCACGAGCGCCTCGCGCGAACTCATCGGTGCCTGCGTGCATTTGGGATTGTCCACTTCCGCACCCCATTCGCCCAAAATGCCGGTCAGCCCGCCGATCATCACGCGGCGGTTGTCCAGAGGCGCGTCGTCCACCTTGGTGCCGGGGTAAAGTCCAGGGCTGCTGAACGCGGCAGCATATACCAGCGGGGTGAAGGCGGTGCCCGCCGGGCGCACGCCATCCGTGGCGCGGTTGAACTGGCTGTCTCCAAAATCGCGCCCGCCGACCATCGCCAAAATGCTGCCGTCTTTGTTGTCAATCATTATGGCGGCAGCCTGCAGATACTCCGGCAGCGGCTTGGGGGTGGCGGGATCAATTTCACCCCGCTTCATGCGCGCGCGGTAGTCGGTCAAAATGGCACGGAATTGCGCGAAGGTCTGGTGCTCGTAGCCCGGACGCTTTTCGACCTCGGCCATGCGCTTGCTCACAAACTCCTCGGTGGCTTTTTGCAGGTCCTGGTCAATGCTGGTGTAGATACGGAAGCCGCCGATGGAGGCACGCTCCTCGCCGACGAGATCCACGACCTCACG
>Ga0114968_10004730_pt1 | contig 10121 bp, 10 predicted proteins | sample M_130807_EF_Meta_FD_87020 | JGI IMG/M metagenome (GOLD analysis project Ga0114968, IMG submission 87020) | Freshwater microbial communities from Lake Montjoie, Canada to study carbon cycling - M_130807_EF_MetaG | ecosystem: Environmental > Aquatic > Freshwater > Lake | place: Lake Montjoie... | reverse complement strand
GCGCATTAGCTCCCCGTGTCCAGCGTCGAGCTGGCGTTGCCGTCCTGCGCCAGCAGCGTGGCCAGTTGGGGCAGGGCGTCTTTGAGCGCGGCCTTGAGCGTGAAGGGCGGGTTGATGACAAACACCCCGCTGGCGGGCAAGCCGGGGCGCACGGTCTGGCCGTCGTCGCCCAGCAGCAATTTGCTGGACTTGACGGTGAGCGTGGCGTGCAACCAGGCTTTACCCGCCTTCATGGCCAGTGACTTGAGTTTGCGCGGCACATCGTGCGCCTCGGGGCGCGGGATGATGGGGTACCAGACCATGTAGGTGCCCGTGGCAAAACGCAGCAGCGCGTCGGCCACCATGGCGTTCAGGCGCGGGTAGTCGGTTTTGATCTCGTAACTCGGGTCGCACAGCAGCAGCGCGCGCCGCGTGGGCGGCGGCAAAAACTTGCGCACGCCCTCGAAACCGTCTTCGCGCAGCACCGCGACCTGCCGCCCGGCTTCGAGCTGGGCGATGTTGGCGGCCAGGGTTTTGGCGTCGGTGGGGTGCAGCTCAAAGGCCTTGAGCTTGTCCCGCCCACGCAGCAGCTGCTGAATGATGAAGGGCGAGCCCGGGTAGACGCGGGCCTGCGGCCCGGTATTGAAACTGGCCACCATGTCCGCGTAGTCCTGTACCACGGGCGTGAGCACCTGGCCTGCGGCCTGCGCCGCCATCAGCTTCACAAAGCCCTGCGCCGCTTCCGCGCTGGTTTGCGCATAGTCGCCATCGAGCCGGTACAAGCCAGCCCCCGCGTGGGTATCGAGCACCGTGAACGGTGTGTCTTTCTGCACCAAGTGCTTGAGCACGGCGAGCAACATGGTGTGCTTGAGCACGTCGGCATGGTTGCCGGCGTGGAAGGCGTGGCGGTAACTGAACATGCGGGGATGGTACCCCGTCAACTCCCATGTTCTTTTATTAGACTTAAACCACATGTCCAAGATGTTTTTACCCGCCGTTGTGTTGTTGCTCCTGCCCCTGGGCGGCTGCGGGCTGGTTACAACCCAGTCGGTTTATGAAGGTTTTCGTACACAGCAACGCGTCAACGACGCGGGGTCACAGGTGTCGCCTGATGCGCTCGGGTCGTACGATGCATACCAGAAAGAGCGGGAGAAGGTGAAGTCTGCACATGAGGAACTTGAACAACCCTAATCGGGCGAGCAGGGGTTTGACACCGGTCATGCAAACGCAGTGTGGCTGGAGCGCAGGCGCACAAATTCCCATCACGGAAGGCAAATGCAGAATCTTGCTGTATGGCATCCCTGGCACTGGCAAGAGTGCGTTGGCGAAACTATTGCCCGATGCCATGGAGGCAGCGCGACGGGGCATGAGTTCTGGGGCAATGTATGTGCGGGTGCAGCCAGGCGCAAACGGCTTGAAGATGGTGAATCGCATAGCCAACGCTGCCATGCTGATGCCGTTTGCCACCTTCAACTACTTCGTGCTGGACGAGGTGGATCAACTGACCAAGGAAGCCATGGCGATCCTGAAGTCTGTGATGAACTACCCGCGCACGGTGTGGGTGCTGACTACCAACGATTTCACAGCCATTGAGTCGGGCGTGCGGGATCGTTGCCACTGCATCCCGTTCAACGCAGCGCCTGCAGAGCGTTGGTTGCCACTGGCGCGGCGCATGCTTGCTCATGCGGGTGTGGGTGGCGTGAGTGATGCACAACTGGCTGCTGTGATCCAGCCGTGTTCAGGCAGCGCACGGCAGATCACGGACGCGGTGGCGGAATTGGCGCTGGCTGTGCGGCGGGGCAGTCAGGGCAGTGTCGTTTCACACGACACTTAAAGGAGTGAGCCATTCAATGAATAGAATGGCGCATCTCCAGCCCGCTCTCTCTGCGGGCTTTTTTAAGTGTGCATCAATGTCCGCCGCTTGAGGGCATCTTTAAATGGTGACCAGTTAGTAAAAGATGTCGTGCCAACCGACAAGCTTTCACATCCGACTTATGCAATCGAGGTGACTACTATAAAAACGCACTTAATGGAGTTTATATTTTTCAGATTTCGAAGAGAGAATAATACTATTCGATAAAATCTGCAAAATTGAATATATCTAGAAGCCTTTAGCAATGCCTAAATATAATAAATTAACATTTGCATCAGATACTCCACCTACTTTATTGTAATAACTCCAGCCTAAACGCCATTTTAGGTCTTTTGAGTCCCGCATTTTTTCTTCATATCCAATCCCACCCATTAAACCTGTGCCGCTACTTGAGTTGCCTGAGATGTTGTAGGTTGTCCCGTTGATAGTTAGAGAGGCGTCTCCTTTAATTGTGCTGTTATGAAAACCAGCCTTAAAAAATACTCCCTCTTCCTTTGGTCTGAAAACCAACGCCCCATCAAATCCGCTCATTGAATAATTCTCGGAGGCTGAGGCGCTTGAGATTGTATATTTCGCGCTTGCATTAGCGCTTGTGAAATATCCTACTTCAAGCGCTAGGTTTTCTGCAACTTCAAATCCAAAAAACATCCGCCCAGTGATTGCAGCTTTGTCATATGTGTATGACACGGTGCTTCCGCTTAAATTTGCAAGAGTTTGGGCAGTTTGAGCTGCTTTAATATCTACGAAACCATAGCCGCCTTCAACGCCGGCATAATTTTCTGCGCTTGCTATTGAACAAGTCAGCAAAGCAATTGAAAGTAAAGCTACACTTTTTTTCATTTTAATTCCTTTAATAAGTTACAAAATAAAAGACTTCATTCCTAGTTGGCACAAATTGAAGGGTTGCAATTTTGAGGTGATACTACAATTTTATTTTTAATGTCATCTTTGGTTCCGATTACGATACTTGTCGTAGGTGGAGAAACCATTGAACCAATTAAACCAAAATATGCTGCGCCGCCCAAACTATAATCGCCTCGCATGACCAATATCTGCCCCCCATTAACTTGTAGATTCGCTTTTTTGGGGACGCTTTTTTTGTCAATCAAATCGGTGCTTCTTGGCATCCAGTGAAATTCATATGAGCCCGGCATTAAATCAACGACTAGAACATTATCTTTGTTCATTGAACCAATAACGGTATCATTTATTAAAAAGTCTGACGGATAAGCATGAGCTGAGTTAAACATTGAGGGAACAATGTTTCCATTAACGAAATAAACTTTTGATTTAGTAGGTTCGACTTGAAAGGATTTGGCCCTATTTTCAAAATTAGCATCAGCTTTACTAACGACGGCAGGTGTGGTGCACCCAACCAGCATGATGACCGACAGGAAATAGAAAATACTTTTGATATACATCTTTAAATCCAGTTTGCAAGTATCTATCGTCATTGATATTCCCCCATGTGCCGTCAAAAAACTACTATTGCCCCTCAATAGAGCAATTCGCTTTCGTTAGGTGGTCATCCAACAACGGAGTTTTATCAAGCTGCGCTCTATCTTACACTTTTTGAAAAATTTATCAAAAAAAGTGCAGGCGGTGTTGCAGGTCGTAATCCCCATTTAAGGTGGTCATTTAGTGGCTGCTACCAAAAAGGTGTCGTTCAACACGACACCCAAAAGCCACCCACCGTTCAAGCCAACTGACCAGCCGCCATTGTGGCAGTGAGCTTTGAATAGTGCCGCTCCAACATGATCACACTGGTGCCCATCTGCCGTGCCAGGGTGTGGATGTCCGTTCCCGACATGAGTTCTATCGTAGCGTAGGTGTGCCGCAGGCTATACAAGGTTCGTTGCTGACCCGTTGCGAGATCCCGGCTGAGTCCCGCTGCTGCCAACATGCGCTGGAAGGTGCCTGCCAAGCCATAGGGCTGTGAGCCATCGTCCAAGGTGAATACCCGCTGGGGCAACTGGGCAGCAATGGCGTCAGGCAGACTCATGCCCACACTGCGCTGCCGCTGTGCCAATCGCTCCAGTGCTGTGGCTGCTCGGTGCTTGGCGATCAACCACCTGCCGCCTGTCTTGCCACTCACCCAGATGCGTAGATAGCGTTGGTCCTGATCCGTGTGCCATTCAATGTGCTGCCACAGCATGTTCATGCTTTCTTTGCCGCAGCGCATGCCTGTGGTGAGCAGCATTTCTTTTGGCTGTATCGCCGCGCTGGCATCAGCAACGCCAGCAGCCACAGCGGTCGCAAGACCTTTTTGACCTCGTTGGCAAGTCAGGGGATCAGCGTGTTTGTGCTGGCAAGTCTCGCGGGGCACAAGAGCATTTCTACGACGCAAAAATATGTTTCGGTCAATGACGACATGAAGCGGCGGGCGGTGGAACTGGTTTGAGTGTTTGATTACCGTCAGGTAAATCATTTATGCCACGCACCTTCATAACAATGTCGCATCTCATGTCCTAAATTAGCCAGGCTGGTGATACGCTTGGTATATATGACACAGGTCTTTGGAGTGAATTTGGCACAGCCTCTCAATTCACCGTCATTGGGATTTTTGGGTTTCCCAAAACAAGCCTTCTCCAGATCATCTACAACGATCCACTGGATGTATTTCTGAACATGTTTTGGCTTTGCCTTGAAGATCAAGTCATCTTCGCCGGGGAGCAAGTACCCAGCACTGACCACACCAAAACTTAAGAAAAATAACAACATTACCAATAGTTGCCGCATGCTTACTGCTCCGAGTACTTAAAGGTTATAAAAAGTTTTCTATTTTGCTGGTTTCATTCAAATTTATGGGGCGAAATGCCACTCGATAAGGTCGGCCATAGCTTGAAATAATTTCACGTTGGCATTATCAATGAAGTACCCACAGCCCGATTTGGGGTCTGCATTTGCGCTCGACATTCCGATTACACCAAGTCAGCAGAACGGTGCGCCAGGCGATACAGAGTCAGGGCTTGTCCTGACAGACTTTAAATGTGCCCAACAAATTCCTTATTAACCACCTAGATGTGCAATTTTCTTTGTTCAATGGTGCCAAATGGCGGGTGGCGGGACTGGTTAGGCCACCGCCAAGGTTATGCCATTTCATCCTCTTCCGTTGTTCCATTCGGAACAGATTTCACGGCATCGTCGGCGGCAAGGGCTTGATTGGCAAAAGGTTTGATACTGGGGCACACGCCTTCCGTGGCATTGGTGATCAGTTCGCGGGCTTGGCGCAAATACCTGCTCACAGCGATGTTCATGCGTGTGCGCTCTTCCTGAACGCTCAGGATCACAGGCTCTTGGGTGCGGGCATACAAGTTCAGTTCAACCCCTGCTGCCTCACCCAGTTGCCACAGCGTGAGTTCTGGCTTTCGCTGACGCAGGTCATACAGGCGCAGCATCATCTTGGCAGTGGGCAGGCGCAACTTGCTCTTGACCAATCGCCGCCGTGCGGTGCTTTGTTCGCGTGGGATTACATCGCGACCCTCGTATGCTGTTTTGAGGATCTTGTTGATCTGGCGCACCGCAGTTGCCTTGCGCAGATTCAAAGGCACTTCAATCAAGATCTTGCCGCGCAGACTGCCAATGTCATCGATCTCGAAGGACTTGTTGTAGCACTGCACCATGGGCACAGACTTCTGTTCTGCAAAGAGGTATCTGCCCGTACTGCGCCACCAAATGGGAAATGGCTTCCTGCACACATCCCCAAAGTCCTGATACACATGGCGCAGCCGCCCCCTGCCATTGTTCTTGCAGCAGCGTTGGTAGTCCTCGCTCAAGCGTAGGCACTCATACCAAACCCAATACCAAGTGTTGCGTGCCTTGCGGGATTCCTCAGCTCTTTCCTCGTCCATTTCACGGATCACAGCGGGATTCAGAGGTGGGCGACGGCGCAGCGTGGAGGGCAGTTCCTTGAGTTGCAGGGGATGGAGGTCGTTTTGGTCGCCCATGCCAAAAAGAATAGCACAAATAAAAGATAAATGGCAGTAAATGAATAAATGAGATTACTAATATTCAATCATTCATATATGAACATTACCACAAATAATCTGCAATTTGTATGGATAGCGACGAGTAATTAGGATATGGCTACAGTCCATCCATCGACACAAAATGCAAGCAAAAACAAGCACTTGCGATGTGAAGATGGCTGCAGAGATGCGGTCTTTTTAAACCTGCATTAAGGAGAAATCAAATGCAAACCATCGAAACTACCGCAGCAGATGCGGCTTCCGCAACCACCACGGTTGGCAACGCCGCTTTGCATGCCATGCCCAGTGTGAAACTGAACCAGATCAATGCTCGCACCACGGTGAGCACGGATGTTGGCAAAGGCAAGCCTCGCGACACCCTGCCACCTATGGACTACCAGCCGCGCTTGAGCGTGGAGTTGGCAGAGTCTGACGATCAGGGCTTGGTGCGCCAACCCCGCGCTCACTATGTGGGTGAGTTCAAGCGTGGCATCGAAAAGACCGCGCGCGCCACGCTGGAGACTTGCCGTGTGGTGTATGAGGCTAGTCGCATGTTGGACTCTTACGAGTTCCAGAACTTCTGCAAGGAAATTGGCTACCGCGATAGCAGTTCCACGATCCGCAAGTTCATTGCCATTGGCAAGGTGTATCCGCGCTTTATCCAATACGCGGAGCAGTTACCCTCCTCTTGGACCAACATCTACCAGATCACGCAGATTCCTGCGGATCACTTTGAGGAGATGCTGAAGAACGGGCGGCGGTTAGACCAACTAAAGGGCAGCCGCCTGCAGACTCTGATTGGCAATACCCGCCCGTTGAACGATCTGTGCGAGCCGTTGAAGTTCAACAGCGATGTGGGCGGATTTCCATTCGCCAAGTTGGTGTCGTTGAAGAAATTCGACGATGTGGATTGGCGAGCCATAGAAAAAGCCATGAGCGAACTGGAAGCCCGTCTTCCAATCAAGTTTGTGGTGCCTAAAGAGTTGCTGAACATCGTGGAACAGCGCAGACTGATACGCTACCAAAGTGCAAAGAAGCACTACACCCACCAGGAGTTCAAGCCTGAAACCTGGGACATGGGTGAAGAGGCTAACCGCACATTTCCGCGGGAGGAACCAACGCCAGTGAATGCCAAGAAATAGGCTCATGTCCGCCATAAAAAAGCCCGCAATATGCGGGCTTTTTTTGTTCCGAATGGAACAGTAGATATCAGCAAATAATACTAATCTCCATCAATATTTATTCGGATAGATCCTAAAAATCACCCGCTTTCAATATTTGTAAATCCTTTTGAAGGAAGTATGGAAATACTTTATAACATGACTCATTATCTTCTCGACAGTGCTTGGAGGCAAATCAATCTGCCACAAACGGCTTAATTCGGACTTGAATACGCCATTGGATTTGAAAAATATTCTTCTGAGAAAGTTTTCACGATGTGCTTTCCAAGCGTAAAAATTAATATTTAAATTGAACTAACGGATCTGGGATGAAAGCCGACCTACTTTCTATAAAAAATTAATAGAGTCTTGAGCTTATATTAATTGGATCCAAAACCGGCGGTACATATATATCCTCAAACTCACGCAATAATTTCTCTTCTTTCTCTATGCTGCGGGAAAATCTGAACGTCATCACGGTTTTCCCAACGAAAATAGGTAGCAGTAAAGCAATATACCAAAAACCCGCATAAACCAAAAAAACTAAAAATGAGACAAAAAATAGTTTAAAAGAAAATTCTGCTACCAGTTTAACTCGATGACGTATTACAAAGAATTTGCCAGCGGTAATGTAAGCCTTTTGGGTCGATTCTTTTCGAGCTTTCGCTTTCTCATACTTTGTGTAATCACTATTATATTTCGCTAACCTTCTAGCGCACGAAGTCTCATCATTAATACTATCTACATAGCCATAAACTCCTGCAAAAAAGGATATATTTTGGTCTATATTTGGTATTATAGATTTAATAACCGGCCGGATGAAGACCTCTCCGGTATCCAAGTTGGTGCCCCATTTCATTTTTGGTGAAATGTCATAGCCATAAATTACAAACTGCTTAGACGTTCGTCCGTTATCAGTTTTCAGCGTAAGCGAGTGTTCGTAAAAAATAGGCTGACTATTTGGAAGAAAGGCCCCCTTGGCAAGCGCATTCCACCCAGTTTTATATGCCAACTCTTTCAATATCTGGCTATCCAATTTTTTAGAAAAATCCTGTTCCAATCTATCTTTAACGCCACTAATATAAGCCCTCGCCAATATTGGCGAAACATAATCTGGGGATAATTCATCAATAAAAATATGCCCTTCGAAATCAAAGCTTATTATAAGGGAGTGAGATTTGGATATATTTTGGTTTGTTATTCTGAGGTCCGGTAAGTTGATGGTGTCCCAATCGTACCCTTGTCTATAAGCCTCCTCTTCTGTGATCAATTGCTCATATAACAAATTTGTTTGCTTTGTCTGCTCTCCAAGTATTAAATTAAAGTTTTGTTTTTCGGCGGCTTCTCTTGCGCGTTGTTCCAGTTGATATCGTTGGGTCTCTCGCTGGCGATTATATTCATTTATTTCATTCAGCCTAAGCAATGTATTTGTATTCTCTTGAATCGCATCGACCGCAGAACACGCAGCACAGTAAAAACTATTACCTAGGTATCCGCCGCATTTAGAACATCTCATGCCCATTTTTATTCCTTTACCATTCACCAATTTTTATTAAAATATAACACCATAAAAGTATTAATTCAAAATTAGTTATATGGTGGCTTGGAGTTTTTTGACTTGCAATCAAGCCAACTGCTGAGCCGCCATGGTCGCCGTCAATTTCGAGTAGTGCCTCTCCAGCATGGTCACTGAAGTGCCCATCTGCCGCGCCAAGGTGTGGATGTCCGTGCCTGACATGAGTTCTATCGTAGCGTAGGTATGCCGCAGGCTATACAAGGTTCGTTGCTGACCCGTTGCGCGATCCCGGCTGAGTCCTGCTGCTGCCAACATGCGCTGAAAAGTGCCTGCCAAGCCGTAGGGCTGTGAGCCATCGTCCAAGGTGAATACCCGCTGTGGAAGTTTTGCCGCTATGGCGTCGGGCAGGCTCATGCCCACACTGCGCTGCCGCTGTGCCAGCCGTTCCAGTGCTGTGGCTGCTCGGTGCTTGGCGATCAACCACCTGCCGCCTGTTTTGCCTGATACCCAGATGCGCAGATAGCGTTGCTCTTGATCCGTGTGCCATTCAATGTGCTGCCACAGCATGTTCATGCTCTCCTTGCCGCAGCGCATGCCTGTTGTGAGCAGCAGTTCCACATAGTCCCGCAGCAACAGCTTGATCTGCCTGCCTGTGTGCCTGTGCCCGCCTTCCACCCAAGCAGGCATGAATGCCAGCAGTTGTTCGATCTCTTGGTTGGTGAAGCCAGGTCGTGCGCGGCTTTTGGCACCGCGCCTGCTGAGTCTTGCGATATTGGACTGGGCGCTGTGCCAGCCCTGTTCAACTGCCACTTGAATAACCCTGTTGTAGGCAGCGCAGTGGGTGGCTAGAGTGCTGGCGATGGGCATGTGTCCAATCTGCTGGTTGCGCCAGATCTCAAACTCCCGCACCAGCTTGGCATCAATGCTGGTGAGGTTGTATTTGCCAAAGAACGGCACAAGGTATTTGCGGATCACCCGCTGGTAGTCCCTGTTGGTCATGGGGCGCAAGCCCTGCTCAATCTCTGCCTCCAGTTGCAGCAAGCACTGCGCTGCGGCAGCGCCAAAGCGGCGTGTGGTTTGCGGGATGCCCAGTTCTTCTTTGAATTTGGCTCTGTCGTAGATCTCCCCAGCCGCGCGCTTGGCATAACCCAAGTCCTTGTGCTTGGTGGTGGCTCTGTGCCACACACGGTCATACAGCTTGAAGCGCATCTGCCACACGCTGCTGCGCTCGCGCTTGTAGAGCACCACAGCACCATCGCGCAGGTGGTGCAGTTCATTGCGGGATGGCTGGGCGATCAGCTTGGTGTTTGCGAGTGCGGGAGGTGTGGCGGGAGCAGCCGCCAATTGCTCGGGCGTGGGGTAGCTGAGTTGGGTGGGCTTCACGCTGTCACGCTCCCCATGTCCAGCCCAGTTTTGGTGTGCGGGCGGTGTGCGACGAGCATTGCTGGAGCATGCTCACGGTGAAGTAGCCTGCCTACGGTGTCACACGATGGGGCTCGCAGTGGGTCACAGCAGGAACCCAAAACAGCGGTTTTGCCAGTTACAATCCCGCCTCTGGCCCGGTAGCTCAGTCGGTAGAGCAGAGGATTGAAAATCCTTGTGTCGGTGGTTCGATTCCGCCCCAG
>Ga0114968_10004729_pt1 | contig 10123 bp, 9 predicted proteins | sample M_130807_EF_Meta_FD_87020 | JGI IMG/M metagenome (GOLD analysis project Ga0114968, IMG submission 87020) | Freshwater microbial communities from Lake Montjoie, Canada to study carbon cycling - M_130807_EF_MetaG | ecosystem: Environmental > Aquatic > Freshwater > Lake | place: Lake Montjoie... | reverse complement strand
TACGCCCGGGTGCCACCCGGACGAGCGCTTGTCGTCGAGGCCGAGAGGAGCCGGGTGGAACGAGGCCGTCCGCGGGCCAGGGGTCCCGCGCACAGCGGAGGGTGCGGCCGAACTTCGTCACGCCCCGCGCGCAGCGGAGGGTGCGGCCGAACTTCAACCGAAAATAGGGACAGGCGTTCCTGGCACCAATTTCCAAAAGCACCGCAGGCGCCCCGTGAAGGGCGCCTGCGTGGAGTGTTGCGTAGTCGCCGGCGGTCGCTCGATCAGAACTTGATCATAATTGACTCATAAACAACTGCCATACAAGACTTTACGAGTTACATGATACAAATAGACGATTGACAAGACGATTCTTCTGGTGATTCCCGTTCATTCCTTCATCGCCGTTTGCTCATCCGAGCCTCAATCTGCTCCCAGATGGCTGCGTGTGCGGCTCTGGGAATTTCAAAGTAGCCGCTGTTGCCTACTTTCAGTTTCAGCCCGTCTTGTCCCACGCGAACCCAAAGAAGGTCGCAGTACTCACCCAATTGAATTTCAATCGGGTCTGACGGCAGCTTTGGGGCGGCTAGCACAGTTCGCCCTTTGGGTTGATCCACGACAGTCTGGCGCAGTTCAGAGATGAACTCAAGGTAGTCCTTCATGGCTTCCGCCCGTGCAAGAATTGGCTCACGGATTCGCTTGGCACAATGATCCGACTGCCAGCCCTTACAACCGGTATGGCTCCCTCACGAATCAGTTTCAAAATCGTGAACCGAGATACTCGCAGGTGCTTTGCGGTTTCGTTGACGGTGAGAGCGAGAGTGTGTGGCTCCATGCTTGTTTGCATTCTGTCCTCCAATTGTTGGTGTCTCTGTATGTAGGCACAGGGATGTCCTGATGGCTTCATGAGGAATTTGAAAGTCAGAGCCGCCTTTGGGGGATTGGCGGGGCGAGGCTTGGTTCGCGTTCGTGTTAGGCAGCGGAGACTGAAGGCGTGGAGAGCAGAAGTTTATTTTTCTGAATTTGCGTTCACCGAGCATCTGGCGCACCTAGATAACTCTATGAACACACATCAACATCTCCACACATCTTTCTACGCTCCCGAAGCAGCCGACCACATCCGCGAGTGGATCTCACAGACCGCTTGGAACTTCGGACTCACGATCCAGCCATGCAACCCGCGCTACAAGGCGGACGATATGGAGCCGCTTGGATCAGGCATCATTGACTCTTTGGCGGGAATGCTCGGTGTCAGGCGTGGTCTCTGGATCTGTTTCATTCGGGAACAGTCACGCGCCGAAGGTCTCTGGCATCTTCACGGTCTGATGCGCTTGGAATCAAGCAAGCGGATCAAGTGGATGCTCCGACACGGTGAAGACAGGCTCCGCTTCTGCTGTCACCAGTTTGCAGCCGATCGCGGTAGCCGCCATAGCGATCCATCAGTCCACATCTTCAACGAGTCCATCGTTGGAGGAGACAAGTGGGAGTCATACATCAACAAGGAAGAGTTCAAGGATCCAGATAGTGATCGCTGGATCTTCGGTCGCCCACACTAACTGCATTCGGTGCTGTGGCGGCTTTGTCCCGCCTCAACGAGCAGCACCGATTCGGGATCAGAAATCGGCATGGTTCCGTAAGGAGCCAATCTAGGTCTATTACCCCCAAACCTCACCACGCCTACATACAACTGATGAACCACGACAGCACTCAACCACAACCCCAGCCCACCCAAGATGACCTCCCTCCGGATCTAGTGAAGAAACCCATGCTCATCATCGGAAGCCACGCACTACACGCCCACAAGACTATGCCCAGCCAATGGACATCTCGGGTCTACATCCCCGTGAACGAGTTCTCATCTGAAGGAGACGACCATGCTTGATGGTCGCTTTTCTCACGGCACACCCCAAGAAATGGCAGCCAAGCAGCGTCTGGCGTTGCCCCCTCGCTTCAGGGACCGTCTCGCCATGTCACCTGCTGAAGTGGCAAGGCTCCTTGGCAACTCGGATCAGTTCGTCTTGGACCTCTGCCGGTCGAAGGAACTCCTCTACAAGGCTTACGGAGACAGGCTGTTCATCGATGTGCAGTCGCTTCTCAACTGGCTGGACAGCGGAGAGGTTGAGGAGATTCTGTTTGACGAGGAGTGAGTCGCTTTGACTTTGTGAGAAGTCGTTCGCGGAATATCTGCCATTATGGCTACCGCAGAAACTGCATTTTGATGATGCCATCCATCATGCGGACATAGTCGTCCCCATCCGCCCGATTGGGATACTGCTGCTGATACGAAAGCAAGTCCACATCCCGCAACTGCTGCAAACTAAAGGAGCCGTCCGACATCGCTGTCGGAATGCTGTGAAACGCATCTGCCAGATGTCCTGCCTGCGTTGCCGAGCCTTCCCTCCCGAGACGGCGAATCTCACAGAAGGCGCGGTACATCATGATGCACAATGCCTGTCGCTTTGCATCTGATAGCGGCTTTGAACCTAGATCAGGCGTGTTCATGTAAAGATGCAGGCTAGTAGGGCGACATGGCTCATCAGCCCCCGATCCTTCTGTAGCGGTGGCGGGAGCCGTTGATGCTGCTGAAGTAATCTACGGGAATGGGTCATTCGGGGATCATTCATCAGTCGCAGACTTGGGAGCAGTTCCGCTCTCTGGTCGTCACCTTGCCCACCACCAAGGCGAAGGGCGATGCCTTTGAGGCTCTTTGTGCCGCATTCCTGCGTACAGACCCGCGCTATGTGGCTGAACTGAAATCGGTCTGGCTTCGCCACGAAGTCCCCGCCGCGATTACCAAGCGGCTGAACCTGCCCTCATCGGACGAAGGGATTGACGGCATCGCCCAGACGCACAGCGGCGAGTTCTGGTCGTTCCAATGCAAATTCTTGTCTGACCACAAAGCGACCCTGACCAAGAACGATCTTGACGGGTTCGCCCATCTGTCATTCACCCATTGCAAGGGAATCGTCAAGGCACTCGTCCTGCACACTTCATCCGCTCCGATTCGCAAGCACAAACTGCTTGGGGTTTCCGAGATCGGTTTGCGGGAGTTTGAAGGGCTGGACGAGGAAGCATGGGCGGCGATTCGGGTCGCTGCTACCTCCGCAAGCCCCCGTGCGGTCACCCACAAACCGCGCCAGCCGCGACCGCATCAGGAAGCCGCTGTCGCAGCCATCACTACTCACCTACAGACCCATGATCGCGGTCGGGTGCTGATGGCTTGCGGCTCGGGCAAGAGCCTTGTCGGGTTTTGGGTGCAGGCTGCGATGGAGGCGAAGCAGGTGGTTGTAGCCGTGCCGAGCCTTTCCCTTCTCAATCAGACCCTCAAGGAGTGGGCAACTGAGTGGGCTGCTCGGGGTGAGACGGTTCGCTACACGGCAGTCTGCGGAGACGAGTCGGCAGCCGATATTGGTGACTCGTTTGTTGAACACGCCTACGAACTGGGGATAGATACCTTCACGGACGAGGCTCGGATCGCGGAGCGACTGAAGGCTCTTCGCGGCGAACACCATGTGGTGTTCACGACCTACCAGAGCAGCCACAGGCTTGCGGCTGCTGCGAAGGCGGCGAAGCACACCTTTGACCTCGGCATCCTTGACGAAGCGCACAAGACGGTTGTGGAGCGCGGCGGTCGCTATGCCACTCTGCTTGATCCGAAGGTAGCCATCCGCAAGCGGATCGCCATGACCGCGACCGAGCGGGTGCTGAAGGGTTCTGATGACCGCGTGCTGTCAATGGACGATCCGAAGGTGTATGGAGGGGTTGCGTTCTCCTACACCTTCAAGCAAGCGATTGCGGACGGCGTGATCTGCGATTACAAGGTAATCACGCTAGCGGTGTCCGAGTCGCGGATGCGGGAACTGATCGCGTCCAACAAGCACTTGAAACTTCATGGTCGCGGGAAGGAAGACCGCCTGCGGATGGCACAGGACTTGGCGGCAGGCGAACTGCTGGCGAAGGCGCAGAGTGAACACAGGGTGCGCCACGCCATCTCGTTCCACCGCAGCATTACCGCGGCATCGGGATTTGCCGACCAATGGGAGACGGTGGATCGGCTGGTGAAGCGGCGTGTTCGCAGCACCGCGTTCCATGTCTCCAGCAAGGTTCCCACAGGGCGGCGAGTTGAACTGCTTCGGGAGTTCCGTGAGTCGCCAAGTGCTGTCATCACGAACGCGCGTTGCCTCACAGAAGGCGTTGATGTTCCGAATGTGGATGCGGTGCTTTTTGCCGATCCTCGCCGCAGCATGATTGACATCGTGCAGGCGGTCGGGCGGACTCTTCGCAAGAACCCGAAGAATCCCGACAAGATCGGCTATGTGCTGCTGCCCGTCTTGGTTGAAGACGGTCAGACGGTGGACGAATTCCTTGAGAGCAGCGCGTTCAAGGAAATTGGTCGTGTGCTTGCGGTGCTGTCAACCCATGACGAGCGGATTGCTGAGGAGTTCCGTGCTGTTGATGGTGGTGGCAAGCACAACACCCGTGAGTCCCGAATCGTGTTTGGTGGCGATGTCCCTGTGGGCATTCGGTTGAGCGCCGAGGAGTTCGTGGAGCGGTGCGGAGCGCGGGTGTGGCAGCGCGTAGCGAAGGTCAACTGGCGACCGTTCAAGGAAGCGCGGGAGTGGGTGCGTGGGTTGGGTTTGCGAGGGCAGATGGAGTGGAAGGACTACCGTGCAGGTCGGCTTGAGGGCAAGCCACCGAAGCCTGCAGACATTCCGAGCCATCCCGAGACGATATTCAAGGATGATGGTTGGGCGGGTGTGCCAGACTGGCTCGGCACGGACTACCGCCCGTTCACCGAAGCCCGAGCGTGGGTTCGTAGGTTGGGTTTGCGGGGTAAGCAGGAGTGGATGGACTACTGTGCGGGTCGGCTTGAGGGCAAGCCTCCGAAGCCTGCGGATATCCCCGCGAGTCCCGTATCGGTCTACAAGAGTGAAGGCTGGGTGGGCTGGGGCGACTGGCTCGGGACAGGGACACTCGCGCCGTCAATGCGAACCTATCGTTCCTTCACCGAAGCCCGAGAGTGGGTTCGCGGGCTTGGGCTGCGAGGGGTTGCTGAATGGAAGGACTACTGCGCGGATCGGCTTGAGGGCAAGCCACCGAAGCCTGCGGACATTCCGAGCAACCCTTACACGAATTACAGGCATGAAGGCTGGATCAGTTGGGGTGACTGGATTGGGACAGGGACTGTCCACGGATCCAAACGAACCTATCGCTCCTTCACCGAAGCCCGAGAGTGGGTTCGCGGGCTTGGGCTGCGTAGTTGGGAGGATTGGCAGGACTATTGCGCGGGTCGCCTCGCAGGAAAGCCTCCCAAGCCTGTTGATATCCCTAAACATCCTTCTGCTGTCTATAAGACCGAGGGTTGGGCGGGTGTGCCAGACTGGCTCGGCACGGACTACCGCCCGTTCACCGAAGCCCGAGCGTGGGTTCGTGGACTCGGATTGAGTTGCCAGCGGGACTGGGATGACTATTGCAAAGGTCGTTTGGAGGGTAAACCGCCAAAGCCCGCAGACATCCCTCGCACGCCGTCTGGTGTCTACAGGAACGAGGGTTGGCTTGGTTTGGGCGACTGGCTCGGGACAGGGACACTCGCGCCGTCAATGCGAACCTATCGTTCCTTCACCGAAGCCCGAGAGTGGGTTCGCGGGCTTGGGTTGAGTAGCGAGAAGGAATGGAAGGACTACGGCGCGGGTCGGCTTAAAGGTAAGCCGCTGAAGCCTTCGGACATCCCAGCCTCTCCTGCGGCGGTCTACAAAGATGCAGGTTGGATCGGCATGAGCGACTGGCTCGGCAACGGTCGCAAGCCCTGCAAGCCGAAGAGTCGGAAATCGTGACGCAGGTGGAGCCGTGTTGGAGTCTCTCGCGGCTAAAGAAAACACCCCGCCAACTCTGACGGGGTGCGGTGAGCCTGACTGGTTCAGGGCGTGGAGTTCAACGCCTGCGCCGTCCTCGGGCGGTCAATCCAGCGAGAGCGAGGAGCGGGGCAGCGGAGGGGGCTGGGACTGCGTGAAGATCAAAGAAGACACCGCCGCGATTGTTAGTCAGGTCTTGGTCCCAGATTCCGAAGTAATAGGTTCCTGCGGTGGCAACCGTGAAGCGATACGGTGCATTACTCGGGTAGCCCGTGGTTCCCGCCATCCGATCTCCAGCGAGAGCAGCATTGAATGCATCCATTGCCCCCGCAGGGTCGTAACCGCTGGGGTTGCCGTAGTTGTTGGTTCGGAACCATGCAATGCGATCAGCGTTGGTGGTGTCGTGATTCGCATCGCTGTTGGTGTTCCAGATCGCAACATTCCATTGGAACGAGTTCCAGCCGCCTCCTGAGAAGAACGCGCTCAATCCCTCCCAGCGACCGTCTGGATTCAGCATCGGGGTGAGTTCGTACTCACCTGCCGAAAGTTCAATTGGCGTGGCAAGCGATGGCTTCCATTGGTCGTAGCCAAGCGCAACGAACATTCCTGCATTCGTCTCCGACATGAGTGCGAGTGATGCAGATGCGGCAACAGCCTTCATGAGGGTCATGGTCTGAAGTCCCCGAATATGGAAAGGGTTGGGAAAGGGAAGGAAGCGAAAGGGAAGGGAGATAGCCACCTTGTGGGGCGACCCCGATGATTCTGTCGCGGGATCGGGTTCCGTCCAGTAAGTGTCGTGTCTGCTGCTGGCTTTGGGGGTGATTGCTGCCAGTTTGTAGGTGTTCGTATGACCAATAACAAATCACAATCAGATATTAGAATACTACTTCTAGAAACCAATGATATACTGGGGGCATGGAGTCCCGAAGCCTGTCCCGAGTCCCGCAGCCAGCCCTCGTGGTCGCCACCCAGACGGGTCGTGCGCTCACCGATGCCGACCTGTTTGCTCTTGCCGCCCAAAGCCCTGCGGCGGCATATGTCCGCTCCCTGACTACCGATGCGGGACGAGCCTCCACCATGCAGGCTCTGACGCTTGCTGCCGACCACCTCGCACCCGAGTTTCTGCCTCCTAGCAAGGGCAAGGGCAGGGGCGGCAACGGGGCAGAGCGGTTCGCCAAGACCTGCACCCTGCCGTTCCATGAGATCAGGGTTGATCGGCTGGCTGAACTCCGTGCCTCCTTGATGCGCTCGGGTGCTGCTCCTGCCACCGTGAACAAGGTGCTGGCTGCGGTGAAGGGCGTGTTGGAGCAATGCTGGCAGCAAGGGATGCTGGACGGCGACAGCCTCGCCCGTGCCAAAGCCGCCCTCAAGTCGGTGCGGGGATCAACGCTGCCGAAGGGTCGCCACCTCCCGAAGGCAGAGATTGCCCGTCTCTTTCGTGCCGTCTCCAAGACCCCCAATCCCGCCGCTGCCCGTGATGCCGCGATGCTGGCTCTCCTGTGCATCGGACTTCGCCGTGCCGAGGTCGCAGGGCTAAAGGTGGCTGACTACGACCGCGCCAGCGGCAGACTCGTTGTGCGCGGAAAGGGCGGCAAGGAACGCGCCGTGTGGCTCACGAACGGCGCGAAGTCTGCGGTTGAGGACTGGTTGGAGATCCGTGGCGAAGCAGCCAGCGAGTGGCTGCTGCTTCAGGTGAACAAGGGCTGCAAGATCGCGCCTGCTGGCATCACGCCGCAGTCCGTATATGCGGCTCTCCTCAAGAGGGCAGAGCAGGCGGGGCTTGAGGTTTCTCCCCATGATTTTAGAAGGACATTCATTGGTGAAGCACTCACCGCCGGTGTGGATGTGGTGACCGTTCAACATCTCGCAGGACATTCATCGCCTACGACCACGGCGCGTTACGACAGGCGCGGGGATGAGATCAAGAAGTCTGCGATGGCTGTGGTGAGTGTGCCATATCTAGCGAGTGCGGTGTGACTGCGTTGTAGGCGGATTCAGCCGTTACTCATCTTCTTCATCGGACTCTGCCCAACGCCTCACTACCTGCTCGGTGAGTCCGAAGGAATGCTCCATGTAGCAGAGGACTCTGTTCAGATTGATGAACGGGGTTTCGGCGTAGAACCGAGCAGCCATCGTCTTTGGCTTGTGTGCCAGATACAGAACTTCGGTGCCAAACTCACGCTTTGCACAGAAGGTCGCTCCCGTCTTTCGCAGCGTCTTGAATGACCGTTCGTCACTAGTTCCATCCTCCCTCGGGAAGGTCTTCGTCACGATCTTCTTGAACTGGTACGCAATCGGGGAGTCAAACTGCCCCTTATCTGTTCGCATGATCGGTCTGCCGTCCGGCATGGACAGCAGCGGATCCATTGAGTTGTAGTCGGCGTTCTTGCGCTTGAATTTCATCAACAGGCGTTCAGTCTCCTGCCACAGTATGAATTTCCCGAATTGCCCTGACTTTGAGCGGTTGCGTTCAATCATCTTCCATCTGCTGGTTTGCCACCTAAACTCGCAGGTCTTTAGGTCGTGAATATCCTTCAAAGTGAAGCCACAATTCAGGCCAAGCAGCACACAGAGATAGAGAAATTCGTCCTCCTCTTTGCGGCACGCGTCTAAGAGGAGACGCACCTCGTCCCCGCGCCTCACTCGCCAATCAAATATCAGGATGTCACTTTCAGGTGGAACTCCCGATTTCAAGTCGGACAGATTGCGAGGCAACTCGTCTATCAATCTGCTGCTCCAGCAGTAGCGCAGAAAGTTCTTGAGGACGGCAAATCGCTGGAACAGCGTGTGGGGCGAGATGCGACCCTTGTCTCGCGCCTCGCGTTGCACACTTCGGTATCGCGTGATGACCGATTCGTCTACACCGTCAATTCCCCTTTTGGGGAACTCTGTCTCCATGAAATCCGTGAAGGGCTTGAGCCAACCCTTGACCCCGATTGCGCGTCCCTTGGAGACACCTCCCTCGGGTTTGGTGATCTTTGTCCGCTCGTCAAGAATGCGGTGGTATTCGCTCACCGCGTAGGTGATGCGCTTTTTCGGGTTGCGGGTCGGTCTGTCGGAGTTGCCGCTGCTGTGGAGTGCGGCACTTCCGACTGCCTTGCCAGCCAAGATTTCGGGCAGCAACCGCTGATACTCCGCAAGTGCCTTGAGGTAGTCCTCACGGCTCGTCTTGGCGGCGACCCTTAAAGAAAAGTAATACTTGCGCCCACGGATGACCTTGACCCACCGGTGGAGGGCCTTGTCAAACGTTAGTTCGTAAGCCCTCGGCATCGGTGCAAGGTAGCACCGGAGGGAAATAGACGATGATTAGACGATCCAGCCGCCGCTTTGAAAAACAACGCAAGTGCCTGTTTGAGAGGCACTTGCGTTGAATAAGTGGCGATGTTTGTTCTATTAGAACTTGATCTTGCTGGTGCCGAGCGAGCCGTGGTCGTCCATGCCGCCGCGGGTCGGGCGCAGGGCCGGGTCGCGCGCGGGGCGACGCTGGTTCGGATCCTCTTCCGCAGACGCACCCCACTGGGCGCGCTTGAGGCTGAGGCCGATCTTGCGGTCCTCGGTGTCGACGCGCAGGATCTTGACCTCGACCTCCTGGCCGGGCTTGACGACGTCCTGCGGGTTCTCCACCTTGGCATCCGAGAGCTCGCTGATGTGCAGCAGGCCCTCGAGACCGTCCTCGAGCTCCACGAAGACGCCGAAGTTGGCGATCTTGGTGATCTTGCCCTTGACGATCATGCCCGGGCGGTAGGCGCTCGGGATGGCCTCGGTCCACGGGTCCTCGGTGAGCTGCTTGACGCCCAGGCCGATGCGCTGCTTCTCCTGGTCGACTTCCAGGATGACGCACTGGACGCTGTCGCCCTTCTTGTAGAGCTCGTTCGGGTGCGCCACCTTCTTGGTCCAGCTGATGTCGCTGACGTGGAGCAGGCCGTCGATGCCCGGCTCGATCTCGACGAACGCGCCGTAGTTGGAGAGGTTGCGGACCTTGCCCTCGATGACGGAGCCGCGCGGGTACTTGTCGGCCACGAGCTCCCAGGGGTTGACCTCGGTCTGCTTCATGCCGAGCGAGATCTCGAGCTTGTCCTTGTTGATCTCGAGGACGACAACGTCGACCTCGTCGCCGACCTGCACCAGCTCGCTCGGGTGGTTCACGCGGCGCGTCCAGCTCATCTCGCTGACGTGCACCAGGCCCTCGATGCCCTCATCCAGCGCCACGAAGGCACCGTAGGACATGAGGCTGACCACCTTGCCCTTGACGCGGCTGTTGACCGGGTACTTCTTCTCGATCTCTTCCCAGG
>Ga0114968_10004725_pt1 | contig 10125 bp, 8 predicted proteins | sample M_130807_EF_Meta_FD_87020 | JGI IMG/M metagenome (GOLD analysis project Ga0114968, IMG submission 87020) | Freshwater microbial communities from Lake Montjoie, Canada to study carbon cycling - M_130807_EF_MetaG | ecosystem: Environmental > Aquatic > Freshwater > Lake | place: Lake Montjoie... | reverse complement strand
GCAATTGCGGCCTGCGCTTGCGCAACCAGTTCCGGATTCGAATGCACCCATTGCAAGCCCGCGCCTTGCGCGACTTCGACCAGCGTGTCCAGCGGCAAGTCAAAAGGCTTGAGCGCGGGCATGGCGCCGGTCTTGGCCGCAGTGCTGGCCGGTGCCGCAACCGGGGCGGGGGCGGGCGCGCTGGGGACGACCGGTGCAGGCTGCGGTGTTGCAGATTGCGCGCTGGGCGCGCTTGCATCGGGGTTGGCGTCCGACACCATGGCCATCAGGCTCTCACCCATGTCGGCGGCGCTGCGTTGGGGGCGGTCACCGCGTGATCCACGGTCGCGGCCGTAGCGGTCGCGGGTCCGGCGTTCGCGGCCTTCGCCGTTTTCGCGGGCTTGGTTTTCGTTGGTCTCCATGCCCGCATCTGCGTTGTGCGCGTTGGCAGCCATGGCCGCGTGGTTTTCGGATTCGCTGCCAGGTGCATCGCCCTGGATGCTTGTGCGATCGCCATCGATGGGCGTGTCGCCATCCTGGCGGCGCGGGCCACGGCGCGATCCGCGTCCGTTGCCACGGCGTTGACCGCCGTCTTCGTCCCGCACGCCGGTGCGCTCTTCACCTGGGGCGCGCGCGTTCTCGTTGCCTGCATCGCTGCCCAGGTTGCCGCTTGGCGCGGCGTCGCCGGCTGTTTCGCCGCGTGGGCCGTTGCGGGGACCACGACCGGAGCGCGGTCCGCGCTCACCACGTTCGGCGCGCTCGCCCCGCTCACGCGGTGCCCGGTTGCCTGTACCCGCGTCGTCGCGCTCGGCCTGGTTTGCGGCGTTGTTGCCGTCCACGGCCTCAGCTTGCGGTGCGGCGCGTCCGCTTCTGCCGCCACGTCCGCCGCGGTTGCCGCGTCCGTTGCGCTGGCCTTCGCGTTCGCCGGCATCGCCGCTGCGTTCACCGCCGCGCTCTTGCGTGCGCGGTCCGCGCGCTGCGTCGTCCTTGCGTTCGCCATCGGCGCGTTTGGTCGTCGTTGGGCTTGCGGCGGGCGGGGTGCTGGCAGCGTCGCCGCCAAACAGGCGCTTAACCCATCCGAAAACACCGCCGGATGCGGGTGCTGGTGCAGCAACTGCGGCGGGCGCTGGGCTGCGCGCTGCAGCGGGTTTGTTGACAGCGGGATGTACTTTGGGGCTGGCAACGGGTGCGGCCGCTTCGGCGCGCGGCGCTGCTTGCGGTGCCGGTGCGTCGGGCAACACGCCTTTGATCACCGGCGTTTGCTTGTTGGTCGGTTCTTGGGAACGGCGCGTCACGCCCGTGCCTTCTTCCATGTCGTCGGCCATTTTGTAGCTGGCTTCGATGTTGTCCAGACGCGGGTCGTCGTGCTTCAGGCGCTCGAGCTTGTAGTTGGGCGTCTCCAGCGTCTTGTTGGGCACCATCAGCACATTGATGCGCTGCTTGAGCTCGATCTTGGCGATTTCGGTGCGCTTCTCGTTGAGCAGGAAGGAGGCGACTTCGACCGGTACCTGGCACAGCACGGATGCGGTGTTGTCCTTGAGCGACTCTTCCTGGATGATGCGCAGAATCTGCAGCGCGCTGGACTCGGTGTCGCGGATGTGGCCGGAACCGCCGCAACGCGGGCAGGGGATGGACGCACCCTCTGACAGCGCGGGCCGCAGCCGTTGCCGGCTCATTTCCATCAGGCCGAATTTGCTGATGGTGCCGAACTGCACGCGGGCACGGTCCTGACGCAGGGCGTCGCGCAAGCGGCTTTCCACTTCGCGGCGGTTGCGGCTTTCGTCCATGTCGATAAAGTCGATCACGATCAGGCCACCCAGGTCGCGCAAGCGCATCTGGCGCGCCACTTCGTCGGCGGCTTCCAAATTGGTGCGGGTGGCGGTTTCTTCGATGTCGCCACCTTTGATGGCGCGTGCGGAGTTGACGTCTACCGATACCAGCGCTTCGGTGTGGTCGATCACGATCGCGCCGCCGGACGGCAGGTTCACCGTGCGGGCGTAGGCCGATTCAATTTGGTGTTCGATCTGGAAGCGGGAGAACAGCGGCGCGTCGTCGCGGTAGCGTTTGACGCGGGCCGCATGCTCGGGCATGACGTGGGCCATGAACTGCTGCGCTTGCTCGTACACGTCGTCGGTATCGATCAGGATGTCGCCGATGTCGTGGTTGAAGTAATCGCGGATCGCGCGGATCACCAGCGACGACTCCTGGTAAATCAGGAATGCGCCTTTGCCGCCTTTGGCTGCGCCGTCGATGGCCGTCCACAATTTGAGCAGGTAGTTCAGGTCCCACTGCAGTTCGGGCGCGCTGCGGCCAATACCGGCGGTACGCGCGATGATGCTCATGCCGTTGGGGTATTCGAGCTGGTCCAGCGCCTCTTTCAGGTCGCTGCGGTCTTCGCCTTCGATGCGCCGACTGACGCCGCCGCCGCGCGGGTTGTTGGGCATCAGCACCACATAGCGGCCGGCCAGCGACACGTAGGTGGTCAGCGCCGCGCCCTTGTTGCCGCGCTCTTCTTTTTCGACCTGGACCAGCAACTCCTGGCCCTCGCGGATCACGTCCTGGATACGCGCCTGGTTAACCGGCACGCCTTCCTTGAAGTACTGGCGGGAAATTTCCTTAAAGGGCAAAAAGCCATGGCGGTCCTCGCCATAGTCCACAAAACAGGCTTCGAGCGAGGGCTCCACGCGGGTGACCACGGCCTTGTAAATATTGCCTTTGCGCTGTTCGCGCCCTTCGATCTCGATCTCGTAGTCGAGCAGTTTTTGTCCATCCACAATCGCCAAGCGGCGTTCTTCCGCCTGGGTGGCGTTAATCAGCATCCGTTTCATGCTTGCATCCTTCAAATTTCAAACTCACCTGCCCAATACGGGCAAACAATGCCTGAACGAACGCACGAACCGTGGAGGAATTGCCGGAGAGCCCCGTTGCCTAAAAAGGCATCAGGGCGTAGGCGCGTGGAGTGGGACGAGGGAACAGTTGTGTGTCGTGGCGAAGACTTCGCCAGCGCTGGGGTGCGGTGTTCCGGGCTCAGATGACCGGGACAACAATATTGGGCACAACAACACAAACATCTCGTTTCATTCCTCCCGCAGCACACAGGTCTGCGGGATGGGGGTATTCCGTTACATGGGTTCAACGCGTCAGCCCAACCGGGCGGGGTCCGGGTCACCCCAGCGCATCTGGCGCTGGGATTTACCTGCACATCCGAACGGTGGCATCCACCTGCTAGCGGGGCATTCGGCGGGGTGTGGACTAAACTCCAGACAAATCAACCACTTACTGCGCGACACTAGTGAAACACATTATAGGGGGCGCGCCAACTGCCGCTCCCGCCCAGGTGCAGATGCTCACGGTGGATGCCGATTCCGCTGGCCAGCGCCTGGACAACTTTTTGATGCGCCAGCTCAAGGGCGTGCCCAAAACCCATGTGTACCGCATCATCCGCAGCGGCGAGGTGCGGGTGAACAAGGGCCGGGCTGACGCCACGACCCGCATCCAGGCCGGTGACCTGGTCCGCTTGCCGCCGGTGCGCCAGTCCCAGCAGGCTGCTGACAAGGCGCAGGCCATGGCCCAGCCCTCCCGCAGCCAGGTCAGCGCTGGCAAGGGTCTGCCCGTTTTGTTCGAGGACGAACAACTGTTGGTCATCAACAAACCGGCCGGAACTGCCGTGCACGGTGGCTCGGGCGTCAGCTTTGGCGTGATTGAGCAATTGCGCATGGCCCGCCCGCAGGCCGACTTCTTGGAGCTGGTGCACCGGCTGGACCGCGAAACCAGCGGCATATTGTTGGTGGCAAAAAAGCGCAGCGCGCTGAAAAACCTGCAAAACCAGTTCCGCGAACGCAGCACCGGCAAGACCTACCTGGGTATGGTGGGCGCACGCTGGCCGCTCAACCGCAAGGTCTTGGACAAGCCTTTGCAGAAATTTTTGGTGGGTGGTGCGGGCGGCCAGGGTGCCGAAGGCGAGGGCGAGCGCCGGGTGCGCGTGGTTGCTGCCGACCATCCGGATGCCATGCCCTCGCTCACGCTGGTCAAAGTCCGGGCCGCGTCGCGCGATCTGGTCGCACCGGCGCGGCCGTATTCGCTTTTGGAAATCACGATCAAAACCGGGCGCACCCACCAAATCCGGGTGCATCTGGCCGCCGAGGGCATGCCGCTGATCGGCGACGACAAATACGGGGACTTTGAACACAACAAGGCGCTGGCGCGCGGCGACGAGGGCGTGCCGCTCAAGCGCATGTTTTTGCACGCCTGGCGTTTGCAATGTCGCCACCCGGTCAGCAACGCGCCCCTGAATCTGGAAGCCGGTTTGCCCGCCGAGCTGATGGCATTCTTGGCCGACCAACTGCCCCACGCGCTGCCCGCCGCCGATCCCGCGCCCCCGCTCCTGTCAGCAGACGGATTTGTCACACCCACGGATTGACACCATGCCCAGCACCACGCCGCCGCGCCGCTTCGACCTCATCGCCTTTGACTGGGACGGCACCCTGTCTGATTCCACCGCCATGATTGCCAGCTGCATCCAGCAAGCGGTTGCCGATGTGGGCGGCACCGTCCCGAGCACGGAAGCGGCCTCGCATGTCATCGGCCTGGGGCTGGTGCAGGCGCTGGCCCACGCGGCACCCGATGTGCCAGTGGAGCGCCGCGCTTTGCTGGCCGACCGCTATCGCCACCATTACTTTGCCCAGCAGCACACACTCTCTTTGTTTCCCGGCGTGATCGAGATGCTGCACAGCCTGCGCGCGCGCGGTTATTTGCTGGCCGTCGCCACCGGCAAAAGCCGCCGTGGTCTGGACGAAGCCTTGAAAAATGTCGCCCTGCAAGGCATGTTTGACACCACCCGTACCGCCGACCAGACCCGGGGCAAACCGCATCCCCAAATGCTGCATGAAATTTTCGCGGAACTGGCCGTGGATCCCGCTCGCACGCTCATGGTGGGTGACACCACCCACGATTTGGAGCTGGCGCGCAATGCGGCTTGCCCCAGCGCGGCGGTGAGCTATGGCGCGCACGCGCCCCATGCGTTTGCCGCTTTGGGCCCTTTGTGTATTGCCGACACGGTCCCGCAGTTGCATGCATGGATTCTTGCCAACGGCTGAGTGTTTTACCCCCGCACTGTCATACTTCTGTCTTCCTCTTGATTGCGATTGCCCATGACCGAACCCCTTGAACCTGCAGCGTCCGCGCCTTCCCGTGGCGCTGCACCCGCTGCTACCGAACCCAGTTGGGAGCGTGTGACTTTGGAAAAATTTGCCATGGCCGCGCTGGCTGAGCAACGCCAGGCGCGCCGTTGGCGCTCGGGTTTGCGGCTGGCCTGGTTGGTGTTTTTTATTGCCTTGACCTGGTTCGGTTTGCGCCACGGAGTGGCACCGACTGACGTGACACGCCCGCACACGGCGGTGGTGGAGATCAAGGGCGAAATTGCAGCCGACGCGGACGCCAGCGCCGACACCGTGGTCTCGGCCATGCGCAGCGCGTTCGAGGACGAGGGTTCCTTGGCGGTGGTTTTGCTGATCAACTCACCCGGCGGTAGCCCGGTGCAGGCCGGCATCATCAACGATGAAATCTACCGCCTCAAAGTGCTTCACAAAAAGCCAGTCTACGCGGTGGTGGAAGACAGCTGCGCATCGGCTGCGTATTACATCGCGGTGGCGGCCGATCAGATATTCGTCGACAAGGCCAGCATCGTGGGCAGCGTGGGCGTACTGATGGACGGGTTCGGCTTTACCGGCTTGATGGACAAACTCGGTGTCGAGCGGCGCCTGATGACGGCGGGCGAGAACAAAGGCATTCTGGACCCGTTCAGCCCTGTGTCGGACAAGCAAAAGCAATTTGCCCAGTCCATGCTCGATGCCATCCACCAGCAGTTCATCGCTGCCGTGCGCGCCGGACGCGGGGCACGCCTCAAAGAAACGCCAGAGACGTTCAGCGGTCTGTTTTGGACCGGCGACCAGGCAGTGAAACTGGGTCTGGCTGACCAACTCGCCAACCTGGACTATGTGGCCCGCGAGGTCGTGAAGGCCGAGGAGCTGATTGACTACACCCGGCGCGACAACGTGGCCGAGCGCCTGGTCAAGCGCTTTGGTGCGTCGATCGGGCAGGGAATCGCCACCAGCCTGCGCAATCCGCTGCCTTTGCGCTAAAGCCCGGGCCTAGCGCCCGATGGCAAAGACGGTGGGCGTGCGTTTGTCGCACTCCCAGCCGCTGCTGCGCCATGTTGTGACGTTCGCGCTGCGGCAGATCTGCCCCGGCATGCCCAGCCCGCTGGCAGTGGCCAAGCGGGTGTTCGGCCCTAAAGTCTGTAAAAGGCTGGCTAGCAATGCCGGGTTGCGGTAGGGCGTTTCAATCAGCAACTGGGTTTGGCCGCTGCCCAGCGCTAGCGCCTCCAGGCTGCGTATGCGCGCTACGCGTTCGGCCGGGGTGCTGGGGATATAGCCCACAAACGCAAAACTTTGTCCATTCATGCCGCTGGCGGCCAATGCCAGCATGAGCGACACCGGCCCCATGAGCGGCAGCACGCAGATGCCCAAATCGTGCGCGGCGCGCACTACCGAGCTGCCCGGGTCGGCGATGGCGGGCATGCCCGCTTCGCTCAGCAGCCCGACATCCTGTCCGTCCAGGGCAGGGGCGAGCAGGTGGCGGGCGTCAAAGCTGCCGTCGTGGTCGCCCTTTTTGTGGACCTCGCGGGGCAGCTCCTGGATATGCATGGATTGCAGGGGCGCGCACAGGGGGTGTACCGCGCCGATGCGTCCGAGGTAGGCGCGCGCGGATTTGGCGTTTTCGCACACCCAGTAGCGGATGGCGGCGGCGGCGCGCAGGCTGCTATCGGGCATGCTGTCGCGCACATTGGTCAGCACATCGCAAGCGAAATCCAGCGGGGCCGGTACCAGCAGCAGGCGGCCCGGCGCGGGCTTTGCCGTATGCATCAAGCGCTTCCCAAAATGGGAATGCCGGCCGCACGCAGCATGCGCGCGGTCTCGATCAAGGGCAGCCCGACCAAAGCGCTGGGGTCGCTGTTGTCGATGCGATCCAGCAGCGCGATGCCCAGGCCTTCGCTTTTGGCGCTGCCGGCGCAGTCATAAGGTGTTTCCGCCTCCAGATAGAAACGGATTTCCGCCTCGCTGAGGGTGCGAAAACGCACGTGTACCGGAACCAGCGCCTGCTGAACGAATCCATCGACCTCGCAAACCACCGCCACAGCGGTGTGAAACAGCACGGTGTGGCCGCTCATGCGCTGCAGCTGCGCCTGCGCGCGCGCGAAATTGCCCGGTTTTCCCATGGGCTGGCCGTGCAAATCCGCCACCTGATCCGATCCGATCACCACGCTATCCGGAAATTGCCGGGCAACCGCCCGTGCCTTGGCCAAAGCCAGCCGCACCGCCAGTTGCTGGGGCGCTTCATCCGCCATGGGGCTTTCGTCCACATCGGGCGCGGCCACACGAAAGGGAATGCGCAGACGCTCCAGCAGGGAGCGCCGGTAGGCGGAAGTGGAGCCCAAAATCAGGGAGCGGGGTGCGGCATTCGGCATGCGAGGATTCTCTTACACTGGCCCCATGCCAACTGAATACGACCCGCGCATACTTCCTCTGGCGGCGTTCGCCCGCTCTGCTGCAACGGTGCGGGGGCGGGTGGCGCTGGCGGATATGCCCCGCCTCCAGGCGCAGACCCTGGATCCGAGCGTGCTGCAGGAGGTGGGGTTCGAGGCCTCGGGCAGCGAGCGCTTCGATGCGACCGGGCACCCGCAAGTCTGGTTGCATGTGCGCGGCAACTGCAGTTTGCAGCTCGAATGCCAGCGCTGTTTGCGCCCGGCGGACATGGACGTGGCTTTTGAGCGGGATTTCCGTTTTGTGGCCAACGAAGCTTTGGCGGCCGTGGAAGACGATGAGTGCGAGGAAGACGTGCTGGTGTTTGCGCGCCAGTTCAACCTGATTGAGTTGGTCGAAGACGAGTTGCTGATGGCCATGCCCCTGGTTCCCATGCATGAGAGTTGTCCGCAGCCGCCCCGTCTGGCTGTGGCCGATCCGGATTTTGATACCGCCGGGGCGGAACCCGTGCATCCGTTTGCGGTTCTTGCCGGTTTGAAGCGCGGCGCCTCCGGGGGCTGAAACTCCAGGGCCTGAAGCTGTCACGGCTGCTGCCGGACCACCCTGGGATATACTAGCAGGCTTTTCGCGCGGGTCCGTCCAGCGCATTACCCCGTTATACCCGCCGCCCCTGTGCAGCGCTTTCGTTTAGGAGCCCATCATGGCAGTCCAGCAAAACAAAAAGTCCCCGTCCAAGCGTGGCATGCACCGCTCGCACAATGCGCTGGTTGTCCCAGGCATCGCGGTCGAGCCCACCACCGGTGAAGTGCATTTGCGCCACCACATCAGCCCCACCGGCTTTTACCGCGGCCGCAAAGTCATCAAGACCAAGACCGAAGCCTGATTGCCGGGGTTCTGATTCCCCTGAAGCCCGATGCGAAATTGCTAGCGTCGGGCTTTTTGGTTTTTGTGTCCCGCCCCTGTATCGCCTTTTCACCCCATCATGCACACGATTGCCGTTGATTGCATGGGTGGTGACCACGGTCCGGCGGTCACCCTGGCGGCCTGCCGCCAGTTCCTGGACAAACATGCCCAAGCCCGCGTGATACTGGTGGGTACGCAGACCGCACTCGCCGATTTTTCCCATCCCCGCGCCGAGCGGGTTGTTGCCACCGAAGTCGTGGCCATGGACGATCCGTTGGAAGTGGCTTTGCGCAAGAAGAAAGATTCTTCCATGCGCGTGGCCATTGAGCAGGTCAAGTCCGGCGCGGCCCACGCGGCCGTATCGGCCGGCAACACCGGTGCCCTGATGGCGATTTCCCGCTACGTGCTCAAAACCCTGGACGGCATTGAGCGCCCGGCGATCGCGGCGCAGATTCCCAACTCCCGCGGTGGCGCGACCACGGTCCTGGATCTGGGTGCCAATGTCGACTGCTTGCCCGAGCACTTGTTGCAGTTCGCGGTCATGGGCTCGGCGCTGGTGTCCGTGCTGGGTGGCGGCGAGGCACCGAGCGTGGGCTTGCTCAACATCGGCGAAGAAGCCATCAAGGGCAACGAAATGATCAAACAAACCGGCGAGTTGCTGCGCGCCGCAGCTGCCGCAGGCGACTTGAATTTTTTTGGCAACGTGGAAGGCGATGACATTTGCGCCGGGACCGTGGACCTGGTGGTCTGCGATGGCTTCGTCGGTAATGTCGCCCTCAAAACCGGTGAAGGTGTGGCCAGCATGATTGGCACCTTTATCAAGCAGGAGTTCCGCCGCAGCTGGTTGACCATGGCCATGGGACTGTTGGCGCGCCCGGTGCTGATGGCCATCAAAGCCCGTCTGGACGCCGGTCAATACAACGGCGGTGCCTTGCTGGGTTTGCGTGGTTTGGTTTTCAAAAGCCACGGCTCGGCCGACATCCGGGCTTTTGGATATGCGCTGGAGCGGGCTTATGATGCCGCCAGACACGATTTGCTGGACCGGGTGAAGGTCCGTGTGGCACACGCTGCGCCTTTGCTGGCCTTACCTGTGGCGGTGTCGCAAGCCTGAGAACACCATCCATACGACTGCATGACACACTATTCCCGCATCACTGGAACCGGCAGCTACTTGCCGCCACGCCGCCTGAGCAATGCCGATCTGGTGGCCCAACTGGCCGCCCAGGGCGTGGAGAGTTCGGATGAGTGGATTGTGGAGCGCACCGGCATCCGGGCGCGTCACTTTGCCGATGCGGGTGTTTTCAGCAGCGACCTGGCCCTGCACGCCTGCCGCCAGGCTTTGGAAGCGGCCGGACGCAGCGCATCGGATGTCGATCTGATCATCGTGGCCACCTCGACCCCGGACATGGTGTTCCCCTCGACCGCTTGTATTTTGCAAAGCAAACTCGGTGCGCCCGGCGGTGCGGCTTTTGATGTGCAAGCGGTGTGCAGCGGCTTTATTTACGCATTGACCGTGGCCGACGCCATGGTGCGCACCGGGGCTGCGTGCTGCGCGCTGGTGGTGGGGGCCGAGATCTTTTCGCGCCTGCTTGATTTTCAGGACCGCACGACTTGCGTGCTGTTTGGCGACGGTGCCGGTGCGGTGGTGCTCGAAGCCTCCGATACCCCGGGTATTTTGGCCACCGACATCCACGCGGATGGG
>Ga0114968_10004724_pt1 | contig 10126 bp, 9 predicted proteins | sample M_130807_EF_Meta_FD_87020 | JGI IMG/M metagenome (GOLD analysis project Ga0114968, IMG submission 87020) | Freshwater microbial communities from Lake Montjoie, Canada to study carbon cycling - M_130807_EF_MetaG | ecosystem: Environmental > Aquatic > Freshwater > Lake | place: Lake Montjoie... | reverse complement strand
TTGCGCCAAGGGCAGCAGGTGGCAGGCGTGGTCGGCACGCTGATGACGAATATGGCGGTGGAGCTGGCACTGCGGGCACAGGGCATTCCCCTGGTGCGCGCCAAGGTGGGCGATCGCTACGTGTTGGAGGAGCTGGACAAGCACGGCTGGATTTTGGGCGGCGAGGGCTCAGGTCACCTGCTGGCGCTGGACCGGCACAGCACCGGCGACGGCGTGATTTCAGCTTTGTCGGTACTGGCGGCATGCGTGCGGGCGGGGCAGTCCTTGTCGCAATTGCTGGCCGATCTGAGCTTGTTCCCCCAGGTGCTGATCAATGTGCGCATCGCCCCGGACTACGACTGGCAACACAACCTGCAGGCACAACAAGCGCTGCGCGCGGTGGAGGCCGAATTGGGCGACACCGGGCGGGTGTTGGTGCGCGACAGCGGTACCGAACCTTTGTTGCGCGTCATGGTCGAGTCCCGCGATGCCGCGCAGGCGCAGGCGTGCGCGCAGCGCCTGGCTGACGTATTTTCGCCATGAAGCGGGTGCAGACTAGGGTTTCCCGTCTCATCGCTACCCACTTTTCCCATTGGAATAGATGCACATGAAGCCATTGATTGACAAAGCGGTTTTCCCGATTGCCGGCTTAGGCAGCCGCTTTTTGCCGGCCACCAAAGCCTCGGCCAAGGAAATGCTGCCGGTGGTAGACAAGCCGCTGATCCAGTACGCCGTAGAAGAGGCCTACGCAGCCGGGATCCGGCAAATGATTTTTGTGACAGGCCGCACCAAGCGCAGCGTCGAAGACCACTTTGACACCGCCTACGAACTCGAGAGCGAACTCGAAGCCGCAGGCAAACATGAACTGCTGGCGGTAGCCCGCTCGATTGCGCCGGAGGACATGACTTGTGTGTATGTGCGCCAGCCGCGCGCGCTGGGTCTGGGGCATGCGGTGCTGTGTGCCAAAGAGCTGGTTGGCGCTAGCCCCTTTGCCGTGTTGTTGGCGGATGATCTGATGGTCGCCCCACCCGGCGGTGTCGGGGTGATGCAGCAAATGGTGGCGCAATATGCGCATTGGCGCGCCAGCGTGCTCGCGGTGCAGGATGTGCCCCGCGAACACACGCAGCGCTATGGCATTGTTTCGGGCAATGCAGTGGCGGATGGCGTGGTCGATATTTCGGGCATCGTGGAAAAACCCCAACCGCAGGACGCGCCGTCCACCCTGGCGGTGGCCGGACGCTACATCCTGACGCCCGGCATTTTTGCCGAGCTCGAACACCTGCCCCGCGGTACCGGTGGCGAGATCCAGCTTACGGACGCGATTGCCCAATTGCTGCGCCGCGAGAAGGTCTTCGCCTTCCGTTATGCCGGCACGCGCTACGACTGCGGTAGCAAACTGGGCTTCTTGCAGGCCACGGTCGATCTGGGTGAAACGCACCCGCAGGTGGGACGGGAGTTTGCGGAGTGGTTGGCGGGCCGGGCTTAGCAAGTTGGCTCGTAGTGGATGCCATTTGACGCTGTTGCCTGCATGGATGGCTACCTGAAGTGAAACCTCCTCTCCGCCCCCTACCTGCATCGACGCAAGCTTCGGATTCGCTGGCCAGCGCATTCGCTGCCTATCTGCGGGGCGACTTAGTTCAAGCCAAGCGGCTTGCCCGGCAGGCCTTGGAGCGCAACCCCAAGCGGGCTGGGGCTTGGCACTTGGCGGGTGTGATTGACATGCAGAGCGGGCAGTTGGCCGAGGCGCTGGCCGCATTTGACGCATCGCTATCGCTCCAACCCACCAACGCCGATGTGCTGGCCAACCGTGGCTTGGCATTGCACCAACTCGCTCGGAATGCCGAGGCCGTGCGCAGCTACGACGCAGCCCTCAAAATCCGCCCTGATGCCGCGCAGACCCATAACAACCGCGGCATGGCGCTCGCGGAGTTGTGCGACTTTGACGCGGCGCAGCAGGATTACCAGCGGGCAATTCAGTTGCAGCCCGACTACGCCGCCGCGCACTACAACCTCGGGCTGCTTCTCCTAACGCAGGGACAATTTGAAGGTGCGCTTACTTGTTTCGACACATCGATTGGGCTCTCGGCTGAGCATGCTGAGGCACATGCCAGCCGGGGTCTTGCGCTGCACGCCCTCAAGCGCTACGCGCAAGCGCTAGCAAGTTATGACCAAGCCATCAGTTTGCAGCCCGCTTTTGCCCTGGCTTACAACAACCGCGGACTGACGCACCAAGCGATGCGTGATTTTTCTGCGGCTGTGCAAGATTACCGGGCTGCCATCGCGCATGACCCTGGCCTCTCACAGGCCTATTCCAATATGGGCACAGCGTTCAAAGCGATGCATCGCTTCGACGAGGCGCTTCTTGCCTATGACCATTCCTTGGCAATTTGTCCGACTGTTGCCCAGGTGGTGTGCAACCGCGGCGCGGTTTTGCAGGCTTTGCAAAGGCCGGATGAGGCAAGAGCGTGCTTTGATCAGGCACTAGGCCTCGATGCCGATTTGGTGGAGGCGCATTGCCACCGCGCTTATGTGTCGCTTTTGATGGGTGACTGGGTTACCGGGTGGCAGTCGTACGAATGGCGGGCCCAGCACCCCCAGTCGCGCATTTCCCGCCGCAACTTCCCAGCGCCGCGTTGGACCCGAAACGACCCCTTGCAGGGGAAAACTATCTTGGTGCATTCCGAACAAGGCCTCGGCGATACCCTGCAGTTCTGCCGCTTTGTCAGCTGCTTGGCGGATCGCGGTGCCCAGGTGGTTTTTGAGGTCCAGCGGCCCTTGCATGCATTGCTACAAACCCTAGCGGGCGTAAGTCAGGTGGTTGCGGCGGGGGATGGTTTGCCAGACTTCGACTTCCATTGCCCACTGATGTCCCTGCCCTTGGAGCTGGGTATTACGGAGGCGCATTTGCTTGCGTATCAAGATCCGTATCTTGCTGCGGACCCGGATAAGTCGCTGCTGTGGGCGCGGCGCTTGGGGGCTCGGAGGGGGCTCCGTGTGGGGCTGGTGTGGAGCGGCGGCTTCAGACCCGAGCAGCCCGAGTTATGGAGTACCCACGAACGGCGCAACATATCCCTCGCGCAAATAAGTACCCTGAACACGTCGGGGGTGGACTTCTTTAGCTTGCAAAAAGGGGAGCCGGCGGAGTCGCAGGTCTTGGCGGAAATCGGGCGTTACTGGAAGGGCGACAACTTTTTCAACTACGCCGCTGAGTTACAAGACTTCACCGACACCGCAGCGCTTATTGCCAACCTGGATTTGGTGATCAGTGTGGACACCTCCACCGCCCACCTCGCTGCCGCTATGGGGAAACCGGTTTGGTTGCTCAATCGATTTGACACCTGCTGGCGCTGGCAGCTGCATCGCCGTGACAGTCCGTGGTATCCCGCGCTCACCTTGTTTCGGCAAGCAGCCGTCGGGGACTGGTCAGCTTCATTGCAGCAAATTCGCGTGAAGCTGTTGAAGCTTCGTCAAAACGCCACCCCGCATGCATGAAAAAGCCCGGGCAAGCCCGGGCATCAATAACTTTGAAGAGCTACTTGCTTTAGAAGGACATTACGAAGCCAACCTCTGTTTGGTTGTAAAGGCCGGAGCTGTATCCATAGTTAGAGTTCTGGACGTACAGTTTGGCACCCTTACCTATGTCGTAGCTCACCATTGTTCCAACTTCGTTGTAAGTCGTGGCGGCTGCAGAGGAGGTCATTGCTGCGTCTCTCACGCTATTGATGACGCCGAACCGCCATGGTCCGTAGTCGTGGACAATAGAAGCCATGTTGTATTTTGTATCCAAACCATCGTAGGCGGCTGTGGCGTTGTAGGAGGTATTGGTTGCAGACAAAAAGGCAAACTTGGTTACGCCTGCATCGGTGGTCATTGAGTAGGAGGCGCCAAAGCCCTGCGCGGCCTTGGAGCTGTTGGTGGAGGTAGAGCCAGCCTTGTAGCGCGCGATGGTTGAGCTGCCGTAAACGACTTTCAGGTCGCCTAAGGTGTAAGAAACCGTGGTGGCAAAGCCGTTGGATCCGTCGGTCGCAGCCGTGGCGGCTCCTGTATTGACCCCGCTGGTAAAATCCAAACCAATACCGAACCCACCGATTTGGTGTTTCCACATCAGGTGGCGACCATCGTTGCCGGCACTTGGTTCTGTAATAATATTTGCGACTAAGCCTCCAGCCAACTGGAAATAGTTGGCGATTTCCATCAACTCATCTTCCATGTAGGTGTCAAATTGACCCATCTGGATGGTGCCCCAAGTTTTGCTCTTGATGCCAAACTTCATGTCATCTGTCACTACAGTGGCATGGTCGGTCACGGGGTCCGGGTCATACTCAAGTTGACCGAAAACGGTCAAATCCTCGTTGATGATTTTGCTGACCTTGAACTGAACCTGCGTCCCGGATCCGTTTAAGTAATTCCGAGCTTGTGCACTGGCTGTGTCAACAACGTTCAAGTTGGAGAACTGCAGGTCCAAATTGATTTCAACGGCGGTATCGGCATTCTTGAACACTTCAGCGGCTTGGGCGCCAAAGCCAAGTGCAGCGATGCCCAACGCAATAGCTGTTTTCTTCATCATAAAAAACCCCATAAAAATAAAAAATCATCCCGCTGCCCATCAGCGCGATAGAGGAACTTTCTTATAGATGTCGCAAAGTTGTGTGAATTTCCCCATGAAGATTGCGTGACGTTGCAGTTGGCGCACAGCCATGCAAACTTCATCTTCATGCCAATAAGGTGCAATAAACATATGGTATGGACCCAGGGGTAAACCCTAGCCCAGCGCGCAACTGGTGGTCAAGGGCTTCTGTGGCAGAGGTTTCACCGAGCAGTCACACGCCGTGCATAAGCTAGCGATTCCCATTTTTCTGGAGTCTCCTATGTCCCTATCAACTTCCGTGCGCCCCGCATCCCGCGTGCTTATTACTGCCGCCTTGTGCGCTTTTTCGGCCCTGGCGAGCGCCGACACGACCGCAGACAGCAAACCGTTTAGCTTTGGCCTGTGGGGCGATATGCCCTACAAAAAGGCGGGCGACGACGCCAAACTGCCTGCGGTCCTGCAAAGCATCAACCGCTCTGACATTGCCTTCTCGATGTACGACGGCGATATCAAAGACGGCAGCTCCACCTGCACGGACACGGTGTACACCGATGCTTTGGCAATGTTCGGCTCCATGGTGAAGCCTGTGGTGTACGTGCCGGGCGACAACGAGTGGACCGATTGCCACCGCACCAACAACGGTGGCTTTGACGCCTTGGAGCGCTTAGCCCACATCCGCAAGGTCATGTTTCCTAACGCGAACAGCTTGGGCCAAACAACCCTGCCGCTGGAGCACCAGGGCAAGCTGGGTGAAAAGTACGTGGAGAACACCCGCTTCAGCCACGGCGGCGTAGTGTTTGTCGGCGTGAACCAACCCGGAAGCAACAACAACGTGATCATGAGCGCCAAAGAGTGCACCAATAAGAGCGCCCGCACTGCTGTGAAATGTGATGAGGCCAACGCTGAGTACCTGGAGCGCGACGCCGCCAATGTGGCCTGGATGCGCGCATCCTTTGAACAAGCCAAAGCGCAAAAAGCCGCAGGCATTGTCGTCGTGACGCAAGGCGACCCCGGCTTTGACTGGCCCGAGACCGAAGAGTTCGACGAGAGCACCTTGCCCGAGTTCAGCGGCTTTCGCAATTTCATGGCGCAACTCGCCAAGGAAACTGAGCAGTTCGCCGGACAGGTCTTGTTCGTGCACGGCGACACCCACTACTTCAAACTGGACAAGCCCCTGTACAGCCCCACCAAGTTGCTACCTAACTTCACGCGCCTGCAAACCTTTGGCAGCCCGTCGCTGCACTGGGTCAAGGTCCATGTGGACGTGAAGAGCGCCGACGTATTCCGTATCGAGCCGGTCATCGTCAAACAGCCCTGAGGCTGAGAATCCATTTAGGCAAGGCCAAGACCCAGGACGATTGCGGCAGCAGCGTCCGGGGTAAAGGCTTGTGCCTGCACCAAGTGCGCCAAGGTCTGCGCATCCAGTGCGCGAAATTCCTGCACCTCGCCATCCCGGTTGACCGGGCGTTCATGCGCTTGCAGCAGCAGGTTGTAGACATGCAAGCGTTCTTCATGCCAGCCGCCGTCGCGCACGCGGCCTACCACCACCTTTCCGGTGCAGCAAAGTTGGTGCGCTGGCTGGAGTTGAATCCCCGCCTCTTCATACAGTTCGCGCGTCACGCAGGACAGCAGCTTCTCACCGGCTGCCACGCCGCCTGCGCACAAGTTGTCCAGTAGGCCGGGATCTACGGTCTTGCTGGCACTGCGCCGTGCCACCCACAGCGCGCCGTCTGCGCTGAAGCCGTTCACGTGGACCGCATCGCTGCGCATGCCCAAAAAGTAAAAACCCGCCCGCTCCACCTGAAAGAGTGGCACATCACAAGCGTCTGCAGAAAACGAAAAAAGTTCATTGCGCCAGCCTCGTACATGTCCTTGCGCACGCAGTTCAAGCAGGGCGCTTTGCAAGGCCACGCTGCGTGCGGCGGCGTTCCAATCGGCGGCGTCCCAATCTAGGCGCTGCGCCTGCAGGCGGCTTGGGGCCAGGTGGGCCGAGAGCAACAGAGCGCGCGCCGCGCTCAGGTAGCCCAAAAGCGTTGCGCCGCAAAACCAGGGGATAAATTCCGGCGGCGGTCCGCCCGTTCTTGCGAGACCGCGGCTGGGCGGCATGTTCTGGCAGGCCTGCTCCCAGGCGGTACGAAAGTCTGCAACGGTGCGATTCAAAGCGCTGCTGTGCAAAGGTTCGGGCTTGGGCATCCCCGCATTGTCGCCACATGTCGCGAATCCACCGTAACAAAAGCTTCACGGTGGTGACGCGCTAATGACATCCACCCACAACACACTCGCGCTCGGTACCCGACGCCATAGGGGCGGGGTCATCAAATGGAAGAACACCGCACCATGAGATACCGATGGATTCCCGTGTAAAAGGTTTTGTTGCAGCAGCGATGGCGATGCCGCTGCGGCCCGATGACGAAGACACGCCCCGTTTCCGCTCGGTATTCATTTCGGATCTGCATTTGGGAACCGCTGGCTGCCAGGCCGAGGCTTTACTCGATTTTCTGAAGCACCATCCCAGCGAGTACTTGTACCTGGTCGGTGACATTGTTGACGGTTGGCAACTGCGCAAGCGCTGGTACTGGCCGCAGGCACATAACGACGTGGTGCAAAAGCTGCTGCGCCGCGCCCGCAAGGGAAGCAAGGTCATTTTTGTTCCCGGCAACCACGACGAATTCGCCCGCGAGTTCTGCAACCACCACTTTGGCGGTATCGAGGTGATGCACGACGCAGTGCACACCACCGCCGACGGGCGTCGTATGTGGATCACCCACGGCGACTACTTTGATGGGGTGATCCGCTTTGCCAAGTGGTTGGCCTACCTGGGCGACAACGCCTACGAGCTGACCTTGCGGGTTAACCGCTATTTCAATCTGGTGCGCAAGCGCATGGGCTTCCCTTACTGGTCGCTGTCGGCCTACCTCAAAGACAAGGTCAAGATGGCGGTGAACTTCATCTCCGACTTTGAAGTGGCCCTGGCACACGAGGCGCGCCATCGCGGCTATGACGGCGTGATTTGTGGCCATATTCACCGCGCCGAAATGCGGGAGATCGAGGGCATCTTGTACTGCAACGACGGCGATTGGGTTGAGAGCCTGAGCGCCTTGGTTGAACACATGGACGGACGCCTGGAACTGGTGTATTGGCACCAGGTCTCGGGTGCCTTCGCGCCTGCGCCCCAGGTGCCGACGGCGAATCCGGTATTGGCCTAACAGCCTACCGCTCGTCGCCTGCGCCGCTAGAGCGCGCGTGTCTGCATTCGGTGTCGCAACAGGGCCAGCAGTTGATGGCCGCAGTCGTCCAGGCTGCCCGCGTTGCTGATCTGCAAATCCCCGGGCATGGACGGTGCGCTGAGCTGTTGCGAGCGTGCGACCCGCGCTTCGATGTCCTGCGCAGCCTCCCGTCCCCGGCGCAGCAGGCGCTCCCGCACCACGGCCGCCGGTGCGTCGATATGCAACACACAGACCCCGGGCCAGTTTTGCCGCAGCGTTGGCACATAGGCCCGCGATCCATTGACCACCACCCAGGCACCTGCATCCAAGCCGGTCAGCTCGGTTTGCCGGATGCCGTAATGCAATCCGTTTGCCTGCCAGTGCATGGCGAATGCACCATCGGATACCAGGGCCGCAAAGGCCTCGGATGCCAGTGCCTCATGCCCCTCCGTGCCCAGGTCGGCTGCGCGGGTAATCGAACGGCGCGCGATGTGTACAGGCGGCAAGGTGTGCTGGTCTAGCTGAGCCGAAAGCCACGCCAGCAAGCTGTCTTTCCCGACCCCTGAGGGCCCGACCACATACAGGAGCCGGCTGCTCACACGCCCCCCAGCGGGAAGCGCTGCGCCTCGTAAAAGTCGCCCCCTGCATGCGGCTCGATGAACCAGCTGATGGCGTCCAGCATGAGGGGGCGGTCCAGCAGCGGCGCAAACCACTGGCTTGCAGCCGTGTGCAGTTGTTGCACCGTCTGTGGCGTCAGGCCCTGCAGCGAACCCGTAAGCGTCATATGCCACTGGAATTGGTCGCCCACAAAGGGATAGCCCCATTGCAGCAACATCGCATCTTGCTGCGGGGTCAGGGGTGTTGAACGCCGCTGCGCTACCTGCTGCGCAGTCAGCGGCTGCGCCAGCGGATGCAGCACGCGCACGCACGCAAAGGCCAGGTCTTGCAGCGCCTGCGATGGCTCCCCGGGCACCAGCGCCAGGTAGTCGCCCATGTTGCGAAGTTTCAGCGGCGGCAGCGTAATCGCCAACTGGGACCGGGCAAAGGCGGCAAAGGCCTGCGCGATCGCCGGCATGCCAAGTCCGGTTTGCAAAATGAACGGCGCTTTCATCGTCGCGTGCCATCCGTAGCGCGCGGCGCCGGCCGTGTACTGGCGGAACACGGTCTCGGGAATACCGGTGTGTGGGGGCGTTGGTAGCTCACGCCGGGTCAGTGCACAGCGCCCCAGCCATTGCGCGCCACGTTCGGCCAGAGGATGGCCCTGGGCAGGCGCGAAATAGGCCGCGTGGCGGTAGATGGGATGGTCCAACATAGGGGATTCGAGCGCCTTGCGTCGGGCAGAAAGGTCACCCAATCGACATATTTATTGCGTAAGCTAGGAGTCTACATGCGAAGAATTTCAGATGCGTTACGCCCGCTATTCAGTACCTACCGGAGCGCTGTTCGGTGACTGAGACGGGTGCCACCGGGGTGACGGCACGGCAGCACTGGCTGGCCGTTTTGGCGCGTGCGCCCCTGGAGTTTCTGGAGTTGCACCTGGGTGCTTTGGCCAAGGGTCCACACCAAACCGTGCGTCCTGTGGAAACCGGCCTGGTCATGGTGCGTGCCCGCGCCGGTGGAACCGGCCAGCGCTTTAACCTGGGCGAGGCCACCGTAACCCGTTGTGTGATTCGGCCCGACGCGGCGCTCACGGGCAGCCACCAGGTCGGCGTGGGCTATGTGCTGGGATGCTCGCACCGGCAGGCCTTGTTGGTGGCCTTGGCCGATGCGCTGCTGCAGGAGAGCGCTTTGCATCCGCAATGGTATGACCGTCTCATCGTCCCGCTGACCACCATGCTGGCAGAGCGGTCGGCGCAACAGCACGTGCAGACCCAGTCGACTCGCGTGGAGTTTTTCACCGTGGCCCGCGAAACCGGTAGCGACCGTGGCGATGGGGATACGGCATGAACCCGTCCAGCTTGCAAGACATGGCTCCTGGCTTCGCGGACATCACCGCGCAAAGCCAGGCGGTATTCCGCTGTGCCCTGGACGCACTGGCGCGGCCGGGCACCCCCGCACGCCTGCCTGCTGCCCATACCGCAGCAGCCCTTCCACGCGGAAGCCGCGCTGCAGCCAGCCTGTTGCTGGCCTTGCTGGACCAGGATTGCACACTGTGGCTCTCGCCCGCGTTGCGTGAGGGGCCTGCTGCCGCATGGCTGCGCTTTCACACCGGATGCCAGATCACCGCCGATTGCGCGGCTGCAGACTTTGTCTGGGCCGCCGCGTTGGACGAGTTGCCTGCCCTTCATGCCTTGCAGCAGGGCAGCGCCGAATACCCCGACCAGTCCGCCACCTGCGTGGTCGACGTGGCCGG
>Ga0114968_10004723_pt1 | contig 10126 bp, 13 predicted proteins | sample M_130807_EF_Meta_FD_87020 | JGI IMG/M metagenome (GOLD analysis project Ga0114968, IMG submission 87020) | Freshwater microbial communities from Lake Montjoie, Canada to study carbon cycling - M_130807_EF_MetaG | ecosystem: Environmental > Aquatic > Freshwater > Lake | place: Lake Montjoie... | reverse complement strand
TCTCTAAACGCTTTTTCCGGGCTTCCTGCCTGATCCGGACTTGTACCCTTTTTAACGACATACCATTCAGTATCCTGTATCTTTATGTTATCAACTGCCGGTACCATTATAGCCGGTTTATCTACTTGTACTATAGCAGTTACGGGAGGTTCTTTAGCTGTTTGACAACCTGCTAACATCAATGCTAATAATGCTACTGTACCATATTTAACAACTACCATCGTTCTCACCTTTGTTAACAGTATCCTCTATACAACGCCAACTTTTCTTGCTAGCAGCATTGATCTTATCTTCAGCTTTGTCTGGTTGGCTTTCGACGAATTTTCCGAAATTACGACCTTGTTTACTAAATTTATCATGTAGCTTATCTACTTGTAGTCTAGCTTCCTGCATCTGCTTGTTAGTTTCTTCTAATATCTTAGCCTGTGCTTCAAGGTCTGCTTTCTGTTTTGCTATAGTCGCTTCGCTAGCTTTGAGAGCGAAATCTTTGGTTGCAATCTCACGATTCATTTCATCCATTTTGTCTTGGGTATATTTGAAATATCCAACACCGGCAGCAGCCAATGCTATTATGATAAAGATAGTCGTGAAATTGAGACCAAACATATTATTCTCCTAGAACTGATAGAGCGTGATTGTAGTGTTTCTCACGATCTTCGAGACCGATGTATCCGCCGTTGATCTTTTTAGTAATAGCTTTGATATCTTTTTCATCAGCTAATACGTTTAGATCACGTGACCACCAGAACCAAGCAGCCGAACGAGCAGCACCTTCCGGAGTTTCTAGGTATTCTGGATTCTCATGTAGGTCGACTTCTAGTTCTGCACCACAGGCTGAATAGTTGTCTTTACCAGTTAGTTGGATAAGTCCACGACCGCAATATCTCCAACCGTCACCACTTGCTTCGTCACCGTTGCCCATACGACTTGAATAAACACGATTCGCGATCTTTTCTGGCTGACGAGCATATTCGTTAGCAGTATCCATATCTGGAAAATACTTGTGGAAGATCTTAGTTAGACCTTCTGCCTTGTAATTTAGATTCTCATGGACTGCGCGGAAATTTCCACTTTCGTGTGCTACTTGTGCTAGAAATGCTGCGATACGTCCAGGGGTATCGATTTCAAATTCTTCCATAGCTGAAACTAGAGCGTCATAATATTTTTCAACATTATCTTGACTGATTTCTGGAAATGCTTCGTGCATCTGTTCTTTGGTAATCATAGTTCTCTCCTGTGTAATAAACTACATGGTTATTTATCGACTACTGGAAAGAAAAACCTATTCTACCTTTGATTTGTGTACTAGTGTAACTTTTGTTTGCATCTGCCTTTACACGACCGGTAAAATTAGGAGGATACACTGAATAGAAATCAGTAAACAGTACATCCTCACCTTTAGCTATTACAGTAGAATGTATCTGCACGATGCTAGACTGATTTAAGAAAGCCAAGCAGCCCTTGGTGAATTCTTGGTTTCTGTTTATCGAGTTAGCTAATGTTTTTGCTACATTCGTCAATAGCACCAATCCTACACTATAACCAGGTGATGATTCTTTGCTGCCAAATGCTGAAAACATTGCTTTAGCATTAGGACTTAGTGACGAAGTATCTGTTGTATTTCCTTGTAGGTATTTTCTTATTTCATTCGCTAATTCGGGAGTTATAATTGATAGTTCTTCGCTTAATAAAATTGGACCTTCTTTAGCTGATGCTTTTGCTAGTTTTGTTATCACATTTACTGTATAAGGATAACTGTCTAACAATGCTTGATTATCTCTTGCTTTCTGTATTGCAGCATATATATTACCTACGCTTGCACTAGCACCTTTATCCCCTTTGGTACTGATACCAATTGAAATACCAGTATTCGGATCTTTAAATTCACTATCAGTTAGTCCGGCGATCCTCGATTGCGGAAATGTTATAACACATTGATTCCAAGCAGTATTCAATATATTAGTACGAGCTTTTTCGATGTCACCCTTAACTAAGCCGCCTACGATCGCGATAGGTTGTATAATCTCACCTAGCATATCTCGTACAGCAGGTAATTGTGATGCCATACCTGTAAATACTGGCATTTTACCTTCAGCGGCCATCGTGAGCCCATTTATGATTTCCGGGCTCGCTCCGTTCTTCTGTACTGCTGCTATAATATCCGATACTGACGAAAATGGTCTGTCAGTTTTGATTAGGTCTTGTGGAGTTAACCCCGAACGTGCTTTGACAGCAGTCTTTGTTTCAAGTTTCCAACCTTCAGGTGTTTCTTTATTAGGCCAAGAACCGATTAAACTATTAGGAACTTTATTGAAGAATTTGATCCATACTTCTTCTCCACCGTCCTCCCATGTTAACGTAGCTATAGCAAATGCTAGAGCACTATTTTTCAGTCCATTAACAGGTTGAAGATCATATCCCTTGCTTACTTGGTGTAGTGCTTGTCTCATAGCTGCTAGATCAGGATATTGATCTCCAGGATTTATGCTAGGAAACATTTCAGCACCCTGGAACTTTATCTTGTCGCCTTGGTCATTAACGAATACATCGCCTAGTTTACGACCAAATAATCCTTTAGCCTCTATTATGAATTCTTTTGCTCTCATGATAGAATATTTATCTTATGGGAGGGAACAGGCATTCTTCGATAAACACTCGCACATCTTCTTCATCTAGTCCAAGACTAGTCATAACTTTGGGGGTATGCGGGTTTTTCTTTTGATTCTCACAATAAAAATTCTGTGCCTTTGAATTATCTACACAATCACCGTTAGTGCTGCTCACGTTCTCTAGATAATGATTTAGATTGTATGTTGACATATTCATTATCTGATCGAGTTCATGTGGTTCACTTACATTACCTGCAGCAACCATATGTTTAGAAAATATAAGCCTAGCCCAGTCCGGTAATTCTCTGGTTTTGCGCCATTCTAATTTTTCTACTTCTACTCCAAACCAATCCATCATGGGATGTGGATATCCGGTAGTAGAAAAATCATGGAAGCAGCCAGTTATTTTATTTTTACCTGCTATCACATCGTATCCAAATATAGGTGCAGGATTGTCTGTGTGTGGAAACACACAGCAGTGCATCATCCAGAGTCCTCTGGTCTCTCTTGCATCAACCACATCAATATGAGCGCGGCGAAACCCATTGGATACCCACACCCGATTAATCCATCCGGGTCGATTAAATCTTGCCATTTCCAGTTCATGGATCTCTTCTCCGTGCTTTTCAAATTGATTTATAAAATTGTCTTGTATACTTACAAGGCGATTCCAAATGTCAGTCATCGATATATTTAGGAATGTCTAATTCCATTACCTGTTGAAATAATGCTATAGAAAAATCAAAACTTAGATTAGCTTCGTCTGCTAGGTCCTCAGTTAACCGTTCTCTTATTTTTTGTTTTAATAGATCAACGTTGTCAAACTGATAGCTATGTCCACTACCTGGAACTTTTCTAGCTATCATCTGTCCACCACTTAGGTCTCCCATATGACGCACATATATATGCGCCATTAACTGTTGCGGATTTTTCCATGAAAGTCTTAATATATGATCTAGATATTCATTAACTACGGGAACGAATAGAGAATTATCTTTCTTATGATCTAGTTCATCCAGATCATCTTGTATACGTCCTGATCGTTTTATATCATCTAACCCATCTAACAACCCGTGTGTAATAGCACATGACTCTAACATTGAATAACAAGTCATTACGTTTTGTAGATAAGCTGAATAGAATTTTGGATTTATTTTTCCCGAGAGCAGGACTTTAACAAACCCCTGTCTCTCGGCTATTTTATGTTTATCCCAGGTTAAGTCCTTAAGAGACATGTGATTATTCTTTTTCGATCTTAACCTGTAGTGGAAATCCATTGTTTCGAGCTAGTATAGTAGTCTCGACACTTTTCTGTTCGGCTATTTCAAACGAATACACTCCCACTACTGCTGCGCCGTCGGTGTGTACTGATAGCATAACGTGATTAGCTGAATCAATGCTGTGTCGGAATATCTTCTGTAAGATTTCTACAACAAAGTCCATTGGTGTCTTATCGTCGTTTACGAAGATAACTTTGTATCGTCCTGGTTCTTCTTCGACAATATGATCCTTTTCAAGAACTTCAGCTTCATCTGAATGTATCGTTTTAACTCTTCCCATAATGTTATTTATCTCCACTGTTTATGGTTTAGTTTTTAATCTCGATTTTACGAGGTTGTAATCTTTCGGGAATATTGCGTTTTATATAGATAGTTAATATACCAAACTCTAAACTTGCACCTGTAACATCCATATATTCAGCGATCGTAAACACACGCATAAATGATCTGTTTGCGATTCCTTTATATAGATATTCTTGTATAGCAGTATCGTCCTTTTTCACCTCACCTTGGATGGAAAGTTTATTTCCTTCGTGGATGATGTCTAGGTCATCCATTTTAAATCCTGCGACTGCTAATGAGATAGTAAAGTCGTTCTCGCCTGCTTTTACTATATTGTATGGTGGATATGTGTTATTGCTAGTACTATTTGTATACATCTTATCCATATCATGGAAAAGTTGATCGTAGCCAATAACGAATTTTTGTAGGGGTACTAGATCTAGATGTGTTCTTGTCATTTTTCATCTCCTTTTAAAGCAAGATACAATTTAACCGTTTCGGTCTATTATGTGCGATCCTTTTATAGCAATCGCACATAATATTTATATTAACATATTCAGTTAGCTGTGTCAAGCAGCCTTACTGTCCTTATCCTTTACTTCAGTAAATGTAGCATCTACTACATCGTCCTTCTGTTTAGCAGTTGGAGCACCTTCGGGTGGTGCCATGCTTTCGCTCATAGCCTTATAGAGCGGAGCAGCAATTTCAAAGATCTTGCCTAATTCAGCTCCGATAGCTTCTGCATCTTCGCCCTTAGCTGCTTCTTCGATCTTAACCAACTGATCTTCGATATTAGCTTTTTCGTTTTCAGTTAGTTTGTCGCCGTGTTTGACGAGTTCTTCACGCATACTGTTGACTTGTGATTCGGCACTATTGCGTGTTTCGATCAATTCACGCTGTCTCTTATCTGATTCAGCGTTAGCTTCTGCTTCTTTGATCATATTTTGAATCTCATCTTCGCTTAGACCGCTATTAGCCTTGATCGTGATCTTCTGTTCCTTGCCAGTACCTTTGTCCTGTGCGCTCACACTCAATATACCGTTAGCATCGATATCAAATGTAACTTCGATCTGAGGTGTGCCACGTGGTGCAGGTACGATACCTTCTAGGTTAAACAGTCCTAGCATTTTATTGTATTGTGCTAGTTCGCGTTCGCCTTGACCAACTTTAATAGTAACTGCTGTTTGATTACTTTCAGCAGTGCTAAAGATTTGGCTCTTCTTAGCAGGAATAGTAGTATTCTTTTCTATGAGTTTAGTAAACACGCCACCCATAGTTTCGATACCTAGTGATAGCGGAGTAACGTCGAGCAATAGCACATCGTTTTTGTCACCGCTCAATACTGCACCTTGGATAGCAGCGCCGGCTGCTACTGCTTCGTCAGGATTCACATCCTTACGAGGTTCTTTACCGAATAGTTCTTTAACTACTTCTTGCACTCTAGGCATACGTGTCTGGCCACCGACTAAGATTACGTCGTCGATCTGGCTAGGATCTAGTCCAGAATCTTTAATCGCAATCCTGCAAGGAGCAATACTGCGTTGGATTAAATCATCAACCAATGATTCGAACTTAGCACGAGATAACTTTACATTAAGATGCTTGGGTCCGGTTGAGTCGGCAGTGATATAAGGCATGTTGATATCAGTCTGTGCAGAGCTTGATAGTTCAATCTTAGCCTTTTCAGCTCCTTCTTTGAGACGCTGTAGTGCCATGGTATCTTTGCTTAGATCGATACCGGTTTCTTTCTTAAATTCACTGATTAGATGATCAATGATACGTTGGTCGAAGTCTTCTCCTCCGAGGAAGGTATCTCCGTTTGTTGAGAGGACCTCGAACTGTTTGTCCTCACCACCACTGATTTCAATGATTGAAATGTCGAATGTACCACCGCCGAGATCATATACTGCAATTTTTCTATCATGTTTGTCCCCTTTGTCTACGCCGAATGCCAAGGCTGCTGCGGTTGGCTCGTTGATAATACGCTTTACATCAAGTCCTGCGATACGTCCGGCATCCTTAGTTGCTTGGCGTTGGCTATCATTGAAATAAGCAGGAACTGTGATAACTGCTTCAGTTACTTCGTGACCGAGATAATCTTCTGCGGTCTTTTTCATCTTGCGGAGTATTTCCGCACTTACTTGCTGTGGTGCCATTTCATTATCATTGGCCTTAACCCACGCATCTCCATTAGTTGCTTTGACTATGTCATAAGGGATATTCTTGATATCCTTTTGTACTGCGTCCTCATCGAATCTACGTCCAATGAGACGCTTTACTGCGAACAATGTATTTTTTGGATTTGTTACGGATTGTCGCTTTGCGGGTGCACCTACTAATATTTCGTTATCTGTATAAGCTACGATACTAGGTGTAGTGCGTGTACCTTCTGAATTTTCTATTACTTTAACTTTGCCACCTTCCAATACTGCTACGCAACTATTAGTAGTGCCAAGATCGATTCCAATTATCTTACCCATAGTGTTTCTCCTTTGTTAAGCAAGAAATGTAAACAACATGCCATTAGGCCATGTTGTAAACATATTTATAATATAGTGTTTTGACCAACACTTGTCAAGACTCAGTGCGCCACTGACTCTGTCTTTTCTTTTCCCTAACCTGTGCTGCGGCTAGTTTTTTTCTTTTCTTTTCGCCTGGATTAACGTAATGCTCATACTTACGTAGTTCATTAAACCAACCTTCATCCTGTAGGCGTTTTTTGAATTTACGCAATGCCTTATTGACATCGTTGTTCTTAACGAAAATTGTAGTTCCCTTAAACATACGACCTGTGTCGTTGTTATTAAGCCAACCAGTGTTTCTGAATATACTCATTTATGTTTCTCACTCTATCCTTGTTTAATATTGAGTAGTCTATTTTATTACCGTACCACGATACATTAGCACGTGATACGAGATAACTTATATAATGATACGACAAATCTTCCGAATTATCAATGTTTATATATACATTATCCGATAGGTTTGCGATATTTAATAACCATTCTATTTGATCATTATTTTCATAGAGAAATATAGCCATATCCATATCATTTTCTACTAAACAAGACTGTACAGCATCTTTCTCATTTTGCGTAGGATTGATCAGGAATGCTTTGTGTGTTTGATTATGGTAATAATCTGGAAACGATATTAGGGTGATTTTATTCACGTGTTAGTAAATCTACCAGCTTTTCTCTATTTTCTATCGGAATGTCATCAAACTTGATAACTTTGTTTTTTATGTCATCTACATATTTAATTAGCATACGTATCTCGGGATCTGATTGATCTTGGCCAGAAAGATCTAAATCTTTAAAGCCTGTTAATTCATACTCTCTGTATAGTGCATCCATTGGCTTGAATATCTTGCGTGTTTTCTGTATACGTTGCCAGATAGATTCTTCACCCTGTTCAGAATTTTGTATGTAACCTTCTATGCCTTTTTCGGAACCGTTATTTGCTGGTCCCCCTGTTTCATCATATATTGTTCTTTTTTTTTTAAATTCGCGACTTGCTCTTCTAGCTCTTGCCAACGAGCAGAATTTTCTTCAGTTACTTGTACATTAGCAGGTTGCCAATTAGTTGGTTCTTCGATTACCGGTTCATCGGGGACCGGGTGTGGAGCATCCACAGGTTGATCGGCATCAGCGACCACTGTATCATCAACTCGTGTTGTTTCGATAACTGTATTACTGCTTGTGACATTAGGTAGCTCAACATCATTTCCTGCACCTGCGATCCGTACATCATTGGGTTTCTCCGGAGGAGTAGCGTCTATTGTTAGCTCTCCTTTTTCCATTTTTTTAAGCATTTCTTGATACATCATCCACATCATTGGATCGATCTTAGCTTCTGTTTCTTTAGGTAAATCTCCGCTTACATGTAAATCCACATGCATCGGTGCTGGCACAATAGCAGCTACTGAAGCAACTTCGGCTGCTTTCTTTTTTTCTTCTTTCGCAAGTCGACGCAATTCACTTGCTCGTACTATACTGATCTGTCCAGCGATTAACAATAACACAGCTAGTGGATCAAAAACAAAGATGATGATTAATATCATCCAAGTTACTGCTCGCTCTAACATGTTCTTATCAGCGTTAGACCCATACATAAATTCAGCTATGTATTTGATCGGACCAACTTCGGTTTCGATCTTGCGTATTTGTGTAGTTAATGGTAGTTTAATTTCTTGTAGTTTAGATATTTCTTTCTGTGCAGAATCAATATCTTTAGCTAATCTATCACGTTCTTTTTGTTGATTTTTACGAGCATTGTTTGCTGCTGTTACACTACGCTCGTCTTTTCCTTTAAGCATGTATTGTGCTACTACATCGTCTAGATTTTTTGTAGCAGTTTTAGCCTGTTCAATTTCGCTGCGTTTAGCATTAATCTTTTCGTCGAGTAATTCCACCTGTGCGGCAACATCCCCGACTGGTGCTCCTTGCTCAACATGGGCACGACTTAAGAATCCAAAGATACCCATACTAGTAATAAACATTAATATTATAGTAGCTATCATCAGATAGCTTTTTAGCATAAATGGTGCGGTTTTCCAATTACGATGTAACCAACTAGCTGTAACGAGTTTACCAATCTCGAGGCTGGCCCCCATGATTATAATTGGTACAGCAGCACCTGCGAAGATAGCCGCCAGACCCGAAACCGAATAGTAAACAGCCACACCACTAATAACTAGTGAGGTTAATAAAGTTAATAAACCGAGGAACATTAATTTATCTCATTGATTAGCTGTTGATAACTGTTACAGTGTCGATTAAGCTCACTGTTACTGTGTCATATATGTTAGCAGCAGTATCTGGTGCTGCTATAGTTACTGACTGTTGCATATCGCCTTGTGTTTGGCTAGTAGTTCTATATGTACGTGTCATAGCCGATACGATAGATTGAACTATGATATATTCAACAGCTTTAGCTACTGAGTCGATAGTAACTGTCCCACCTGTAGTCGGTGAAAATGTTGTCCCTGATAGTTTTTGTAATAGGAAGTCATCTCTTTCAAACTTTACAGCAAATGCCACTGCAGAAGAATATACATTAGCATCAGTTGCATCTGAAGTAGTTGGTGTTACATCGAGGATCTGGCAATCGGCATATCCACTGAGCGCCATAATGATGTTATTCCAACGGATATTTCCTCTAGCACGTCTTAGTGAATTATTATCGCTGCTAGGTAATATATCAAAAGCAGTAGCATCGTATGGCTCTATTCTACCACCTGCGGTGCTGGTGTCCGAAGTTGCTTTGTAATATGTTGACAAATCAATCGAAACACGATAAAAATTTGGAGTTAATTGATTAACACTCTGTTGAAATCCTGATGCCATAATAGTAATCCTTCTTTTAGTTATTTATCTTAGCCGCGTCGACTTTTGCTACCAGTCATAGTCATATCTGTGCCAGGTGTCGCAAATTGATATCCACCTTTGTTAAAAAGTGGCATACAACGGCTAGCTTTATCTAGAATTTCACGCTGAACAGCAGGAGATTCTTTATGGAGATTAGCCATTATACCTTTTTTATAACCGTTGCCAACGCTATTACTAAGTTGAACACGATTATCACCGACATTGTAATCTGGAATAGCATTTTCGTATTTTCCTTTAAACGCTTTTTGCAGTGTACGTTGCTCAGGATGTAATCCACGGTCACGCAACCATGCATTATGTTTATCAGTTGCTTCTGCGAGACGCTTTGAATTTGAAGGCTTTTTCTTACCACCATAGCGTGTAGTAGTAAGGAATGCTTTTTCGAGATGCATACTCATTTTTTAATCTTTCTGATCAGTTCATTATGTTCACGTTGGACTTCATGCTTGGAATGGTCGTATGCGAATACGATAGCGAAGATTAAGATAGAAACAAATACGCTAATAGTTAATCCCTTAGTTGGATCACCGAGAAAGTATGTACCTGCTAGCATTGATAGGGCACC
>Ga0114968_10004722_pt1 | contig 10127 bp, 12 predicted proteins | sample M_130807_EF_Meta_FD_87020 | JGI IMG/M metagenome (GOLD analysis project Ga0114968, IMG submission 87020) | Freshwater microbial communities from Lake Montjoie, Canada to study carbon cycling - M_130807_EF_MetaG | ecosystem: Environmental > Aquatic > Freshwater > Lake | place: Lake Montjoie... | reverse complement strand
GATTCCGTGCCCCTGTATGGCTTGATAAAAACTCTGAGAACTTATTGAGTCTCTCAAACTTTTATGATATTTCTCTGAAGAACCCTAAAAAGAGTTCAGTTGTTTTTACATCCAAGACAGGGCATGCATGCTTAACTGGACCTAACAGGGGTGGTAAGAGTTCTTCTTTGCGAGGCATTTTACAGAATATCTTGTGGGCGCAAACATATGGGCTTGTCCCTTGTGATCGCTATGAAGCTCGCATATTTTCATGGATTGTTTCAAGTTTGCGTGCTGAGGACAGACCAGGAGAGTCGTCACTTTTTGAGCGAGAAGTGGAAATTGCAGTAGACATTTTGAAAAAGGCAACAAGTTCCCACCTTGGGGTTGGACTTGTATTAATTGATGAACTTTTTCATTCAACAAATCCACCTGATGGTGAAAAATCTGCCCACATATTCTTGTCTCGTTTATGGCCCAATAGAAATCTTGTAAGTTGTATCAGCACGCATGTGTATAGTTTAGTTGAAGAAGCAGATGATTCTATACAAAAGCTCTGTTGTTTAGCAAAAATAAATGAAAATGATAATTCTATTGAGTATACATATACTTTACAACCCGGTATTTGTAAAGTAAGTAGTGTTGATGAAGTTCTCCGAGAGAATGGGCTACGCGGATAAAGTTGAATGCTTAAAAAGTATTAATCATTCAGAATTATCAGAATGCCAGCCGCTGTCAGTGATGCTATTATAATTGGTTCAGTTCTTGTTATGGTATTTGGTGCTCTATTCTATTATCTCTACAGCAGGGTTCTCCATAATGAGAAGCGTATGAGCGTAATGGAGAACATACTTCTTGATATCAAAATGGCCACTGACACTGTGTTTGCATCTCCGCCATCAGACCACAGACATGATGAGCCCTTAAATGAGGTGCGCGATGAATTTGTTCCTGTTGAAGAAGCCGCTACTGCTTCTCAGCAAGTTGTTGAATCTACTGAGCTTCCTCCGCTGGAGCAGACCCAAGAAGAGCAGAAGACGGTTGTTAGTGTGAACTATGAGTCTATGAACATTAAGGAGCTACAGCATGAAGCTCGCACTCGTAGCATTCCCGGTGTAAGTGGGCTGCGCAGAAAGGAGCTAATTGAACAACTTCGTAAGAGCGATGGTTCTAGCGATAATACGGTTCAGGGCTCATCACTATCTCTTGATACATTTGTTGAATCTGCTGCTGAAGTTCCCCAGTAAATTTAATAGCATAAGCTAGTAATATGGATAGCCAACAGTTTCAGAGAGTATCGTCTCCAAATCTATATCCAGCTGTGAAGCCACATAATAAATTAGTTGAGAGTCAGATATTTCAACAGGCACATGCTCTTAACTCTCGTTATTCTGGGTCAGTTGCTATTGCGGAAGATGCGAATGTATTTACAGACTATAGACCAAAGTGCACAAAGAATATACCATCTGGACAGCAGTATGCGTCTAGACAATGGCTCCAACATAATGCTGAAAATATGATAAAGCTTTCTCGTGAAAGACAGGCAAAATCAGTTGGTGCTGGATATATGCATGCTGCTACAGTTCCTCAAGGTATTGCATCTGTAAAATGTGATGTGAATAAGTGCTCATATTATCCTGGGGGTGAGCACCAGAATAGTATTGGAATTGATAGAATGGATGCAGCGCCAGATCTGTTTGGAACATTTTTATTCAATATGCAAATGCCTGCGCAAAATCCTAAAAATACAATAACAACGCGCTATGAGGGTGGGCGCAATAGTGTAAGAGGCTAGATCTATACCTTAACTAGAATATTGTGAAGTTTTGATGGTCTCACTGAAAATTCAGATGTCTCACTCATAGCATCCTGATTTGTTATTTTATTAATTTCTTTTCTACATATTTTTTGTATCTTATTATCTAAATCATCAAGCACTAATTGTTTCAATATACCCTTCTTCTGCTGAATTGCTAATGCAGCTTCAACCGCAATCTTTTTCAGGCGACTATTAGAGTCTGTAAAAACTTTCGTATGCTCCATTACTCCAAGAATATCAGGTAAATGTACATCTGAATCTTCAAAGAGAATCTTAAACTCATTAATCACACTATCAGGAATAGAAGGTGCCTGCTCGATAAGTCTATCAAGTTCAATACGAAACATCTTCAAAAACGATTTCGAATCCATTCGCTCATCGGGATGTAGACGTAGTTCGATGCTAATGAAACGGTTAAACTTGCCCCATGATACCCCAGATGTTCTATGTGTTTCCGCACACTTAGAATAGCTATAATAATTAGCAAGTGTTGTTAAAATTCCTGCTATAATAGATATACCTCCCACACCCAATTGGGCAATTCTTTGACCATTTGCATCATCTCCAAAAAAACTACCCATACCAAAATTCGCAGTGCCAGTGAGAGTACTTAGTACAATAACAGGAATTATAAGAATTTGATCATTATTTTTAAAAAGCACTGATGTTCGCTCATGTAGCCAACGATATACTAATGCCTTATCACCCCAATCTGCTATTAACTCCTCAAGTTCTTGCGTCCACCCATTCTGAAACTTCATATTAGATAGTTCATCAGAAGTAGAATCTATTTTTGGTTGACCGGTTTCCGCTGATGGTTGTTGAGTCTGAGGAGTAGGAGGCTGTTGCATATCTATCTAATTTAGTCTAAAGATAATAGCGCACATAAAGTTAGGAACATGTCTGTAATAAGTTTTGATGTTGGTATTAAAAACTTAGCATTCTGTGTTCTCAAAAAGTTATCTAATGAAAAATACGAGCTTCTTGGATGGGATAATGTAAATCTATTAAACGATTCTTCTATAGCCCCTCCAACTAAGAATATATGCTATAGTTGTAAATCAAAAGCCACGCACCAATCCGGAGAAGTAAATAGCTGCGCTCGCCATTCTGTAAGGCCTATACTCACAGATTTATCAGGAAACAAACTTCTTAAGATTCCTTCAACAAAAGAACTTTATTCGATTCTTCTTGCAAAAGAAGCAACGACTAAGAAATCCGCGAAAAAAGAAACACTGGTTGAAGCCCTCAAAAAATATTACGCATTTCCATTGGAGGTTATTAAACCTCTCAAGGTAGCTAACTTTGACTTGAGTTATTTTCATGATTCAATCCGCAGCCTCGTGTTGAAGCATAAAGAGGCTTGGATGGCCCTAGATGAAATTTGTATTGAAAATCAACCAGCCTTTAAGAATCCTCAAATGAAGTCTGTACAAATGTTATTATTTGCGACTCTTCGGGATATACTGCGAACTGAAACTCAAGGGCCTCCGCCTATTCGCCTTGTACATGCGAGTCAAAAAGTAAAGGGAAAGACTGCAGGGGATGACGGTTACAAAGAACGAAAAAAGGGTTCTGAGGACAGAGTTACTACTGCCATAACTGCGAAGAAGATTGTTGATACTCATAGCCTTATAGAGAAGTTTCAAGGAGCTGCCAAAAAGAACGATTTAGCAGACGCTTTTTGTATGTGTTTAGACGCGATTGCAAAAATGTGCGCTAAAGAGTCTTAAAAGGTTTGAAAGACAAACAAATAGAATATGTCTGGAGTTACAATCCGCGATATGGAAAATCTGGCCACGTCTCTTCCCGACATAAATATCGGAAATGATATGGGAAATGTAATTGAAATTTCTGATTTAGGTGGTGATGATTTTGGGATGGGTTTGCTCGCAAATACAAAATTGATGAGCAATCAGGGTTCTCAACAGCAGGCACCTCCGCCTCAGCAGCAGACCTATCAGGTCTCTCCTCAGCCTATGAGTGGTATGCAGGAGGTAGATATCACTCGGATTGACCCTCTTGAGCCAATCCAATTTAATATTCCTGATAATGGAGGGGGCGGTGGATTCTCTATTCCTTCTATCAATGTTCAGCATGAGCAGTCACAGCCTTTCAGTGGCCCTCAGTCTAGTACTGGTCCAAGTGTTACAATGACAGCTGCACCTATGAGAGATCTTGAAGCAGAGAAGAAGGAGAAGGCTGATTTTATTAATAAGCTGGCTCGCCTTGAGCAGAAGGGATTCCCTGTAAGCCGCCGCTATACACAGGATAATACCTTAGATGAGATTAAGTCTGAGTATTGCCGTCTTGTAGATGCGCGTCAACTAGAGACATCTATCCGTTTCCAGCGTAATATGATGATGGGCTTCGTCACTGGCATGGAATGGATGAACAATAAGTTTGACCCTTTTGACCTGAAGTTGGATGGTTGGTCCGAGTCAGTACACGAGAATGTTGATGATTATGATGAGATCTTTGAAGAGCTCTATGACAAGTATAAGGAGAAGGGTAAGATGCCACCAGAGGCTCGCCTATTGTTCACAGTTGCTGGTTCTGGTTTCATGTGCCATATCACAAACTCTTTCTTCAGAAGCAAGATGCCTTCAAAGGAAGATATTTTCAAGAATAATCCGGAGCTGGCACGCCAGTTTGCAGCAGCCGCCGCTCAGCAGGCGAGCCCTGGATTTGGTAATTTCATGAGTATGGCAATGGGCGTCCCTCCTGGCGGCCAGCAGCAACAGGGGGGCCCACCTCAGTATAATCCAAATATTGCGGATCCTGGCCCAGGTCCAGGCCAGTTCTATGGCTCCTCGCAGCAGCAGATGCCAAACTCCCCAATGTCACAAATGCAGGGCCCCCCACCAACAATCCCTATAAGGCGCCGTGAAATGAAGGGTCCGTCTGGTGTAGATGATATACTCAAGACTTTTGACGAGGTTCGCCGCGCAGAAGAGAGCCAGAGCGTATTCACGCCCCCATCTCCATTAAATGGCAATGATCGCCCTGCAGTTGTAGCAGCAAGCGAGATTCAGAGTCTACACTCAGAGGATATGGGCTCCGTCGCAACTGGTAAGACAGGTAATGGTAGACGCGGAGGCAACAGACGCAGAGCCCCTGTTGAGAATACCATTATGTTGAATGTGTAAATAATGCCGCTCTTGCTTGAAGTGCCTTATATATAGCAGTATGTATATTTGATACCTGAGGATACCATTGTAAAAGTTTAGAAGTATTTAGCTCATTGTTTGAGCGCTTTGATTTTAGTAATAGTGATTGTTCCTCATAAGTCATAGTTTGCCAGACCTTTGTAGGGTCAACAAGAGTCTTATACATTTGTAGAATCTCTTCGTGGCTAATTATTCCAGGATTTGTAAGATTTATTGTGCCAGTTCGCCGCTGCAAAGCCATGTCCAGCATAATTGGTAGCAACTCATCGAGAACTGTCATAGAATTTGGCATACTGCATATCTTTTCATACTTCGCGATTTTTGTTATAAAATCGCGAGGACTTGGCGCAGCAGTAATTGGCATACGAATACGAACATTTAACACAGAATCCTCATATAAGGACATAAGTTGATCAGTAAAGCCTTTTACAATAGAATAGGAAGATCCAAAGAAATTAGGTGCAGCTTTTTCATCAAATCCATCAGAATGCGCAGTATCATATTCAAAAATACAGCCAGTCCCTAAATATGTTAGATGGATTCCTCTGTCAGTACAAAGTTTCGCAAGAATCATTGGAGAGTATAGATTATCACGCACATTCTCAGTTAGTTTTCCAGAATATTCCAAATAATCAATTGTTGGTATAACAGTGCCATCTATTGTACCATGGGTTCGTCCAATACAACTAATTACATGTGTGGGGCATAAAGTATCTAGTTCAGTTGTTAACATTTTTATATCATCTGCTCGCACATTAGATTTGTGGCATATTTCCACATTTGAATGTTTTTGTATTAGGTGTAGTAGCTGCCCACCAATCCAACCTTTTGAACCTAATAAAAGTATTTTGGCCATATATATCTATATATCTATATATATGTATCCTATTATATTTAGACCCAAACAGTCTAAAACATTTTGAAATATATTAATTACATGGAATATGCCCCTAAAGTTGTCCTTATAACAGGGGCATGCGGATTTATAGGGGCAAATGTTTTGAACTATCTGTGTATAAAATACAAAGATTTACACTTTATAAATATTGACCGCCTTGATTATTGTGCGTCAATGAGAAATGTAATAGTTAATTGTAAAGATTATAAATATGATTTTCATAATTGTGATATTCAAGATTCTAAAACAATACTCTATTTTCTAAAATACTATAGTGTTGACACTATTATTCATTTTGCCGCGCAGACTCATGTTGACAATTCATTTGGAAACTCTATACAGTTCACTATTGATAATGTTCTTGGAACTCATACACTTTTAGAATGCTGCAGAGAATATGGACGCATTAAGCGTTTTATACATATTAGCACCGACGAAGTCTATGGAGAGGTTGAGCTGGATGGAGATGAGTGCCATGAAACCAAAATACTAAAACCAACAAATCCATATGCCGCGACAAAAGCGAGTGCTGAACATCTTGTATTTTCATATTATCATTCATTCAAGTTGCCAATTATCATCACTCGCGGGAATAATGTATATGGCCCCAGACAATTTCCAGAGAAACTTATACCAAAATGTATTGAGTCTATTAAAAATAATAGGCGTTTCACAATCCATGGAAAAGGGAACACCGTGCGAAATTTTATTCATGTGGACGATGTTTCTACTGCAATTGAAACTATCTTATTTAAGGGAGTTGTGGGTGAAATATACAACATTGGGTCAAAAAATGAGTTTAATGTTATGGATATTGTAAAGAAAATTATATATTATATGAACAACTCCGAACATATAGAGCCTTACATTGAGTATGTAGAAGACCGAGCTTTCAATGATTTACGCTATAGTGTTTCTAATAAAAAACTTACTCAGCTAGGCTGGTCTGAACAGGTTAAATTTGAAGATGGACTTCTTGAAACAATTAAATGGTATATGGAGTGCCCTTCAACTCATTGGGAAATAAAGTAACTATATAACTTCTCCCAAATCTTCACATCAATCTCCATACGATTCTCCGGATTTAATATTCTGAAGAAAATATGATGTGTCTCGAAGTTAAGTTGAGACGGAACTTCAGTATTATATACAAAGAACTTATATAGTGGTCTTAAATCAATAAAATGCCCACAGTATTGTCTTGCAATCATTGATAATGATACATCATCAGGATAATCAGTTATATATTTATTATCAGGACTCACAGTTTGAAGTAAATACTCAATAATATCCTTGCTAATAATCATAGCAGTTCCATGCATAAATTCTGTTATTTTGGGCCCTTCTTCCAAATGCATAATATGTCCTGCAAAACAGAGCCGACGAGGTAATGGATCTAATAGGCGAGCTAAATTGGCAAAATCTACAAATGTAGATGAATTTACACGAATAATATAATCTGGAAGTCCACTCTCTGCTAGACGGCGACAACCGTGCATAAACTTTAGAGCCATTGTAGGAGTCATGGGCTCCTCAGGCATATATTCTTCGTCGTCTTGAAGTATATAACCATCAGGGAGAAATCCATTTAATAGGATTTTATAAAATATCCCAAGAGCCTGTAATTGTTTCCTTCGCATGTTATCAAATATTTCATAACATGGCTCATTTCTACTTGAGACTATAAATACACAATAACTCATTTAATAATTTATTATGTATTTTTATTTAGACCTCTTAGCGACCCTGTAAAATTTTAAGATTTACATCATATACTTTTGTACTTACATCCTCCATATTTTCTTCAGTCTTTTCCTTTGCCGCTGCAAATTTCTGTGCCTTTCCTTGTAGACGCCCAAGAATCTCCATCTCCTCTACAGTTAAGCTATCCCCTTGATTTTTCCCTTGCATACCTTCTGTTTTGACCCCCTTTCCAAATAAGCACAAACTGCTATTTTCATTCAATAAATACCCTAAAAATAATACAATAACAAATGTCATCACAAGAGCAACTATTAAATTACGAGTTGCCACAAATAATACTGTAAAAATGAGAAATCGCCGCACCCAGGGATTCTGGAAAAACTTCTCTTGTCCCTTTGTAACCTCAAGAGATATAAATCGTCCCCCCAAATTGAGAATTAACATCATTAATCCAATAAAATATGGATTTGCATTAAATGCATTTGCAAATGTATCTAATGGACTCAGAACTGGCAATGCTGCCGCAGTAATACCACCTGCCATTCCTATAAGGGAATATTCTAACAGTAGATGGGATTTTAGACAGAAGCTTTGATAGGAACAAAGGGGGTTGTCAGTTTCTCCAAGTCAGCTAAATAGAAGAAAACTGCTAGACCTGTATAGAGTCCAACTCTTGGACACCAATTTGCAGCAACAAGAACAAGAATTACTAACACTAGTCGCCATAATGGCAACGCATGTAGTTCAACCAGCTGTGTAGGGTATGGTGCCTCAAACACTGTACCGTAGAGCATTAACCATACAAAGATGAGAAAGAGTGCTACAATTTGCATAGTAGCCTCTATTTTAGAGACCATGAGTTACCTCTTCTATCTTGAGGAAAGAGAGTTCTGACCAGATGAATTGTCTTGAATTGCCTGAGTTTTTACAGTGTCTTCTTCAATAATAAATGGATTCTCTCCTAATATTCGCTCAATATACCATTTTTTAGAATTTGAAATCACTCTCACATCAATCCCAGGTTCAAATCCATCAACTTCGTATAATATACCGGAATTAATGGTTAATATAAAAAGAAGAGCCCCCATAAATGCAGGTAACCATCCAAAAGTGAAATATAATCCTGATATTAAACCTAACCCTACAAGGCCTCCAATAGATGTATTCGCACCTTTTCGGATATGTAAAGGAATTGCTCCGACAAATGCTATCCCTACAACAATGAACAATAATACCACAATATTGAGCACCTCTTTATTTACCCATGATATGCTCACAGATTGTGCTTGAGCACCGCCACTTGTTGCTGTAAGGGCACTCATTCTCTAACGCAATATACTAATTTATTGTTAGCGCTGAGATGATACATATCAATTAATAATTCTCTAAATTAGAGAGCAGGTCCCTTGCCGTAATGGAGTACTGTTCAATAGAAGATGCATATGGGCCTCCAAACCAGGAGGCCAGAAAACAAGAACGCAAAAAAGCAAAACGGTGTAAGGGTCCACCACTAACATTCCTTTCATCTGAGTTGGAAGCAGCAGCTGTTGACCCGGATAGACCTGCGGCTGTTAAGAAACCGGTGCCACCGGCTCTTGGACGGAACCCCGAAACAGGTCTTCAGGAACACACACCGGTAGATGCAGATGTTGGAACATATGAGCCATTTCGTGATTCATCTGGTGCGGTACCAACACAGGCCTATTTTGGACAGGACAGCCAAGCCGATTTCAGTAATGTTATTGGTAATGCAAATGAATATAAGCTTGGCCCTGATTTTATGGATGCATTTCGTGAAATAGGAACTCTAAATGGAGCAGGTGCTACAGCCACACTTCCGACACCATCTGTAAGGGATATATGGAAACCATTAACACCAGGAGGTGTTAGTAGCCGCTCTTCATTCTTTGAGCGGTTGCCCCCACCTGGTGGAGAGTATTACCAGCCACCAGCTGCAGTATCATCATCTGCTATGAAGGATGTTCATGCTAAGCTAGATAAGATTTTTTCAAGACTAGATACTATTGATCAAACCAAAAGTGGAAATGATGGATCTGCGCAAACAGAGGTGTTACTTTTTATCATGAGTGGCATCTTTGTTTTATTTTTAACTGATCTTGCTGTTCGCAAGGGTGGAAATGGTAGATACTATTGAGGATCATCGTTATCCTCTAACTTAAATCGCTCTTTGAGAAGAGATGCTTCATCTGGTTCATTTGTAGGGCGTTCATCTTCTTCGGTAATGCTACCAAGACATGTATATAATTCGGTCTCACATAATGGAGCAGTAGGTTGAGGTTTTTCTTGTTGCGCTTGTGAGCCTAGACACTTATCTCTTTCATCTTCACAAAACTCAGATTTCTTTTCTGTTCCTGTTCCCTCTTCTAGTCCTTGACCTGTTCCTTCTTCTGGTCCTTGAGCTGTTTCCTCTTCTGATCCTTGAGCTGTTTCCTCTTCTGGTCCTTGAGCCGTTTCCTCTTCTGGTCCTTGAGCTGTTTCCTCTTCTGGTCCTTGAGCTGTTTCCTCTTCTGGTCCTTGAGCTGTTTCCTCTTCTGGT
>Ga0114968_10004721_pt1 | contig 10128 bp, 8 predicted proteins | sample M_130807_EF_Meta_FD_87020 | JGI IMG/M metagenome (GOLD analysis project Ga0114968, IMG submission 87020) | Freshwater microbial communities from Lake Montjoie, Canada to study carbon cycling - M_130807_EF_MetaG | ecosystem: Environmental > Aquatic > Freshwater > Lake | place: Lake Montjoie... | reverse complement strand
TCTAAAGCTTCTTTCTTTAAATCATAGATAACGGTTGGATAGCCAGAAAGGATGCTGCACATAGCAATACCTGAACCCATAACCCCAGAACCAATAACAATTACATTTTTCATTGTTACAAATTTAGCGAGACTTTAGCCAATTTTGAGGATTTTGTTTTTCTTGACCTTGCCAAATTTGGAATTGTAGGATGTTTTTATCATCGTCGTCGGTCATTACACGTCCAATTTTTTCTCCTACAGAAATGATTTGACCGCGCTGCACAAATACATCACTTAATCTTGAATATACTGTAAAGTACTCTCCATGATTTACCAATATGGCTTCACCTTGTCCTGGAATTGATAAAATTGCAGAAACTGTGCCTTTAAAAACAGCCTTTACTGTTGTATTTTTGGGTGTGGTAATATCAACCCCATTATTTACCTCTTCAATATCTTGAAATTCTGGATGTCTGTGTCGGCCGAATCCTTGAGAAATAAAACCTCTTTCAACAGGCCAAGGCAATCCACCTCGGTTATTTTCAAATGAAACACTGAGTGCTTTAGATTCAGGTGTTAAGGCATTTTCTGAACTAGATGAGTTGTATTTTACTTTTTTATTTCCAGTTCTATCGGGTGCGGATTTTGCCACTTCTCTTTTTTGACGGCGGCGTTCAGCTTCAATTTCTTTTGCAATTGCTCTTGAAATTTCTCGGTTCAATTTAGAAACCTGTCGTTCGTTTTCTTTGATTTTCTCTCTTAGTTCTTTTTCCTTAGAGGATAATTCAACCACCAACTTTTGTTTGGTGCTCTTGTCGGTTTCTAATTCTTTCTTTTCGGTTTCTTTACTCGACAAAAGCACTACCTTTTGTTTTCTGGTATGGTTTAATTCGGCAAGAGCATCTGACACTTGTTGGGCCTGTATTTGGATGGATGAAACAAGATTTCTGCGGTAATCTGAGAGTTTACGTAGGTATTTCCAACGTCGTAAGGCTTGTTTTACATTGTTTGAAGTAAAAACAAAAAAGAGCTCTTTTCCAGATTTTCTTGTTTTGTAGGCTTTGCGAATTGTTTTGTTTAATTTGATTTTTTCTCTTTCATAATCAAATTTTAGCGTTTCTAAACGCTGCGATTGTGAAAAAATATCTCCGTCAGTTGCAATAATTTCTACCTGAATGTTCTCAATTAACTCAGTTCTTTGCTCAATAATTTTATTGATTGTTGTTAATTGATGTAGGGTATTGCGTTTTTCTTTTTGGGTTGAAAGGAGAATTTTTTTGTTCTCGGCAATTTCTTGTTCAACCTTACGGCGCTTTTGCTCAAGCTGTTGGCGATTTGTTTGTGCCATTGACTTTGGCCAACAAATACCAATTACAAAAGCTGTGGCAATGAAAAATTGACTAATTTTTTTGAATCGAAACGCGCTCATAATCATTCGGTACCGAGAATGGGTACGAAGGTATAGTATCAAATCGTGCAGTTTTTAACGATAATTTCAGTCGTAGACTATTGAGGTCACTTTTCATGTCTTGAATTTCCCACTCCATTTTATTTGGCAATGCCACTTCCTTGTTGGTTATTCTTTCTAAGTAAGAAATTTTCAACTTTTTCATTTTACCCTTGTCTGAAAATCTTGAAGAAGAAACCAAATTATTTGATGTGGTTAATCCAAATGACAAATAAGGTGGAGTTGCGCCAATGTATTCATTTGGCTTGGTGCTGTCGTATTGTATTAACGCGTTGGTTGGTGTATTTCCGACAATTAAGGCTTGAATGGCAGATAAGTCGGCAGGTAATTCTTGCATGCTACTTAAATCTGACAGCGATAATGGATAGTATTTTTGATTATAAACATCTAAAACATGAGCACTGTCTTTGGTTATGATTCCTTTTAAAATTTGAATACCCATGATGGCCGAAACACTAAACCAAACAATGCTGTCTTTTTGCATTCGGAAAGTTACGTTTCCAGATAAATCACCTTGCGGGGATTGAATATCGCAATCGTATTTTGCTGTGCAATATTTCCAGTTTACGTTTTGAATATTTATTTGTGCATTGGTTTGATTGCTAAACAAAAAAACTAAGGCGATAATGAGCAATATTTTTTTCATGGAGATTATTTTTTAGGAATGAAATTTTTAGTTAAAATTATATTTCGATTAATTGACCCAAAATTTGTGCCAAGTTCAACAATTCTTTGGTTTTTAAATCATTTGATTGTGATCGGAAATAACTTAGAAGTGGACTAATATAAGGCGGGTTGATATTTTGGACATTTATTTGATCTAATTGTGGAATTGATTTAGATGGGGTGCTTAAATTAATATTCCCTAAAAAAATAAGGCATGTAAATTCATTTTTCCATGAATTGCTTAGGGTTTTGGTTCGTAACAAATTTGTTGCGGCGTTAGAAAGTTCTTCCTTTTTGTTTTCAAATAAAAGTGAATAACAATTTACCAAATCATTGATTGGGGCAAAGGGAAACGACTCAATTAACTTAGGCGTAATTTGAATTATTTTCCCTTTGTTTTGTTTGGCAAACAAGGAATACAAATAAGGAATTATTTCATTTTCATTACTTAGTTTTAGATCCCCCGTTAATTCATAATACTTTATTGCCAAATCGTAGTTTGAACTGTTATAAAATTTACGTCCTAAAGTTTCATTTAGCTTTCGTTTAATTTCATAATTGGGATAACCAAAATCAATGGCCATTTGATAAATGGCGTTTACCAATTCGATATTTTTTTCTGCACGAAAAAATACACCAATTGCTGAATATTTTATATCCGACCAAGTTTCTTTAAACGCACTCAAATAATAAAACTTTGAGTTTAATATTTGCAGAATTTGGTATTTATTTTCATCATATACTTTTAAAAAAATTTCATTGTCGGAATTGATAGGTTGATTTTCATTTCTTTTGAGGGAATGAAATAATTTATAGGCTCTGAGTTGAACCATTTCATTTTTGTAAAAAATATTTGAAGTATCATTTTGGTACTTCAAAAGTGCAATCTTTTGGGCTTTGTCAAATTGATTTGAAGATAAATACATGGTGGTCAGTTCTTTATAATATTCTGACTGATCGGGATATTTGGCATGAAGTTTTTCTAATATGTAGGTAATGGAATCAGATTTCTTCAAATCTTCGTATGCCCAAATGAATGCTTTGGCAATTTCGGGTCGAAATGAAAATTGGTTTTCCCAAATTCTGCAAACTTTTAATAGTTCGAAACTGTTGTGGCTGCGTTTAAAGAACTCGCTTGCTTCTTTGTAGCGCGACCAATATTTGGGATTGATTTCTATTGCTTTGAAATAGTATTTCCCAGCTTCGGAATATTTAAACAAAACCGACAATAATTGCGCTTTTAAAATGACGTAACTATCTTCTGTTGGATTAATTTTGAGAGCTTGATCAATGTAAAAGAGTGCTTGAACTATTTTCCCTAATTTCTGGTGAATGGTGGCAAGTCTGTAATTTGCAGCTTCCGCAGAAATAGGATTTTCGGCAAGTTTATTAAATTCTATGGTTGAGTTTGTCCAATCGGAGGCTTGAAATAAAACTTCAGCCTTGCGATAAGCGGCATTTGTAGTTTGAACTGTATCTATTTGGGCAGATGCAATTGTCCCCCAAAATAAAAAGAAAAGAATAAAACTGCAGTGAATTAACCCTGAGAACTGTAATCGCCAATGCTGTACTCCAAGCTGTCGCCATTGAGCACAACGTGATTGCCTATCATGGAGTTTTCGCATTTAAAGTTTTTTAAATTACTATTATCTTGGATAATGGTATTGCTAATAACGCAATTTTCCAATGAAGTATTGTTTCCAATGCTCACAAAAGGACCAATTTGACAATTTATCAGTTGAACGTTTTCTCCTATAAAGCAAGGTTCAATGATAGAAACGCTGTTATCAAATTGATTCATATCAATTTTAATTTGTGCTGATTTATTCACCAAAACACGTTGATTTGTATAAACAGTGGCTGCGTAATTTCCGCAATCTAACCATTCATCAACCTTACCTGGAACGAACTGCATGCCTTTGTTTTTCATATTTTCCATGGCATTGGTTAATTGATATTCACCTTTATCTTTGATGTCGTTATCAATCAAATATTGCAATTCACTTTCAAGGGTTTCGCCGCTTTTAAAGTAGTAAATTCCAATAATTGCAAGGTCAGAAACAAATTCTTTTGGCTTTTCAACGAAATCGGTAATGATGTTGTTTTCATTGTATTTCACAACACCAAAAGAGCTTGGATTGTCAACTTTGTGTACCCAAATTACACCGTCTTTTGTTTTATCTAGGTTGAATTCTGTTCTAAAGAGGGTATCAGCAAAAGCAACAATGACTTCACCTTTCAGGCATTCGCGTGCACATAAAATGGCATGACCTGTACCTTCAGCTTTGTCTTGATAGAAGATTTTACCTTTGGCACCAACGCTTTCGGCAATTCTAATTAGTTCGGCTTCAGTTTCATCGCCAAAACGGCCAATTACAAAACCTATTTCGTCAATAGTTTCACCACAAACAGCAGCAATATCATCGATTAACCAATTTACAATTGATTTACCTGCAAGAGGAATTAATGGTTTTGGGGTTGTTAGGGTGTGTGGGCGCATTCTTTTGCCCATACCAGCCATTGGAATAATAAGTTTCATCTTAAACTAAAATCAAAATTTGGTGCAAATATCGTTAAAAACTACGAATTTATGGTTATTGCGTTCATTAATGCTTTATTTTATGGCATTATTTTCCGCTGCTGCCATATCCGCCTTCGCCTCTTTCGGTATCGTTTAATTGGGTAGTTTCCTCCCATTGAATGCTTGCATATTCAGCAATTACCATTTGCGCAATTCTTTCGCCATCGTTAATATCGAAGGAGGATTGTCCGTGATTAATTAACAAAACTTTAATTTCACCTCTATAGTCGGCGTCTATGGTTCCCGGTGAATTCAATACCGTAATTCCATGTTTGAAAGCCAATCCGCTTCTTGGGCGAATCTGAGCTTCGTATCCTTCAGGTAATTCTATAAACAAACCTGTTGAAATAATTTCTCTTTGTCCGGGTTGTATTGTAATAGGTTGATCAATATTGGCATGTAAATCCATTCCTGCGCTTAATGCTGTTTGGTATTTTGGCAAAGGATGTTTTGAAAGGTTTTTAATTTTGATTGTTGTTTTCATAATGAATTGGGTTTACGTAAATGAATTTTTCGTAGATATATATTCCACCAACCAGTATGGCCAGTGACAGTATTTTTGCACAAATTAAAAGTACTGTATTTTCTATATTTAGTATCCAATATCCAGTTCCTATGGCAATAAAAATACTCCCTAGAATGGGTAGCAATGGATATGGAATGGGGAAATACTTTTGACAAAGGATGTAGCCAAAAATAACCATACTTGCATAAGCAATCAATGTGGTGTAGGCGGAACCTAAAAATCCAATCTTTGGAATGAGAAAATAGTTTAGAGCCAATGTTAAAAAGGCACCTGCAAATGCAGGCAATGCCCCAATTTTGGTTTTACCCGATACTTTATACCAAACAGATAAGGTGTAATAAATACCCAAACACAAATTGGCAGCCAATAAAATAGGCACTATTTTCATTCCGGAGGGATGGTTAAAGTAGGCTTTATTTCTGATTAAAAGGGGTGCGATGAAAGGCAAAATAACAATGGTAAATAAGTAAATGATGGATACTGCATAAACAAACCATTTCATTACATAAGCATACGTTTGTTTAGAATCTAAAGATTTTGCTTGTTGGAAAAAGAATGGTTCAACTGCAAATCTGAAGGCTTGCACAAATAAAGTTAAAATGAGACTCAATTTGTAAAATGCACTGTAAATACTGGCTTCATAATCGCCACTGTTTTCTGGTAACAATTGTTTGAGTAATACCCTGTCGAATGTTTCGTTAATCATTCCTGCCAAACCTATAAATATCAAAGGATAGGCATATTTTAACATTTGTTTTAGCAGTGTAAAATCAATTCCATAAATTAAGTTCTTCCATGATTTGTACATCATTGGGAAGGTGAGTAATGAGGCAATTAGGTTTGAAAGAAAAATATTGGAAACCATATTTTCTGGTTGTGCCCAAGAATCGGCCCAGGTATAACCATGCATTGATAAATAAGGACAACCAATTAAAAAGAAAATATTTGCGAGCACATTGATACCAATGTTCGACAGTCGAATGATGGCAAATTGCCAAGGTTTCTGCTGGTTTCTTAGCCATGCATATCCCAATGCGGTAATTGCATCGGTGGCCAAAATTAGGGTAAACCAAATTGCGTATTCAGGATGGCTAGGATAACCTGCCGCATGCATAATTGAATTTGCGAAGAATTTAGAAAGGACAACCCAAATAAACCCAGTGATAATTAGGGTTAGTGTGGCGGTAGAAAAAACCCGCTCTGGTTTTTCTGATTTTTGCGCAAAATTGAAGAATGCGGTTTCTAAGCCTAAAGCAAAAACAACTGAAAATAAACTGGCATAACCAAACATTACACTTACAACTCCGTAATCTGAAACGTCACTCAAATAGGCGGTATATAGCGGAACCAATAGGTAATTGATGAATCGCCCAACCATGGTACTCAATCCGTAAATGGCTGTTTGCGATGCTAGTTTTTTAACAATTGACATGAATGAAACAAATGTAATTAAAATTCTGCTTGGAAATAATCTTTACACAATGGGCCTAGGTTGAATAGCAAGTCGAGAATTGATACTTTTGGGCGAAAACCATATTTTGCATCAAATACTTGCGAAAACTCGGGTGTTGGAGTTTCCATTTTGTCTGAGTTAAAAATCAATTGGGCATCATCATTCTCTATTTGCGAGAATTCGATGGTTTCCAAGCCCACAAGTTTGGTTGTTAATTCCAATAATGATTGATTGAGTTTGGCAAGTTCAGGAATTTGTTTGTCAAAAACGTCGAAGATTCTATAATCGTAATATTCAAAAAAAGGAGATTTGCCATAGGCAGTTTGCAGGGCATTTTTGTGTTCGCGAATCCACTTTTGAGAATAGTCTATTTGAATTTGAGCAAAATAATCTGATTTAGAACCTGATATTAGCGGAATTGTTAAGGTTTGAAGTTGATTGGGTCCTGCAATGATATACTTGTTGGTGTATTTGTTATTTGGCGCTGAGAACTGCTTAAGTAGATTGTTTTTTCCTTGTTTTTGGGCCAATATAAACCACTGGATACTTGGAAAAATCTCTGGAATTAAAATCATAAGAAAAGAAGTTTTTTAATTGGCAGTGCATCTGAGGTTTCAAAAGCCAATTGCTTCATGGTTTTTTTCAATGAGGGATGGATGAGGCTGGGAGCTAATTCTGAGAGCGGAGCCAACACGAAATTCCTATTTTGCATTTGTGGATGCGGAATGACAAGGTCTTTGTCCCTCATAATTAAATTGTCGAATATTAAGATATCTATGTCGATAGTTCTTGGTCCCCATTTTTCATTTCTTACCCTACCCAATTGCTTCTCAATTTGAAGGATTTTTTGCATGAGTATTTTTGGAGGGAATGGGGTAATAATTTCAATGCATTGGTTTATGAAATCTGGTTGATCTGTCTTGCCCCACGCTGAAGTTTTGTAAAAAGAGGATGTGTTTTTTACCAAGCCAATTTGTTGGCTCAAAAGGATGTTCGCAAGGTTCAAATTTGCAATTGAATTTCCTTGGTTACTTCCAGTGGAAAGAAACACCCTATGAAATAGCTTTGACACAGCCGCGAAGATAAATCGCTTGGACGAAGAAAATAGAATTGTATTTTTGTAAAATATGAAAAAATATATTTTCGTAGGACTTTGTCTTTTAGCGAGTGTTTTAGGTGCACAACAAAAAATTAATAGCTATGCCGATTATCCCTCAGAAAACTGGGTGATGCGCAAGTTTCAAAACGATCCATTAAATGTGAGGTATTATACCTTTAAAAACGGATTGACACTAATTACATCTACCAACAAAAAATCGCCGAGAATCAACACCATGGTTGCGGTAAAAACGGGTTCTAAAAATGATCCTTCAACCAATACAGGTTTGGCTCATTACCTAGAACATATGTTGTTCAAAGGAACAGACCAATACGGAAGCTACGATTGGAGCAAAGAAAAACCATTGTTAGATCAAATTGATGCATTGTATGAGCAATATAACTCCACAAAAGATGAGGCACTTCGTACTGCAATTTATCACAAAATTGATAGCACAAGTCAGCTTGCAGCAAAATTTGCCATTGCAAATGAATTTGACAAAATGTGTCAAGCCATGGGTGCTGAGGGAACTAATGCCTTTACATCTAACGACATGACTGTTTATGTGAATGATGTTCCCAGTAATATGATGGACAAATGGTTAACATTGGAATCTGAAAGATATAGAAATCCAGTTTTACGTTTGTTTCATACTGAACTTGAAGCGGTGTATGAAGAAAAAAATATTGGCATGGATCGCGATGGAGATAAAGTTTGGGAAGCTTTGTATGCTGAATTGTTCAAAAAACACAATTATGGATTACAAACCACCATTGGCACCATAGAGCACCTGAAAAACCCTTCGTTGAAAGCCATTCGTAATTATTACAATACGTATTATGTGCCAAACAATATGGCCATTATTATGGCAGGAGATTTTAATCCTGACGAAGCGGCTAAAATGGTAGCTGAAAAGTTTTCTTACATGAAGAAAACAGAGGTTCCTGTATATAAGTTTGAAGAAGAAACTCCAAGAAATACTGAAAGAACAATTGAATTGGTTGGTCCAGATGCCGATAATTTAACCATTGGATTCAGGACTCCAGGTGCGAAAAGCAAGGAAGCTACAATTATCAAGTTAATCGATTTGTTGTTGAATAATTCATCGGCGGGATTAATTGATTTGAATTTGGTGAAAAAGCAACTTGTTTTGGCGGCCAACAGTGGAACTGACATTATGAAGGACTATTCCATGTTTATTTTAACAGGAAAACCTAAGGAAGGTCAAAAATTAGAAGAATTAAAAGACTTGTTAATTACTCAGTTAGAAAAAATTAGAAAGGGTGAGTTCGACGAAAAAATGTTAAAGTCGATTTTGTTAAACGAAGAAATTAGCAAAATTGAGTCTTTCAAAGAAAATGAATCAAGAACAAGTTTCTTAATGAGCACTTTTGTGAATGATTTGGATTACAGAGCGGCTGCGAGTGAATTGGCTTTGATGGCTGAAATTTCTAAAGCTGAAATTGTTGCATTTGCAAATGAATATTTGGGCAATGACAGGGTAGTGGTTTATAAAAGAAAAGGGGAAGTACAGAAGGTAAATAAAATTGTAAAGCCTGAAATTCATCCAGTTGAATTAAATAGAGATAAACAAAGCAAATTTGTAAAAGATTGGTTAGAAATGCCATCATTACAAATTACACCTGCCTTTTTTGATGCAAAAAACATCACAGTTTCTAAATCGGGTATCGCTCCAGTTTATTACGTTAAAAATGCGGATAACCGTTTGTTTAACTTAACATTGAAGTTTAACCAGGGCAGTTGGCATGACAAACGCACTTCATTGTTGTTTTCGTATTTGAAATTTTTGGGGACAAAAGAGATGAGTTCTGAAGATTTCAGTAAGAAAATGTATGATTTGGGTTGTAAATACAGTGTTTCGAATGATGAGGAACATGCTTATATCAATTTGAATGGTCCTGATGAGAATTTCAATGAAGCCCTTAAAATGGTGCAAAATGTATTGCGCAATCCAGTGCCTAATGAAAAAGCGTTACAAAGTTTAATTGGTGATATTTTGAAAAGTCGTGAGAATAATAAGTTCAACGCACGCATCATTCAACGCCAATTGTCGCAGTATGTGATGTATGGTCCAAACAATCCAAGTACTTGGATTATTAAAAATAGCGATTTGAAGAATATTAAGTCAGGTGATCTTTTAAAATTATTGAAAGAGGTATTAATAGGTAGCTATGAAATTAGTTATTATGGACCTAGGGCATTAGAAGGAAAGTTGAAAGATGAGAAGATCGAAAATTCTGTTTTAAGTAATTTGAGCGAAAGTGGATTTATGCCAAAAGGTTTCAAATCAGGCAAAAAGGATATACCAGTATTTACTGAGCGTAAGATGACGG
>Ga0114968_10004720_pt1 | contig 10130 bp, 9 predicted proteins | sample M_130807_EF_Meta_FD_87020 | JGI IMG/M metagenome (GOLD analysis project Ga0114968, IMG submission 87020) | Freshwater microbial communities from Lake Montjoie, Canada to study carbon cycling - M_130807_EF_MetaG | ecosystem: Environmental > Aquatic > Freshwater > Lake | place: Lake Montjoie... | reverse complement strand
CTGCACCTGCACCTGCACTTGCACCTGCACTTGTTGCACCTTCACCTGCAGCCGCGCCGCAAGCTGCCACGGCCAGCGCCGCGAAATCCCCCGCCAAGCCGCTGCCACAAGCCGACTGGCTGCCGGTGGCGGCCACCACCATGGGGCGCTTTTACAGCCGCCCAGATCCGAACAGCGCCCCTTTTGTTCAGCTCGGTGATCGGGTGCAGGCCGAGGACACGGTGTGCCTGATCGAGGTCATGAAGCTGTTCAACGCCATCCCTGCGGGCGTCAGTGGCACGGTGGTGCAAGTGTGCGTGCAAGACACCGACGTGGTCGAGTACGGCCAAGTTCTCTTTTTCGTTCAGGCCTGAGACTGAGCCTGGCATGCCCGTCACCCGCGTCCTGGTTGCCAATCGAGGGGAAATCGCCGTCCGCATCATCCGGGCCTGCCAGGGCCTGGGCATAGACACCGTGCTGGCGGCCTCTGAGGCCGACACCGACAGCCTGGCCGCTCGCCTGGCCGGCCGCACCGTGTGCATAGGGCCTGCCAGTGCCAGCCAGAGCTATCTGAACGCGCAGTTGCTGGTCCAGGCGGCGCTGCTGACGGGCTGCGACGCCCTGCATCCGGGTTACGGCTTTTTGGCCGAGTCGGCCCAGCTTTGCCGTTTGTGCGTCGACCAAGGCATCACCTTTGTCGGGCCCAAAGCCGAGCAAATTGAGCAAATGGGCAACAAGATCCGCGCACGGGTCCTGGCCGCCGACATGGGCCTGCCCACCTTGACAGGCTCAACCCGGGTCCAGACGCCACAAGAGGCCGCAGCCATTGCCCAACAGGTGGGCCTGCCCATGATGATCAAGGCCGCCGCAGGGGGTGGCGGGCGGGGCATGAAGATCGTGCAACATGAAGCGGACATGGCGCCCATGTTCACCGCCGCCGCCAACGAAGCGCTCGCCGCCTTTGGCGACGGCACACTTTACCTTGAACGCTACATCGCCAACGCGCGCCATGTCGAGGTCCAGGTGCTGGCCGACCAGCACGGGCATGTGATTCACCTGGGCGAGCGCGACTGCTCGCTGCAGCGGCGTCACCAAAAACTGGTCGAGGAGGCGCCAGCGCCCTTTTTGTCACCGTCTTTGCGCCAGCAAATTCTGGATGCTGCCGTGCACCTGGCCCAGGGCTTTGGCTATGAAAACGCGGGCACCGTGGAATTCATCGTGGACCAGGACGCGCAGGCCTTTTATTTCCTGGAAATGAACACCCGCATCCAGGTCGAGCACCCGGTCACTGAGATGGTCACCGGCATGGACCTGGTGCAAGAGCAGCTTCGCGTGGCGCGCGGTGAGCCCTTGCGCTGGAGCCAAGCCGATGTGGTGGTGCGCGGCCACGCCATGGAGTGCCGGATCAACGCCGAAGATGTCGCGCAAGGCTTTCGCCCCAGCCCTGGGCTGATCACCGAATGGAGCCCTCCGGCCGGCCCCCACATCCGGCTCGACAGCCACTGCCACGCAGGCTACCGGGTGCCGATTTTTTATGATTCGATGATAGGCAAGCTGATCGTCTACGGCATGGACCGGGAAGACGCCAGGCAGCGCATGTCCCGGGCACTGGACTTGTTCAAGGTCTCAGGCGTGGCCACCACCATCGGGCTGCAAAAGTTCCTGATCAACCAACAGCGCTTCATTGAGGGCCGCATGAACACCATGTTGGTCGCAGAGGTCTTGCCTGAGTACTCGGGCAGCTGAGCGGGCAGCTGAGCCCGCACCCCGGCCTATGGGGCAGCGGGGCCGCAGCCGGGCTAGAGCATGGAGACGTTCACGTTCTTGATCTGTGTGAACTCGTGGAGTTCCTCCTTGGACTCCTCACGGCCCTGGCCGGACTGCTTGTAGCCACCAAAGGGCGCGCCAATGAAATGCGATGAGCAGTCGTTGACCCACACATAGCCGGCCTCCACGCGAGACGCGGCCTTGTGAGCGGTCACCAAGTCACGGGTCCAGATGGAGGCGGTCAGCCCAAAGTCCAGACCATTGACGGCGTCGAACAGCTCGTCTTGGTCGCGCCAGCGCAGCACGCACAAGACCGGGCCGAAGATCTCCTCGCACGCAATGCGCATAGATGGCGTGACCCCAGTGAACACCGTGGGCTCAATGAAAAATCCCTTTTCAAGCAAGGGGTCTGCCGGATGGCGGCCACCAGCCACCAACTGAGCCCCCTCGGCCTGAGCGCTGGCAATGTAGGCCAGGCTGCGCTCGTACTGTGCGCGGTTGATCAAGGCGCCCATGGTGGTGTCCATGTTGGTGGCCAAGCCGGGACGGTGGCGTTGCGCCAGCAGGGCCACCAGCTTGTCGACGAACGCATCGTGCAGGCTGTCGTGGATGAACAGGCGGCTGGTCGAGCCGCATGACTGACCGCACCAGGTGAAGTTCATGCCGCGCACCGCCCCATCCACAGCGCGTTCGAGGTCGGCGTCGGGAAAGATCATCATGGCGTTCTTGCCGCCCAATTCCAGCAGCGTGCGCTTGAAGGTATCGGCCGCCGCGTGCAGCACTGCCCTTCCCGCCGGCACGCTGCCGATCAAACCCACCGCCGCCACCTTGGGATGGCTGGCCAGTTGCGCCCCCACGTCGCGCCCGCCCACCACGCAGTTCAGCACCCCGGGTGGGAACACGTCGGCCAGCAGCTCCATCAGGCGCAGGGTCGACAAAGGCGCTTGCTCGGGTGGCTTGATCACCACCGTGTTACCAGCGGCCAGCGGCGCCGCGATTTTTCCGGCCGCAAACATGAAGGGATGGTTGAAGGGGTAAATGCGGGCGACCACGCCCAGGGGCTCGCGCCGGGTGTAGTTCAGCGAGCCATTGCCGGTGGGGATGGTCTCACCCTTGATCTCCAGCACCAGGCCCGCAAAGTACTCGAGTTGGGTGGCGGCGATCTCCGCATCAAACAGCATGGCCTTGACGGGGTTGCCACAGTCAGCGGCATCAAGCAAGGCCAGATCGGCGGCATGGGTGCGGATGAGAGCTGCGGCTTGCCGCAGACGGCGAGCGCGCTCCAGCGGTGGCGTGGCCGCCCAGGCTCGAAAAGCCGCTTGCGCGCTGGCCACGGCGGCGTCGACCTCGGCCGGGCTGGCCAAATCGACTTCGGCCAAAACCTCGCCGGTGGACGGGTTGATGCTCGCCAGCCGCTGTGCATCTGCACGCTGATGCCAGCTCCCGCCATAAAACTGGCCTCTTTGCACCGGCAAGACGGCGGGAACGCGAGAAGACAAATCGCTGGCTTGGTCAGATGACACAGAGGGCCTCATGGGGGGAGAAGTTGTTCAATGAATTGGCAGGTCTCGGACAGACCCACCACGTCAGCATACTTGGCCTGCAGGTCAAACAGGCTTTGCTCATGGGCGTTTTGGGAGCGGTCGCCCACACATTCGCGCACGACCATGGCGCGCAGACCCGTCTGCAAAGCGTCCACCGCAGTGGCACGAACGCAACCGCTGGTGGTGCAACCGGCAAGCAGCACGGTGTCTATGCCTTGCGAAAAAAGGCGGGTGGTCAGGTCGGTGCCAAAAAAGCAAGAAGCGTATTTTTTGAGCAGCAAAGCCTCACCTGGCATGCGCTGCAGCCGGGGGTCTAGCTCCACTTCTGGCGTGCCCGCACGCAAAGACATGACACCGCGTTGCTTCAAGGCCCAGATGCCGGCATCTTTGAAGTCAGCGTCCTCGTAGCTCACGGTGGAAAAGAAAATCGGCAGGCCGTGCGCGCGAGCACTTGCCAGCAACACCTGGGTGGCCGAGATTTGGGCGTCAAGGTGGGCGCCCAACATGGCCTCTGGGTTGGTAAAGGCCTGGATCATGTCTATCACCAACACCGCTGGACGCTGGCCGAACCCTATGGTTTGGCCAAAACCACGCTGGGCGAAAAAATCTTTATCAGAACTCACTGTGACTGCGCCTAGCCCATCACACTGGGCAACCAGGTGGCGATGGGTTTGACAAAAAAGACCAACACCAACATCAAGAGGCTGATCGCCACAAAAGGATAAGCCGCCGCAAAAACCTCACGCATGGTGATCTGAGGCGGGGCCACGCTTTTCATGGTGAACAGCAGCAAGCCAAAAGGCGGCGTCATCAGCCCAAGTTGCATGGCAATCAAAAAGAGCACGCCAAACCAGATCGGATCAATCCCCGCGCTGATGACCAAGGGCATGAAAAACGGCAGCGTCAGCAGCATCATGCTGACCTGATCGACAAAACAGCCCAGCACCAACAAGATCAGGATCATGGCCACAATCAGCATGTTGGGGCTCAAATCAAGCGAGCCCACCGCACTGAGGAAACCGTTGGTGGCGCCCGAGAACCCCAAGAGCTGGGAAAAAGCCGTGGCCCCCACAATGATGAAGAGCACCATGCACGACACCTGCACGGTCCCCTTGAGGGACTGCACCAAGCCCTGCCAAGTCAAGGCCCGATAGCAGGCTGCCAACAAGATGGTGGCAGCAGCGCCCAAAGCCGCAGCCTCGGTCGGGGTAGAGATGCCAGAGGACATGGCACCGATGACCACGCCAAAAATGGACAGCAAGGGCACGACATAAAGCACGAACAAGCGCCAACGCTGCCAGCCGGTATAGCGCGTGCCTTCATCGTCCGCAGGGACGCTGCCAGGCACCAAAATCGCCTTGCCAATGATGTAGGCCACAAAGGTCACCGCCAACAAGATGCCAGGCACGATGCCGGCAAACAAAAGCTTGGTGATGGAGATGTTGGCCAAGCTGCCAAACAAGACAATCAGTGCCGAAGGCGGAATCAACATGTCCACCCCCCCGATGGCAATGATGGGCCCCATGGCCAGCGAAGGGTGGTATTTTTTCTCCAACATGATGGGCGTCATGGAGCGGCCCAACATGGCGGTGGTGGCGATGGTCGAGCCAGAGATGGCAGAAAAAGCCGTACCTGCCACCACAGAGACCACCGGCAGCCGAGCAGGTACGCGGTGAATCAGCCGGTCGAAGGCGTCAATCACCTTCAAGGCCAAACCCGTCTGGAAAAGCACCTCACCCATCAAAATAAACAAGGGGATGGGCGTGAGCGAGAAGGTGATGACCGATGCAATGGAATTGCGCGCCAACTGATCGACGCCAGCCAAACCACCCATGAAGACAAAGGCCGCCACAACGTTGGTGGCTAAAAAAGCCAATGCCACCGGAAGACCGATGAACATCAGAAAAATCACGCCTGCAAGCAATGCGGTCAGGCTAAGGATCCAGTCCACTGTGAGCCTCCCGTTTTATTCAACACAAGTCTTCAGGCCACAGAAGTGGCTTCGGAGCGGACCGCCTTGGCCCCGCTGAGCAAGCGCCACAGTCTGAGCACACACTCGATGGTGAGCACACCGAAGAGCACGCTCGCCGGCGTGATCAGCCACCATTCAGGAAAAACAAAAATCTTGAACACCAAGGAGCCCTGGGAGGCACTGGCCAAGGCTGCCTTGGCGCTGGCCCAAGTCAAAGCGGCGCAGGCCAAAATCGCCACCACATCAGCCAGCGCCTCCAAAGCCCAGGCCATGTGCGCAGGCAGCATCTTGAGCACAATGTCCATGCGCACATGCGCGCCTTGGCGCAGCAGCCAAGGGGCGGCCAGAAAGGTGGACAAATAAAGCGTGTACTCGGCCACCTCGGTGGCCCAGGGCAAGCTGCCCAACTTGGCATTGCGCACCAACACGTCTGCGCAAATCACGATCACCATCAGAGCCACCAAAGCACAAGCGAGCAGCGCCAGCGCACTGAGCAAGCGCGCCCAATGTGCATCCAGGCGAGTGGACAGCCTCATGCGCGAGGGCTCTGACTCAGACACCAGGATCAGCGTGTGAGCAGCTGGCGCAGCTTAGTGCCGTGCTCAGGACTGCGTTTGTTGATGCTCTCCCAAATGGTGTCCGTGGCGCGCTTGGTGTAGGCGGCCGTTTCTGCAGGCGAGAACACGATGGGCTGAATACCGGCAGCCGTCTGGCGTTTCTTTTCCTCTTCCCACTTCTTGGGGTTGTCCAAGTTGAGGTTTTCCATCCAGATGGCCGCGCTGGTGAGCACGGCGCGCTGCTTTTCGTTCAATCGTTTCCAGGTATTGAGGTTCATCAAAACCCCCACCTCGGTGTTGTAAAAGCCTGGCTCGACGCGGTACTTGGTGTGCTCTTGCAAGCTCAGATCAAAAATCCCAGAGACTGGCCAGCCATAGCCATCAATCACACCCCGCTCCAATGCGGTGTAAGTCTCACCCGGTGCGATGGTCAGCACATTGCCACCCATGCTGGTAAAAAATTCTCTGTAAATGGGAATCCCACGCAACCTCATTCCGGCCAAATCAGGCTTGCTGATTTGCTTTTTCAAAAAGAGGTGGTAGGGCATGTTGTCAATGGCCCGGCCCAAGTAGTGCGCATTGAGCTTGTCACCCCAAAGTTTGTTGACATAGTCGTAAGCGCCGTTTTTGCGCCACTCTTGCACGGGAATGGTGCTGACGGACAGGGCATCGGACTCGGGCAGCAAGTTGGTGTAGAAGTTGCCTGTGACGTTGGCCATGTCGACCACACCGCTCTTGACGGCATTGCCCACCTCAAACGGAGGCATGACCTTGGCGCCACCTCCCAGGTAGTCGATCTGGATAGACCCCTTGCCCTCTGCATTGACTTTTTGAACAAATTTCTCAAAGTTCTGCGAGAAAAAATTGCCCTCAGGCCAAGCGCTCACCGCCTTGATGGTGATCTCCTGCGCAAGCACTGGGGAGGCGCCCAGCGCCATCGCGCAGGCGGCCGTGAAAAGGCCTAGTCTTTTAATCAATTTCATTTCAAGTCTCCTGGTGGGTGGGGTGATTCAAAGCTCAACTGCGGCTCAAAGCGTGGTCACACAAAACAGTAACCTCCGTCGACAACGAGGGATTGGCCAGTCACAAAAGCACTGTCGTCCGAGGCCAAAAAGCTGACCACGCCTTCCAGGTCTTGAGGACCTTCTTCACGCTGAATGCAACGCATGGCGATTTGCTGGCGCTTTTGCTCAGGCGTCACCGTCTCACGGGGGACCTCGGTGTCCGTGGCACCCGGCAGCAAGGCATTGACAGTGATGCCGTCAGGGCCGAGTTCGCGCGCCAAAGAACGGGTCATGCCCACCACCGCTGCTTTGGAGGTGGTGTAGTGAAGGTAATTGGGGCGGCCCATCAAAAATGCGGCCGACGACACGTTGATCACTCGCCCCCATTTGTGGCGGCGCATCAGCGGCACCAAAGCCCGGGTCATCAAAAACGTACCGGTGATGTTGACATTGAGCACACGCACCCATTCGTCCACCGGAATCTGCTCAAAAGGGCGCATGGTGATGGTCGAAAAAATCGCAGCGTTGTTGACCAATACATCGCAGCGCCCAAACTCCTGCTCAATGGCCGCAGCGGCCTGCTCGACGCTGCTGACATCAGAGACATCAACGGTCAATGCAAGGCAAGTGGCGCCCAAGGCTCTCACCTCCGTCGCCACACGCTCTAGCGCTTGGGTCTGCAGATCGATGGCCACCACGCGATGACCCTCTTTGGCGAACCGCATGGCATACGCACGCCCCAGGCCTTGCGCAGCACCTGTGATCACAACCACCCGGCCTGCCGAGTTCCGCATTGTTGGATTTGTCAAAAAAATGCCCTCTTGTGAAGACCTGCTTTGTCAGGCGTGAATTTTCTTAGTTGACGAACTATATTTATTGAGGCTAGTCTAAGAACAAGTCGATCCTGTATCAATCTCGATTGCATCATCGATCAATGAAAACCCCTAGGAGCAACCCAAGCTGTTGATTGGCTTGCCAAGATCCGCCACGCATGGATGGCTTGGTTTGTGGGACATGGCCGCACCGATACTTGCATTCATATGATGAAACCAGACTCCGACCTGGACGCCAGTCAGTTGCTGACGGCCCAAGAAGCCAGCGCCATGCTGGGGATCAAACCAGCCACGCTTTACACCTATGTCAGTCGCGGCTTGTTGCACCCTTTGCGGCAGTCCAATCGCAAAGCAAACCGCTACCAGCTCGATGAGATTCAGAGCTTGAAAGTCCGCAGCAGCGTCCGGCAAGGCAGCGGCCCGGTGGCAGCGGCGGCGATGCGCTGGGGTCAGCCGGTGATAGAGACAGCCATCACAGAGATAGAGGCTGGTGGCCCTCGTTACCGCGGTCATTTGGCGACAGAACTTGCCAGGCATCCGGGCCGTTTTGAAAATGTGGCCGAGCTGTTATGGAGCGGCTTACTCACCGATGGTCCTCAAACTTGGCCGGTGGAACTCATGCAAGTCGATCTGGCTCGCGCTTTGGAAGCCGTGCTGCAACAAGGCCAAACCAGACCGCGAATGATGCGTGTTTTCTCCATCGTCGCCACTGCCTTGGGCGGGGGAACCTTGGCGCAAGAACTTCGCATGGGATCGACAGAGCATTTGTCTCGGCAAATGCTGTTTGCATTTGCAGGGGCTTGCGGCTTGCTCGGGCCGCGGGGCATGTATGCACAGGCCCAAGGCGAGCAGCCTTTGGCCCTTCATGTGCTGCAGGCCATGGAAGTGGCACCGACCCCAGCTTTGGAGCAAGCCATCAACACAGCCCTGATTCTTGGCGCAGACCACGAACTGTCATCAAGCACTTTTTCAGCGCGAATAGCAGCCTCCACAGGTGCCACTTTGCATGCCTGCGTGGTAGCAGCCCAAGCCACGCACCAAGGCGCCGCGTTGGCCGGTGGGGCCGATGCCGCCGAAGACTTGATAGACACCCTGCAATCGAAAGCGGACTTGAAGGGCCGACTGGCCGAGGCCGAACTCAAAGGGCAGCGTCTCCTTGGTTTTGGGCTGCCCATTTACCCGCAAGGCGATCCACGCGCGGCGATGATGATCAAACTGGCGCAAACGGCCCCGGGGTCTGCACAAGCGGACTTGGCGCTGCGCTTCGTGGAGGGTGTGACTGAGGAAGTGGGCCTGCATCCCAACATTGAGATGGGCTTGGTACTGCTTTGCAAAGCTTGGCGTCTGCCGCCTCGCAGCGCCTGTGCGCTGTGGGGCATTGGCCGCACAGCAGGCTGGATTGCGCACGCCTTGGAACAACGACTGGCCGGATTCACCATACGACCGCGGGGTTTGTATCAAGGCAAGCGCTGAAGGACAAATCGCATTGACAAGCCAAAAAACTCGTCAAATTGAATGAGTGCTTGCGGCACGGGTCTCGGTTTAGATGACCCCCCGCGTACCTTCCCATGCACCTTAAAGCGGCGCATTTGCAGGTAAAGATACATCAACGGATAGGAAATCCAAGCGCATGAGGCCAAGTATGGCACGGGATTGGGGCTTCAAAACACGGTTGACCGAGGCCGTTTGAGCGCTCACAGCCGCTCAATGGCGAGACCGTGTGGTGCAAGATAGATTTGGCTTTACCGCGCACGCAGCTGCTCCCCGCAGCTGTGTAAATCGCCGCTTCACTTAGTCACCAGTTGATGCGCTGATCGACCTCAAAGTCGGGTGCTGGTTGCGCCGCCAGAGCCCAGTCTGCTGGCTCGTTTTGTGCTCCCTCATCCGTTTGCGCATCACAGTCATCCCACAGTGGTGGTCCGCGCGCCGGGGATATGTGTGAAGGTTCTGAGTCAACCCCGATGTGGTCCAGAATCTTCCTGATCTGCGTGCCCTCGGTAATGAAGGCGATCAGGCGCATCTGCCCACCACACAGCGGGCACAGCAGCGGGAAGACCTCATAGATGCGGGCGATCAGCACCGCCCACAGGTAGCGCGCTGCACGCTTGGGTGGTGCAGGTTCGGGCGTAGGAGCAATTGGATTTCCCATCGGCTCGGGGCCGTCTGCGCCGCCGCACGTGGTAGTCGGCTCTGCCTGCGCCGTGGTTGGTTGTTCCGGGGCTGCGGCCATAGCCGTCACCGCAGCCCTGTGCGGAGAGTTCGGAGCCAGCACACCAAAGTAGCGATGCCGGTGCGTGCGCGGTGGTGGCACCAAGGCTGCAATGCGATCTATCAGCTCCAGTGGCGTGAGGTGCAGCTCGTCGACCCTTGCGCCACGCTTGTCCGAGCCAGGCTCGCTATGTTGTTTGGCGCAGCGGTACACCAGCTCGGCACCCTCTTTGTGAAGACGGTCCATGGCAAAGGGTGGGCGGGCG
>Ga0114968_10004717_pt1 | contig 10136 bp, 6 predicted proteins | sample M_130807_EF_Meta_FD_87020 | JGI IMG/M metagenome (GOLD analysis project Ga0114968, IMG submission 87020) | Freshwater microbial communities from Lake Montjoie, Canada to study carbon cycling - M_130807_EF_MetaG | ecosystem: Environmental > Aquatic > Freshwater > Lake | place: Lake Montjoie... | reverse complement strand
ATGAGCGCGCAATATGACTACATCATCGTTGGTGGTGGATCAGCGGGCTGCGCATTAGCTAATCGTTTAAGTGAGAATCCCAACCACAAAGTTCTAGTTCTTGAAGCTGGACGGCGTGACTGGTTATGGGATGTTTTTATCCATATGCCAGCGGCTTTAGCTTTTCCAATCGGCAGCAAGTACTACGACTGGATGTATGAATCAGAGCCAGAACCACATATGAATAATCGCCGCATTTATCATGCGCGCGGAAAAGTATTAGGTGGATCTTCATCCATCAATGGTCAGATCTGGCAGCGCGGAAATGCAATGGATTATGAGCGTTGGTCTAAAGATCAAGGAATGGCTAACTGGGATTATGCCCACTGCTTGCCATATTTTAAAAAGATGGAGAATTGTTTAGCAGATCCTAAATCTCCTTTTCGTGGAGATAACGGTCCACTCAAGTTAGAGCGCGGACCAAGCAAGGGTCCACTCTTTGCCGCATTCTTTAAGGCAACTGAAGAAGCTGGTTACCCACGCACTGATGATGTTAACGGCTATCGCCAAGAAGGCTTTGCTGCCTTTGATAGAAACGTTTATCGCGGTCGCAGATTAAGTGCATCCCGCGCATATCTATATCCAGTGATGAAGCGCAAAAACTTAACTATTAAAACTCGCGCGCATGTGACCAAGGTTTTATTTGATGGCACAACTGCTACCGGCGTTGAAGTAGTTATCCGCGGCAAGAAGCATGTTTTTACTTCACGTGAGGTAGTTCTTTCAGGTGGCTCAATTAATACTCCACAAATTCTGCAGCTCTCTGGTGTTGGCAAGAAGGAAGATTTAGAAAAGCTCGGCATCAAAGTTGTTAAGGATTTGCCTGGTGTGGGTGCAAATCTGCAAGATCACCTTGAGGTCTATGTTCAATACAAGTGCAAGCAACCTGTCACACAACAACCCATTACGCAGTTCTGGCGCCGTCCATTTATTGGCGCTGCGTGGTTGTTCTTTAGAAAAGGACCTGGAGCTACCAACCAATTTGAAGCTGGCGGCTTTACACGCAGTAATGAAGATGTTGCCTATCCCAACTTAATGTTTCACTTCCTGCCACTTGCTATTCGCTATGACGGCACGGGGGATACTCGTGGTCATGGCTATCAAGTCCACGTGGGGCCAATGTATTCAGATGCCCGCGGCTGGCTCAAGATTAAGAGCACCAACCCATTTGAAAAGCCTGCCATTCAATTTAACTATCTTTCTACCGATCAAGATCGCCGTGAATGGATTGAGGCAGTTAAAACTGCGCGAAACATTTTGACTCAGCCAGCCATGAATGATTTCAATGCTGGTGAATCATCACCTGGAGCATCTGTTTCAACTGATGAAGAGATTTTAGAGTGGGTAAGAAAAGATGCAGAGACCGCCCTTCATCCTTCCTGCACAGCCAAGATGGGCACTGATGCAATGTCTGTTGTCGATCCAGAGACAATGAAAGTCCATGGTGTTGAGGGATTACGCGTGTGTGATGCATCAGTATTCCCATATGTAACAAATGGAAATATCTATGCGCCAGTGATGATGGTTGCAGAAAAGGCTGCTGATTTAATCTTAGGTAAAACTCCACTACCTGCAGAAAATATCGAGTTCTATCGCCATGCCAAGTGATGAGCTCGTGCCTTCATCTGTTGCGCGAGTAAAGGTTCAAAAGACTGACAGCGATGTCACGTCTTCAGATTCGGTAGTTGTTGAAGAGCCGCTAGAGATTCGTATCAAGCGCGGTAAGAGTGAAGATCAATTAGGCATCACCATGCGCACGCCAGGTGCTGATTTAGAACTAGCGGCTGGGTTTTTGTGGGGAGAAGGATTTCTCAAATCTGCTGATGAGTTAATTTCAGTAAAGGTGTGTGCAGATAAATCACTCTCCCTGCGCCAACGTGCCAATGTTGTTATTGCAGAAGTGGCAGAAAATGCCGAAGAAGCAGTTCGCATTCTTGAGCGACGTTTCACCATTACATCAGCGTGTGGTGTGTGTGGTTCTACAAACATTAGTGATCTACATAAGCGCGGCGTGAAGAAGGTAGAGAATGCTAAACACAGTATTCAAGAGTTGGCACAGATGGTTGAACTCCTAGATGGTCGCCAAAAAATCTTTGAAAAAACAGGTGGACTACATGCTGCGGCATTAGTTAATCCCCAAGGTGTTGCAGTATGGGTGAGAGAAGATGTGGGGCGACATAACGCAGTCGATAAAGTAATTGGCGCAGCGTTAATGGATAAGAAACTGCCCTTAAGTGATTGGACCCTCGTAGTTTCAGGTCGCGTTGGTTATGAATTAGTTCAAAAAGCGGTCTGTGCAGGAGTAAGCGCCCTTGTTGGCGTTAGCGCACCCACCTCATTGGCAGTTGATTTAGCCCACGATTTTGGTCTCACGTTATTAGCTTTTGCACGAAACGGTGTGGCTAAACAGTACTTACCACTCACTGATCCGGGTAGTACTCTTTCGCAATGACTGATTCTAAAATTCCACGAGTAGTGAGTGGCTCCAATATTGGTCAAGTAGATGCAACTAAAATGCCGCGTTACGGCGGTATCGCAACTTTTGCTCTACTTCCACAACTAAATGAAGTTACAAAAGCTGACATCGCTATTGTTGGAATTCCATTTGATAGCGGCGTTAGTTATCGCCCTGGTGCTCGATTTGGTCCATCACACGTTCGTGAAGCATCACGACTATTGCGACCTTTCAATCCAGCTACTGGAACTTCGCCATTTGCATCGCAACAAATTGTAGATGCAGGTGATTTTGCTTCGAATCCCTTCAACATTGAAGAAGCTATTGCTGGTATTGAAAAAGACCACCGTGAACTTTCTGAAAAAGCAGAAAAGATTCTAACGATTGGCGGTGATCACACAGTCACTTTGCCAATTTTGCGCTCACTCTTTGCTAAGCATGGGCCAATCAGCGTGATTCATTTTGACGCACATTTAGACACATGGGATTCATATTTTGGCGCAGACTATACGCACGGTACAACCTTCAGGCGTGCCTCCGAAGAGGGATTACTAGATCCGCAAGGCTGTATGCACATCGGAATTCGAGGTCCTCTATATTCGGCAAAAGATTTAACTGATGACAAGGCGATTGGTTTTCAAATATTTTCTTCAATTGAATTTCAAGACCTAGGAGTTGCCGAGGCAATTAAGAAAATGATTTCTCGCGTTGGAAATCGACCAACGTATATAAGTATTGATATTGATGTACTCGATCCAGCCCACGCCCCAGGTACTGGGACACCCGAGGCTGGGGGATTAACCTCGAGAGAGTTATTGGCAGTGATCAGAGCTACTGCTGGTATGAATATCATCGGGGCAGATGTTGTTGAAGTCGCCCCTGCTTATGATCACGCGCAGATAACCGGAATAGCTGCCTCGCACGTGCTTTATGAGTTGGCCTGTGCGATGACACCGAAAAATACGTAAAAAAACCGGCAAGTAAGCAGTTTTTCCCGCAAATTCACCTTATCCTTTTGCGCATACTTCGGAGGTTCCGAAGCGAATAGGAGTATGTATGAGTTCAACGGAGAAAGCTCTCGCACCTTCTGATGTAGAAACACGAAGTGTTGACTGGGTTCCACATTCAGAGCGTTTTGGCAAAGCTCGTGATCTAGGAAACGTTTGGTTCGTAGGAAATGTTAATTTAACTGCAATGGCCACAGGCGTTGTTGCACTTTCCCTTGGTTCAAATCTCATTTGGACAATAATCGCAGTTGTTCTCGGTTCACTTTTTGGAACATTTTTTATGGCCTTTCACTCAGCTCAAGGTCCTCAATTGGGACTCCCACAACTTGTTCAATCACGTGCCCAATTTGGATATATCGGTGCTGCGTTAACAGTATGGGTATTCGCTCTTGCAAATTACGTTGCCTATAACACTTCAGATGCCATTTTGTCTGGATCTGCCATGCATGAAGTTTTCAAAATTCCAGCACAAGCAGGTTTCTTTATTGCCGCAGCAATTGCAACTGTTATCGCAATTTATGGATATGCCCAAATTCACTATGTGAATAAGTTGCTTTTCTGGCCGTCAATGATTGCACTAGTAGTCATGACAATTGGAGTTGTAGTTCGCGGCAAATTCCCAGAAGGAGCTTTTGACTTAGGAACATTTAAACTTGCACCATTTATGACAGCCTTTGTGATTATCGCTGGCTTTCAACTTGGATGGGCTCCTTATGTTTCTGACTATTCTCGCTATTTGCCAGGAAAAGTTGGAGTTCGTTCTACCTTCTGGGCAACGTATTTAGCCAGTGGACTTTCTGGAGTCTGGGTATTTGGGCTAGGTGCACTTGCTTCTGGTCCTGATGGAAAATTGACGCCAGTCCAGGCATTTAAAACTGTTGGAGATTCAATCTTTAGTGGCTTTGGAACAATCTTGCTCGTCATCCTGCTACTGGGATTATTAATCGTCATGTCCGTGAATGCATACGGAGGTTCACTCACTTTAATTTCTATGTTGGATTCATTCAAGAAAGTAAATCCAACCAAGAAGCTTCGCCTTACAGCACTGTTTGTAATGGGTATTTCTGTATGGGGAATCGCTCAATTTGTTGGTGAAGCTCGCTTTAATACTTTCTATGGAAATGCCTTGGTTTTCTTGGCTTACCTATTTACTCCATGGACTGCGGTCAACTTGGTTGACTACTTCCTAGTCCGTAAGGGTGTGTACGTCATTGGTGAAATCTTCAAGAAAGATGGAATCTATGGACGATGGGGATGGCGCGGAAATACTGCCTACATCATAGGTTTCGTAACAATGATTCCATTCTTTGTTACTACACCTTATGTTGGACCGATTGCAAAATCACTTTCAAACGTCGATTACTCTCTATTTGTGGGACTTCCAGTTAGTGCGATTGTTTATTTGATTCTTGCACGCGGAATAGATCTACAAAAAGAGGCAAAGATGGCAGCCGATGAAGGTAATTTAACTTCACACTAAGCAAACAGAAGTTGGAGAAGCCATTTACTCACGCAGAGTAAATGACTTCTCCATTTCTATATGTTTGTACAACTTTAATTTGTGGTACATCATGTGGATCAATAGCAAATGGGTTTGTATCCAAAACAATAAAATCCGCATTGAAACCTTCGGCCAAAGTTCCCCAGTTGTTATCTTCAAAGGCTTGGTAGGCCACTTCATGCGTGTAAGCCTGGAATGCCTCTTGAATTGTAATTGCTTCATGGGGCATCCATCCACCTTCTGGTTTTCTATCAGGAGTCTGACGGTGAACCGGAACTGCAATACCTTCTAAAGGAATCTCACTTGTAACTGGCCAGTCACTTCCAAATGCAACTCGAGTTCCATTATCAATGAGTGAGCGCAACAAATATTGGCGATCAGTTCGCTCTGGTCCAATACGAGGTGCGCTAGAAACTGCTTGCATGGGATCTTGTCTTGTCCACAGTGGACCAAAGTTAGCGATAATGCCAAGTTCAGTAAATCGAGGTAAATCTGCAGGGTCTAGCAACTGCACATGGACAATAGTTGGACGTCTATCCCACGTCGGGTTTGTTTTAATTGCCGCTTCGAGTGCATCTAAAGATGCACGAATTCCTGCATCACCAATTGCGTGAATATGAATTTGAAATCCTGCTAAGTCCATGGCGATGACTGCCTTGGTCATCTCTTCCCATTTCCAGACAGGCATTCCGTGGTAGCAAGGATCATTTGTATAGGGTTCAAGAAGAGCGGCAGTTCCACCCTCAATTACTCCATCTGCGAAAAATTTAATTGTCTTGGCAGTTAAATTCTGATTTTTCTTTGATGCTTCGATAAGCGCACGTTGCTCTAGAAAATAAGGTAGATCCTTTTGCCATGAACGTGGATCTGCACGGAAAGCCAAGTTAACTCCTTGCAGGAGAACCCCTGCTTCCTCAGCTGCTAAATATGCTTCAGCCATACCCCGATCAACCCAAGCATCCAGCCACCAAGTAATTCCGACCGAGGCATAACGCTTACTGGAATATTCCAAAGCTTTTAATTCGCGAGCCACAGACGGCAATGGCGCTTTATCCATAACTAAATTAACTGCATCCCATTCGCGTAGCGTTCCCATTGCTGAACCATCGGGACGTCGAACTACTGTTCCAATTTCTAAATCACCAGAGAAGGTATCTACTCCTGTGCGCTTCATTGCTTCACTATTGACCCAAATAGTATGAAAATCCATGGCATTGAGAACTACTGGGCGATCAGGGACAACCGAATCTAAAAGCTTTGCATCAAAATTTCCATTTGGGTCAATCGCTGGGTCGTACGTTCCACCGATGATCCATTCCAAATCTTGATTAGCATCTGCGAAGCGTTTAATTTCAGCCAAAATCTCTTCAATTGTTTCTAACCCAGTAATTTGTGGACCAAAAGACTGACGCCCACCAAATAACGGATGTGCATGACCATCAGCAAATGATGGGGAAATAAACCCACCCTTGAGATCAACTGTGCGCTCACAGGGTGTTGAAAGAGCGGCATCACCGAGTGCGATAATTTTAGAACCATTGATGGCCATAGCGTTCTCAATTGCAGATTCTGAAGTACCGGGCCAAATATATCCATTGGTAAATAACGTTGATGCCATGTGCCTTTACTCTCCTTTTTGGGTTAGCGAACTATACATTTCTGGACGCCTAGTTGTGAAGAAAGGAAACAAGTCCAACCAATCTTTTTTGTAATCAAGATGCAGGTCAGCTATCAGGATCGCTGCTTTATCGCGCGGGGCTGTCAGGATTTCTCTGCCGTAGGGATCACTGATGAATGAGGAACCATAAAAAGTAATTCCATCTTCAGTTCCGATTCGATTAACTGCTGTAACAAACATTCCATTGGCGATTCCGTGGGCAACCATCATGCACCGCCATAGAGGTTGCGTATCAAACTCTGGATGATCCGGCTCTGTGCCGATTGCTGTGGGGTAACAGATGAGATCGGTATTAATCAGGCCATAAGAACGCGCTAACTCTGGAAACCATTGATCCCAACACGTTGGAGTCCCAATCCGCGCACCTTTAACTTGCGCCACACTAACTGCGCTCTCACCTTGATCAAAATACTTGTCTTCGTAATATCCTGCTGTGACGGGTATATGGGTTTTGCGCGTTTGAAGGATAATTTCTCCCCCAGGATTAACAGTAATAGCAGAGTTAAATTTGCCATCAGCTGCATTTTCGTAAAACGAGATAACTACACATGCATTACTCGCAGCTGCCATTTGCGCAGCTAATGTGTAACTTGGACCATGTAGATCTTCAGGCGCGAAGTTATCTTGTGCATCAGGTCGGGTACATGCGTAGGGATAAAGTGAAAGTTCTTGCAAAATAATCAAGTCAGGCAAGTACGGCGCAATTTCTTCAACCGCTTGTAGATAAGCATTCTTTTGTAAGTTGATATCGCCTAGCCACTCTTCTTGTATTAGAGCTATTCGAAGCTTTCCGCGCATGGGTGAACTTACTTGAGCTGGAGAGTCAAACGGGGAATCAAGCGCTGTGAGAATCTGTGACATGAGAAAAGACTACTGATTCAAGATTGAAGAATAAAGTGATGGTCGGCGATCTTTCCTTACATCATTTTTCTCAGTGATGCGCGTATCGGTGGGAAGTTCAACATCTGCATAAATGATCTGTGATTCTTGATTCTTTGATTTATCTGCCTGCGCATTTATGACGCCTTCATCATCGACAATAACACTGGCTGAGACCCAGGTTTGCCCACGTTCAGCGCCAGTACGATCTGCAGCCGCAACTACTAATTTGTTTTGAGATGCAGCTGCCTGTACACGTACAACCTCCATTGGGGGATTGGTAGTTGTTTGTCCAATAATTGGCCAATTAGTCGGTAATGCTATTAATTGGGCCCCTTGCAACATGGCCAACCTAACCCACTCAGTAAATTCAATGTCGTAACAAATCATTGTCGCAATTCTTCCCTTACTCGTCTTTACAACCAGTGGTTGGTTTTCACCTGGAGTAAAGAACTTTCCTTCATCACCAAAGAGATGTGCTTTTGCATACCAACCAACAAGTCCAGAGTTATCAATTATCACTGATGCATTCCAGAGCTTTTGATCCTGTTCTAGATTCATGCCTGCAACAATTACGACATCGTTTTCTTTGGCCAACTGTATGCAAGTGCCTACAAATTCTCCACCAATATTTTGGGAACTGGCCTGGACTTCATCTATATTCTGAAAGCAATAACCAGAGGTTCCCAGTTCAGGCAGGACTATAATTTCGGCATTATTAGAGATCGCATTTGAAATGGCGTCTAAAGCCTGGGAAACACAAAAACCTGCATCTTCAACATTGAGACTTAATTGGCATGCAGCAATTCGAACCATATGGAAGAGCCTAGGACAACTGTCGTATACTTGCCAGATGTCATTTGAGCACCCTTTAGACCCACTTAGCCATGGCGAGCAAGAATTAATCGTTGCTCATGCACGTAAAGCCTGGAAGTTGGAAGCTCATCACCTCTTTGCAATGCTTCAATTACACGAGCCAACAAAGGCAGAGCTTGCATCAGGTAAGACACTTGATCGCACGGCCCGCGTAACAATCTGGGATCGCAAAAGGGCAGTTGTAAGTGAAGGTCTTATTACAACCGATGGTGTTGCTAAAGAGTTTGTAGAGATTCCTGGAGCTAAATCTCCGGTGAGCGTTGTTGAATCTGCAGTTGCGCTAGATGTTGTGCGCAAAGATAAATCAGTTCAAGAGGCACTTGCTCGCCGTGGTATCAATGACATCACAACTGTTCACATGGAGACGTGGCCAATCGGTGCACAAATCCCAGCTCACCTAGATGATGGTCGCAGATTAATCTGGACACCGATGTGGCATCAGCCAACTCCGGATGCCAACTTTTATGCTCACCCTATTCATGGTCTGCATGCAATCGTTGATATCGATGCCAAAGAAGTAGTTGGCCTTGAAGATAATGCTGATGTGCCTATTCCACAGACACCTGGGCCATATCGTGAATCTCAAACTGGTGGCACCGTAGCGCTTAAGGAATTGATGATTAATCAACCAGATGGTCCTTCATTTGATGTGCAAGGCTGGAATATCAAGTGGGAGCGTTGGTCATTTCGCATTGGCTTTGATCAGCGAGAAGGTTTAGTAATCCATGATGTGAATTTTTCTGATGAGGGCACACCACGAAAGATAGCTCACCGCTTATCTATTGCAGAGTTGGTTATTCCATATGGTGATCCAGCACAAGGTGCTTACCGAAAGAACGCCTTTGACACAGGGGAGTTTGGTTTAGGAAACTTTACCAACTCACTAACTTTAGACTGTGATTGCCTAGGCGAGATTGTCTATTTAGATGCAGCTGTTACTGAAGGCGATGGCACCGTTCGCACGATAAAGAACGCCATTTGTATGCATGAAGAGGACTTTGGAATTCTCTGGAAGCACGTAGACGTTGATGGTCACACAGAAGTGCGCCGTGGCCGCCGCTTTGTTGCATCCTCAATTGTTACGGTCAATAACTATGAATACGGCTACTTCTGGTATTTCTACCAAGATGGATCAATTGAGTTTGAAGCAAAGCTCACAGGAATAGTTTTAACTTTGGCCGATAAGCCAGGAGCTAACCATCCATCAGCCACAGAGTTAGAACCAGGTTTGTGGGCGCCATATCACCAACACATTTTGTGTGCTCGTATGGATCTAGAAATCGACGGAGTTAACAACTCTGTTGTTGAGATTGAATCATTTGCCCACCCAGTAGGGGAGAAGAATCCTTATGGCGGGGCCTATGAAACAAGTGAGACCGTCCTTAAGAGTGAAAGCGCAGCACAGCGCTTAGTTGATCCGATTAAGTCTCGTTTTTGGAAAGTTATTAATCCCAATAAGAAAAATCATGTGGGGCACAGCATTGGTTACAAGCTCATCCCTGGTCACACCACCTATCCACTGGCTCACAAAGAATCAGTGTTAGGTAAGCGCGCAGGCTTTATGTATAGCCACTTATGGGTCACACCTAATGTTGAATCAGAGCGCTATCCAGCCGGAGATTATCCATTCCAACATGAGGGCGGTGCGGGCTTGCCTGAGTGGACTAAAAATGATCGCCCTATTGAAAACACTGACGTTGT
>Ga0114968_10004714_pt1 | contig 10139 bp, 3 predicted proteins | sample M_130807_EF_Meta_FD_87020 | JGI IMG/M metagenome (GOLD analysis project Ga0114968, IMG submission 87020) | Freshwater microbial communities from Lake Montjoie, Canada to study carbon cycling - M_130807_EF_MetaG | ecosystem: Environmental > Aquatic > Freshwater > Lake | place: Lake Montjoie... | reverse complement strand
GCACGGCAGACCGGATGTGGTGATCACGGATCCTCCGCGCGATGGCATGCATCCGAGTGTTGTAGAGCGATTGTTGGAGGCCAGACCCAAGCGCATCGTTTACATGAGTTGCAATCCAGCCACTCAAGCCAGAGATGCGGCCTTGTTGGATGCGGCTTATCGCTTGGTGAAGGTGCAGCCGGTAGACATGTTCCCACATACCCATCACGTGGAGAACGTGGGTTTATGGGAGTTGCGATAAGACTTTGATAGATAAGCAGTCGTAGTAAATTATCTTTTTTGTATTAGAATCGGTAAGATTCAAAAAAAATCGAGTTGTAACAGTGATTTTATAATTGCAAAAGGTTAATCTTCAATACACTAACTGTCGATGCATTACATTACCATTGATTTGTTGAATACCGAAAATAAATACTTGCTTTTTTGGGTTAGGGTAACTGATGATTGCTTCAGTGTTTGGCGCATCCAAATTGATTTGTTGAAGCAATTTTCCATTGAGATCCCAAATAAAAATGTCTTGAAATGCCGAGGAAGATTGAATATTCCATTGGTCTTTTTCTGAAGGAATGGGACCAATTTTTACGGGTGATTTTGTAATAACACGGTTAGAAGCCTTGTTTTTAGATAATTGCGCATAAGCGACAGCAATGGTATTTCCTGTGGTGTTATAGATGGCTGAGCCGAAGAAGTTAAACGGTGCGTTGAATGCATTCAATGGGAGGTGGTATGCACAGCTACTAGGATCAAAGAAACTATAGTTATACGCGGCCCCTTCATCTTGCCAAGCTTGTTTGTAATTACCATTGAAATCAAACAAAATACACATACTTCCAGACGAATTTTTAATTGAATCTGGGAGGTTCGGCCAAAGAGAAGAAGGACATCCATTCAGGCGCAACCTAGGGCCTAAATTATTGCATCCTTCAATGAGCTCAAATTGAATTATTGGACTGTAGGAATTGGAGTCGCAAATGAAGAATTTCTTGGGATTTCCCGTGGTCTCGTCAAGGATTGCCATAGCGCAATTGGGGTCTCCGGCAAAAGGTACTTTGAGTTTTTTGCCCAGCCAATTGCAATTTCGTTTATAAATTAAACCCAAATAAATATTTCCATGATTGTCTGAACAGAAGTTGTTTCTGTTTGCTCTTGCACCTGAACTATCGGACCGTTTCAACCATAGGAGGTTGCCGTTTTTTGCATAACAAAAGGTAATTACATCGATGAGATTTCCACCGGCAGGTGAGGTGCGTTGGTCTGCGGCATAATATTTTGCGAATTTGTTATAAAAACTGGCCGATTTTGTAATTTCAACTTGTAGAAGATAGGATTCTTTGGAAAACATCAGGGTTCGGGTATCACCACCTGTGCCTAAGTATTGGGAATTGACCGTCTGCCCGAATTGATTTAGTTCGATGGCATAATAACCGCCAACGGAGTCCAATTTTAAATGACTAAAACTGGTATCGGTGTATTTGCGATATCCAATTCCTATGTCTTTTTGATTTACGGTTCTAAGCTCTTGGATACTAGAGCCAGTTTTAAACCATAGTAAATCACCGTTTGTGTTGAATGAAAATAGCCTTGCATTTGAAGGGTAATTGGTACCTCTGTAACTTCCAGCCCCTGAATTCTGCACCAATAAAGTGATTTGATTATTGCTTGTGATTACAATATCAATCAAGGACATCGAAGAATCATTAGATTTAAATGGATAAGCCCATGCATTGGAAGCATTGGATTTATTGATTTTGGTTAATACTGTATTGTAACCATCTAATTTGCGAAAAACCCCATTTGTTAATCGCAGTGAGTCGCCTATGTTAAACAGAGAATAGATATTACCCAAACTATCAAACACAACCTTCCTGGCTTGAGGAATTTGCCATAGTCCAGTTTTTCGTTTACCGAAATTTTGGACTTCCTTGATCCAGTGGACTTTGGGTGTTGGGATTTGTGCTTCAATTTTCAGTGAAGTGAAAAGTAATAGAAAAATAAAAATTCTTTTCATCTAACTACTAGACGCTTAAAGTGGAAATAGTTGCAAAGAATCAACGCTTCAGATAAACATTCTTTGATAGCTTGGGTCGATGACCGTCGTTGTAGTTGAAGACGATGAAATAGATACCCTCAGGGAGTAGCTCCGACGATGTGTTGCTTTGTTTTGATGCGTGATAGCAGCCATCCCACGCGATGTTTTGCTGGGCATTGGACTCAAACACCATCTGACCCCAGCGATTAAAAATCACCCATGAGGCGTTTGGGAAGGCCCAGAGTCCGGGTATCACCAAAGAGTCATTTACGCCATCGCCGTTGGGTGATATGCCTTCCGGGATTTGGATTTCGGCTTCGGGTTTGATGGGTAGATTGAGACAAAGCGTGTCATCGCAACCAAATGAATCCCTCACCACCAAGCAAACCTTGTATTTGATCCACTGGAAGGATTTGACATAGCTGTGGTTGGGGCTTTGTATGTTGCTGCTGTTGAGGTCCCCAAAATCCCAGATCCATTGTTTGGCGTTGGTGGTTTTGCCGATGAATTTGAGCGTTGGGAACTGAGACGAGTCAATCGAAAAATCGGATTTTATGTTGTGGCTGATGACCGATAACTCAAAAACCGAATCGCAGCCGGTGAAGGCGGATAGCGTATCGCGGAGCGATAATGGCAATGGGTATTTTTTGTTTCGGTAGGCAAAGGAATCGGTGTTGCAGAGGCTGAATTGCTGCGATACAAATTGGGGTGGATTGACGGTCAACTGAAGGTTGATCAGCGAATCACAACCGTTGGTACGCGAGGTTTTGATTTGGTAGTTGCCAGTGGCAAAAAACGGCAAGTTGTTGAATCGAAGGGTATCGCCCAAGCAAATGGCCGACTTGATAGAAAGGGAGGTATCGGTGAGGACGGTCAAGCTCGTGTTAACAATGGAATCGCAACCGCGGAAATTGGTGAATGTGTCGGCGTAATTGCCTGAAATTCTGTAAGTCCGTTGGCCTACAGAGAAACTATCGCCCCGACAGATTTTCGGATTTGAAAAAGTGAAGGAACGGGGCTTGAAAGTGAGTTTGTATTGAATGAGCGAATCGCAGCCGAATTGGTTTTTGAGGGAGTCGGTGAAGGTGGTATCGCGGTAATGCGAGAATCCGTTGTGGGTCCAAGTATCAGCCGCACAGAATTGCAGCGACTGGGCGATGAAATCTTTGGGATTGGACTGAAGTTGATACCGAGTAAATGCGCCGTTGCAATGAAAATTGCGCTGGATTTTCACGGTGTATTGCTGTCCTGGGGTGGGATTAAACAGGGTATCTGAAAAGTGGTTGAGCGAATCGACTTGCTTTAGAATTTTTTGGGTTTTGTTATCGGTCCAAACGAATGAATACTTGGAGGCTGAATCGCATCGGGGCAAGGTGACAAAGAGATAATCATCACAGGTGGCGGGGCCGTTGGAGTTGAATAACAGGGTGGAATCGATGCTGACGTAGGGGTTGGCTATTTTGGCAATCAAACTATCCCCGGTAACTATGATTGTATTGCTGTTGATGTCATATTTTACATCTTGAATGCGACGGCGAGATTTGGAGATGAGGACTATTTCCGGCTGCTGACTGAACTTTTTTCCGTCAAAAGAAAAGACTTTTATGGTACTTGAATCGCCGCCAACAAACACGTGATTGCTATAGTCTACAGCGATGCCCGATTGCTGGTGCTGGGTGTCGCACAGGTTGTTGAATGTATCGATAAGTAGACCATTGACCGCATTGAAAGCGTATAGATTCTTTCCTTCATAAACAAATACATACTTGTTGTTTGCCGCGGTGGCGTTGATACTTCTTAATGGATAATATTGGGTTATGATTTTGGAGGTGTTGTATTTACTGCGATCCCGCCAATTGGTTAGCACCAAACCTTTGGAAATTCGGTTGGCATCGAATGCTAGAAACGAATCCAAAAATGGTGTTGACCAAATCAGAGTTTTTTGGTCTTTGCTGATTTGTTGGATTGAGGTTTGGTTGATTAGTATAGGACGAATCTCATTTCTACCGTATAAAAGGTAGCGCTTTCCACCGGGACTTTGCGCTGCGTTATTGATTTCATGCTGATCGCCTGGGTTTTTCCATTTGTTGGGTGATTTAAAATTTAAAAGCCCTGTATCAGCAAAATTCATGATAATGGCCTCGCTACCTTGTGCATCAGAACCAAACGCGGTGAAATTTGAATCTAAGCAGTTGCAAAGTAATTTGTCTATCCTAAAGCCTGTGCTATAATTGCCTGCCAGCGTTTTTGATTTTGTGGTCTTAATAAAGTGATCATAATTTCCATTCGAATCCAAACGAATCATTTTATTACCGCCGAATGGATTAACGTCCTGAGAGATGTAAATAGACTTTTGCATCGGTTCAACCAAGAAATTGCCCGCACCGAAATACTGTGAGTTGGTGTACCATTTGAGACTGTCAATTTTGCCCATGAAAACCCAAATTGTTTTTCCTGAGGGACCGAACTTTGCAATTTTGAACAGGTTTTGCTTACCGGAGAGAATGTAATTGCTTTCCCAACCGCAACCTCCGTATACATAGGAGTTGCCGTCATTGTCGTAATCGAGGTTAATTCCTGTGTTTCGATACAATGGCAATTTTACGTAAACAGCGGTGTCGAGTTCCGTAATTACATGAACCCAAGGGTCGATGAAATAGGGTTTTCCGTGTTGGTATTCTGTGATTTTTGGAGATATGTCTGCGTTGTTTTGTGAAAAATATAATGTTTGCTTCGCACCATTGATATCAAAAACAATCCATTGATTTTGCAGTACAGTAATTCTTTCAGATTTGAGGGAAATGGCTGAATCTTTATTCCAGATGGTTGGCGCCGCGCCTTTGATCTCCCAGTGAATGTCGTTTAGATTCGACCCCGGCTTTAAAAGAAGTGAGTATTTGAATCCCGATGATATTTCAGGGCGCACTTCATATCGCAAATCAATATTGGGATAGATATTTTGGATCGTAATTGACTCATACCCATGGGCATTCCATTTTGCAGGGCCATAGCTAAAATAATGTAGGGTTTTACCCTCGGTTATAATGTTTGCATTGGGGTTTGTATTTGTGAAAATCTGCGATATTTGATTGCTTCCCGCTACACAAGAAAAACCATTTTTAAATATTTGGATATCACAAGCTTTATCATTTAATTCAAACTCAGGTGCACAGAGAAATTCACTATTGGAATTGAATTGCCCTTTGTTTTCAAAAAAAAAATGCTGTGGAAAAGGATTTGTATTGACAAACGTGGTTTGGGCAATGAGTTTGCTGTTAATTAAGATTGGGAGAATAATGAATAAAAAATATTTCATATGTTTGCCAAAAACAAATATCTTGAAATTAGTTGTAATTAGTTTATTTAATTTTTTCATTTTCTTTAAAGCTATGGCTCAAACGTTTGACGTTGAGGAACGTCAAATATTAATGCCATGTACAACGGGTATTTGGCAAGTATTTGACTCTACTGGCAATATGTTAGCCTCGGGTTTGTTTAAGTCTGGATATACACCGCCTTCAACTTGCTATTCAGGTGTGCCATATAGAGTTGTATTTAACAGTTTAATATGTAGTCCAACGATGGTATCAGTTTTTATTAATGACCCTCCATCGATTGCCAGTTGTAGTTGTAGTCCTACATTGAATGTCCAGGTATTATACATTGCAAATTCTAAGAGTCCCGTTGGCTCATGCTCAAAAACGATTGAATTAACATACTGATTATAATTGAATTAAATTTTCCGTTGAAATCGATAAATGATGATACAACTAGGTTCGGGTAGTAAATTGAAACCGAAAAAATTCACATTTTGATCACCAATTATAATCACCGCTTCAGATAAATATTCTTGGATAGGTTGGGTCGATGACCGTCGTTGTAATTGAAGACGATGAAATAGACACCCTCGGGGAGTAGTTCCGCGGGTTCGTTGTTTTGGCTTTGCTTTGATGTGTGATTGCGGCCATCCCATGCGATATTTTGGTGGGCATTGGATTCAAAGACTACTTGACTCCAGCGATTAAAAATCACCCATGATGCTTCTGGGAAGGCCCAGAGTCCAGGAATTATTCCAATTTTAGTTTGGTTTTAATTTTTTTAAGTTAATTTAGCGTTTAAAAAAAATATTAATATGTCTGATTTTAGAATTGCTAGAAATTATGGTGCAATACCGTGTAGTGTAACTTACTCGATTTTGGACGCTTCTAGAACAGTGCTTTTTTCAGAAACCGTTACTAACCCTCCAGCCGCCGTCCCCTCTCCTCCGAACGGCACAGGAATACCTGTATATGCTGAAATTATTGTCAGTGGTAACAAGGTGATTGTTGATTTGAATTGCTGTTGCCCGATTGAGTTGTTCTGTAATTGTCCTCCCTTAAATGCTTATCATTTGTTTAAAATCTGTGTTGAGCCAGACCCGGCCTTTATTACAACTTATTTAGTGACTGTGTACATTTAATATGCTAACAAAGGACGGCTTGCATTTAAAATCCATAATCTTATTAATCATGGGATTATTAATAGGGATTTTAACAAATGCACAATCAAAAGCAGTTCAAAATAATTCAACTCAGCCGGCATATTTCATTCCCAATAAAGGACAATTCAAAGACCCCAAACCGTATTTGTATTTTGTTCAATTAAAAGAAAACGAAATTCAAATTAAATCCGATGGAATAACTTGGGCTACAAATGTTTTGGTGCCTAATAAGCCTTTATTGGGTGGATTAATGACTAAAATAAAAAAATCTGAACAGTCAGAAGAATCGGAAGAAGAGCGAGGGGTCTCCGCCTTCAAAAATCAACAGTCGAAAATTGATTTACATTTTATTGGCTGCAATACCTCTAGCGTTATTATTGAGTCAAATAAATCGCCTTTTTATTACTCCTATGGCGATAGAACTAATCCGGTATATGGATTTAAGGAATTAATATTTGTGGATTTTTATCCCAATATTGATTTGATTTATACAGTTGAGGATCAAAATAAGAGTTTTAAATTTTCTTTTTTATTAAAGTCAGGGGCTGATGTTTCAGCGATTCAATATGAGTATTGGCAAAATGGACAATTGATGCCTGTTTTGGATAAGAACGAATTGACAATTGCTTCTTCCTCTTTTAAACTAAGGGAGTATGGTTTATCAATTGGCCCTTTGAATAAGCAAAAGAGCGATGATAGTCTAGCTGTAAATTATCGAATCTCGAATGGTGTCATTGGATATGCAATTACTGGAAATTCACAGAATTCAGAGTTACTCATTGATCCATTTGTAATAAAACTATTGGATTTAACAGGCTCCATTGTTGCAGTAAATAATCTAGAAAATATCCTGATTAAGACAGATGTAGATGATTTAGGTAATATTTATGTTTGGGGAGGCGGGGTTTATCCCAATCAACCCAAGCTAGCAAAGTACACGCCCTCTGGTAAGTTGATCTGGATTTTCATGGGTGAAATTCCTTCCATGAATTGGTATGCAACTGGCAATAAAAAAATTAATAACCCTTCGCAGGGTCATCAACTTGGCACCTTTGTGTTAGCAAAAGAAACGGGGTATACATTTATTTGCCAGGGCTATGCATCTGCAAATTTCACAATTATTGGATTAGATGATTCCGGTTTTGCGACAGGGTTTTCAAATGATACCAAAAATAGTTATTCCAGTGAAGGATGGGAAATGTTGTTGAACTGCAAAAATGATATTTTGTATTCTTTCGGTGGGGATTGGGGTTACACGAGTTATTATAAAATGAATCTAGACACCTTGCATCCTAGAATACGAAATTTTGGATTGTTCGGAATGTCAGCCGCGGCTGTTGATATTACTTCGGGTGTAATGGATGATTCAGGTGATGTTTATTTATTGCTCAATGGGGGGTCTCGTGACCCGAAATTAAGGAGTTATGAATGGAGCAATGTGATTGTTAAAATGCATAACGATACCAGTAGAATTTTTTCTAAAAAAACAGGCTTTAATATCATGGAGCTAGGAATGCATCCTCTATTTCCATGGAAAGTCGGTTCTAGAATGGCTTACGGCAATTATGGACTATCCAATAGCAGCAATGATTTAGCAATAGACGATCGTTATGTTTATTATTTTGATGGCAGGTATATGGGTGCATTCAATAAAGATAGTGGCGTTAGGGTGGGTGCGGATTCCATTAAAGCCTATGGACAATATACTCAAGCAGGCATTGCTGCAGATTTAAAACAACATGTATTCTTAGGCGGCGACAGTGCAAAGTTGCATTGTTACACATTCAAAGACTCTATCTTTTCCCTGGATACCATTTTGTATTTAAATCCCAAATCCAATCAGAAAATTCATGATGTAGTCTACTTGACAGCCACCCAAGAAATTGTAGTAATTGGCGACAGTCTTTTGGCAAAAGTAGAGTCTCCTTATAAAACCATCGACTCTAATTATGTGTTCTCATTGTCCGCGCAGCGTTTTTGTGGCGATTATGTGATAGCAAAAATTTTAACTACCCCTTCCAAGAGTATGTCGTTCCAGTGGCTAGACAGCACAACTGGGAAATTGGTAAGACGCGTAGATGTCATAAATAAAGACTCAGACACTTTGCCCAATCCTATCGAAGGCCATGTTTATGTGGTGAAATTAGGAGAGGCAAAAAAATGTGAGCGATGGTTATTTCAACATGTTTTTAGGGCCAAAATCCTAAAACCTGACACGATAATTCAACAGTTGTGCGAAGGAGATACCTTTATCGTTTCCAAAAATACGATTACACAAGATTCCATATTTAGCGTTAAACTAAAGACCACTCATCAATGTGATTCGCTGTTGAATTACCAAATAACGTTCCTGAAGAAATCCTCGACCAATCTAGATTTTAATATTTGCAAAGGAGATTTTATTCAAATAGGAAAATCCAAATATTTCAGCGCAGGCAATTTCTCTGACACTTTCTCTGCCGCCAATGGGTGCGATTCAATTGTCCATAGTCAAATTAAGGTAAAACCAGATACAACGGTGACGCTCAATTTCTTGATTTGCAAGAAAGATACCATCGTTGTTGGCAATAGCAAATACTACCAAAGTGGGACCTACCTGGATACATTCATTCGATTTAATGGTTGTGACTCGGTGATTCAGACGAAAATCGCTCTATTAGCCGACACACTAGTCTATGCAACCGCCAAAATCTGTCTAGGCGATTCCTTCATTTTCGGAGGGTCGTATGTTAAATCACCGGGAAAATATTCGCACCAGTTCATGCGTAGTAATGGATGTGATTCTCTTGTGAATTTAACGCTGCAGGCAATGACAGACACCACGGTTTTGTTAAACGCAAAGATCTGCAATGGCGAAACGATAACAATCGGCGCACAGACATTCAAAAACGCGGGAATTTATTCTATTCCGCTTCAAAGACAATCGGGATGCGATTCAATCATCAAATTGAACTTAACTGTTTTGCCGACTTCTACATCTAATAAGCGAATTGTATTTTGCAATATTGATTCTTTTGAATATCGAGGTAAATTTTACCCGTTGCCCTTGAAGATATCGGACACTATATTGGCTCAAAATGGTTGTGATTCAATATTGAAGATTGATATTGGTAGCAAATTTGTAAAAGCGGGTATTGCCATTGATACTTCAAATTCACCCGCGGTACAATTTTTTAGCACCTCTACGAATGCCAATTTCTGGAAGTGGAATTTCGGAGATTTAAAATCATCAGTTATAGAAAATCCGTTAAATAATTTCCCTAAATCGCACAATTGGATCGTTTATAAAGTATGTTTAATTGTCATCGATTCAACGGGTTGCAGCGATACATTGTGTTTAAACCTACCCATTAAACCCGGAGATTTGTTCTCTATCCCGGAGGGAATATCACCCAACGGCGATGGGGTTAATGATGTGCTTGAAATTTCTGGCCTCTGGGAATATCCGAATGCAAAGTGGACAATTTTTAACATTTGGGGGCAGGTGCTATTTAAATCTAGTACCACCGAAAATTATAAATGGGATGGATTTGCTAGGGATGCGACAGGCATAACGAATAAGAATGCGCTGTTGCCGGAAGGTGTCTATTATATCATTTTTGATTTTAATGATGGCAAGAGACCTGCTGT
>Ga0114968_10004712_pt1 | contig 10141 bp, 10 predicted proteins | sample M_130807_EF_Meta_FD_87020 | JGI IMG/M metagenome (GOLD analysis project Ga0114968, IMG submission 87020) | Freshwater microbial communities from Lake Montjoie, Canada to study carbon cycling - M_130807_EF_MetaG | ecosystem: Environmental > Aquatic > Freshwater > Lake | place: Lake Montjoie... | reverse complement strand
TGCTTTTCACAAGTGTGGTATTTTTAGCCCCGGTTAAAAACAACAGCAATAGTAGGGATGGTCTCTAAGTTCAAGTACGACTTAGTTATTGCTTACTATAAAGAAAATTTGGACTGGTTGACAGACCTTGATGTTAAATATAAAAATGCAATCAACAAGGTCTATATCTATTGTAAGGGTGACCTACCTCCGCCAACAACTTATCCCCATGTAGAAATCCAAATGCCGAATATGGGGCGCTGCGACCACACATATTTATATCACATTGTTAAACAGTACAAAAACTTAGCGCCCGTAACCTTATTTACGACTGGTTCAACAGATTCGGTTGCAAAACGTCTGAAGAAGTTTGAGCAGACTATTGAACGCATGTATCAGACTCACGACAGCGTTTTTTATGCCTATCAAACTAAGAACGGTCAAACTGTCGCCAAGGAATCGTATAATTTTGTTATGGAGAACTACGGGGCCTCTGATAGTTCAAATAAGAGCGCAATAGTAACTACTAAATGTGAACTGGCATCACCGCGTCCTTTCGGTAAATGGTACAAGAAGCATTTTCCACATGTGCGAATTTACAACTGGGTAACACGCGCTGTTTTTGCAGTATCTGCGAAACACATCCATCAGCATCCACAATCGTATTACGAAAAATTAGTTGCGGAGTTTCCAAAAGGTGGTTCTAATCCTGAGGTTGGACACTATTTTGAACGCTCTTGGCTGGCTGTTTTCCATCCTATTCCTAAAACATGTATAAGCAAATGGCGTTGGAATGAGACAATAAAGAAGAAATACCTTAAACGCATTACGCGCAAACAGAAAAAACCCCTACCCTAGCAGCCAGGAGGTTGCAAGGAATTGACAGTTCCCATACCTTTGTTCCTGGATTTTATCGATTGTTGATTGTTGGTGGATGACAGTTTGTTGTTGAATAGTTGATATATATTTTCCCGTAGGCATTTATATATCATCTATGAGTTGATTTATGATAGCTACTGCTTAGCAATAGCAATGAACTTTAGCCGTTGAAGGGCTTAGCCCCTATAATTGAGCGTTAAGTTTAGGATATAAATAGTGTGTGACTTACGCAGTCACCGCGGTCAATTTTGCTATTCGCTAGGGTAGGGGCTAAATACTGTCTAGACGCTTATCAGTAAGACCGCGGACTAGACACTTATCAGTGTCTTGCCATTGGTCTCACTAAGAACCCAGTCTACATTTGACTCAAAGGCGTCTATCGTCTCCTCCAAATCAGCGGCAACAACCTTAAGGTTCATCGGGTCAACGATGACAATCTTATTAGTCTCCTGAAAGCTGGTTGACAGTGCCGCTATTGTCTCAGGATTCGTCTTAACATCCTTGCCCAGCTCCGATGACAGTAGGCGGTCAAGCCTTGAATCCCGCTCCTCAACTGCTGCCCTGTAGTTTGATTCTGCGGTTAGCGTATCATCCTTCATCTTTTCTAGCAGTTTCTTCTTGTAACTCAGACTGCTCTTGTGCTCTATTGCCTCCGCAACTGTGCCCTTCCACTTGCCGCCGATAGTAACTGTAGTTGATGCATTTGAAAGTACTATTGCACGCTTGATTGTATCACGACGGCTAACTAGGTCCATGTACGACTTATAGAACGACTCTGCCATCTTCTTTAGCTCATCCTCATTGACTCTGTTGGTCTTAGTGCTAACTGCTGCCCAGGGTGCGCCGTCAAGTCGCTTGTTCAGGCGCTTATCCAGTAGCTTTAGCTCAGCCAAGCCCTGTGTTACACTCATTTGGGTTGTCATTTTGCCAATTTGATTTGCACATTTTGTAAAAATCAAATTTTATGAAAAAGCCACGCTTTCTCTTTTTATATTAAATACGGTCAAGCTTGTTGCCATCCACCTTTACCAGGTTAGATGTAAGCAGCGCCTTGCCTGCAGCCTTGTAATCAAAACTGCAGCTGTGGTCCTCTGGCATACGATGCGTAGGGCAGAAGCGGGCAACACACTTGCATGTCGGGTCCGACAGAAGCAGCTTCTTCTTGCAATCGGCATGACTGCAGCGATTCGCGGGCTTTGCAGCCTTAATAGGTTCTACTGAGTCAGTTATCATAGAATTTGATGGCACAGGACCCATAGCGGGGGAAGCCGGAAGCGATGCGGTTAAGGTACTTTGATTGAGCAGTTGTTGCTGCTCCTGCTGCTGCATAATGGCGACTAGTTGCTCAATTGTGAAGTTCATGCTACCCTTACCCATTATTTTCGGTGAGACTATTTATCTAATAGGTGTAATCAATTTTTATATTTCTGCAGCTGCAAAAATTGAATAATCCGTACAAGCCCTGCGTAATAGTAAATGATATCTGTAAAGAACTATTGGTACGGCTGGTCTAAATACGGAACAAATGAGAAGGAAGCAATCATGCGGTGCTCCTGTCATGAGGACCTTGTTAATATCATGCGCCAGCGATGCACAGACCAGCTAAAACAGGAAGGGGGCACACCATTTTATGAGCCTAGCACCTATTACGGCTCTTATCAGGCAGCGCACAATCACAGCGATGTGGACTGGGCAGCTAGGCGTATGGCAACACCTATTGCGGCGGTCGGTTCAAAGTATTGGTCCGATTTTAGCCAGACATGGGGTCACTACTTTCCTTATCATAAGCTGCCTGAGGAAAACAGAGATAACGCAAAGCACATTGTGGCGACCCTTGATAACATCAAGGGTGAGGCATGGGCATATGCCCTTTGCACAATCGGCTTGCCTGACTATGATACACATCCGCTTCGTCAAACTATCCTTAGCGCACTGAACATAGACGCAACCACGTATGATGCGACGATAGCCCTGATGCGTCCATTTGCCCAGAGTTTGTAAATTTAAAAAAATAGAATTTACGGGTAAATTTTATTTTTTTTTAAGGGTGAATTTACGGGTAAATTCAATCCGCTTAAAACGACCCAGTAAATTCATCCTAATGAGCTACCATTTTTTCACAGATAAAGAATTTGCTGGTCCTAATCCCATAGACGTTCTTAGAATTTGGGATAGAAAGCCGCGTCAACTAAGAATTCAACCGCGAATCACGATTCCGAAATTCGCCTTTGTAAATTCACAGGGTTATGGTACTGCAGTAAAAGCTACTATAGAAGATACTATAGAAATTAGCCGGTTCTGGAATAATTACTACACTGGTCCAGATTGGAAATTTAAGTGTACAACCAAAGATGTAGAAAGATGGATGAGCCAAGGATTCATCCTGGTCCTGAAGGAATTAATTAATTTTAAGAAAGAAATTGTAGCCACTTTTTGTTGTCGTCTAATTGAGGGTGGAATTACATGCGGTTCCCATATAAATATAGCGGGACTCATTGATGGACTAGTAGTTAGTCCAAGGCTAAGAGGACATGGTGTTGCCAGCTACATGTTAGCAGCTATGGACCATGAAGTATATAGTAATCCTGCTACAAATAAGGCAGTCTTCTTCTGGTTAAGAGAACATGGTTCTTCTGTAAATTCAGTCCTACAGGCACCAATTTGTGTACTAGACTATTGTTATATTAAACTATCTGATACAGCACATTACTATGGTAAAGCGAAGAAGGCAGACCCAGAATTTGTCAAGCAGGTTGTAAATTTCGTTTTTGAAAATTCACGCGATGAATTTACAATTTCGTGCAAAAATTTTTCTGACCCTGAAATTTACTGGTACGTTGTAAATTCTTCACTCATAGGCATTGTCGATACACACCGTGTGTCCACAGAAGACTATGTACTATGGGAAGTCGTTTTTGCGGCAAATTTAAGCCCCCCATTTTTTGTAAATTTACAAAATTCCATAGAAATTTCTGCAGCTGCCCTTCCCTGTACAAAAGGAATAGTCTTTGCTTCTAATTCTAAATCCCGCGGTAATCTTCGTTATCCTACAGCCCCTTGGACTAGCGGTACATCAGGATGTCTTTCTATGCATGTATATAACTGGATGCCGCCAACATTCATAACGGGCGATATACTTTTGGCGCATGGGTGTATTTGAGCCCATGGTTTTTATAATATTATTTAGTACCTAAGTTAAGAACTCCGTTTAACTTACCGTCAAATACTTAAGCATGTTAGGGGCTGCAAATAACAGGTGGCGTAAATGAAAAAAGTGTAAAAGATAGGGGATAATGGTAAAAGAAGACATTTTGAACATAATTAATAATAAAATGGCTCCAAAGGATAAAGAGCGACAGAAAAACGGTGAAATATTTACACCATTAAATATTGTTGATGACATGTTAGCTAGTCTTCCGATAAGTGTATGGTCTAATCCAAATTTAAAATGGTTGGATCCAGCAAATGGTATTGGAAATTTTCCTATAAAGGCAATTTTCGGTGAAAAGGGGAAATATTTAGGCTTGGATGCCGGACTAAAAGAAAAGATTCCCGATAGTAAAAAACGCCTTGAGCATATAATTGAGACCATGATTTATATGATCGATATTAATCACAACAACAACAAACAGTGTGCAACTTTATTTGAGAAAATCTGCCCCACAGCAAAACCCAATATAGAAATGATTGACGAAAAAGACGGGTTTTTGACAGAGAAGCCAATTCTTTTTGGTAATTCTAAAATGATGGAGTTTGATATTATTTTTGGCAATCCCCCATACCAGTCGGGTGCTGTAAAGGGGAAAACGTCGCAAAAAACGCTAAAAGCACGAAAAAAGGAAGGGCTTGAACTGTCAAGCCATCGTAATTTATGGATACCCTTTTTGAAAAAAATTCTTACTACGAAAATTTTAAAGCCAGATGGGTATTTATTATTTATTACTCCAATAACGTGGTTTAGACCGGAGTCAACGGGCATTCACAACTTAATGTTACAATATCAAATTCACCACCTAAGAATTATATTTGTTACCGATTTTCAGAAATATTTTAATGGTAAAGGGTCTATTTCCGTTGCGCATTATTGCTTACAGAAAAGTAATTCGACCAAAGACACATTAATTATTGATAGATATAATCAGCGCGAAACATTAAAATTAACAGAAGGTACAATAATTATATCTGGGCATAACCAACTCTACCAGAAAATTAGGTCCAAATGCGGTGATTTTCAACAGTCGTCAGATTATAAAATTAATAGTTTGAAAGACTGCTTAGCGGGGCAGCATAAGCAAATTTACAGAATAGATATGCATGACAGAATTAAATATTTGAAAACAAAAGCTGCTCACCCAGATCAAAACACACCTAAAATAGTATTATATGGCAATCATTGGCCCCGTATTTATTACGATAAAAAAGGTCAGTATGGGGTTATTGGTCAGCACCAAAATTATTTTACAGGGCAAAAATTAAACAGATTTCACAATTTTTTAGAAACGAAACTTGCTGCACTTTTACTTAAAAATATAAAGTATGAACAAGAATTTATATGTCCACGTTTTTTACCAGACATACGAAATTTACCGATGGATGTTATTAACGATGATACTCTTGCCGAATATTTTCGTTTTACAAAAACGGAGCGTGCGATAATAGAAGAAACAGAGTATCCGAAAAAAGAATTTAAATTCAGCGAACTCAAATGCTCTGATATAAGTACTCCTAAAAATAGAACTAGAAAAAGCTACGGGTCTATACCGTCAAATACTGACCTGGTATAAGACGTTAAGGCGATATTTATTATATGTATAGGGTTTATACATATAATAAAATTCAACGGGGAAAAAATCAACGGACAAAGCAAAATAAAAATTGGTACTCATAACCGACCGGCGTCAAATCAATAAATTCCTTGAAAATAAAGCCCGCAGCCTCAATCTCCTCTGTCATACGTTCCATAGTAGGCATGTGTAAGCTGTGTGTATTTTTGCGCCGGCGTCCATTTTTGAATTTAAACGTTTCAACAAATTCAGCATGGTGCTCCTGGTTACTGAATTCAGCCGTATAATCGAATTTGTCAAAAGCCACAGTGCTCTTAGTATTGCGCTCCTTTGTATATTTCTGTACTGAGAAAGCCAAGAAAGGTGACGCTGATTCCAGAATGGGGTCGAATTTGTCGCGATTGACCACGTGCACTACTAAACCAGAGCCAGGCTTCATCCAAGTGAACAGGTTCTTCAGAATCTTGTCCTTATTTGGCAAGTAGTAAATCGTGAAATAATACAAGGTTGCCAGGTTGAATTGTCCCGCTGAAAACAGTGTAGTTGTTTCCACATCGCCGACCATATACTTACTATCAGGGTGCAGCTTCTGCGCCTGTTCAATCATAGCTGCAGACCGGTCAATACCAATAGCAGAGCCAACACCCTCAACCTTGAATTCGGCTACGTGTCCACCCGTGCCGCAGCCAACATCAAGAATTTCCAGTGATTTTACATCGGGTTGAATCTTTTTCATCCAGCCCAGTGTGAAAATAACTTCCGACTTGACGCGAACATCACCATTGACTATTTGGTCGTAAATTTTGGAATAGAATTTATCGTAAAGCGTGCTGTTGCCGTATTCCTGTATGCGTCCTTCTACCTCAGTTGTACCTGTAAATCCCTCCCGACCCTCATCTACGTCGTCAATATCTGTCATGATACGTGTGCTAATAAGGAACGTAACCATGATATAGTTGACGACCAGTAAGCCAAGAACGATTATTAATGTTAATTGCCAGGTATCCAGTTTGAACATGGTGGCGGCGGTAAGTCTCCTGGATTCTCCTGTGGTTGTTATTACAGGAGAAACGCCGTTAATGGATTCATCAAAGAAAACTCTTTGCGGATATGCGTGGACTGATATATATTCAGCTCTCTTTCGTGCTATAGGAAACGGTGAAATGAACCGCTCTCAGCGTTGGGCGGCGGAGCTACTTTGTTCCGAAACCGGTGTTTCGCGCCTGGAGGCAGTCCTTCTAGCGGTCTGGGCAGAGCATGTTGGTTCAGCGCTAGCCGCTTGGCCGGGTATATGGCACGCTGCAGTGTCTTCCCTTAGAAATGAGTGGATTAAAGCCGGGGGTATTAACAAAACATTCCGGAATAATCCAAATATTCGTAATCGTATTGCTGAGTGTGTGGGCTATTTAGTTGTATCACCAAAACATCCCCGTCCGTCGCTGCCAAAGCCAGCAGATGTGTTTAAGGAGGCGGAAGCCGTTCGTACAAAGCTTCATAGTGGTGGTGCATCTGTGGACCAGGTTTCCACACGCCGAGTGTGGGATTCCAGTGAGGATGCACCCACAATGCGCACGCTGGGTAATGAGCTAGAATCGGCAATTAGAACGGCACAAACATCCCGCGCCCTGTTCTGGCTAGTTTGGATACTTACACTGGACGGTCAGAAGACCCGTCCTAATATCAAAGAGCGCGCACCCTCAAATATTCAGGGCAAGGCACGCAAATCACTTGCGTGGTTTGTACTAGCGCTGCTCAAAGATATGTCGGATAACGGCTTAGATTCGCACCAATGTATTAGTCAAACCATCGATTGTACTATTGTTGTGTGGATGCGCCTAGGTGCTAAATATCGTAAAGAGGTGTTAGGCACCCTTATAATAATGCTATGTGAACGTGTGAAGTCCCAGCCTTTTGAGACAAGAGCACCCCAGCACTGTGTTGATATTAAACCAATCAAACTTACTATGCTAGACTTGGATTCTGTATATACTGAGATAGCACGTGATATGAAGATTGTGCCCGGCTTTGTTGCAACAGCAACCAAAGAAACAAACGCAATAGTTGACCACAAGAAGATTGAAAAGGTTCGCAAAGCGCAAGCAAATGCTGAGTCGTCCGCTAAAATGGACAAAACTGAGGCACTGATTAGAAAAATGTATGGTATGGACGATGAGGATTAAATAGTCGCCTCAAACAGAGGGACTGTCGTAGCAATGGCAGCAAAAGCAGGAACAGTACAATTGGAAAATTATCCAAGGCTTAATCCGCTGTTACCAGCACTCTTGGGTAACCTAATGGGATTTGCAAACTCATTCAGTGACAGTGGTGGCGTACCCTGGTACGCTTGGATTATAATGGCAATAATAATCGTATGGATGATGCGTTATACAATATCACTCTACTGGCGCTTAGAAACACCACCAAACATTCGTTGCGCCTTGAATGTGTTCTTAGATAAGTTTAATAAATATGGAGATGGTCGCAGCCAACGTCAGGGCTTACGCGCATACATATCACAGTTGCAAGCAGCGGGCTTACCAGATTCAAACCTTGCAATGACAAATTTCTACGTATGTTCATCTAACTCACCGGCTATTTTCACGCCCTTGCGCGACGGCATTGCCAGTCCAGATGCATTAAGACTGACCTTTGCGGCGGGCGCCCGCTACCTGGACTTCAACATTTGGTCCGACGATAAGAAAAATAACTACAGACCTATGTTGAAGGGCATGGATGTTGGCAGTCAGTGGCGCCGCATTACTATGACAGAAATGACGTTTCAGAGTGCCATGGACAATGTTGCAAAATACGGCATGGCTGGACCGTATGCGGACAGCGATACTAATTCCGCACCCTATCGCGATGACCCGCTGTTCATTATGTTGCGCTTCAAGGGCAAGCTGCGCAATTCAACATACACACAGGTTGCTAATATCTTGCGCAAAACAATTGAACAAAACCGCCTAGATTTCACTTATAATAAAGGGCGCGGCATGGAGAACCTATTCAAAGTGCCGGTAACGGAGTTTTTCAACAAGGTTATTATTATGTGCAATGTGTACCCTCCCGACGGCAATCTGTTGCTAGATTACATCAATATAGGTCCCCGCGGCGCATACCAGTCGGATATAAGCTCCAAGGAAATCAAGTCTATACCGGACACGGAAAGACCGTCATATGTAAAGAAGATTGTTCAGCACTTTACTGTTTCACGCAGTGAAATGGAGGAGCCCGACAGTGATAAGAACAAGAATGATTGGACTGTTGCACACAGTTCTGGCGTTCACTTTGCGGCAATGAACTTTTGGAGCGAAGACGACTTGCTGAAATCGTATTTAGCACAAGACAACTTTGGTCGCTGCAGCTTTAAGATAAAGCCTGAGCCACTACGCTATGTCATCACATACATCAAACCCCCGCTGTTACCCAATCCCGAGCTCAATGCCCGCGATGGCAAACCAATAGCGCCGCCTGGAATTATGCTTCCGAACTAAAAGCGCCTCCTAAAATAGAAATGAAGATTATTGAAGTAGTCCCCGAATTCCTTGGAACATTCGCGTTGATTTTCAGCATCTTGGCTACAGGCAACTGGCTTATCATCGGTTTGACCTTATCTGCGATTATCTTCTTAGTAGGCGACCTCAGTGGTGCGAACGTTAACCCAATAGTATCTATCTCAATGTACTTGACAAACGCGATTGGCTTTAAAAAGATGTTTGAGTACTTTGCGGCACAAGCCCTGGGTGGTATAGCTGCGGTCTATACATACAAGTTAATTGTCAAGCATGTTCATTCTTAGGCGCACACACATTATTTTTATTACAATATCATCAAACGATATGATAATAAAATCAAAACTCAACGAACTATCGGGTACGGCTGCAACACAACCTTGGGCTTACGGGGGTTCTTACATGAAAATCGCTTAATAGTTTTATTTTTGCGATGTAATACTGATGTAACGCAAATCGCTATTGCTCCCTGTTCAGAAGAGCTTTTAGGACGCGCCTTAACTGTTTTACGAACCTTTTTGATACAACGGCAAAAACGCTTTCTGATTGCCTCTTTCATCTCTATTAGTGGGTAATAGTTTAATTGGCGCGTCTAGTTGCGGACCGCCGCGCCCGTTTCATTCTTCTAACTGTGCGCTTACCTGCCTTTTTGAGCTCCTCAGGAATACCGATTTGTTTCAAAACATCGTATAGTTGTTTTAATCCATCTTTCTTAGGCTCAGTTCCGTCAATAAATGCAAGCTGAGTACCATCAACTTTTCTAATAATAATTTTAGGCTTTGCCATCCAGCCTGTTGCCGCGCCCCATCTGATGTGGGGGTTGGTTCCTTCAGGTAAAAATTTTTCTAATATAGACATTAAACATCCCGGTTTATTCTTCAAGATGCTGTCACCACTATTATAGAGAAGCCAAAAGCTTTTCCAAGTTGTTTTAATTTTTGTATCACTTTTTGTATCACTTTTATAGTTATCGGAAAATTTAAAATA
>Ga0114968_10004710_pt1 | contig 10142 bp, 13 predicted proteins | sample M_130807_EF_Meta_FD_87020 | JGI IMG/M metagenome (GOLD analysis project Ga0114968, IMG submission 87020) | Freshwater microbial communities from Lake Montjoie, Canada to study carbon cycling - M_130807_EF_MetaG | ecosystem: Environmental > Aquatic > Freshwater > Lake | place: Lake Montjoie... | reverse complement strand
CTCAGCGGTGTCTGGGGCGGTGAAGGTGACGAGGCTCGTGGCGAGGGCGTGCTGGGTGGAGTCGAGGGCCTGAAGGGACGACTGAATCATCGTGCGAATGGCGTGGGGGCCCTGCGGCTTGCCGAGGCTTCCCGCGTCGAATTCCGCATCGTCGGTGAAGAGCGGTTCGATCTCATCAAAATTCTTGAAGTCCAAGGCTCGGGAGTAACGCACGAGGACCTCGTCGATCTCCATTCGATCGGAGATTTCCTGGAGGGACTTGGTCATGCAGACTCCTTGATCGGTGGCTGATGCGCCGGTGGCCGAACCGGCCACCCACCACGCTAGACAACGCTAGGGTGGGAATACAAGGATTTCCTATTATTTCCCCACCATTGACTTCCGGAGGCTGGCATGGCCGAGCAGGCGAAGAACTGGGAGAACGTCAAGTCGTACTCCTTAGATGCTGATGCTGAGCAAGCACTCTTCGACGCACAGATCGAATGCACCTTTATCTGGGCCGGCAAAGAGGGCTGGCCGATGGGTGTCATCGTCAACTACATCTTCCGGGATGGCCGATTCTGGCTCACGGCCAGTGAGGAGCGTCCGCGCGTCAACCAGATCCGCAAGGATCCGCGCGTCAGCATCGCGATCACATCGAAGGGTTCGGTCATCAAGGAGCGCCAGTCGCTGACGTACAAGTGCGAAGCCATCGTGCACAAGGACCGCGAGACCCTTGATCGCATCCTGCCGGAGTTCGCCGACGCCATGCGCCCGGGTGAGCCGGAGAAAGCCGCGGCCTTTCTCGCGATGCTGGATTCGCCGGAGCGAGTGGTGTTCGAGTTGATCCCCCAGACCCGCATCGGCTTTGACAGCGCCAAGATGTGGGCCGTCTCCGAAGCGGCTCGTCCCTCCGACTCTCCGTCCGGCAAGCACTAGCCGGTAATTCTCCTCCTCCCTCCTTCTGCTGAAAGGCCCGGCCATGCGTTTCACCGACAAGGTTCTATTCGTCACCGGCGGAGCGAGCGGCATCGGCCGTGCGACGGCCGAGCGCGTGGTGGCCGAGGGAGGGCGAGCCGCTCTCGTCGACCTCGACCTCGCGAAGGCACAGGCCGTGGCTGCGGAGATCGGGCATGGTTGCATCGGCCTAGCCGCCTACGTGGCTGATGAGGCGCAGGTCAAAGCCGCGGTCGACGCTACCGTCGCTCAACTTGGCGGTATCGACCTCGTCTTGGCGGCGGCCGGCCATGCGGAGTTCGGACCGACAGCCGAGTGGGATTCCGAGCGGTTCATGCGCATGCTCTCGGTGCACGTGGGAGGCACGTTCAATGTGTGCAAGTACACGCTGCCCGTCATGAAGGCTCGCGGTCGCGGATCCATCGTGACGATCGCATCAACAGCGGGCTTCATGGCCAACAACAACAACGTGCCCTACGGCGCCGCCAAGGCCGGCATCACCGGCCTCACCCGACAGATCACTCTGGAAGCCCTGCCGGAAGTGCGCGTCAACTGCATCGCACCGGGTCGCACCATCACCGGCATGACCACACCGCTCATGCTTCAGCGCGGTGGCGATATGGAAAAGGGCGAGGAGATTTTCGGTGCGTCGATTCCGATGAAGCGCATGGGGCGCCCTGAAGAGCTTGCCGCCGCGATCTGCTTCTTCCTCAGTGAGGACGCGTCGTTTGTCACCGGCCAGACTCTCTTGGTCGATGGCGGCGAAGTCATCTCTTAGTCCTCGAGCAATTCCGCTCGCAATCGCTCAACAGTTTTCGCACCCATGCCCTTAGCCAGCACGTAACCTTCGGCGCCGCCGTAGTGATCTGACAGGTACTGAAGAAACTCACGCATGGTTTCCGGTTGTGAATCGAAGATCCACATGGGTGCATCGGCGAGGCCGTTGTCACGGAAGACTGGCGCCGCCTTGATCCGCTCGATGATCGGCGCAATGTTGGCGGATGTCACGTGGTAGTCGGCGGCGATTGTGTTGTGCTCGACTCCCAGCAGATCCAGCAGCAGGGCCACGATGATTCCCGTGCGGTCCTTGCCGACGGTGCAGTGGATGATGACCGGACGTGCCGTTGTGTCTGCGATGAGTTCCAGCACTCCGATGATGGAATTCGCATTGACCTCGATCTGGCGCCGGTAATCCTCGACCAGATTGCTCGCCATGCCGGCCGCAATCTGCTCGGCATTGACTCCCGCCTGAGGAGTCATGGGGAAGTTGATGACGGTCACTGATTCGGCGTTCAGCACATAGCCCTCGCCCTCGACCTCGAGAAGCATGCGGAGGTCGGCCACCGTGCGTGGATCGATCACGGTGATGAGATCAAGGTGGCCCGTGGCCGTCAGTGACTTGAGATTGTCACTGCGCACTACCTGACGTGCGCGAACTCGTCGACCTTCACGCGTGCGCAGACCACCAAGGTCACGGGCATTGACCAGACCGTCGATAGTCAGGGCTTGTGCCGAGGACGTTGTCATGCGGCATCTCCTGCCGCGCGACGGGCAGACTCGAGCATCGTGACGGCGAGTGAAAGCGGATCCTCGGGTGATGCCTGTCCGTCCAGTGGAGCCTCGACCGACAGGATGGTGGTGGGCGGCAGGGCATCGCAGAAGGCTCGCACCGGTAGATCACCGTCGGCCGGCATAAGCCGGGACCGTACGGCCTCCGCGCGCGCTGCCTCAGGATCGGCCGCTGCATCGGCACCCACAGCACCGCACACCTGGGCATAAGGGAATAGGGATGCCGGGTAACGAGTGATATCGGCGGGAACTCCGCCTGACCTCGTCAGGTGGAGCACATCAGCCAGGACCACGACATTCGGTTGACCGGCGGCCTGCACGACGGCGACGCACTCGTCCAACGTGCGTGTCGCTGAGAACAGCATGAACTCCACCGCAATACCGACGCCGTGGTTGGCCGCACGTTGCGCGATGGCCGCGAGAGTCTCCACGCGACGAGTCTCATCGTTGTCTTCGACCGTTGCGATCGCGTAGCGCGCGCCCAAGATTTCGGCGGCCTCGAGGAGCGGGCGAGCCGACTCCACCGCCGACGGATCCTTCATGCGGATCACCTCGACGTCGAGAATGTCGACGCCAGAGTCATCGATAACGCGGCGAAGATCACGCAGTGCCGCCACGTCGCCCAGCAATCCGTGGTCGACTCCCGTCGAGGGACTTGGCGTGAGCCGGAAACCCGTGTACTCGTAGCCCGCTTTGCGCGCAACGCCCACCAACTGCGTCGGCGGCACCGCGATCATCGACAGGTGGGCCAGGGAGTACTGATGCATCAGGTGCCCGCCAGTCTCTCGACGATAGGGAGGAATGCATCGAGGTGGGCATCGCCGACCGTGATAGCGGAGAACCCGTACTCCTCACGACGACGCTGCAACTCTTCGCAAATCTGTTCGACACTGCCCACCGCCGCATGCGGAAAGGCTTGCAGCGTCGCAAGGTCCATTCCGGTGCGCGTCATGACGGCGTCGGGAGTGATCTGCGATCTGCCTTCGACACTGATGAAGTACGTGGCGGTTTCGAGTTCGAGGCTGTCAAACCGATCGCCCGCACCTTCGCGAATCCACTCGATCTTCTTGTGGGTCTCCTCGGCGGTCGATGATGCGATGCTGCCCGCACCCACAACTCCCGAGCTGTTGTTGAAGTTGACGCTGACGATGTCCGCGAGTTCGCCAGCCAGACGTAACACCTTCGGGGCACCACCACCGATCATGATGGGCGGATGTGGGCGCTGAAGAGTGGCGGGTACCGCGGTGTATCCGTGTGATTGCACGAAATCCCCGTGGTAGTCGAGCTCACCTTCGGCGGCGAACGCCTGAATCATGAACTCCGTGGTTTCGCGCAGCAATTGGATGCGCTTGCCCGGTGACTCAAAAGGAATGCCCAGAGCCTCGTATTCACGCTCGAGCCAGCCCGCACCAAGGCCCACCTCGAGTCGTCCTTCAGACAGCACGTCGATCGTCGCCATCTCCTTGGTGAGGATCGTCGGCAGGTGGTAGCTCACGCACGCCATGCGCGATCCGATGCGCAAGGTGCTGGTGACCATCGCTGCGGCGGTCATCGCCGGAATCAGCGCCATGGCCTGCACGCGATGGCCGGTGCCCTCGATCATGCTGCCGGGTCCGAGGTAGTGATCGGCCACGTGCAGGGCCGAGAATCCCGAGGCTTCGACCTTGTGAGCGAGGTCGACCCACTCCTTGCGGGTGGGTGAGCTGAACGCCTGAATGGAGAAGCGGAAAGGTCTGGTCATTTTGGGGCCTTTCTGGCCCAGCGGAAGAACTGTCCGGTCGATGCCGTGTAACCACCATCGACAAACAAGACCTGCCCGGTGATCCATGACGCTTCGGGAGACACCAAGAACGCCACAGCATTGGCGATGTCCATGGGCTGACCCATGCGACCCACCGGCAGACACCCCGCGATCGCTGACTGCGCCGCGTCGTTGCCGTAGTGACCTGCGGTGCCTTCTGTGAGAACCGTGCCCGGGCCGACGGCGTTGCAGCGCACACCGAGCGGCGCAAACTCCACGGCCATGGCTTCGGTGAGCTGGTTGATGGCGGCCTTGGAGGCCGGATACAACGAGGTGCCGACCGGATGCGCCTTGGACGTGATCGACGAGAAATTGATGACACTGCCCCCACCGTTGCTCGCGATGAGCGGCACGAGAGCCTGCGCGGCCAGCACCGGACCGATGACGTTGACGTCGAGGATGTCTCGCATCTCCTGAACAGTTGTAGTGAGCAGATTTTGATAGCGCTGAATGGCGGCGTTGTTGACCAGGACCGTCGCTTCAGGTGCCAGCGTCTCGAGTGTTGCCACCTGCTCGGGATCGCGAACATCGATGGCGGCGTAGCGGCAGCCCAGACGGATAGCGGCCTCGCGCACCTGCGCTTCGTTGACGTCGACAGCGAGTACGTCGAAGCCGTTATGCATAAGTCGTTCGGCCACGGCTGTGCCGATGCCCTGCCCGGCCCCCGTCACGACAGCGGTGCCACTCATGCAGCCTCCTCTTCTTCGTTGATGCCATGCACGGCCCAGTCAACGCAGCGTGCTAGCACCGCACGGTACTGGGGTGACTCCCACGCGATGCGGTCCGTGTAGCCCAGGTCGTCGATGCCAAGGTCCTGCACATCAAATCGTCCGCGGCAATGCCCCAGTGTGAAGTACACAACCGAGCCGTGGCCCTCGGCTCGACGGTAGAGCACCGGAAGCCGTGCGCCGAGTGCGACGTTGGTGGGCGGAAATCCCGGGCAGGGGCCGGCGAGCGCGGTATCGAGAATGACGTCGATGTCGGCGCCCGACTCGCACACATAGACCTCGTCGGTGGTGGTGAACGATTCGACTCCACGCACCAGCGGGTCATCAGGCTGGCACACCTCTATATAGGCGGGCCCGATCTTCGGGTGGGCAAGGAATCGCGAACCGAGCAGCGAGACGAACCCCGGGCTCACATCCGGCAGGGTGAAGATGCGTTGACCACCTTGAGCTGGTGCATCGAGAGCCGAGTTCGTCGCGTGGAGTGCCAATAACCGCCCACCTGCCGCAACGCGTGCGTGAAGCGCAGCGCTTTGCCCTTCGGTCGGGCGGACGTCGCAGGTGTAGGCGATGACGGCATCGGCGCGGGCGATGGCGTCAACGTCGGAGAAGTCCTCGCGCACGACGCATCGCACAGCATCGTGCGCTCCCAGTAGGGCGAGAAGCTCTCGACGGGCGAAATCAAGGTCGTGCCACCTACCCCCGACGACCAGCACCACGTCGACGACCCCGGTGCGACAGCGCGCCGGGGTCGTCATAGTCGACACTGACTGATGATTCAGTGATCAGTACTGCGTACGAACGGTCATACCGCCATCGCACACCACATTGGTGCCGACGCAGTAGCCCATGACCGGGCTGGCCAGCGACACGATCACCGCGGCAACCTCCTTGGGATCACCCATGCGTCCCAACGGGATGGAACCGAGAACCTTGTCGTAAACCTCGGGGCGGCCGGCCTTGATCTTGCCCCAGTCGCCATCCTCGAAGTAGACCGGACCGGGCGAGACCGTGTTGACGCGAATGCCCTTGGACGCAAGCGCATGCGCAGCGGCCGAAGCATGGCGAATGATCGCGGCTTTGAACGCGCCGTAGGAGTTCGGGCTGCTCGGCCACACGTTGTCGAAGCCGAAGGTGGACGACATCGCGATGATGCTGCCGCCCCCCTGCGCTTCCATGATGGGAGTGGCGACGTCGATCGCATGCACGAGCGGCATGAGGTCAAGGTCAAGGCTCTGCTGCCACTGCTCCGCGCCCTTCAGGGAACCTCCGGTGACGTTGGATACAAGAATGTCGAGGCCGCCCAGTGCCGCAGCTGCTTCGGTGATGAAGCCCTTGAGCTGCTCCGCGTTGCTCACATCGATCGCCCGCGCGAACACCGTGGCTCCCTTGGACGTCAGATCCTTGGCCAGTTCATCGACCGCCTCCTGATTACGCGCACAGAATGCGACCGATGCACCTTCAGCCACAATCAACTCGACGGTCGCCCGACCGATGCCACGCGTGCCACCGGTGACAAGGGCCTTCTTGCCCGCAATACCAAGGTCCATGGAGTTCCCTTTCGAGGAGTTCGGTCGGCGCCCTGCGGGCCTGACGGGTACGTTACTAGCATCAGACTTCGGTAACTCTTGCTTCGCGAATCTTTCCCACCCTCACCACCGGAGGAACCATGGCTCCCGTCACCGTGCTGCCTCTAGGTGTAGAGATCGAGGTTCCCGAGGGTCAGTCGGTCATGATGGCTGCATACGCGGCTGGCTATGACTGGCCCACCGAGTGCGGAGGAGCAGCCGAATGTGGCACCTGCGTGGCGATCATTCGCGACGGACTCGAGAATTGCGGCTCCATGCCACAGGATGAGGTCGACGCTCTCGAGCGCACCATGGGCTTGGCCGATCCCAGCCGACGCCTTGCCTGCCGGCTCACCGTGACGGGACCGGTCACCTTGACCAAGCGCGGGGTTCGCCTCGCAGAAGGAGATGCCTCATGAGCGATCTCGAAGCGCGCCTGGAGAGATTGGAGACCATCGAGGCAGCGCGCGCTGCTTCGTGGCGATATGCCATCGCTATCGACACTGCAGACTTCGAGCTGCTCGCTGATGTCTTCACCCACGATGCGATCCTCACGACAAGCAAGGGACTCCAGCAAGGCCGCGACGCGATCATCGAGTACTACCGCGAGAAATTGGCCAACGGCGTTCACCGCAAGCACTTCATGACCAACCAGCAGGTCACGTGGCTGTCGGTGGGTGAAGCCCGCATGGAGTCGTACTTCATCTACACCTTCGCCGGCGACGACACGTCGATCTTGGGTTGGGGCAACTACCTCGACCGCATTCGAATTGAGGATGGCATCGGGCGTATCGCGGAAAAGACCATCGCTCCCGATGTCAGTGCAGATTCACGCGTGGGCTGGGCAACGTCACCCGGAATGTCATGACCGCGCTCGCGGGCAAGCGCGTCCTCGTCACCGGTGCCGCGCAGGGCATGGGACGAGCCATTGCCCTTGAGGCCGGGCGCCAGGGCGCTCAGGCCATCAGTCTTGTCGACGTCAAGATTGACGAACTTCAGGCATCAGCGTCACTCGTGCGCGAAACCGGCGCTCAGGTATCCACGATCACGACCGACCTCACCAAGGGCGAGGAAATCCGCGACATGATCGAGGAGTCCATCGCTTTCGCCGGCGGACTCGACACATTGATCAACAATGCTGGCGTCATCGACACGATGTATGTGGAACATGCGAGTCTGGAGACACTCGACGAAGCCACGTGGGACATCGTGATGAACGTCAATCTGAAGGCCGTGTGGCTTGCCACCAAGTACGCGGCCCCGCACCTGCGGTCCTCCGATCGCGGACCGTCCATCGTGACGTCGGCTTCGGTCTCCGGCATCAACGGCACACAGAGCGCCGTCGCCTACGGCGCAAGCAAGGCGGCCGTCATCCACCTCACGAAGTCCTCGGCCATTGCGCTCGCACCACATGTGCGTGTCAATTGCTTTCTGCCGGGGTCCATCGCCACGCCCATGGCCCTTGGTTTTCTCGATTCTGCCGAGGACCGCGAGTACACCGAAAATCACATGACCGGTGCCCAACTCATTCCGCGCATGGGCACGCCCGATGAAGTCGCTCAGGTCGCATGCTTCCTTGCATCCGATGCGGCTTCTTTCGTCACCGGTGGCGTCTTTCCCGTCGACGGCGGCACTCTCGCCTGGCGTGGCTTGCGGGGCTAGCCCCGCGCAGCGTCCAGCAGTGGCGCGAGTCGATCGGGCACCGCGAGCCAGTCCTGCGGCGATCGGATCGCCGACTCGAAGTTCGAATCGACCGATACCGCGTACACGCCGGCCGACGCCGCGGCCGCCACCTGAACACACAGGTCGTCCACGCTCATGGGAACCAGGTTGGCGACCTGCACGGGCGGATCAGTGAACAAGTTCCAGACCATGCGCAACGGTGCCATTCCGGTAGGACGCATGTCGGCGAGCGTCTGCATCGTGGCCAGGTGCTGCTCAAGCGTTCCGGATGCGGGATTCCAGATGTCGAACTTCTCTGCCGTGCGCTTAAGCCCGGCCTCGGAGCGCATCCCTGACATCAGCGGTGGATGCGGTCGCTGGACGGGCTTAGGTCGCACATCTGACGCCGGGATCGAGAAGAACTCCCCTTCGAAAGACACAGGGTCCGGTCCCCAGCACGCAAGCAGTGCGTCGAACAATTCGTCCGCGCGACGTCCGCGTGTGCGCGGATCCACGTCGTACTGCTGGTGCTCCTCATCAGACCACCCCACGCTGAAGCCAAACTCGGTACGCCCGCCGGACAGGATGTCCAGCGTCGAGATGCGTTGCGCAAGGTCGACCGGTCGGTGGTAGCCGGCCACCAAGATGCTGGTGCCGATGCGGATCGTCGACGTCCATGCCGCCACGGCTGCCAGCAGCTCCATGGGCTGCAAAATTGATCGATACGGCTCAGGCACCGCGAGCCCCGGTCGGGCGGAATAGCCCGACGCGGGGTTCAACGGATAAAAGAGGTGCTGCTGTACATACAGCGAGCCGAAGCCCAGGTCCTCCGCTCGCTCGGCAAACCCGCGAACCACATCACGATCTACGTGCCCACCGAGCTGCGGCAGGCTGAGTCCGATGCGCATCACGGCCAGAGGCCGCCGCCCACGGTCACCACTTCGCCATGCATGTAGGGAACTTCGTCACTGAGCAGCCAGGCGGCCGTGGCGGCGATCTCCTCGGGCTGCCCGTAGCGACCCAAGGGCACTGCGGCGTTCATGGCGGCCTGAATAGCGGCGCCGTCAACACCCGCGAGCGCGCCGATTCCCTCTTCGAGCGGACGCATCATGCGGGTGTCGACGACACCGGGAGCGATCACGTTGACGCGGATGCCCAGCGGACCGGTTTCCTTCATCAGCGAGCGCGCAATGCCGATCGCCGCATGCTTGCTCGCGTTGTAGACCGAGACACCCGCGTCTGACTTCAGACCCGCGATCGACGCGGTGATAGCGATCTTGCCCTTGTCGGGCTGGGTCATCATCTGCTTGACCGCCGCCTGCGCACCAAGGAAAACGCCGAGCACGTTGACGTCGAACACCTTGCGGTAGTCGGCGATGTCGAAGTTGACGATCGGAATGACCTTGCTCTCCACGCCGGCATTGATGTGGAACATGTCGACGGATCCGAAGGTCTCGACGGCCTTGGCGATGATGGCCGCGTTGTCGTCGGGACTGGAGACATCGGCCCGCATGCCGACGGCCTTGCTACCCAATTCCTTCGCGACCGCCTCAGCGCCGGCGCCATCGAGGTCAACCACGACAACATTCGCGCCTTCGGCGTGAAGACGACGCGCCGTGGCCGATCCGATGCCACCCGAGCCGCCTGTGACGACTGCGGTGCGTCCTGCAATTCCTTTGAGCATGTCTGCCTCCTAGAAGCGTGGGCCCGAGCGGTCGCGCGGGTCAGCCGGCGATGGTGCGATCGCTTACCCAGTAGGGCTTGCGCAGTGCCTTCTTATCGACCTTTTGCATCTCATTGCGTGGGAGTTCCGTGACGAACTCGTACTCACGGGGAATCTTGTACGAGGAAATCAACTCGCGGCAGTGATTTCGCAAATCG
>Ga0114968_10004709_pt1 | contig 10142 bp, 9 predicted proteins | sample M_130807_EF_Meta_FD_87020 | JGI IMG/M metagenome (GOLD analysis project Ga0114968, IMG submission 87020) | Freshwater microbial communities from Lake Montjoie, Canada to study carbon cycling - M_130807_EF_MetaG | ecosystem: Environmental > Aquatic > Freshwater > Lake | place: Lake Montjoie... | reverse complement strand
TAAGTAATCGTCTGTGATGATTGCTTCAAGCCCAAGTTCGGCAGCAGCTTCACGTACTTCACGAGCCAATTCACGGCTATAGGTTCCCAATCCAACTACCTTGAAGCCCATTTCATGAGCTGCTACTTTCGCCGCAGCAATTGCATGGGTAGCATCACCAAATATAAATACTCGTTTATTGGTGAGATAGGTTGAGTCTACCGATAAGGCATACCAACGCGCTTTGGATGATTGGCTTAATTTTTCGACATCACATTCAATACCTGCTAACTGGCAGACTTCAGCGATGAACGCTTTAGTACCTTTAAATCCAATAGGAATTGTTTTGGTTGAGGGTTGACCAAAGCTGCGACTCATCCAAGTTACCGCAGTGTTTGCAGTCTCTGGATATAAATTGACATTAAAGTCAGCCTCATGCAAGCGCGCAATATCCGCTGGATCAGCACCCAGTGGCGCAACCACATTGATCTCAATACCTAAGTCACGCAATAAGCGTGAAATTTCTTCGACATCATCGCGATGACGAAATCCTAAAGCAGTAGGGCCTAGAATATTGCAACTTGGCTTTGCGCCAGATGCTCGTGCTGGGCGTTGCTGGCCTGGAGACAAAATAAATGACTGCCCTAATAGGCGGACCATTTGGTAAAAAGTCTCCGCTGCACCCCAGTTCTCTTTCTTTTGATATGCTGGTAATTCAAGCGGCAATATTGGCACTGGTAAATCGAGAGCGGCAGCTAATCCACCTGGATCATCTTGAATGAGTTCAGCTGTACAAGATGCGCCTACCATCAATAAGTCAGGTTTAAAACGGGCATAAGCTGTTCTTGCAGCATCTTTAAATAACTCTGCAGTATCACTACCTAAATCACGCGCCTGAAAAGTCGTATAGGTCACTGGCGGACGCTTTTTCATTCGCTCAATCATGGTGAACAGGAGATCAGCATAGGTATCTCCCTGTGGAGCATGAAGTACGTAATGCACTTTCTCCATTGCCGTAGCAATTCGCATGGCACCGACATGCGGTGGCCCCTCATAAGTCCAGAGGGTTAACTTCATGCTGCCTCCGCCATCATGAGTTTCGCTTTTCTCGTTAAGGGTCTAGCAAACAACTCCGCTAGATCAGCCGCTTGATTGAATCCTTGAATGGGTGTGAAGACAAGCTCAATAGACCACTTAGTAGTAAAGCCCTCTGCTTCTAATGGATTAGCCAGACCCAGTCCACAAACAACCATATCTGGTTGTTGCTCACGACAACGGTCTAGCTGATTCTCTACATTTTGCCCTTCGGATAATTGGGTCTTAGGATCCAACATCGCCAATTCTTCTGCCATATGCTGACGATGCAAATAAGGAACACCCACTTCCATCAGATTCATACCCAGCTCTCTATTTAAATAACGCGCTAACGGTATTTCCAATTGAGAGTCTGGGAAGAAGAAAATAGATTTGCCCTGCAAGACTGCGCGATGCGGTTCAAGTGACTTGTTGGCACGATCCCTTTGCGGGGCAATCACTTTTTCAAATACCTCGGGAGAAACATTCAAAGCTCTAGCTGCGGCTGAGAACCATTTTTCCGTTCCCTCTACCCCTAATGGAAAAGGCGCTGCAATTCTTTGAGCACCCATATTCTCTAGGAACTTAGCGGTATCCGTCAGAAATGGTTGAGCTAATAAATATTTAGTCTTTGGGCCAACAACGATTCTTTGCGTGGATTCACGTGGCGGGAAAAAAGCAAAAGACTTTAAGCCCAGATCTTTAAAGATGCGATGGAATTGATCCTCAACAACATCAGCCAAGCAACCCACTACCAATAACTCAACTTCATCAGATTTGGTTGACTGAGGTAAATCCTGTACTAGCGCAGCCAAACAAGCATCTTCGCCTTGGGTAAAGGTTGTTTCAATGCCACTGCCAGAGTAATTCAGAATACGTACATTCGGCGCAAATGTTTTGCCCAGGCGTTGTGCCGCCCTTGATAAATCCAACTTGATCACTTCAGAAGGACAAGAGCCCACCAAGAACAATAGTTTGATATCTGGACGACGTTCGAGTAATTGCTTTACCACCTTGTCCAATTCATCATTTGCATCTGCAAGGCCAGCTAAATCACGATCATCAATAATGGCAGTTGCAAAACGAGGCTCTGCAAAAATCATCACGCCGGCAGCAGATTGAATTAAGTGAGCACAGGTACGTGAGCCGACTACTAGAAAAAAAGCATCTTGAATTTTTCGATGTAACCAGATAATCCCAGTGAGCCCGCAGAAAACCTCTCTTTGCCCACGCTCTTTTAAGGGCTGGAAATCCATCTTTACTTCCTGGGTTACAGAATTCAATTCTGCCCCCTGGCGTTGATATACGACTTGAATTGAAGATTAAAGCTGTGAATCATGGGATTAATTTCAAAAAGGGTCAGGCAGCAAGAAAATAGTTATTCATTTAAATGTAACAATAATCTTACACAATAAAAGCTTCTAAAGAGCTATTAGATATAAGTGTTTATACCCATCAATTGACCAAGATCAAGAAATGACTTATTCACGAATCCAATGAAAAACCCCCAAATACTGGAGCATTTAGGGGTTTTTACTAGCTAAGAGTAGAACCTTATCTTTGTGACTTTAGTAATGCCTTAAAGGTCAGAACACTCAGAGCAATGGCAATCCCTAGGGACACTAAAAACATGGCAAATTTAGATTGGGTCTGGCCCGTAGGAAAGATCAGATAAAAGGCGACTGTTATGCTGACTACCATCCCGAAAAATCCTGCTATCTTGGAAATCCGGTCTCTCATATCGTGAAATTTAAACATACTCTGCATCCTTTCAAGGTTTATCTCTTGTGTAAATCAGATCATCAATTCATGATCGCTCATTGACTGAGAAAACTGTAAACCTCGTTATTGGTGGAGTCATCTAGGGTAAACCCTTGATTGATAAGCTGCTTTCTCGATCTCAAGCATGCCAGCCTCGATGGCATATAGGGGGAAATAAGCTAATTGCTCTTTGGCTTTTTCAATAGAGACAGAGAAAGGGTGCGCCATTAAATGAACCATTTCCCGAATTAAGGGAGGCTCACCACGAAGTGGCAAGTATTTCCAGCCATTTTCCGTAAAACGCGCCAAGGGTCTGGCAAGAGAACGGGGTATGGACAGAGTTGGCACCTGGTAATGACCCGCCTTCAATCTTCTAGTCATCCATTGCCTAAATTGCATTGGCGGTCCATCGCTGATAAAAAAACTCTTTTGATTTGAGTTCGACAACAGCGCTTTTTTAACCGCTTCACAAAGATTTTGAATATAGCAAGTTGAGAAGAGGTAATCACCTTGATCAAACCAGCCAAATTTATTGAGATCTGCAGCTCTGCCTAATATCTGATCAACGACATCGCCTCTACCCCAAATAGTTGCGGGCCTCAGACTTAGAGTGCGAAAAGTCTCATCGCCGGCTTCAAGAACCCACTGCTCTGCTTGCGACTTACTATGGCTATAAGGAAAGTTTTGTAATGATGGTAAAGCTCGAGATTCTGAAATATTCAGATTTTGACTCAATGGATTTTTAGCAATTGAAGCATCACTCATAAAAATGAACTGCTTAATACCCGCCCGCCTTGATGACTCTAGAATATTTTTCGTCATGAAAACGTTAGTCTCTAGTAGTGATTTTTCTGAATTCCACAACTTCATCTCTGCTGCGCAATGAATCACGACATCTAAACCGTGAAGTCTCTTTGCTAAACCTTCCACATCACTCAGGTTTCCTGACCAAACTGCAGGATTTGAGCGGGATTCAATATTGTTAGTTTGTGGTGCACGAAAGTGGCATACAAGCTCATGACCCTCCGCAATCAAAGACTCAATCAAATGACTGCCTACGAAACCACTAGCTCCAGTCAAGAAGATCTTCATTTACTAAACAGTTGGGCAAGAAATAATGCAGATTTTCCGTAGTAATAAGCGGTGGCTAGCAATACCTTAGGTGAGAGGGTAATAATTAAGATCAACAATAAAATGTAAAAGGACCAATGCTTAGTAGACCCATAGGCACTAAATATAATGAGTCCCAGAAAAATAAGTCTACGTACTTGACCTCGAGGTAGCCAGGGACTTCTTTTGTAGAGGGGCTCTTTATGAGTTACGGAGCTTTCGCCTGTCATCTTCCTGTGATCACTAAAAAACAAATTCAATCTAATCCAAGTGAACTATCATAGATAATTATTAGGGATTATTCAATGACCAAGCAGAGCAACAAGACAAATCCCCGTGGATTTCGCACCCTAGCAGCGCTACTCCCTTTTTTAAAGCCGTATAAAAAACAATTCGTCTTGGCTGTCTTTAGCTTAGTGCTTGCTGCAAGCGCCACCTTGGCCGTTCCCTTCTCTTTTAGACAAATCATCGATTTGGGATTTAATACCAACAGCGGCAATCAAATCAATACCACTTTTTTAACGCTATTTATTGTTGCTGGCTTAGTCGCCTTGGGAACGTCTCTGCGTTTTTACATGGTGTCTTGGTTAGGCGAAAAAATTACGACTGATATTCGCTCGGCAGTTTACAGCCATGTCATCAAACAGAGTCCAGAGTTCTTCGAGTCCACTCATAGCGGTGAAATACTCTCACGCTTAAATACGGATACGGTTCTGATCCAGACACTCATTGGAACCAGCGTTTCAATGGCTATCAGAAATCTTCTTTTACTGGTAGGTGGCTTAGTAATGATGTTTATTACCAGCCCTAAATTATCAGTACTGATTTTCGCTACGCTATTACTCACCATCATTCCAACCGTGATCATGGGTAGAAGAGTAAGAAAGCTTTCTCGAAATTCACAAGATAAGATTGCCAATGCCTCTGCCTTAGCAAGTGAAAAATTAAATGCGATACCGACTATTCAATCTTTTACAAATGAAAATATTGAAATTAATCGCTTTAATCAATCCATTCATACCGCTCTTGATGCAGCCATTACTCGCACACGGGCAAGAGCATTACTGACATTCGTAGCCATATTATTTGGCTTTACCAGCATTATTTTGGTGCTTTGGCTTGGTGCTTATGCAGTCATGGACAATCAAATAACCGCTGGAGAACTGTCTCAGTTTATTTTGTATGCTGTGATTGTTGCTGGAGCGATAGCGGGTATTTCTGAAGTCATCGGCGATACCCAAAGAGCAATTGGTGCGAGCGACCGACTTCTAGAGCTCTTAAATGTGAAGTCTTCGGTCCAAGCTCTTGCTAATGTGAAATCAATCCCCCAAGTCAATGCAGCTGGCATTGAAGTACAAATAGATAATCTCAATTTTCACTATCCATCGAATCAAAATAGTGTTTTGACTGATCTATGCCTAGAGATTAAACCCGGTCAAAGAATTGCTATCGTAGGACCATCAGGCGCAGGGAAGACTACGCTCTTCCAGCAATTACAGCGCTTCTATGATCCCATTAGTGGAGAAATTCTGTTTAATGGCATCGATATTCGCAAGCTTGAGCTCGAGGCTCTGAGAAAGTTGATTGGGGTTGTTCCCCAAGATATTGTGATTTTTTCAGATAACGCCATGGAGAATATTCGTTTTGGTAGGATGGATGCGACTGATGATGAAGTTCTAGCTGCAGCTCGCCTCGCCATAGCGGATGAATTTATTTCCAAACTACCAGAGGGTTATCAAACCTTCTTAGGTGATCGAGGCATTCGCCTGTCTGGGGGGCAAAAACAGCGGATTGCTATAGCACGAGTACTACTAAAGAATCCTGCCCTATTACTCTTAGATGAAGCCACGAGTGCCTTAGATGCCGAGTCTGAATTACTCGTACAGCGCGCTCTTGAGGCGGCAATGGATCATCGGACGACTATTGTGATTGCTCATCGACTTTCCACAGTAAAGCAAGCCGACAAAATTATCGTGCTGGAACATGGTCGGATCATTGAAACCGGCACCCATGCTGATTTAATTCAACGAAGTGGGCTTTATGCACGTCTAGCTAAACTTCAATTTACTGATCGATAGCAGAGTATCCCCCTGGGAATGCATTGGGGAGTGGAGAGCTCTATAGACCCTCAGGGTTTATACGGATGATTAGAGTAAACACTAGTTAACGAAAAAATTAATGGCATTTAGGCTTATTGTTTAAAGATCACTCCGACAGTAGTTGACTAGTAAAACTGAAAATACTCCATGCTTTCTTCAGACACCAATCAATCTAAACAAATTTTTTTAGCTCAGCCTAGAGGTTTTTGTGCAGGTGTTGAAAGAGCCATCACGATTGTTGAAGAAGCCTTAAAGAAATATGGCAGCCCCGTCTACGTCAGGCATGAAATTATTCATAACGCCTATGTTGTCAAAGATTTCCAGGCAAGAGGAGTTATTTTTGTCAACGACGTAGCGGAGGCACCCGAGGGAGCTATTCTGATCTTTAGCGCACATGGTGTAGCTAGAGCAGTTAAAAATGAAGCTCAATTTCGCAATCTAACCGTTTTTGATGCAACCTGCCCTTTGGTTTCAAAAGTGCATGCTGAGGTCATTCGCTTACATGCGAGTGGTTACCATATCATTATGATCGGCCACCACGGACATCCGGAGGTTGAGGGCACAATAGGGCAAATTGATGCTCCAGTTCACCTCATAGAAAAAGTGGCTGATGTAGAGGGTTTAAGTTTTAAAGAAGGCGAGTTGCTTGCCTTTGTTACTCAAACCACCCTATCAGTAGACGAAACCTCTGAAATCACTGCCGCCCTGTTAAAGAAATATCCGCATATTCATGCACCTAAGAAGCAGGATATTTGTTACGCGACGCAAAATCGACAAGATGCTGTTAAAGCCATGCTGCCCTTAGTTGAGATCGTGATAGTCGTTGGCAGCCCAAATAGCTCAAACTCCAAAAGACTTCAGGAATTATCGTTAAAGATGCGGGTTCCTGCATTTTTAGTAGATGACCCGCTGGAGATAAAACCAGAGTGGTTTGCTGGCGTGAACAATATCGGCATTACTGCTGGCGCATCCGCCCCCGAGGAGTTAACTGCTAAAGTGATCAAAGCCATCAAAACGCTTTCAAAAGGTGTAGTGCTACCCATGAAAGGTATCGCTGAAAACATCAACTTTTCTTTGCCTAAGGGATTGGTTTAGACATCCCGCTTGATTTCTATTTCTAGAAAATAAAATACGTCCAATACTGAGAACTATTTATTCCAGCTTTTGAAAAAAGAGCTTGATATGGTAGCTAAGAAATAGCATGCCATGCCAATAATGAAGATGTAATACTCACCAGTATTGAAAAATAGCAGTAAGCCTATGATCGTTACACCGAGAGAAAGAACGCTGAGTATTGTTTTAGCAAACATATTGATTCCTAAAATTGAATAATTAATCTTTGCATATACTAAGACAAAAAAGGATTTAGTGCATTTGAGCCCAAATAGCGAGGGTGGAATTCAGTAAAACTTATAGCGGGGCTAAGCCAAATCTACTGGTTTGAGCCCTGTTCCAATACAGTGAGTACTCCTGAGGTAAATCTTTTTGCAAAGAGGCGTCGGCACCTTGCAATAGCGCTCCAGGAGTTAGGGTTGGGAGCTGAGATGCCAATGAAGTGATCTTGCCAGAACCATCTCTACACAAAAGATAATCAGGTGTAATTTCAGTCGGATGCATTAGACCTGCAGAACCAATTAAATCTGCCAAAGAGGCAACAGTATTCTGATGGAATGCAAATACTCGCTCAGCCTTATCAGGAACCACCAATGCTCTTTGACGACCCAAATCCTGAGTTGCAACACCTGTAGGACACTTATCCGTATGACATGTTCTTGACTGAATACAGCCCAATGCAAACATAAACCCTCTTGCAGAATTACACCAATCAGCCCCTAATGCAATGGCGCGAATAATGTCATAGCCAGAGATAATTTTTCCGGAAGCCCCAATCGCAATCTCCTTGCGCTTATTGATTCCAACTAAGGTGTTGTGTACCAATCTAAGGCCATCACGAAGCGGCATCCCCACATGATCTGTAAATTCAACAGGAGCGGCACCAGTACCTCCCTCGCTGCCATCCACCACTATGAAGTCAGGACTAATGCCTGTCTCGAGCATTGCCTTAGCAATGCCAAAGAACTCCCAGGGCTGGCCGACGCATAATTTAAAGCCAACAGGCTTACCGCCGCTCAACTTACGCAAACGCGCAATGAATTTCATGAGCTCTAATGGAGATGAAAATTCAGCATGATGGGCCGGAGAGACGCAATCCTCTCCCATCGGCACACCTCTAGTCGCAGCAATTTCAGCGGTGACTTTAGCGCCAGGCAAGACCCCACCATGACCAGGCTTGGCGCCCTGTGATAGCTTGATTTCTACCATCTTAATTTGCGGATCGACTACCTGAGCAGAAAATTTTTCCTCTGAAAATCGACCATCCGCTGTGCGACAGCCAAAATATCCAGATCCAATCTCCCAAATAATATCGCCACCAAACTCGCGATGATATGAAGAGATTGAGCCTTCGCCAGTATCATGAGCGAATCCACCGAGCTTTGCACCTCTATTGAGCGCTCGAATTGCATTTGGTGAAAGCGAGCCAAAACTCATTGCAGAAATATTAAATATAGATAAAGAGTAAGGCTGAAGACAGCTTGGACCACCAACTAGAATTCGAAACTGACTCGGATCAGGATGGCATGGAGAATTTGAGTGCCCTAACCATTCTCCTTCAGGACCATACATCGACTTGATTGAACCAAATCCCCGCTTATCATTATCTTTTTTAGAGCGGCTATAAACCATAGCCCTTTGATTTCTTGAAAAAGGAATTTTCTCCTCATCATCCTCTAAGAAATATTGACGTATCTCGGGGCGTATATATTCAAGTAAGAATCGAAAATGCCCTATCAAAGGGTAATTGCGCAATATTGAATGATGCTTTTGAATTGAATCTTTTAGACCAATCAAAAATAATATCAAGAAGAATATAGCTAAATATGGACTATACGAAAAAGAAAGGGGGGCAAGTATGCCGGTTGAGAGCCAAAAAAAATATCTCGAATAATGCATTTGAAGACCTCCTGCCTAAGCTTTTGATAACCCAATATTAAAAAGATATCTATTTAAAACATAATGATGTGGAGTTTAGATGAAAAATGAAGACTGTACATTTTTACTTATCGTATAAAGAAAATGCTTATACACCGTACGAGCAAATAAGCATGCAATTTAGATAAAGTATTAGTAGATTTATATGCAAATCAAAATTGATATCCCAACCCCAAGAGTAGCCTAGTAATTTGTGGCGATGTCGTTACAGAGGCATTGATTGTTCTTCCAGCGGAGGTGATAGTTCTTGTTGTAGTTTGAGCATCATAGGATGAGTAGTTGGCCTCACCAAATAGATAAATGGAATCGTAAACAAACTGCTTGTAACCAAGACCTAACAAGTAGCCATTAAAGTTCGAGCCTGTATTTGAATTAACTACTTGTGTTTGCTTACCAACCTTTAAATAAAATAAGCCATCCTCAATTTGGATACCGGGGGAAAGGAAAAAGCCATAGTTATATAGTGGCTTAATGCCGCTTACCGTTGCTGTTTGATTTAAAGCCTGAATTTGGAGTTGTTGCGTTAAACCATTAGCAGGCAAAATATTGGCGCCTATTCCCAAAAAATAGTTCTGGGTAACGTTGAAGTTATATCCAGTAGTGAGAACTGCCACAGTATGACTAAGCCCGCTCGAACTAATGCTGGATGGAATAACAGCACCTTTCAGAGTTAATTCAGAGCTAATTGATGAATTGGAGTTCCGATAGCCAGCACCAACATCAGCAAAAAAACCTTCAAAACTAGACTTGGCTTGAGCCTGCGCTTCACCATTAATACCAAGAGCAAGGATTGGTAAAAGTAGAAATAAATAAAAGTAACGGGTCATTAACATCTTCTGAAAGTAATGAGAAATCAATAACACTGAAGTATTTCATTCCCATTCTGTAAATTATTTAGAGAAGTGGACTTTAAATACCTTAAGTACTTAAACTACATATCTACTTTTTTGAAACTAGTAGGTGGGTCAATATTTGACCAAGCCCCTTGCACTCCATAAGCCCACCATCTTCTAGATTGAAATGATCTTTTAAGGCCTCATAAGTTACTGGCGACACCTGAACTCTGCC
>Ga0114968_10004708_pt1 | contig 10143 bp, 6 predicted proteins | sample M_130807_EF_Meta_FD_87020 | JGI IMG/M metagenome (GOLD analysis project Ga0114968, IMG submission 87020) | Freshwater microbial communities from Lake Montjoie, Canada to study carbon cycling - M_130807_EF_MetaG | ecosystem: Environmental > Aquatic > Freshwater > Lake | place: Lake Montjoie... | reverse complement strand
TCCATGACCACAATTGATGTGAACACGGGCAGTTATGTAGGTGCCCGCAATCTAGATGACACTGTCTTTAAAACCAATTTAGAAGCAGCTCAAGCCATTGCTAGGCAATTACGTTTGCGCAACCTAGGCGGCATCATCATTATTGACTTTATTGATATGCTCGGCAAAGATCATCAAGAATCTGTTCTCTTTGAACTCAAGCGCAATCTTGAACGCGACCATGCTCGCACCTCAGTTAGTGAATTTTCTGCACTAGGCTTAGTAGAGATGACTCGCAAACGAACCCGTGAGTCCTTAGCTCACATCACCTGCGAGCCATGCGCTACCTGTATGGGCAAGGGTGAAGTAAAAACCGCTCAAACCGTTTGCTATGAAATCATGCGTGAGATTGTGCGGGAGCACCGTCAATTTAATCCGCGCGAATTTAGAATCGTTGCAGCGCCTGATGTAATTGACTTATTTCTAGAAGAAGAAAATCAATTCCTAGCTCAACTGGGTGACTTTATTGCTAAGCCTATCACCCTTCAAGCTGAAGGCAGTTTTCGCCAAGAGCAATACGATATTGTTCTGAGTTAACTGCACCGATTAAATTGCCTAATGAGCATCAACTAGGCGTTTGAAAACTGAATGCGGTGTAGGTTGGCATAGAGACCATCCTTTTTGATTAAGTCTTCGTGTGAGCCATTCTCAACAATTTGGCCATGCTCTAGAACCACAATACGGCTAGCATGCTCAATCGTTGATAGGCGATGGGCAATGACTAAGGTTGTTCTACCAGCCATCAGGCGGTCTAGGGCATCTTGCACTTGGCGCTCCGACTCGGAATCTAAGGCAGAAGTAGCCTCGTCCAAAATTAGGATGGGGGCATCTTTATAGATTGCCCGTGCAATTGCCAGACGCTGACGCTGGCCACCAGATAAGCGATTGCCGTTATCACCAATCATTGAATCAACACCTTCTGGCAGCTCTTTAATGAGAGCTACCAGGTTAGCAGCCTCTAAGGCCTCCATTACCCTTCCACGATCTATCCCATCTTGACCGCTAGCGCCATAGGCTACGTTTGCAGCAATCGTATCGTTAAACAGAATGACATCCTGGCTCACAAAGGCAATCTGTTTTCTGATGTCAGCTAATACGATATCTTCTAAGCGAATCTCATCTAGGAAAATATGTCCGCTTGTTGGTTTGAAGAAACGTGGCAGCAAATTGACTAAGGTGGATTTTCCTCCGCCAGATGGTCCAACAAAAGCGACTACCTCACCTGGCGCAATAGAAAGATTAATTCCGCGTAAGGCATCTTGTCGACCGACTTCTTGCTGATAAGAGAATCCTACATCCTCAAAACGAATGCCACCCTTGGCCTTATCTAAGGACTTCATATTAACTCGGCGATCCTCAGCCTCCTCGAAAGGCTCATCCATTAATCCAAAAATCATTTCGGCAGCAGTAAGACCACGTTGTAAAGGTTGATTAATATCAGCCAAGTGCTTCAAGGGTGATATCACCAGCATCATTGCGGTAACAAAGGCTGCAAAGCCACCAACCGTAGTACCTTCTGTGACTGACTGCATTAAGGCGATCACTAAGACTACAGATAGCGCCATCGAGGCGATCAGCTGGGTTATAGGCTGGTTCAGGCCACCTGCCACGGCTGACTTCAAAGCAAATTGACGAAGGCGCTCAGCTTTTTCGAGAAAGCGATTCATCTCATATTGTTCAGCACCATGTACCTTAACGATTTTATAGCCCGCTGAAGCTTCTTCAACGATATAAGCTAGCTCACTAGTTAAATTCTGTTGCTCTCTATTGAGAGATCTGAGACGACGATTAATCTTACTCATGATGTAAGCAATTATCGGAAAAATTACCATTACTACTAAAGTCAATTTCCAGTTTAGGTAAATTAAATAGCCCATCAAACCAATCACCGTTAGGGAATCACGCACTAAACTAATTAACATTCCCCCCATGATGGACAGGATATTGTTTACTTCAAATACAACTGCATTAATCAGATACGATGCAGAATTCTTTTGGTAAAAGACTGTTTTAGCATTCAGTAGAGTTTGAAACATTTGCTCGCGTAACTTCAGAAGAACCGAATTAATGACGCGCGACAACAAATAATTGGATAAAAATTGAGCCAAACTACGAACCATAGCTAAGCCAACCAAGAAAACAGGTACCTGCCAAAGCTGATTATTCAGTTCACCGGTAAAGCCGCGATCGAGCAAAGGCTTCATTAGGGCTGGAATCGAGGTCTCAGTTGCCGCCACAATAGCCATGGCCCCTAAAGACCCAATAATCAAGCGAATATGGGGTTTAAGGTAGACAATTAAGCGATTTAGGGCAATTCGGTCTTGAGCATTCATATAATGAATTATGCCCACCTTATCAGTCATACTCATCACCCGCAATGAAGAGGCCAATTTGGACGATTGTCTGGCCTCCCTGGAAGGTATAGCTGAGCAGATCGTTGTGGTTGATACGGCCAGCTCCGACCGTACCCTAGAAATAGCCCAAAACTATGGGGCTGTGATTGCCAGTCCGCCTGATTGGCCTGGTTTTGGCCCCCAAAAGAACCGTGCTTTGGACCTTGCCACTGGCCAATGGGTGCTTTCTTTAGATGCCGATGAAAGGTTGACTCCTGGGCTTCGAACCGAAATTCTGGCGGCTATCCAACATAGCGCCCAGGTGGACTGCTTTGCCATTCCAAGACTATCTTGGTATTGCGGGCGCTTTATTCATCATTCTGGCTGGAGTCCAGATTATGTCGACCGTCTCTTTAAGCGGGGCACCGCCCGCTTCTCGGATGACTTAGTGCACGAGAGATTAATTCCAAATGGGCAAGTCGCTAAATTAGAAAATTCTATGTTGCATTACAGCTTTATGAACTACTCACAGGTCTTACAAAAAATCGATCGCTACTCCACCGCCTCTGCAGAGCAAGCTTTTGCCAAAGGTAAAACCAGTAGTCCTCTCAAAGCAGTACTTCATGGCTTCTGGGCATTCTTTCGCACCTATATTATCCGCTTAGGCTTCTTAGATGGTGCTCAAGGATTTGCCTTAGCGATCTCTAATGGCCAAGGCACCTACTATCGTTATATCAAGTTGTGGCATCTCAATCAGGGTTCTGGTAAATGATTTCGATTTTGTTGGCTACTTATAACTGGCCACAAGCTCTCAAACTTTGCTTAGAGTCTCTTGCGATACAAACCGATCGCCATTTTGAAATCATCATTGCCGACGATGGCTCTACTGACGCCACCAAGCAAGTCATTGAACAGTTCAAGATCTCTTCATCCATTGCCATTGACCATTTATGGCAAGAAGATCAAGGCTTCCGAAAGACCATCATTCTCAATAGAGCCATCGCTGCTGCACATGGTGACTATTTGGTATTTCTTGATGGGGACTGTATTGTGCAGCCCGATTTTGTTGCACGTCATCGGCAATTAGCGCAAAAGGGATATTTAGTAACCGGTAGCCGAGTACTTCTTAACGAAAGGCTCACTCAAGAAATCATTACTTGGCCGCATTGGGACTTTAAGCGCTTTAGCGCGAGCCTTCTAGGTGAGCGCCTCAGTAGTGGCATTAATAAATATTGGCCTCTCAAGATAAAGCTTGGTAATAGCTCTTGGCGGGAATATAAAAGGTTTGTCTGGCGCCGTATTAAGGGTTGCAATATGGCTTGCTGGAAAGCAGATGCTGAGGCTATCAATGGTTTTGATGAAACTATGACTGGCTGGGGTCATGAGGATGCCGATTTCGTATTTCGCTTACAGCGGCACCACATCATTCGTAAATCAGGATCGTGGGCAACTGAAGTACTCCATCTTTTTCACAAAATTCATGATCAAAGCAATGCTTCCGAGAATGCCCGCCGTGTCCGTGAAAAGATTCTGGCAAAGGCCATGTAAAAAGCCTATTCAAGATGACCTCCTTCTCAGATCTTCAGCCTAAAAAAGTATTATTCATCGCTACGCGACAAATTGGCGATGTACTAGTAACTACTCCACTCATTAGCAAGGCTAGAGAGTTGTGGCCAGATGCGCAGTTTCATTTTCTGGGCTATCGCGGCAAGCTCGATATGCTGTATGGCAACCCTGACATCGCCGAGATCATTGAGACCTCCGATCGCCCTGGCTTTGGCGAATATCTATCACTCTTCAATCAATTATTTCAGCGCTATGACCTGGCTATCGTTACTCAACCTAGTGACCGAGCCTATTTTTATGGCTTAGTTGCTGCTTTGAGAAGGGTTGGGGTCTTGGGTGGTCACCCCCAAGGCAAAGAGGTAGAGGATAAATTCAAGAGAAGTAAAAGCGAGAAACAAAATGCTTGGAAGAAATTCATCTGCATGCATACCGTGGACGTGGATTACTTTAAGCAACATGTCATTGCAGAGAAGCTGCGCCTACTAGAAGTCTTCTTCAAAAATCCAGTAGATCTATTTAACAAACCGATTACGGTTACCCCGCCCGCTGGTGATGCTCTCACGCCAGGTATTATGAATGCGTTGGATCAGCCCTATGTGGTAGTGCATCCAGGACCCTTAACAGCTTACAAGCGTTGGCCTCTGGCACATTGGCAGCACCTCATCACATACTTAGTGAAAAACAATTTACAGGTGGTATTAAGCGCCTCTCCAGCCAAGCAAGATGTGCAACTTAATCATGACATCATCTCTCTTTTGGATGATGCGACTGTTTCAAAAGTTATTAACGCCGCGGGCAAACTCTCTATTCCACAGGCTGGCACGTTGCTGCGTGGAGCAGCACTGTATATTGGTGTTGATACTTCGATCACCCATTTAGCAGCCGCTTGCAACACCCCTACGATCGCCTTATTTGGCGCAACCCCGCCAACAAACTTTGGCCCATGGCCCAATAGTTTTATTGGTGAACAACCTTATCAACTTCGAGCTCGCTCACAAACTGTTAGCAATGTCACTATCTTGCAAGGTCCTGGCGAATGCGTGCCCTGCCGCAAAGCAGGCTGCCTTGATCGTGCTGATAGCAATAGTGAGTGCTTAGATTTATTAGAGCCCGCTCAAGTCATCACTGCGATTGAGCAAGCGCTCAAAAGTACTTAGTGGTACTGAACCTGAACTGGGTCTTTTTGTTTTGAGGCCAGCAATTGATTGAGACTATGCAGGCAAGCGTCATCAGGATAAATGCGTAACTCCTCTGGGAATTGCATTAAACAAGCCCCACCACTCGTAGTCACGGCAGCAGTTAGCATTAAACCCTTTACGCCATCATTAGAGCCGGGCATCACTGGTCGAGCAGGACTCAACTTTGGATCTCTGGCACGATTGGCCATTAAATAAGGTCCGATTTGACTACGTAGCATCTTGAGGTCGATTGCAGAATCAATGCATACATGCACATTACGAGCAAAACGCATACGCGCACCGGTAATATCCATTACCGCTTCTGAAACCACCCGCATACCACCCGAGAATTTATCTGGTGTGACGTTGACCTTAGCAACCAACATCTCATCTTCTTTGAGCCAGGAACGATTCGGTTCATACACTTCGCTATAAAGGGTCACCTCAATAGCAGCGCTACCATCATCAATCGTGGCAATCATCATGCGACCGCGCTGACCTGTGAGCATCCGAGCCGAAGTAATAATGCCAGCAATCAATTGATCTTTACCTTCAGCTACTTTAGCTAAAGGTTGGCGAATGAAGTGTGCCGTCTCATCACGATAGGCATCAAACATATGCCCTGTTAAGCAAAGCCCTAAAGCAGTCTTTTCTTCTTGCAGGCGTTTTTTCTCAGACCATACCGGCTCACGCACTAATTCTGGAAGGTGGCGATCTTCTTCTCCAGCAGCTTCAAATAAACTCACCTGATGAATCGAGGCTTCTGCTTGTTCTGCAGCTTCAATAGCTCTTGCCAATGAAGCCAACAAGGTAGAACGGATGTCATAGAGATTGCCGCCCGCAGCAACTAAATCACGATAGAGACTATCAAATGCGCCCGCACGCATGAGTGCTTCAATAGCCCGGCGGTTCACTTGTCTGCGATCTACTCGGGCACAGAAATCAAATAAGTCTTTAAATGGTCCGCCAGTCTCGCGCGCTTTAACAATCGCTTCAATCGCAGCCTCACCCGTACCTCTGACGGCACCTAAACCATAGCGAATATGGGTAATGGGAGTGTCGGGCGCTGCATCAGGTGCGCGCAATGGGGTGAACTCATAGACACCAGTATTGATATCAGGCGAGAACACCCGAATCTGATTGGCTAAACAATCGTCATACAGAATCTTCACCTTGTCGGTGTCATCCATCGCGAGTGATAAGTTTGCAGCCATGAATTCGGCTGGGTAGTAGGCCTTGAGCCAAGCGGTTTGATAAGCTAAGAGCGCATAAGCAGCAGCATGGGATTTATTAAATCCATAACCCGCAAAACGCTCCATCAAGTCATAGATCTCGTTTGCTTTACCTTCGCTAATGCCGCCTGCTTTTGCACCGTCACTAAAGATCTTGCGATGCTGCGCCATTTCTTCTGGCTTTTTCTTGCCCATCGCACGGCGCAACATATCGGCGCCGCCCAAAGAGTAGCCGCCAATCATCTGTGCCATCTGCATCACCTGCTCTTGATAGACCATGATGCCGTAAGTCTCACGCAGTACTGATTCAATACGCGGATCTGGATACTCTACTTTTTGACGGCCATGCTTACGCTCAATAAAGTCTGGAATCAGATCCATTGGACCTGGTCGATACAAAGCTACTAGGGCAATAATGTCTTCAAAGCGGTCAGGCTTTGCTTCACGAAGCATGCCTTGCATACCACGGCTCTCTAACTGGAACACAGCAACGGTGTTGGCTTTCTTGAGAACATCGAAGGCTTTTTCATCATCAAGCAATATATCGCTGATGCTCCAATCTTTGCGATCAGTATGGAGCGCTTTAATCCAGCGCTCTGCTGCAGCCAAGATCGTCAGCGTAGTCAAGCCTAAGAAGTCAAACTTCACCAAGCCAATGGCTTCTACGTCATCTTTATCAAACTGACTGATAACCGAGCTGCTATCTTGATCCTTACTCTCTTGCGTATAGAGCGGACAAAAATCAGTAAGGCGTCCAGGGGCAATTAATACACCACCCGCATGCATGCCAACGTTACGGGTCATACCCTCTAACTGCTGTGCCAGAGAAAGTAACTGCCGCACTTCATCTTCATTTTTCTCACGCTCGGCTAATTGCTTCTCTTCTTTCTTGGCTATTTCAATCGTCATGTACTGACCCGGCTTATTTGGAACGAGTTTGGCAATGCCATCTACGAAGTTATAGCCCTGCTCTAGTACGCGCCCCACATCCCGAATCGCTGCTCGCGCTGCCATCGTTCCAAAGGTGGCAATCTGACTCACTGCATCCTTGCCGTATTTATCTTTGACGTACTGAATCACACGATCACGTCCATGTTGACAGAAGTCGATATCAAAGTCGGGCATCGATACCCGCTCTGGATTTAAGAAGCGCTCAAAGAGTAGGTTGTAGCGTAGTGGATCCAGGTCGGTAATACCCAGGGAGTAAGCCACTAAAGAGCCTGCTCCAGATCCACGGCCAGGACCTACCGGCACGCCATTATTTTTTGCCCAGTTAATGAAGTCTGCCACGATGAGGAAGTAGCCCGGGAATCCCATCTGAGAAATTGTCTTGACTTCAAATACTAAGCGCTCGTGATAGCGTGGCATTTCTTTGGCACGCTCTTCTGTATCCGGGAAATTACGCTCCATATGACGCTTAAGCCCAACCTCAGATTGGGCGAGTAAATATTCATCCAGCGTAATACCAGGAGGTGTCGGGAAATCTGGCAAGCGTGGCTGACCAAGCACAAGCGATAAGTTACAGCGCTTGGCAATTTCCACAGAGTTTGCTATGGCAACAGGCAAATCTGCAAAACGCTGCTCCATTTCTGCTTGCGTTAAGAAGTATTGCTCATCATTAAATTTCTTAGAGCGTCGTGGATTACCTAACAATTCACCCTCAGAAATACAAACCCGCGCCTCATGGGCCGTAAAATCACTCTTTTTCATGAACTGCACTGGGTGGGTTGCTACTACCGGTAACTTCAGCTCACTAGCAAGATGGCAGGCTAGCTGGAGCTGCTTCTCATCCTGCTGATGACCACCCCGTTGAACCTCAATATAAAAAGACTTGGGGAACAATTTTTCATAGCGTTTTGCGGCAATTTTGGCTTGATCTTCTTGGCCCACCAATAATGCAGCGCCAACCTCACCTTGGCGCGCACCTGAAAGCGCAATCAATCCATAAGTCAGGGTTCTTTTAGCACTCTTATCTTCTGCCTTAGCGGCAGGCTCACTAAACCATGCAGAGTTCACTTCAGCACGACCACGCGATTGGTTCTCTAAAGAAGCTCTACTGAGTAACTCACACAGATTGAGATAGCCAGAATGGTTTTGTACTAAAAGCAATAAACGATATGGTTGATCTGGATCTTGGGGATTGCTAACCCAAACATCAGCACCCGTAATAGGTTTAATGCCAGCAGCACGGGCTGCTGTATAAAAACGCACTAATCCAAAAAGATTACTGAGATCAGTCAGGGCTAAGGCGCCCATTTCGTCTTTGACGGCAGCGGTGACAGCATCATCAATACGAACGACTCCATCCGTAATCGAAAACTCGGAGTGAAGGCGAAGATGTACAAAACGGGGTGAAGCCATGAGATGATTTTAGCTGTGTCTACATTGAAAAACCTCTCATCCCCAGCCGACGGCTACCGCGGGCGATTTGCCCCCTCGCCCACTGGTCCGCTCCATGCTGGATCCTTGCTTGCCGCCCTGGGAGGCTGGTTAGATGCCCGTAAAAATGGGGGTCAATGGCTACTCAGAATCGAGGATTTAGATACCCCCAGGTGCATTCCTGGGGCAGACCAACAGATCTGTGCCCAACTGCTTGCCTGCGGCCTTTCTTGGGATGAAGATCTTACCTACCAGTCTCAGCGCCAAGGGCTCTACCAGGACGCCTTAGAGCGCTTAAATGAGCTCAAATTACTCTTTCCCTGCACCTGCTCTCGGCAAACCATTGCCAATACCCTGGAAATTCGAGGTATCCAGACCCCCCGTAATCGGGAAATGGTTTACCCAGGAACTTGCAGGCCACGTCAGATAAAAGCCAATTCACCAGAATTATTAAAGACAAGTAAAGTCGCATGGCGACTTGCCCTTCCACAACATTGCCAGATTGAATTTAGGGATGTAGCACTAGGCCATCAAAGCCAAGACCTCAATATAGAAGTGGGTGATTTTGTTCTACGCAGAGGCGATGGTTTATTTACTTATCAACTTGCAGTGGTAGTAGATGATGCGCAGCAGGGTATCACCCATATCGTGCGTGGCGAAGATTTGCTGAGCAATACTGCACGGCAAATTCATCTGCAAAAGATATTAGGATATGAAACCCCTCAATACCTTCACCTACCTTTAGTACTAGATGAGCATGGGGAGAAATTGAGTAAGCAAACCTTGGCAACCCAGATTAATACCCAAGATTCAAAAAGCTCACTTGCAGAACTACGGAAGGTGGCGCAGCATTTGGGATTAAGCAATTTGCCTGATGGTGAAAACATCTCGATTGCAGAGTGGCTCTTGGCAGCCACTCGTGCTTGGCGCTGAACTACTTCTTTTTAAAGCCGCCCAATAAAGCGCCAACAGTTGGCTTGGCAGGCGTAATGCCAACTTTCTTCTCTTCAGGCTTTTCACCCTCTGTAGCCTGTGGTGCAGCACTTGGTTCATAAGGCTTGTAGAAAAATGGGTCAGACATTTTTGCTGGTGCGCTACTCGATGATGATCTTGTAGATGAATGGCTACTTGAAGGCGACCTGCTTTGTGAAGGGGATCCTTCTGGCAAAGGTTTGATGTCAAGCTTACGCTTCATCAATTTTTCGATATCGTCCAGTAAGCGCTTTTCGCTAGCATCTACCAATGCAATTGCATCGCCAGTACTGCCAGCTCGACCAGTACGGCCAATACGATGAATAAAGTCTTCTGCGTTATATGGTAATTCGTGATTAATCACGCAGGGCATATCTGGAATATCTAAACCACGGGCAGCAACATCAGTTGCAACCAGTGCTTCGATAGCACCAGATTTAAATG
>Ga0114968_10004706_pt1 | contig 10146 bp, 5 predicted proteins | sample M_130807_EF_Meta_FD_87020 | JGI IMG/M metagenome (GOLD analysis project Ga0114968, IMG submission 87020) | Freshwater microbial communities from Lake Montjoie, Canada to study carbon cycling - M_130807_EF_MetaG | ecosystem: Environmental > Aquatic > Freshwater > Lake | place: Lake Montjoie... | reverse complement strand
CGGAAGTAAGCGCCGACGACCAGCATGGCCCCGACCATGAAGACCAGCAGCGGCATCAGCATCAGACGGTCAAGCCCCGGATACGCGGCAAAGTAGGAGAAGACCATGAACGCCGTCGCATTCGTCGGCCCCAGCATCGTCTGGCGCGAGCTGGCCAGCAAGGGGCCGGTCATGGACGCCGTGGCGGAGCACGTCGGACCGTAGTGCAGCGGCAGCCCTGCCACATTGGCATACGCCATGCCCTGGGGCAGATCGAGCAGTGAGACATTGCAGGCGGCTCGAAGGTCCGCCTTGAGCTTGGCCAGGCTGTAGCGTTTCAGCGTGTGCCGCAATGGGAAAGGATCCAGCTGTCCAAGCGTGGTGGAATCGCGGAACTCGCGCCAGCCCTGCATCAATGAATGCAGCACCATCCGCCATTCGCTGTCCTTGCCAGAAGCCACGCCTTATCCTTCGCTCAACTCCTGCCCAAAGAAATCAAGAAACACTGCCTGATACACTTTCTTTTTGAACTTGGGCACCCAGGCCAGAGAAAACTCTGCCGGCATGATCCAGCGGAACTGGCCGAACTCCTGATGATGCGCGTCCAGGCGGATGTCAGCGTCCGTGCCATGGTAATCGCAGAGGTAGTAAGTCTGCTCCTGGCCACCATAGATGCCGTATTTCAAGCGACCCTTGGGGAAGGCATAGCGATAGCCGCCGCGCTGCTGCACCACGCTCACCAGCGCGGGCTTCACGCCGATCTCTTCCTCCAGTTCGCGGAACATCGCGGCCAGGAAATCCTCGCTCTCATCCACACCACCCTGCGGGAACTGCCAGGCACCTTTGACGTTCAAGCGCTCGGCGATGAGAATGCGGCCAGCGGGATCGCGCAAAATGGCGGCCACGTTCGGGCGGTAGAGAACAGGATCGGGATGCATGAGAGAATGACGAATGACGAATGACGAATGTGATGCGAGGGCGGATACTATCGGCTTCATTTGGTCATTCGTCATTCTCCATTCATCATTCTCATGCCCATGCTCACCACTGTGATTTTCGATCTCGACGGCACCCTCATCGACTCGCTCGGTGACATTGCGGAATCCATCAACCTCATGCTGGATGATCGCGGCTATCCGCGCTGCGAGCCGGAGGATTTCAAGGAGATGGTCGGCGATGGCATGGAGAAGCTGGTCGAGCGCGCCTTGCCTGAGCATGCGCGCACGCCGGAACTCGTTTCGATCTGCGTCGAGGAATACCGTGCGCATTATGACCGGCATTGGAACGTGCAAACGAGTATCTACCCCGGCATCAACGAACTGCTTGTCGGCTTGCGAGCCCAGGGGCTGAAACTGGGGGTGATCTCGAACAAAGCGCACCGCTTCACCGTGCCGATGACCGAGCATTTCTTCGGGGCCGGCACCTTTGATGCCCTGCTGGGCCAGCGCCATGAAGTGCCGCGCAAGCCTGCGCCCGATGGTGCCATCGAGATGGCGGTCATGCTCGGTGTGCCAGTGGACAGCTGCGCCTACGTGGGCGACTCGGGCGTGGACATGAAGTTTGGTGTGAATGCTGGGATGCGCCGCATCGGCGTGCGCTGGGGCTTTCGTAGTGACGAGGAACTGCTGGCCGGTGGAGCCGAGGTGCTGGTCAGCCAGCCGCGCGAGATCCTGGACTTCATCCAGCGCTGCTAGCGCAACCAGCCGCCCTGGGCCGGGTTCCAACCTGACAGCCGCATTCGTTGTTTGCGATTGAGGCATTCCCACCAACCTTTTCTGCCATGTCCCACGCCACCCCTCTTCTTTTGGCGCTTCTCGTCTTGACCTGCCCCAGCTGGGCAGCCGCCGAAGACCGTCCCTCGCCACCGCCCGCACCGCCGCCAGACGGACCAAGGGGCGACGGCAGGCCGTCCTACGTGGGACCTCATCGCGGAGTCCTGCGCGACGGCGGCTTTGATCACCTGCCGGAGGCTGACAAGCAACGCGTGCGCGAGGCCATGGACAAGGCCTGGAAAAAGCCGGAGATGCAAGCGGCCAAGGACAAGTTCATGAAGGCCAGCGAAGAGTTTCGCAACAGCCTGAGGGAGACCTTGCAAGGCATCGACCCGGAGGTGGTCAAGATTCTCGACAAGGTGAAGCCGCCCATGCCGTGGGAAATGCGCGGCCCGCCGCCCCCGCCGAAGCCTGAAGATCCTGATTTCGCCCGCCGTTCTGTTGCACGGCTGGGATTTGAGTTCATGGCCTTCGGCAAGCCCGAGCAGCGTGATGCGTTGCGCAAGCTGCACGAGCGCGTGCTGCTTTTGGAGCCGGTTAAAGCGGCAATGGCCAAACTGGAGGCCGCTCCCGTCGGCGAACGCATGGAAGCATTGAAGACCTTGCGCGAGGTCTACAAAAAAGAGGTTGAGCGTGAGATTTCGGAGTTCCGCCAAAAACGCCAGCCGACACGCTTGGAAGAGGCTAAGAAGTAGCGCCTGTCGACGGACCTCTGCATCAAGGCTTGCCGCTCGCCCACTTCACCGCGTTGCTGAGCAGCGTTTGGTAAGGCTTCAGATCGTGCGTGCGGGCGTCATGCCCTAGCGCGATGCCCACGATCTTTGCCTTTGGGTGCTCGGTGATCCACACGCTGGGGTGCGGCTTCTGGAATTTGATGCTAGGCGATGTCTCGGCCAGCACGTCGATCTTGGCGGTGCCTTCGGGCGCGCCTTCGGCATTCACGTAATACAGCTCGTCTTCCACCGTGAAGCTGGCGGGCACATTCTGCATCACGGGATGCTCGGACCTCAGCGCCTTCACGTCGAAGGGATGAATCTTGTCATGTCCGCGAGCGCCGCCACCAACGATTTTGGCGTTCAACTCTGGCCAGCCTGCAAAGCCATACCAGGTGCCTGGATGCAGCATGATGATGCCTTTGCCCGCGGCGGCGAAGTCGAACAGCGCCTTCCGATACGCGGCAGTATCGAAGAACTTCCGGTTCACACTGATGACGGCCACATCAGCAGTGGCCAGTTCGGCCGCCGCCTGGTCACGATCTTCGGTGTAGTGCACGGTAAAGCCTGCCGCCTTCAGCGTGGCCACATCGGTGCCGCCGAAGAACTTGGCGAAGTCATGCGAGGAACCACCGCCAATCACCAGCACCTTGGTCTTGCCTGCTTCCCACTGCACGGGCTGCGCAGGAACCAGCGGGCCATCGCCTTTGCCGCCTTGCTTCGGTGAATCAGGAGCGGCGGGGCCAGTCTGAGCGGCTTCGGGCTTGCCTTTGCCCTTCGCTGGACCGGCATCCGATGGCTGATCGCCCTTCGCTTCCACCTTGCCTTCAATGTCGGCCGTGATCGCCACCACCACGGGGCTGCTGCCATTGTTCGGCGGGCTCTCCAGCGTGAGGTTCTTCACCACGCCGGACTTCGTGAGTTTGAGCGTCAGCAGGCGTAGTTGGCCGCCCTCGGTCAGGCCCTCGATGTGTTGCGAGCCTGGCACGTCCACGCGCTTGATATAATCGGCGAACTCGATGCCATTGGTCAGCTTGAACTCCTCGCGTTCGCCGCTGGCGTAGTGCGCGGTGACGATCAAGGCCGTCACTTTGCCCCCGCCGTAGGGCCAGCCCCAACCACTGATGCCGCTGAGCAATTGCAATCGCTTCGTCGCCACGCCCACGGGCACCTCCACCTTGTGCGGATGATGCTGGCTGTGCGCATCTTGTGGACCCCCACGGAGCACGATGAGATTGGCACCGGTCGCTGCCTTCGCGGGATCGGCCACATGGAACGGGATGCCCTTCACGTCGAAGGTGCCGAACTTCGCCAACTTCACCTGCCCCTGATTCGGACGAGCCCCAGCGAACACGCCCTCGCGACTGTCAGCGGTGTAAGCCGTGCTCAGATCAAGCACGCGGAAGTGCTTCTGCGCATCGCCGCAGATGAAGGCGAGGATGTCGCGGATGTTCTCTGCGCCGAGGCCTTCGAGCCCTTCCGGCATGAGCGAGAGCTTGCTGTTCATGCGCTCTTTGATGTCTGTCTTCTTGATCTCGAAATCGCCTGCCTGATTGCGCAGGGTCACACTTGCCGAGTTCTCAGAGGCGATGACGCCTGCGAGGGTTTCACCGTTGTTCTTGGTGATGTTCCAGGCATAGAAGCTGGGGTCCACCTCGCGGTTTGGGTCAATGATGTGGATCAGCAACTCTGCAGGACCATGCGCGCCCATGCCGACCAGCGGTGGTGCCACGTCCTTGCCGATGTCGCCTAGTTTGTGGCAGATGGCACAGGCAGCGCTGAACAGCAGCTTTCCCTTGGCCGCATCGCCTTGCTGCTCCACAATGGGCGTGAACTGTGCGATGAGTTCGTTTTTGGCCTTCGCGTTGGGATTGAGCTTGTCCATCATGGCGATGGCGCGCTTGGCCACCTGCTTGTTCGGATGTGTGCGCAGACGGGCGATGTTGCCCGGGCCGATGCTCTTGGGGTCGAGCTTGCCGTCTTGGATGGAGTTCAGCAGTGCAAGCGTGGCTTCGGGGCGCTTGAGGATGGCGTCGAAGGCAGCCGTTCGTAGTTCGGGCTTCAGCCCGTTCATGGCGCTGACAAGCTCAAGCGTGCCTCCTGACTCGCTCAGCGCCTCGATGATGGCTGCCTGAAGTGCGGTCGGTGTGTCCTGACGAGCTAAAGCTCGAACGACAAGCCCAGAGGCTTCGCCACCAACACCAATGAGTGCCTTGGCTGCGCCGATGCGTGTGTCCACTGGTGCGGCTGCGTCATCCACTTTCGCACTCAGACTTGCAAGCTGTGCCTTTACGTCGCTGGCCAATGCCCAAGCCTTGTCCCACTTCACGACGAGCGGCAAGGCTGCGCCTGCGGTGCTCGGATTGGCGAGGAGTTTCTTCAACACAGCGGTGATTTCAGGCGTGAGTGCAGGGACTTCGTTCACTTGCTGCGCAATGCCTTGCAGAATGATGATCTTCAAGCCATCGGCTTTGGCATCGGCGGTGGCGCTCGCAGACAAGAGCTTTTCGGGTGATTGAGCGGATGGCAAAAGCGCGTTCACCAAGCCATCCACTCCCTCTGGTGATGCCAAGGCTGCGATGATGATGTCATCGGCATTGGTGGCAGATGCGGCGATGACAGCTGAGCGAGTCCAGTCATCCGAGGCAGTCTTGAATGTCGTCAAGGCATCAGCCTTGGCTTCATATGCCTTGAGTGCTGCGCTGCCCATGGGCCCTTTCGCTTCAGGGCGATGGCGATACACACCAGCTACCTTCTTTGCCTCCTTGTGCTGCACCTTCCAGATGCGGCCATAGTAGTGGTCGCGGTCAGGACGCACGGCAGCATTCGCAGGACCATGGATGGGGCCTCGCGTATCGTTGTGGATCACGGCTTGATTGTAGAAGTCCACGACATACAACGCGCCATCGGGGCCGATGCGGGTTTCGATGGGGCGGAACCAGAGATCCTTGCTGCGGATGAACTCAGTCTCTTCGCGGCCCTTCTCTTTCTCGGTGCGATAGCTGACACCATCTTTCTTCACGAACTCGTGATGAACGATGTTCAGCGTCGGCTCGGTGGTGAAGTAGCTGTAGTTCCACTTCTCCGGCCATGCGCCGCCTTCATAGATGGCGCAGCCAGCGGCGGCGGTGAACTCGCCCACGAGGTCGATCTGCACATACGCCTGTTCGGGCCAGGACATGAGCGGGTAGGTCTTCTGGTGCTCCATCATTCCTTTGTAACTGGTGGTGCCAGGGATCTTGCCCTTGGCCAGGACATATTCAGGTAGCACCACATGGAAGAAGACTGTGCCGCTTGTGGGTTGCGTGAAAAACACCTGCCCATCTGAGGTGATGTCGAGACCCCAGGTGTTGCCTCCGCGCGATGAGTATTGCTCGATCTCGGTGCCGTCCGGCTTGAACCGAACCACGCCGCTGCCGATGGTGACGGCTGGTTTGCTTGGCGCATTCAGTGCGGTGACATCGCCGGAGCTGTAGCCGTGCGTGGCATAGATCCAGCCGTCCAAGCCCCAGCGCAGGTTGTTGATCACCGCATGGGTGTCGCGAGTGCCAAGCCCGGTGTAGAGCTTGGTGCGCTTGTCGGCGGCATCATCGCCGTCAGTGTCTTCTAGGAACCAGATGTCTGGGGCCGCACAGACGATGACACCCTGCTTGTAAAACACGAAGCTGGTGGCGAGTTCGAGCTTGTCAGCGAAGACCTTCTTGGTGTCCATGACGCCGTCACCATTCGTGTCGGTGAGGATGCTGATGCGGTCGATGGGATCGCGGTCCAGCTTCTTGGTCCACGAGCCGCTGTCCTTCCAAACCTCGACGTTCAGTTCTCGGCGACCGTTGGGATACTCGGGCGTTTCGCAGACCCACAGGCGGCCCTTCTCATCCCAGTCGATGTTCATCGGCTTGTTGATCAGTGGCTCGGCAGCGACGAGCGAGATACTGAAGTCGGGATGCACTTCCAACTTCTCTGCGGCCTTGGTGGGCACCGTGGGGCCGCCTTCCGGGTAGCGCAGCGCGTCGCCGAGTTCTTCTGGCTTGCACATTTCATCGGCGTTCGCGCGCTTGCCAGCCCAGGCGATGCCACGCAGGAGCATGGTGCGCAGCGTGTTGTGCGAGAAGTTCTTGTGCCAGTGACCGGGGATGCTGACAAAGGCGCGGTAGTTGTCCTTCTCGTAGCTCCAGACCTGTGGCTGAATGTCATAGATGTTCACGCCCTTGTTCTTGGCCACGGCTTCGGCCGCGCGGGCTTGAGCTTCCTTGTTGCCCTTGCCACCGGTGTCGCGTGGCTTCGGTGTGTAAGCTCCTGCGAGGATGCGGGCCTCGGGCAGGATGTCCATGTCGTAGTAGATCTCGTCGTCGATGGCGAAGTTCGCCATGTCGACCGTGATCGGGTTTTCACGATCCGTGAAGTAGAGATGCATGGGAGCTTCCAGCCACTTGGTCGGGCGCTCGTGATTCCAAGAGCCTCCGACGACAGAAGCGAACCACGCAGGGTCGCGTGAAACCGCACCCGCATGAATCACCACGATGCCGCCGCCGCGTGCGAGGAATTCAAGCAGGTTCTTGCGCTCCTCGCCGATCTTGATGTTGCCGGCTTCCTGCGAGTGCAGCACCAGCACGTCGGTCTTGTCGAGCTGCGCTTTGGTGGGGAACTCTAGTCCGCCATCGGCCTTCGCCCCGCGCTCATTGAGCAGGGGCACCCACTCCTTCAGGAACTGCGGGAAGTCATGTGCGCCGGGGCCGTGCGATTTGACACCCGCGCGGATGAACACCCGCAGGGGCTCCGCCGCCGAAGACGAAGAACCAAGGACCAGTGAAGAAAGGAGAGCGGCTAGCAGAGCGAGGCGTTTCATGATTTGTGGATGCTACTCCACTAGAACGCCCGCTGGGAAGCCCGTTTACGCACGGGAAACTATCTGGAATGCACATGCATCAGCACCGCGCCCGCAAGAACGCCTTCACGGCTTCGGCCGTGGCTTCCAGCGGATGCGTGTGCAGCGGCTTGGACTTCAAGGCTTCCAGCGTGGGATGCGTCGGCTCGCTGCCAGTGGCGCGTTGCACAACCTCGGGGAACTTGGCGGGACTGGCGGTGCTGAGCACCACACTCACGCGATCTTGCGCCATGTCGGTGAAGGCGCAGGCGGTGTGCGGGTCCAGCACATACTGCCAATCCTTCCACATCTGCTCAATGACCTTCTCAATCGTCGCGTCATCCATGCGTGTGCTGCGGAAGGACGACTCTGGCTTGGGCAAGTCCACACGACCGCCAGCTTTCATCTGCGCCATGGTCTCGCGCACCTTCGCCGTGTCTTTGCCGAGCATGAAGTAGAGGAAGCGCTCGAAGTTCGACGCGGCCTGAATGTCCATGCTGGGAGCGTGGCTGGGATACACCTCGCCCTGCTCATACACGCCGGTGCTGAAGAACTTGTGCAAGATGTCGTTCTGGTTGGTCGCCACGCGGAAGCCGCCGCAGGGCAGGCCCATTTCCTGTGCAAGCCACCCTGCCAGCACGTTGCCAAAGTTCCCCGTGGGCACCACGAACTCGACCGTGGCTCGGGCTTCAACCGGCAGCTTCAGCCAGGCCCAGATGTAATAGACGCACTGCGCCAGCACGCGGGCGATGTTGATGCTGTTGACGGCAGACAGGTTCACAGCGCTGACGAACTCGGTGTCGCCAAAGCATTCCTTAACCACGCGCTGAGCGTCGTCGAACGTGCCGGGCACGGGGATGGCGAAGACGTTGTCCGCGCCCGTGCAAGCCATCTGGCGCTCTTGCAGCGGAGCCACGCGACCATTCGGATACAGGATGAAAATCTGGATGCCATCCTGCCCCATGCAGCCGTGGATGGCGGCGCTGCCGGTGTCGCCTGAGGTGGCACCGAGCACGGCGAGCTTCTTGCCCTTGAGCTTCACCTGACGCTTGTAGAGCAAGCCCAGCAGTTGCAGCGCAAAGTCTTTGAAGGCCAGTGTCGGCCCATGCCACAGCTCCAGGATGTAGGTCTTGTCCGTGATCTTGACCAGTGGCGCGACGTCCGGCGAATCGAACTTGGCATAGGCTTGCTTCGTCAGCGAATGCCACTCCTCACCGCTGATCTCCGGCGCGAACAGTTGGAAGAACTCGGCCGCCAGTTCCGCATACGAAAGGCTGGCCCAGGCGGACAGCTTGTCCGCGATGGAAGGCAGCGTTTCCGGCAGGAACAAACCGCCATCGGTTGCAAGGCCGACCTCCACCGCTTCGGAAAAAGTGTGGGGCTGGGTCTGGCCGCGTGTGGAGATGTAGAGCATGGGACGAAAAGTGGAGAGGTGGAGATGTAGAGAAGTGAGACGCCCTGGCAAATGATTGCCCTTTTCTTCTCCACTTCTCAACCTCTCACTGCGTCACTTCCCCGGCCACCATGCATCCAGCTTTGCGGACAGCGCCTTCACGATCTCTGGCTGGTTAGTGGCGAGGTTCTTCTCCTCCGTGGGATCGGCGAGCACATCGTAAAGCTCGACCTTGGCGTCGGGCTCGTTCACGCCGGGGACGATCAGCTTCTGGCCGCCCTCCAGCACCCAGCGCCAGCGCAGGCTGGTGGCGGGCACGTCCATGTCCACGTAGTTATGGGTGAAGCACTCGCCATAGACGGTTTTGCGCGCGGCCACAGCGGCTGGATCGGTGAGATCGATGCCGGGTGTCTTGGGGGCTTCGATGCCGACGAGTTTGAGCACTGTCGGGTAGATGTCGAGGGAGCTGACGGGCGTGTCGATCATCGCAGGCTTCAGCTTGGCAGGCCACTTCACCATGATGGGCGTGCGCAGACCGCCGTCATAAGGGCTCTGCTTCGACTTCGGCGCATACTTGGGCTTGGTCGGGTCTTGAATCCAGCCGTTGTCGGTCACATACACGATGATGGTGTTCTCGCTCAGGTCTTGCTGCTCCAGGTGCTGCATCAAGTCGCCGCAGGTCTGGTCAAACCACTCGACCATGGCCCAGTATTTGGCGAGGTGCTCGTTCGGTTGGATCTTCAGATACTTGTCCAGCAGAGCCTGCGGAGGTGTGTGCGGGTCGTGCGGCATCATGGGTGCATACCAGACAAAGAAGGGCTTCTGTGCCTGCTTGGCCTCGCCAATGAAATCGCAGATGGGCTGCATCGTTTTGCGCCCGATGTCCAGGCCGGCGTCGCCGTGACGGCCGCCTTTGGTCATACCGTGGGTGAAGCCGCCATGCTTGAAATCCCCCTGCCACCACTTGCCGGTTTGCAGCGCCAAGTAGCCGTCTTTGACCAGCAGCTTGGGCAGCGTGGGCAGCGCATCCATGTAGCGGTTGGCGCGGTCACGGCCTTCCTTGAAGGCGGCGCTGGCTTGAAACTGGCGCGGCTTCATGCCGGGCGGCATGGGCGGGTCGTTGCTGGTGATTTTGTGCTGATGCGGGTAGAGACCCGTGATGACGCTGGCCAGGCTGGGGCAGCAAAGGCTGCTGGGCACGTAGCCGCGCGTGAAGGTCAGGCTTTCCTTGGCGAGCTTGTCCAGGTGCGGTGTCTTAATCTTTGGATGGCCCATGAATCCGTAGTCCGTCCAGGCTTGGTCATCGGAGAGGATGAGGACGATGTTCGGTTTTTGTGCCTGCGCGGTGAACGACCAGGCAAGGCAGAGAACCCAAAGGAGGCGGAGGCAGGAAGTCATCATGGTGGAGCGCGCCATAACGCGGCG
>Ga0114968_10004703_pt1 | contig 10148 bp, 1 predicted proteins | sample M_130807_EF_Meta_FD_87020 | JGI IMG/M metagenome (GOLD analysis project Ga0114968, IMG submission 87020) | Freshwater microbial communities from Lake Montjoie, Canada to study carbon cycling - M_130807_EF_MetaG | ecosystem: Environmental > Aquatic > Freshwater > Lake | place: Lake Montjoie... | reverse complement strand
CTACTACTACTACTACTACTACTACTACTACTACTACTACTACTACTACTACTACTACTACTACTACTACTACCCCGCCGAAACCGAAAAACCTCTGAAGTTTCAAAATCGTTGTCGAGGTCACGCCCAACTGTTGAATCAGCGGAAGGGAACGGTCAAAAATACGTCTGGTTACATCTTGGAAACAATGAAAATAGTCAATGGAAAAAATCTGGGAAAATCCAGCAGATGGTCGCCGAATCCGAAAAACACCGAGGATATAGGAATGCGAATCGCGCTAAGCGAAAGTTTGCAAGAAAACGTAATTGAAATGACAAGAATAACCGAATTTGAAGAAAAGTCTCAAAAATACTTGTCCCAGCAAAGCCAACCGCTACAACTTATCAACGTGGAATCTGACGGCAACTGTCTGTACTACGCAATCATTGAATCAATGATCGCGGCAAACTTTGTGAACATCATCAATTTCGATCTTAAAAACCTAGCAGCGGACTTACGCAGTCGGACCACATTCATCATGAAGTGCAAATCCGGTGACTTCCTGCACATGTACGACTGCATGTATGGAGCAACATATGACAAAAATTCAACAATATCAAAGTACACCAACAAATCATTTCTTGAATACGTAGAAGATCAAGAAAAAGACGGAACATATGCCGACGAGATCGCGATCTTCATCATAGCTCGAATGTACAAAATCAACATTCAAGTCTTTTCAAGTGACGCGAAACTACAATTATTCACGGCGAATGAAAACTCTAGACAACCTCAACCAACATTTGATTCAAGGAGGAACACAACGATCTCAATCGTTAACCGGGAATCGAAACACTTCTACGGCACAAAAGCAATTTCACCAGAAGAACGACCTCCTCAATTCCCTGCACGGGCCTCCACAACCGGGGAGGTCAAAAGCAAGGACAAGGAAAGCCCGGCAACAACTGAGTTCTATCAACGAATCGACAAATACGGACTCAACTTCAATCCCAGCTTCGAGACTCTCCCATCCAGGAAAGGGGACTTATACTCAGCAATAGTGAAATCGGTAAATGCACTACCAGATGTAAACAACAGCACCATGGATTTCGTCAATGCGTTCAAATTGCGACAATTATCACCTAATCAGTTAAAAGAATATGTGCTGGCCACACTCTCAAACTATAAGGAACAATTTGAACATGAACAACACATCCTACAACATCTACCGGAAGGACTAACGCAAATACAATCAGTAACAAATATTCAAGAATACATCGCCTTACACCGCAAAGATGAAACGCCAGCGGATGAATTTATCATCAAAACATTATCTCGAACGTTCAAGCTGAACTTCATGATAATAACGGCAAACGGACACAACCTATACGACACCCTCATTTGTGAACACCGGCACGAAATCCATCTTGATAACACCAGCATCATCATACAGCGCGACAATCAATTCTATCCTACAAAGCGAGTTATACCCCACCACCATAAACCCGCGGTGATTAACAAGGTAACAGATAACATGGAAACAACATCTTCAGGGGGAGCCGAACGTACCGTATCAACAGCTGAAGCGGCGGTGAAAATCGAAGACATGGAGTGGAACAGCATAGCGACACAAAGAGACAAGGGATACAGCGAATTCTACCAAGTACGCACAACTCAGAAAGCTATCATACATCTCCTTGACAAGCCTCCACTATTCCCCTACACCTTGGAAATATCAGGCATGGGGAAAACTTCGGCAAGACGGGTGTATGAACACAATAACGAGCCAGCCAATCCTTGGCCATGTGATCAACCACACTCTCTAACTCGGTCTATGAACAAAATCACCGATTTTGCAACCTATCAACACCCCGAACCCACAGCTCAACCACTTCCTCAACAACCACTTCAAGGAATCGAGGAGAATGACAGACAATTCATTCGGCAGTGTGGGGGGCGAGTTAAAAAATTTTACAACAGCAAAACAAATAAAACTTCAACTGAGATAGCAACAATCCAACCGCTAGACAATCTCAACAGCTTCACAAATACTGATAACATCAAAATGGAAACTGAGGTCTCACCCCCGGCCGAAGAAGGACACGTAACCATCTACATTGCTACCACAGAAAATTTAACAGATCTACTCTACGGCCTCGAGTTCACCACTAATGGACACCATGATGGATGCATACAATGCCTTAAACATATCAAGATCCCTACGAACGAAGACGACAGTAGTTATCCATTATTCGGCACGTATGATGCAGATAGTACATGGCTAGCTAAAACATTCATAATACTCCTCGAGGTCCTGGTGGAATTATATGGGATCCTAGCATCGACTCCAACTATGAGATGGCCGAAAGTAATTAAAATCATTTCAAACTTAGAGATGGAAAATACAATGGCTCAAACCATGGACGCCATTAACCAAGACGCCTTGAATATTGGGGGTTTGATTATCGCCCTAAACGCCGAAGTCAGAATATTCACATGGTCCGAAATGGGTCACACTCAAACCGAGAAGGACGCATATAGGAAGATATACGAACATTTGATAACGGCAACGTTAAGCCAACCACCACTAATAAAAGTAAATTCGCTGCTACGACATTCCAACAAAAACACAAACATCCCCATTCTCAGGGACAACTTCACTGAAACAACATTGCAGAACGATGTGACAATCCTCATAGAATCATCACATTCTAATTTATCCTATAGATACTGTGTAAATATCGGTGACTACAACACATATTACGCATCACACGGTAACGTAGCCATTAATCCACACGATGAGTTCTTCATCCTCAGCGAATCCAATGATATCAAACCCACTGAGCTTATTGCAGAATTAACTGCCACATTCGAGGCACTATCGTGGCTAAAATTCATCGTCAAGAGCCAAAATATCTCAGTATCTAAATCTCTAACATTCAAGATGAAGCGTAATAACATAGCAAACCTCCTCACGTCCAAGTCAACCACAAGGGGCAAATTTTCAAAGGATAAACTCGAAGTACTACAGCTGCTCAACGAATTCAAATTCGATCAAATTAAATTTGCGGAACTAGACTCAGAGGAACTATCCGTATTCTTGCCTAATCCAAAGCGGTGGATAAAGCGTACAAACGGGATCCTAACGCAAGGAAGCAACAGCAGGCCGCTACTGGAACCTCAAAGCCAGCCGACTGGCGAGCAACAAACGGAGGCGTCCACGCTCAGGACAGGGCATGTGCCGACAATGCCGAAACTGGAACCCGAAAGCGAGCCACAACAGCACTTCACGCACAAGGCAGGGTATGCACAATTGGAACCCCAAAGCCAGCCAACACAGCACTCTGGTGAACAAAATTCGCAGATACCCTCGAACAAAACAGGGCTCGCACAGAGCGCAACCGATACTACGAGCACAGCAAAAGTCTCAACTTACGATGACGATATCACAGCTCACCTACGCACGAATACCAACCCAGAAAACACGGGGGAAGCGCTAACAATCTCATTAAAGGCCAATAGTGCAAGGAACATGGTAGCTATAAATATTGGAATATCATCACTCCAGAACAGCGACAACTCGGTAATCCAAACTCTCATCGATGCTAACTATGCACGGGGACAGCAAACACCGCTATTCCAAGGCTACAGTTTCTGCGACAGGGTTGAATATCTCGAAACGATTGGAACAATCGAGGCACTCGGACTTACATACAAAAAAATTGTAAGAGACACACAGCGGGATATTCCAAAGACTGCTCGATTCATATCTGAATCGGGGAAGATCATTACCTACATCAAAGAAGGACATACGAGGCACCTCCCCGACTACAATAACATCAAGTTGCTAATGGAACTGTGTGGGTTCACTACAATCTCGTTCGAAAAATGGAACCCTACGAAACATCGAGCAGAGCTGGAGGTAATGCAACCCATAGAACACTCAACACCAGCCAAGAGTACCTTCCACAAGGATTCCGAAGGATTCCTGAAAATCAAGGAAATAGACACATTACCAATGAGATATAATCTGAAACCTTGGACACCAAAAGCACTTCTAAAACTAGACATATATATCAAGACTTTCAAGGATACACGCGCCTTCAAATACTGCGTAACTTCGACGAACTCTTTGCTCATATACTGGGGCCAAGGAACGATTTCCTCAGACAACAGCCAATCACTGGAACTAGTACGGAAAACTGCACTCATGGAGGCGCTCCTCATGTTAGAATATTCATTCTTCACTCAAAGAATTAAAGTCACCCCGGAGCTGAACATATATTCAGAAGACGAGGTGTTACACAACATACTTGCCTTCTTTGCAAAAACCAGCTCGCTTGGCAGTTCGGAAATCAAAACGGTGTTTAAAACCTTTACAACACAGGAGTACAACACAATTAAGTTACACAAACTCCAAGGCACAGACATAGGAAGCTATTTACTATTGCAGCATCCAAAAAATAAGTTTTCACATGTAAAATGGTCTCAGCTGACACCTGAAGCACAACGATGCCGATTCTTACGACAAACTGCAATAGCGAAGACGCAACCCAAACCAACCGCCAGTAACGAAGTACATGAAGCCAGTCCAGGCAACATCAAACTGAACATAGACTCCGAGCAGCGCCCCGTGGTCATCGTAGCAAGCGATCCTCCATCACGAGTTACTCGGGAAAACGAATTCGGAAAAATGGAGGAGGCTCCTGAACACGAAAACACCACAACAGATGTCGAACTAACTCAGACTGATGACGCGGAGGCAGATACAAACCCACTGAAAACTTCAACAACACCTACCCAAGAAACAATCAACCTCAAAACGAAACCGATAACAGATTCTGAGAACGTAGGAGCTGCACATATGGAATTGGTCGACGAAAATAGCGAAACCGCACCTGAAGAAAATCACAACCCGGATGAAATCTCACCACAAAGCCAAACACGCTCAGAGCCAACAACCGGAACTATCGTATCTACCAACATGGACATAGTCGACGAAACGGACACCTCAACCATGCAGAATTGGCAATCTCCATCCCATCAAGCATTCGCGATTAAGGAACCATTAACAACCGAGATCAACAAAAAAAGCACAGCACTTAAAACTACTGAGGACTCGATGAACATCAATTCGTTAACAGTAAAACACGCACCGGCAACAAAACTCGCCGACTCAATATCTTCATCTCGAACAAATTTTGCGACAAACGGGCTATCAAAATGGATGACCACAAACCAACAAGCAACTCAGTCTTCAATGTTTGCGACGGGTACAATAACACTCCAAATTGCTGCATGTTCGAACGAACACAGGATAAGATATTCCCTTCACCTCGAGTGCGAAGGCCAAATATTATCACAGTCGGCACAAGGAACAGCAACTACCGACATCAACCATCCCCACTATATCATGGAAGAAATAACCCAAAAACCACTTACCCAAAACATCGCTGAAATCCAAGCGGCCCTGGAAGCGCTGGCTTGCATCAAAATACTTCGAGACATCTTGAAAATCGTCCTTCCAAAAACAATCGTTCTCATACTCAGAGGCACCTATGTTCGGGACATACTGAATGATAACAAAGTATCAAAAGGACCACTTGGGGGAAACAAAGAAAACCTGAAAAATTTGTTCAGATCCCTCGAATTCGATAATGTCCATTTTCGTAGCAGCGCCACCGACCTTATGAAATCGACCTCGAAGTTCCAACCAGGGGAATTCATCACAAAGAATTGGATCATTAGGAAACTTGGTGCTCTCGTAGTCGAGGAACACAACCTGCAAATCTGCCCACAATCTACAAACGCGGCAAAGACGAGAAAGAAGCAATCCATACTTCCAACACCGACACAACAACCAATACAACTCCAACAAGCAAGCGCATCAACCGAGGCAATGAAAAGAGCAACCGGGGAAACCCCCCTGGATTCAATGTCCTGGAGCGAATTCGGATTGCTACTAAACGTTGGGAACGGTAAATCCTCAATTCCGGAATCCATCATAAATGATATCAGAACTGTAATATCCCAAATCATCCAAGTCATATCTTCAAAAGTAAACCTGAAGAAATCGGACGACCTAACTCTATGGCTTAAGAGACTAGAGATAATCCCAATCTTACTGTTTACCATACACGGCTCATCAAAGGATAGAGTCAAGGAAATGAGGCGCCGAATTAATTTGATGAGAAATGGAGAATGGTTCAAAATTACATATGAACTGGTTTTCAAGAAAAAATACATTGCCACCTCCCATGACTTCAACGAACGCAAGGCTGAAGCACTATTAGAGAAAGGGCTAGTATCGAAATCATTCAAATACCTTCGGAACAAGCGAGATACTCCACGAATACTTGAAGTTAACGAAGGAACTATGGAAAAATTAAAACTTCTACACCCAGATAGACTGCGGGACTTCACTGAAGACACGGACCCCGAAGAAATCATAATTCCTGATATCCCGATCGAAAAGGTCGAATCAGCAATACGAAATCTTACCATCGAGACGAACCCAGGCGTTATGAAGTTCAGGACTGAACACCTTCAAGACCTCATCGGGGCCAAAGGCGGAATCCACAGAGGACAGCATTTCCTAAAATCCTACGCCGAACTCGTAAACCTCATAGCAAAAGGAAATCGACTGCCAAAATCATATCACCGATTCCTCGGATCCAGTCAACTCATCCCACTACCCAAAGGGCAAACCGACCTCCGACCCATCGCGATCCCACACATCACGAGGAAGGTAGTTAGTAAATGTCTAGCATCAGCCTACGCCCCAGATTTCGCTCAACATTTCAAAGGGGTTCAATTTGGAGTAGCAACTTCGAAAGGTGGAGAACAGATTATTCACGAAATCAACGAAACAATGTCGAGCAATCCGAACGGGGACCTCATCCTGCTAGACTCAGCAAACGCGTTCAACAACCAAAACCGAGATAAAATCTTCGAAGAGATAAAAAGATTCTTTCCTTACCTTTTGCCATACGTAAAAAGCATTTATAATCAGAGTACGGATTTATGGGTACACCAAGACGATGGATCCATATCTCTAATGGAATCCACGATGGGCTCTCACCAAGGCGACCCACTTGGATCAATGATCTACTCTGCTGGCCAACAGCAACTCCTGCGCGACGTGCTTAACCAACTTAGCTCAAAGCCAACCGGAAGGATCAGAGCTTTTATCGACGACATATCGGTTCAAGGTAATATTGATGACATTCAGGAAAGCCTCCAATATCTTATCCAAGAGGGCAAGAATTACGGGATTAAATTCAAAAAACAAAAAATTAAAATATATATTGGAAATTGTTCTCATGAGGAAGCCGCTCAGAGGGTTCAAACCTACCAAAGGATCTTCGACAATGAAATCCCTATTGGTAACTTCTCCCTACCGACTGATTCCAAGATAACTCGCGGAATCTCAGTTATGAACATCCCCATTGGAACTGATGAATACACCCAAAAATTCCTTCAATCAAAGCTAGACGAAATCTCCAAGGACATCACCACCATCATGCAAGTTGAAAAATTGCATAACAGATGGACTTACATCTACTACATTTTGAACGGTAAAATCAACCACTTACTACGCGGGGTACATAAGAAAAACCTCACAATGGAGCTGGCTTCAAGACTTGAACATCTCAAAGTCAATCTGATTCAAGACTTGCTGGGTACTGAACTAACCCAATTCCAAAAATTCCTATTCCAGCTAGGAATTTCCGAGGGAGGGTTCGGTCTAAAATCCTTGCAACACACCTGCATCGCAGCCAATTTAGCTTCTAAAATCGAATTCTTAAGGTATCGATTACGACAGCTGCCAGGCGACCATAGGACGGTCATCGAAAATATGGCCAATAACCCGTCTCAAAACCCATACATCCACAGTATCCTTACGGAAATCCAACAGTTTAGAGTTCAGCATGGAGACCCCACTACCCACACCTTATTCTACAATTGGAAGAATAATCCGAGCCAAAACAACCAAACAGTTGGTGGAATCGAAGCAACCACCATGGACTGGTTAATCAATATCATCTTCATCCAAACCGCCCCTTTACAACATCAAATCTACCAACAATGTTTCATCCCAACCGCCAACGCCTTTGTCACACAATTCCTTAACGACCCTAACATTACCGACGGAAGAAAGGCCGCTTTCCTGTCGTCGTCCTTCGAGCACGCGGGGAAGTGGTTGATGGCTTACCCACACGAAGGCTTCTGGATGTCTTCCAGAGAATTCAAGACGGCCCTACTTCTTAGAGCTGGAATATCAACGTCAGCTGCTGGGACAGACCTTCCATGTGCATGCGGGAAAGGGGCCGCAGACGATGACAATCACCTACTCTCCTGTCACCTGGGAAACCAGACCATCAAGCGACACGACACGATCGCCAACTGCTTTCAAGACATGATACAGGCGGCTGGCCAATCCATCGTGATGGAATGTCCCCTTGAAGTCGCAGGAAATCCGGTCAACCAACGTTCGGATTTCACCATCAAACGGAACGATCAAGAGGGACATCAGCATTATGACATCACCATCACCAACCCGTCCTCAACATCAGCTATAAGGGAAACTAAATCACACAAGATCAATGGAGCTGCGGCACAACGTGCCCACAATTCAAAAATTAGAAAATACTCCAGCTACATTGATACCAAGGATTTCCACCCCATGGTCTTCGAAACCTACGGCTTTTGGACAGAGGAAGTAACTCAGCTCATCAAGAGTTCCTGCACCGCCATTGCTGAGCAAACAGGCATTCCCAAATCTCGCATCACTCAATACTGGCTAATGCGCATCTCCTTCACCCTGCAATGGGAGAACGCCATGCTAATTACAGAGCGCGCGGATTTTTCAAGGGCTCAAGATGACAAAGCCACGGGAAGAAGACGACCTTGGCTTGGACATCTCACTTCCAACTACGCCATAAAATAAATAAATAATAAAAAGAAGAAGCGAAGCTCAGGAAAATTATTTTCCATACATGAAGAGTTTTTTCTTCGTGTATACCACATCACACTTCATTTGTACCACGTTTTTTACAAAATGCATGAGGTTAAATGCTAAGTATATTCTACTACTACTACTACTACTATTACTACTACTATTGCAACTACTACTGATACAATTCTCTGTAGTTGCTGCGAGTTTTCTTTTGTTACAAACAATTTCGAACACATCTTCATAGATGTCGATATCCATGCTCGTATCGTTTGCAAAATCTCGTGTAGAGTCACCCGTTTCATCATTAACCAATTTGTCTAGAGCAATGTTAGCAGGAACCATGATGCCGTCATTATGCCTTGTAGGAGGCATATCGGGTTGTGTATAAGGGACAATTTCTGATCCATTCATTTGGTCACCCAACACGAGGTCACGATTTGTTCGGGGCATTTGGAAATCCCTAGTATCTCATCTACAACTTACCACTCACCTTAACACATCCACTGAAACCATATTTAGTACGCCAGCTCCCACAGCCGTCAATGATGATGATGACGACGAAGATGATCAGGTATTCTCATGTGGCCAGAATATCTCTTACATCCTTCTAAGTTCAAAACCGACTCGTTATCGTTGCGCATGAAGTTCGAAGTCTCCACTGGAGTCTGGCGTTCTTCTGCGCTAGCAGCATTTGCATCAACACACACTTCCGAAGAAATAACACTGGCGAATTAAAGCATTACACCAATTTGAAATTATATATATTATAATGACATATTCAATTACAGTTGAATTTACAGTAATTTTAATGGATGATGTCTCTCCCTTGACTATGAAAAAGTTTCATTCAAAATGTTATGATGAAATGTTTGTTTGGCTAAAAATTTTCATTTAAAATGTTTAATTTTAAGGGTGCACAAACGGCGTTCCATATCATCAACTATGCTTGCCTCAGATTTGATAAATTGGCTTACTGCAATCATGGATAGGGACAAAAAACTGGTGCTCTCTGTTTCTGTCTATGGCGCACTCGATTTAAGCAAATTTGCCACAAACTCAAATTGTCGAATACTGCTCCAATCACTCGGCCCGATATTTTGCGTCACGGGGTTTACTGCAAGTGCTGAAATCTTGCCAAAAGTTATGATGCCATTTTATAATTCTTGTTTGCGAATGACTTTAAGAAATGAAGCTCGCGACCTGGAACTGT
>Ga0114968_10004702_pt1 | contig 10148 bp, 8 predicted proteins | sample M_130807_EF_Meta_FD_87020 | JGI IMG/M metagenome (GOLD analysis project Ga0114968, IMG submission 87020) | Freshwater microbial communities from Lake Montjoie, Canada to study carbon cycling - M_130807_EF_MetaG | ecosystem: Environmental > Aquatic > Freshwater > Lake | place: Lake Montjoie... | reverse complement strand
TCACGCTTGAGCCGCCCGCCATGGGGACTCATTTTTCTGGTCTTTCGCTCAAAAAATGGTCCCCATGCCGTGCGGCTCTGATGTGATATTTAAGCTGGCCGAACAATTGGAATCTGACCCCAATTTCTTTCAGCTGGCCGAACATGGTGGGTCGGCCCGCGTAGCGAACGTTGCCGCTTGCGGCGGTGAGCGGCGGACGAGCCCACCGTGGTTGGCAAGCTCAGCGTGACTTCAAGCACGCTCAATGCGCCGCCTGCCGCAAGGTCTGCACCACCGGTCGGCGCAGCACCTCCCGCAGTCCCCACCACCCCGCGCCCCAGGCCAGCAACGCGCCCGCGCCGATGCCCACCAGGGGAACCCAGGGCGAGGCCTGCCAACTGAACTCAAACACATAGCGCGCCAAACCCCAGCCCATGGCCATGGCCACCAGCGCGGCCAAAGCGCCCGACAGCGCGCCCACCCCCAGCAACTCGGCGGTTTGCACCTGCCGCAGCAGTTGGTTGCCCGCGCCCAAAGCCCGCAGCACCGCGTACTCGCGGGCGCGTTCTTCACGCGTGGCGGTCACCGCCGCAAACAGCACCACCAGGCCCGCTGCCAGCGTGAAGCCAAACAAAAACTCCACCGCGCCAATCACCTGCCCCAACACTTTTTGTACTTGGTTGATGGTCGCGCCCATGTCCACATTCGTCACATTCGGGAAGCGGTTCACCAAACCGTTGTCAAAGCCTGTTTGGGTGGGGGCGCGGTAGGCCGCGATGTAGGTCTTGGGAATGTCGGGCAGTTGCGACACCGGGTAAATGGCGAAGAAATTCGCCCGCATCGAGGTCCAGTCCACGCGCCGCAGCGACGTGATTTGCGCCTCATAGGGCTGGCCGGAAATTTCAAAACGCAGTTGATCGCCCAATTTCAAATTCAGCGTTTTGGCAATGCCCTCCTCCATGCTGATGGCGTTTTTTTCCTCGGGCGTCCACTTCCCCTGCAAGATTTGGTTGTGCGCCGGTGCGCTGGCCGCGTGCGAGATGTTGAACTCGCGCTCCACCAAACGCTGTGCCCGGTCCTCGGTGTAGCTCTCGGGGCTCACCAGTTGGCCGTTGACCGCGATCAAGCGGCCGCGAATCATCGGGTACCAGTCCATCTTGGCCACACCCGCGTCCTGCAAGTGCTGCAAGAAATCATCCGACTGGTCCGGCTGAATATTGATGACAAAACGGTTGGGCGCATCCGCTGGCGTGGCGTTGCGCCAGCTGTCGACCAAATCGGTGCGCAACAACACCAACAGCATGAGCGCCAGCAAGCCCACCGACAAAGCGCTCACCTGCACCACGGTGTAACCGGGGCGCGCGCTGATTTGCCGGGTCGCCATGCGCAACCACGTGGGCACCTGCGCCAATGCCACGCTTTGGCGCAAGCCCCACACGGCCAACCAAGCCATGCCAGCAAACACCAGCGCCGCGCCCGCAAAGCCGCCCACCACCATCAGCCCCAACCACAGGTCGCGGCTGGCCGACAACAGCAAGGTGCCAAAGCCCAACAGCCCCAAGCCCAGCACGCCCACGGAAGCTGGGCGAATCGGCCCCAAGTCGCGCCGAATCACACGCAGCGCTGGCACTTGTGCCAACTGCAAAATGGGTGGCAAGCCAAAGGCCAACAGCAAGGTCAGACCTGCGCCCAGACCTTGCCACACGGGCTGCCAAGTGGGCGCGGGCAAAGCGGTGTCCACCAAGCCGGTGAGCAGGCTGACAAACACCTGGTGCAGGCCAAAACCCAGCAGCAGTCCCAAGCCACTGGCCAACACGCCGACGGTGAAAAACTCCAACACATAGACCGTCAAGATGTGCCGCTGGCTTTGGCCCAAGACCCGCAGCATGGCGCAGTCGTCCAGATGCCGAGCAGCAAAACCACGCGCCGCCAGGGCCACGGCCACGGCGCTCAGGAGCGCGGCCAACAAGGCCACCAAATGCAAAAACTTCTCGGCGCGGTCCAAGGTTTGGCGCATCTCGGGCCGCCCGGCTTCCAAGGTTTCCAAGCGCACGCCGCGCACATCGGCTTGCTTCACATAGGCTTGCGCCCATTGGGCAAAGGACGCCACCTGCGCGGGCGCGCCAATCACGGCCAGGCGGTAGTTGAGGCGGCTGGCCGGTTGCACCAATTGGGTGGCGGCCAAATCGGCTTGGTTCATCATGACGCGCGGCGCAAAGTTCATGAACCCCGCCCCTCGGTCGGGTTCGCTCATCAGCACCTCGGTAATGCGTAGCGTGCGCTCACCCAGCTGCAATTCCATGCCAGGCTTGACTTCCAAGGCTTCCAGCAAGGCCGGCTCGGCCCATACCTCGCCCGGATTGGGGACGCGATCGGTGCTGATGGCCGGGCGGTCATAGGGTGTGCCGTTGTTCAAGGCGGGTTCCAGCGCGGCCTTGGGCACCGGGGCATCGGCGGGGGGGAGGATGTGTAAACGACCGCGCAGCGGGTAGCCATCGGCCACCACTTTCAGCGCCACCAAACGGGTGTTGCCGCCCTGCGCTTGGCTGCTGCGGGCCATGGTTGGAAAGCTCAGCGTGACGGCAGACTGCAAGCCCAGTTGCTGAATTTTGGCGAACACTTCGGGGGCCAAAGGGTGGTCGCTGGCCAAGACCGCGTCGCCGCCCAGAAGTTGGCGGGCGTCGCGTTGCAAGCCGCCTTCGATGCGGTCGGCCAAAAAACCCACCGAGGTGAGTGCCGCCACGCCCAGGCTCACCGCCACCCAGAGCAAGCGCAATTCGCCCGCGCGGGCGTCGCGCCACAAAGCACGCCAAGCCATGGCCAAGAGTTTCATCGGGGCGCTTTCATTCAGCGGGGTTCCAAAGAAGCGCTCCAGCGGTCGTTCCAACCGTGCTGTGCTTCTTGCAAATCGCGGCGGTCGCGTTTGGTCGGCCGCCCGTGTTCAATGCTTTGCGCCGGTTCGCGGGCAAAGCGGCGCTGCTGGGCATGGGCTTCGCGGGCTTGCAAGCTGTCCGGCGTTTCAGCGTAAAGCAGTTGGGCTTTGGGCGCGGGGCCGCGCACATCACTCAGGGCCTGAACCAGCACAGTGCGCACCTGCCCTTCGCGGCGCATGGCCACGCTGTCACCCACTTTGACCTCGCGCGCAGGCTTGACCACTTGGTCGTTGACCGCAATGCGGCCTTTGTTGATTTCATCTGTGGCCAAGGAGCGGGTTTTGTAAAACCGGGCCGCCCACAGCCATTTGTCAATGCGCAATTTGTCCATTGCGGCCATTTTGGCTTAACTTTTAAGTATGCAGATGGCGCGTCGGGTCAAAACCCCGCAGCTTCAAGTCGCCGTAAAACAACATGTGCATTTCTGTCAGATTTGACAGAAACGGCAAAAAAGCTAATATCCATCCCCCCTTACGAAATTTTCTTCGATTGGTTTCTGGGTTCGCCAGAAGCCGATGGACTCGACACCGCTGCATTTCCAGGAGCAGAAAATGGCTTTCAAAATTTTGGTCACCAGTCAAAAGGGTGGCGTTGGCAAGAGCACCTTGTCCGCCAATTTGGTGGCTTACCTGAGCCGCACCCTTGGACTGGGGGTGACTTTGATTGACTGGGACCCGCACGGCTCCTCCAGCACCTGGCTCAACCAAGCGCCCAACGTGGGCGCGGTGGTGCATCATTTGTCCTTGCCCGTTGACCAGGGCGGCAACCGCCCCATCTTTGAAGCGCGTTTGCAAATGCGCCGCGCCGCCAGCGAATGCGACATCTTGGTGTGTGACCTCACCTGGTCGGATTCTTTGGCCGGCGAGTTGATGTTTGAATTTGACATGGTGTTGGTGCCCACCTCGGTGTCCGAAATTGAACTGGCCGCCACCTCGGGCTTTTTGAGCCGCAACCGTTGGGTGTTCGACTCGGCCTCGGCACGTCGCCCCATGTTGGTGGTCTGCCCGACCCGCGTACTGAACGAACAACTCAACTCGGACGTGTTCACCAAGCAGCGCTTCCCCGTGAGCTTCATGCTGGCCCCGCCCATTTTGGAAGCGCAGTCGGCGCGTGATTTGTTCGAGCGCGGCTACCTGATGGATGCGCGTGACATTGGCGGTGAGTCTTTCCGCGAATTTGGCGAAGCGATTTGCGCCGCCCGAGAAATCCGCATGGCGCAAGCCCACCAGCCGCGCCAGCCGGTGCCCGTCAAGCTCACCGAGCGCGACAGCAGCAGCCACCGCGTGCCACTCACCCCCAGCAAATCCAGTGTGCTCGACGGTGTGGCCAGTGCCTCGCAATTCTCAGTGTTGGGCCGTTACCGCCAACGCAAAGTCGCCGAGGACAGCGAAGCCGTGGTGAATTCACGTTCGTTGGCGCAAATGGGCATCCCCGAATTTCTCAAACGCTTGGCTCGCAGCAGCTCGGCCAAGCTCTAAGCCCGGATGCACACCATGTCTGAAGAAAAATTCCTGGCCTTCAAAGGCTTGAAGCAATACGACCCCGGCATGGGCTGGGCATCGGTGCACAACTTCACCGAACAAAATGCCACCGAGATGCAATCCATGTCTCAGCATTCTTTTGATGAACAGCAGTCCCTGCAACACGCCCAGTCTTTGCAAGCCGTGGCCGACGCCGTGCGTGAAGACGCCCTGCCCAAGCCTGAAGAGGTGCTGCAAGACCCGTTGTTGGGCGAGTTGTTTGAGCAGCTGAACCAACCGCCGCAAGACGAGTTGGCGCACAACTGGAAAATCATCGCCACCAGCGTCAATGTGCTGAGCCAGCGCATGAGCCAGCAGCGCGAGTTGCGCCGTCGCCTGTCCTCCATCGATGAAGAGCTGGACAAGCTGCGCAACACCATCTTGCAAGACCTGCAAGAAATCCAACGCGCCTCGGACCAGCAACTGTCCATGGCCCGCCTGCGGGCTGAAGTATCCTCACTGGCACAAGCGCGGCTGTCGTCCAAGTTGCGCAACACATCCACCTGACCTCGCGCCGAGGTCGGTCCTCACAGGAGACCTCGTTCATGCCTGACTTCAGCAAGATCCACTTCCCGGTTCGTTACACCACGTTTTTCTTGGCCCTGGGTGGGCTGGTGTTCAGCTTGTTGGTGTTGCTGGCCTCCGGTCAAGGCTTGCTGTGGTTCGTGCTGTTTGCCGCGCTGAGTGCGGTCGGTGTGCACGATCTGCTGCAAACCCACCATGCGGTGCTGCGCAACTACCCCATCCTGGGCCACCTGCGTTTTTTGCTCGAGTTCATCCGGCCTGAAATCCGCCAATACTTCATCGAGAGCGACAACGATGCGTCGCCGTTTTCACGCGCGCAACGAAGTTTGGTGTATGCCCGTGCCAAAGGCCAATCGGACAAACAACCCTTTGGCACCTTGCGCGACCTCGACAGCAACGGCCAAGAGTGGCTGAGCCACTCCATGGCACCAACACGCATTGAGAGCCACAACTTCCGCGTGAAGGTGGGCACCAGTGCCTGCACCCAGCCGTATGACATCAGCTTGTTGAATGTGTCGGCCATGAGCTTTGGTGCCCTGAGTGCCAACGCCATCATGGCGCTGAACCAAGGCGCCCAAATGGGTGGTTTTGCGCACGACACCGGCGAGGGCTCCATCTCGCGCTACCACCGCATTCACGGCGGCGACTTGATTTGGGAAATCGGTTCGGGCTACTTCGGCTGCCGCGATGACGAGGGCAAGTTCAGCCCCAGCCATTTCGTGGAAAACGCGCGCCTGCCACAGGTGAAGATGATTGAAATCAAGCTCAGCCAAGGCGCCAAACCCGGCCATGGCGGCGTGCTGCCTGCTGCCAAAGTCACCCCTGAAATTGCCGAAGCCCGTGGCGTGGCTTTGGGCGCCGATTGCGTCTCACCGGCGTCACACAGCACCTTTGGCAACCCCATCGAGTTCTTGGAGTTCATCCAATCCTTACGTGAACTCAGTCAATTCAAACCCATTGGTTTCAAACTCTGCATTGGCCATCCCTGGGAATGGTTTGCCATCGTCAAGGCCATGCAGGCCACGAAAATTCTGCCCGATTTCATCGTCGTGGATGGTGCTGAAGGCGGCACTGGGGCTGCCCCCTTGGAGCTGTCAGACCACATGGGCATGCCGATGAAAGATGGTTTGCGATTGGTGCACAACACCCTGGTGGGTGTGGGCCTGCGCGATCAAATCCGCATCGGGGCCAGCGGCAAAATCATCAGCAGCTTTGACATGGCCCGAACGCTGGCTTTGGGTGCCGATTGGTGCAACAGCGCGCGTGGTTTCATGTTTGCACTGGGTTGTATTCAAGCGCAGAAATGCCACACCGGGGAATGCCCCACAGGCGTCACCACGCAAGACCCGCAACGTCAAATCGCGCTGGTGGTACCCAGCAAAGCACAGCGTGTCATGCACTTTCAACAAAACACATTGATGGCTTTGCAAGAGCTGTTGCAAGCCGCGGGATTGCAGTCCCCGCAAGACTTGAAGCCCGAGCATGTCTCGCGGCGCGTGAATGACAGCGAGATTCAAACTTTGGCAGATGCGTATCCGGCGATCAGCAAAGGGGCTTTGTTGAAAGACAGCTCAGGCAAGCTGCCCGACCCGTTCAAAACCTATTGGCCCAAAGCCAACCCGGAAAGTTTCCAGTTGGCTTGAGGCGTCAGTTGTCGCTGGCGGGCCGCGGGTAAATGACCCGGTCTTCTTTGGGCGCTGCGCGTGGCGGCAGCGCAGGTGGTTGGGCGGCGGCTTTGGCCTCAGCAGCAGCACGCGCAGCATCGGCGGCGGCTTTGGCAGCAGCCAAGGTCTTGGCTTCCGCAGCAGCTTTGGCGTCGGCTGCGGCTTTGGCGTCAGCGGCTGCTTTGGCTTCGGCCGCCTTGGCTTCGGCCGCACGGGCTGCTTCGGCTTTGGTTTGCGCTGCTTTGGCGTCAGCCGCTTTGGCAGCAGGCGCAGGCTTCTCGGCGCCCGGCAATTGCAGCGGCGGTTGTTTGTAATCGGCGGCCTTGTCGCGCTCTTTGGCCGCTTCTTTGGCCGCTTTGGCCGCATTGGCGTTGGCCGCGTCCAGGTCTTTCTTCAGCTTTTGAATTTCAGCCAACACTTCTTTTTGGTTGTTGGATGCAGCTGGAGCAGCAGGGGCGGGTTTGTTGGCCAGCGCCTGGACCTTGGCTTCCAAGGCTTGGATGCTCTTGTTGATGGCCAACAATTTGGCGTCCAAAGCTTTTTCAGACTGGCCATTGACTTGACCAGAGATTTGATCGGGCAACTTGACGAACAACTTGTTCAAGTCTTCCATCTTGGTTTCCACGGTTTCGTTCAGTTTGGCTTGGCGTTCTTCCATGCCATCAAGTTTTTCGGTGGTGTCACCCAAACCTCGGGTAGCGTCGCCAAAGGTGGCCAAGGTAGCGTCAAGTTCAACCACGCGTTTGCCCACGGCCAATGACAAGGAATCCAATTGGCGGATGTTTTGCTGCAAGCGGGTAGAGATGGCAAAGAAGGTGCCGACAGCGATCATCAAAAAGGCCAACAGGCCGATCAAAATGACGCGTGAATGCAGAATGTTGCGGTCGGTGGCGGCGGAGACAATTTTCATCACCTCGCGCATTTCATGGCTGATGTTGGCAGCCACCTCGGCAGAACGGGTGGACACCTCGGCCGAACTGAGCACCACGCCGGTCAACTCCTCCAACTGGCGCGAGACCTCCGAGGGTGACAGACTTTGAGCCTCCAAGGCCTCAATGCCTTCTGCCAAACTGTCTTCAGAGACGGGCGCAGGCGGCTCAGGCAGGAAGTCGCCGTCCTCGGAGGCTTCTGCTGTTTGCGTGTCTTGCGCCATTTTCTGGGTCCTCAGGATTTCTTGGTTTTTCGATGGGCCATTTCCAGCCCGTCCAATTGCACATGTACATCTTTAATATCCACATGCAATTGGTCAATCCGTGGCTTCATTTGCTCCTCCCAAGTATCGGTATCAATCAACCCAACTTGAGTCAAATGGGCTAAAAGGGAATCGAATCTGGGGGATGGACCTTCTATTGGGGTGCTGGACGGGGTGGCTTCCACGGCCAAGGGGGCCAAATCAGGCACAGACAAAGCGGGCAAAGGCGGGCTGGGCTGGACTTCTGGGCTGAGGTCGGGGTTGTGCAAATCCAAACTGGGCAAGGCCGCCAACGAAGCCGGGTCCGAATGGCCATAACTGCTGTCAGCATGCAAGTCCGGGTCATGCAGCGGCTCATCGACCTCGTGATGGTGTTCATGGGCCGCGCCACCTTCAGCCCCATGAGGGTGCCCATGGGTTGAATGGCTGGTAGGTTCTTTGTGTGAATCAGGTGCGTCAGTGCTCATCGCTTTTCTCCAGGAATGGGAATCGACTCGTTGCTTCTGAACTTGATCAACGACCAGCCAATTAATCTTGAAACTGAATCTTCAATGCTTTAGCAGAACGCAGCCAAGCTTTGGCCAAAGGCGGGTTTTGCCGCATCAAAGCCTCGGCTTGGGCTTTGTCGGCGTAAGGTCCGGTGATCAGGATGTAATAGGGCTTGCTGCCTTTGCGTTGGGTGAAAAAAACCTGCCCCCCCCGATAGCCCAAAGAGCTGGCTTGGAAGCTGCGGGCCTCACTCAGGCTGTCGAAGGCGGCGTGTTGCATGACCCAGGCATCGTCTTGCAGCTGGCGAACCCAGGCCACATCGTCGGCCTGTGTCGCTGCGACCTCGGGCGATTTAACGGCTGGTTTTTCCGCTGGTTTGGCCGCTTTGGGCGGCTCTGGGGGTTTCACAGGCTCGGTCGCTTTGGGTGGTTCTGGCGGCTTGGCCGTGGCGTCAACCGCTTTGATCGGCTCGGCTGTTTGGATGGGCTCGGGTGGTTTGGGGGGAGGCTCCACTGGTTTGACCACCGCCTCACCTTGTTCGGTGCTGACTGCGTCGGTGGGTTTCAGCGGGGTGGGGGTGTTGCTGGAGGACATGCCCACCGTCGATGCAGGCGGAATAGGTGAGGCTGCAGCGGCCACTTCGGTGGTGGTCAGGGGCGCAGCTTTGCTGGGTCCCTTCAAATAGCTTTCCAAGGCGGCCCATTCGTCCAGCAGCTGCTCGTGGTAGATGTAACCCAAGGCACCCATGCTGAGCAGCAAACTGGCCAGCAAGCCGGCTGCGATTTTGCCGCCATGGCTTTTCTTCGGTGGCGCGTCCCATGATTGCCCGAGTTCTTCGCCGGTGGGCCCCTCGCTGCCGGGCACCACCTCGCCCATCACCGGGTCGCTGGACAAGTCCAGGTGGTCGGCGGGCGGCAGCAAGTCGCCAATCTCCAGGGGCTTGGCAGGCGCGGGGGGCAAGGTGAAATTGGCGGTCGCCAAGGGCTTGTGTGGTTGCGTATTGACCGCCGCGGGTTCCTCGGGCTCCTCGGACTCCAAGACCCATTGCAGCAGGTTTTTACCGAAAGCAGACAGCTTCTTTTCGTAATAGCTGGCGTTGTTGATCAGCAGAATCAGGTTGATGTTGCTGGCTGGAAAGCCATTGACCAAACGCGCCAGCAATTGCAATTCAAAGTCTTGAATGCCTTGCGTGTCGGGAAAGATCATGTAGCGCTTGGGAATGCTCTTGTTGGTCTTGTCCAGCGCTTGGTCCAAGGTCATTTGCGACAAGATTTCATTGAAGCGATCGACCAGTTTGTCCGAGTCGGCCGAGGTCCACAACTCCACATGCTCTTCGCCTTGCTCTCGCAGGTGCTGAAAAATGCGGCGGCCATAGTGCGCCAAGGCCACCTCGTCATCGCCCAAGATGGCCAGGTTCAGCCGGCCCTCTCGCAGCGACTTGAGCAAGATTTCAAAGCGCAGTTTGTCGGCAGGGCTTTGGTAGAAGTCACTCATGGCACACCGTCATCGGGTCATTTCTGGAAAAGAAATCCATTTTCGTCATAGCGCATATTGTCAGGGATGCGCAGTGTGGGTTTGACGATACCCTCGCCTGGCGCATAACTTTGGTTCAAGCTGAACACATAGGCAATGACCTGGGCCACCACGTGGTAGAGCCCTTCATGGATGGGGTGGTCGAGTTTGGTGGTGAAGTACAGGGCCCGGGCCAACTCGGGGGCTTCAAAAATATAGACGCTGTTTTCTTTGGCGCGTTCGCGGATGCGCTTGGCCAAATCATCGGTGCCTTTGGCCACCAAGTTGGGTGCGCCGTCAGAATTGGGGTCGTAGCTCAGTGCGACAGCGAAAT
>Ga0114968_10004699_pt1 | contig 10152 bp, 8 predicted proteins | sample M_130807_EF_Meta_FD_87020 | JGI IMG/M metagenome (GOLD analysis project Ga0114968, IMG submission 87020) | Freshwater microbial communities from Lake Montjoie, Canada to study carbon cycling - M_130807_EF_MetaG | ecosystem: Environmental > Aquatic > Freshwater > Lake | place: Lake Montjoie... | reverse complement strand
TGCAAATATCCCACATGTTTTGATGCGCAAAGTGTTGTAGGGCTGCAGAGCCCCGAAGAGCAAGAAATCGTGAGAAACAGGCAAAGCGCCAAACAATGACACAGTGTCATACTACTTTTGCGCTAAAACAAAAAAGCCTCAAACATTCAAAGTGAATTTTGAGGCATTGTCATAAAAGCCAGGTACTTTATGCTTTACACTTCGGTGGTGCCCAGGAGAGGACTCGAACCTCCACACCTTTCGGCACACGGACCTGAACCGTGCGCGTCTACCAATTCCGCCACCTGGGCCTAACTTGTACTCAAACAGCCACGCATTATAAGCGAGATTTTAGCTTTGGCAAAACGCCTCCCACCCAACATCAAGAACACTCGCACCGCGACTGTCCCCCCAGAAAATATCCCTGATTTTGATCCCGATGTGCCGAGTCGCGAACAAATCCTAGAAGTCTTGCGTGTCGCGCCTGCGCCACTGTCGCCAGAGGATTTAGCCGCACGGATGGGGTTGACCCGCGAAGAAACCCTGACAGGCTTTGATCGTCGAATCGCCGCCATGGAGCGCGACGGTCAATTGTTGCCCAACCGCAAGGGCGTGTTGTTGTTGGCAAATAAGCTTGATTTTGTGGCCGGGCGCGTGCAAGGCCATCGCGACGGGTTTGGCTTCTTAGTTGCCGACGCGGGTGGTCAAGATATCTTTTTGTCTCCGCGCGAAATGCAAAAGGTGTTGCACGGCGATCGCGTCTTGGTGAAGCCAACCGGCGAATATCGTGGCAAACCTGAGGGCACGATCGTCGAGGTGCTCGAGCGGCGCACCAATCGCCTGGTGGGGCGCTTTTTAAATGAACGCGGTATGACCATTGTAGTACCCGAAGATCAGCGCATCAAGCACGATGTCTTGATCCCTCCGGGTGACACAGGTGGCGCCCAGCATGGTCAGGTGGTGTCGGTTGACATTATCGAGCAACCCTCGCGCCATAAACAACCGCTCGGCCGCGTGGCCGAGATTTTGGGCGAAATTGACGACCCGGGCATGGAGATCGAAATTGCGGTACGCAAGTTCGACGTGCCGGTCGACTTTTCAGAGGCCGCTGAACGGCAGGCCGAAAAACTCCCTGATGCGGTACGCCCCACCGATTTAAAAGACCGGGTCGATTTGCGTGATGTGCCGTTTATTACGATCGACGGCGAAGACGCGCGCGACTTTGACGACGCGGTGTACTGCGAGCAGGTGGATATGGGCGAGGCGCGTAAGCGCCCCGCCTGGCGACTGTTGGTGGCGATTGCCGATGTGAGCCATTACGTGACGCCCGAAGACGCGCTGGATGAAGCGGCGCGCGAGCGCGGCACCAGCGTGTATTTTCCACGTCGGGTGATTCCGATGTTGCCCGAAAAGCTTTCAAACGGGTTGTGTTCGCTCAAGCCCTCCGTTGATCGGTTGGTACTCGTATGCGATATGGTGATCCCGCTTTCGGGTGCTAAAGCGGGCACGGTGTCAGCCTATCAGTTTTACAACGCGGTGATTCACTCGCATGCACGCACCACGTACAACCAGGTGTGGGAGTCACTGCAACAGCCCCAAGGGCCAGTGGCGCGCAGTTTTGTCAAAGTGATGCCTCAGATTAATGGCCTGTACGAGTTGTTTCAGTTGTTGTCGCAGGGTCGTAAAGAACGTGGCGCAATTGACTTTGACACGGTTGAAACCAAAATTGTGTGCAACGAGTTAGGTCGTATTGAAAAGATTATTGGCGTCTTACGCAACGACGCGCACCGCTTAATCGAAGAGTGCATGCTAGCGGCCAATACGTGCGCAGCAGATTTTATGCTGCGTAGCAAACATATCGGTTTGTATCGGGTGCACGAGGGCCCTACGCCCGAAAAACTGCAATCGTTACGTGAGTTTTTGAAAACGCTTGGGCTAAGCCTAGGTGGCGGTGCCGACCCGAGCGCTAAAGACTACGGCGTTTTGCTCGATAAGGCCCGCGCGCGACCCGACTACGGACTGTTGCAGACGATGTGCTTGCGTTCGATGCAGCAGGCGATTTATGGGCCAGACAACGCCGGCCACTTTGGTCTGTCGTATCCAGCCTACACGCACTTTACGTCACCGATTCGTCGATACCCTGATTTGATGACCCATCGCGTCATCAAGGCCCTGCTCAAAAGCCAGCGTTATCAACCTGTGCTGCACGGTTTTGCTTCAGCACCGGGTGCTACGTTGCGCGAATACGAGCATGATCTGTGGGAAAAAATCGGTTTGCTGCTGTCGGGCACAGAGCGGCGTGCCGACGATGCGTCGCGCGATGTCGAGGCTTGGCTGAAGTGCTGGTTTGTCAAAGAGCGCGTAGGTGAAGTGTTCAGCGGGCGCGTCACTGGGGTGGCAAGCTTTGGTATTTTTGTCACACTCGATACCTTGCACGTTGAAGGCCTGGTCCACGTCTCTGAACTTGGTACCGAGTATTTTCAATTTAATGACGCGATGCACGAATTGCGTGGCGAGCGTACGGGCCTACGTTACCGTTTAACCGACGCCGTACAGGTGCAGGTGGCGCGGGTTGATCTCGAAGCACGGCGTATCGAGTTCAGGCTGGTCACGGGCACCACATTTGACGCCCTGCGCAAGGCCGCCACGCGTGTCGAAGACCCGGCAGGCAGGCGCGTAAAAAAAGCGGCTGCACCCAAGCCGCCCGAATTAAAAGGGCAAATTGCTAAAGTGCGTCGCGCAGAGGCCAAAAAAACGGCCAAGCAAGACACTGCGCGTACCCCTAAAAAGGCCGTGCACGCAAAAAAGATAACCGGTTTAAAAAAATCTGCCCGTAAAGGGCGTTAGGAATACGTATGGCTGCAACTCAAATGCTGGCGGGTTTTCATGCGGTCATCGCACGTTTACGCCAGGCTCCAGAATCGATCCGCGAAGTTTACGTTGAGGTCCAGCGGCGCGATAAGCGTATGCAGGCCTTGATTGCCAGTGTCACCCAGGCCGGGCGACCCGTGCATCCCGTGACGGCCGATCGGCTAGACGGCCTGACTGGGGGCTCTAGGCACCAAGGTGTCGTGGCGGTTGCTGATGCCCGAAAACTTGCCGATGATCTCGACGAAGTGCTCGATGGTGTGCAGGGGCCTGCGCTATTGTTGATTCTCGATGGCGTGACCGACCCTCATAATTTGGGCGCCTGCCTGCGAACCGCTGATGCTGCCGGGGTGCATGCGGTGGTTGCCCCCAGAGACCGCGCCGTGGGGTTAAACACCACAGTTCAACGAGTGGCGTGTGGTGCTGCCGAGTCAGTGCCCTACTTGATGGTCACCAATTTGGCACGCACCATGCGCGAGTTAAAAGACCGCGACTTGTGGCTTGTGGGCACCGACGACACGGCGACTCAAAGCATTTATCAAACCGACGGCAGGCGTTCGATGGCCTGGGTGATGGGCGCTGAAGGCGAGGGGATGCGTCGACTCACGCGTGAAACCTGCGACGAACTCGTCACGATCCCGATGCTGGGCAGTGTTGAAAGTCTAAACGTCAGCGTGGCGACTGCAGTGTGTTTGTACGAGACGGTTCGTCAGCGACAAGGGTAAACTAAGCTTTGAGAGTGAAGCTTGTTTGCCAGATCAGTCTCGGTTAGCCAAGCTTGCTCCTTAGCCTAGACCAATCTCAGTCTAGTCCTATCGTGCTCAGTTTATACCCTCGCCTGGATCCAGTGAGCTAAGTCTATTTTGCTTGCGAGCGAAAATTATTTTTTTAAAGTGAACGTGTCATGACTCAGTCAAAACAAGCGGCCCAACAGGGCTTTACGACAACCATTTTGCACGGCGACCGCAAGCTGTCGGTCGAGCATGGTGCGGTGCACAAGCCTATCCATACCTCAACGCAGTACGCTTATTCTGACGCGCGTGAACTGTCTGCGGTATTTCAGGGCAAACCGGGCTATACCTACGCGCGTCAAGGAACGCCCACAAGCGATGCGCTTGAAAAGAAAATTAATAAAATGGAAGACGGTGTTGCAAGCCTGTCTTTTGCCACGGGGATGGCTGCGCTGACGGCGTTGTTTACGACACTGCTGCGCGCGGGCGATCATCTGCTTTCAAGCCAGTTCATCTTTGGTAACACCAACAGCTTGTTTGGAACGCTCGAGTTGTTGGGGATTGAGATCACGCTTGTCGATCCAACCGATGCGCAGGCCGTTGCCGCCGCAATTCGCCCAAACACCAAAATGCTGTTTACCGAGACCATCGCTAACCCCGGTACGCAGGTCGCTGACCTTGTTGGCTTAGGGCAGTTGTGCCAAAAGCATAAATTGGTGTACGTGGTTGACAACACCGTGACCTCACCTTGGCTGTTTCGGCCCAAGGCGGTTGGCGCGTCGATCGTGATGAACGCGCTGTCTAAACACATTGGTGGGCATGCCAATGCACTGGGTGGTTCATTGACCGATACCGGTCTGTTTGATTGGACGCAATACAGCAATATTCTCGATATATATAAAAAAGGTCCGGCAACAGGTTGGGCGATTACGCAGATCAAAAAGAAGGGCCTGCGCGACATGGGTGGCACCTTGTCTGCCGATGCGGCGCATCGAATCGCCGTTGGCGCTGAGACTCTAGCGTTGCGACTCGATAAAATTTGTAGCAACGCGATGGCGCTCGCTACATTTTTATCCAAGCACCCAGGAGTTCAACGTGTTGCTTACCCGGGGCTGACAAATCATCCCCAGCATGCCCGCGCTGCACAATTATTTGGTGGCAAGTTCAGTATGCTGATCGCGTTTGAATTGGTGGCGGGTATAGACTGCCTTGATTTTTTAAATCACCTGCAAGTCGCCATCCTGGCAACGCATGTGGGCGACACGCGCACGCTGGCTTTGCCCGCGGCACATACGATTTATTATGAGATGGGGCCTGAGTTGCGTGCCAAGATGGGTATCGCTGATGGCCTTATTCGCTTGTCTGTTGGCATCGAGGATCAAGCGGATTTGATTGCTGATTTTGAACAGGCGTTTCTCGCTTGCGGTGTTTCTTCCGCATAAATCAAGTCCAAATGCTGCAAAGTTTTTTTAAATTATTTTAGATAAATCTTAGTAATGATGCGGCTCTCAGACGATTTTCTCTTGACAGCCCTTGTTGCCAGTGGCCTAATACATGCATAAGTGATTTGAGCCTGCGCAAGCGGGCGTTTTATTCTCTTCGCATACAGTTGAAGCGTGTGAATAGGGCGCTTCAAATTTTTATAGCTTTGATACCGTTATCCCCAAGGAAATAAACAACATGAACAAAACTGAATTGATTGATCACATCGCAACAAAAGCTGATATCTCTAAAGCAGCTGCAGGCCGTTCGCTTGACGCGATGATCGCCGCAATCAAGGCAACACTTAAAAAAGGTAACTCGGTCACATTGGTTGGTTTCGGTACCTTTGCAGTGTCGCAACGCGCAGCACGTACCGGACGCAATCCACGCACCGGCGAAGCCATCAAAATCAAAAAAGCAAAAGTACCAAAGTTTCGTCCAGGTAAGGCACTGAAAGACGCGTTGAACTAATCCGTTTAGGTTTGCTAAAAAAATGCGTTTCGCTATAATGCGACACGCGTTTTTTTTAAACTCGATTTAGTCCTTTGTTTACCGCACTGTTTTGTATCTTTGCAAAACGTTCAGCCAAAATCTTAGGGTGCTTAGCTCAGCTGGCAGAGCGGCGCCTTTACACGGCGTAGGTCACAGGTTCGACCCCTGTAGCACCCACCAGTACCCCCTAAGATGTAGAATCGTGTCATGAGAGTCCTCGTAATCGAAGACGACGCGACGCTTGGGCGCGCGTTGCAAGAATTTCTAACTGATCAAGGCTATGCAACCGACTGGTTAGCAGATGGCAAACGTGCACTCACCGCTTTAGCCGGCCACTCTTACGATTTGTTGGTGCTCGACTTAAACCTCCCCCTGATCGACGGCTTGCAGGTGTTGACCACGCTGCGTGGCGATGGCAGTGAAATCCCCGTATTGTTATTAACTGCGCGCGATGGCCTGCAAGATCGGGTGGCGGGCCTCGATGCAGGGGCTGACGACTATTTGACAAAGCCCTTTGAGCTTGCCGAGCTCGCGGCGCGGGTGCGTGCGTTGGCGCGACGCCATCTTGGTGTTGCGCGGTCGCTGATTGAGTTTGGTAACTTGTCGTTTGATACTGCGCATCGAGAGTGTCGGGTGGCGGGTCAGCGCTTAGCCTTGTCTGTACGCGAACTCTCGGTACTTGAAATGCTGATGGTGCGCGCCGGTAAAGTCGTCACTAAACAGCAAATCGTGCAAGGTCTGTCGGCGCTCGATTCTGACTTCAGCGAAAATGCCGTCGAGGTCTACATTTATCGGCTTCGTAAGCGCCTTGAAGGTAAGGGCGCTGCCATCCAGACCATACGTGGTTTTGGTTACCTGCTCGAAGTCGAAGCGAACTGAGGCTTGAGTCATGACTAAGCTCGCATTCTTGGCTCCGGGTACTCTGGCGCGCAGCTTGACGCTACGCTTGTTGCCGCCCATCGTGCTGTTAGTCGGTCTTGATTTATTAGCGACCTGGGTCATCACGCATAAAATTGAGATGGCCGATTGGCAACTCGAAGACATTTTTTGGTTGATGGTGTTTGGGCAATTGATGTTGATTGCCCTGTGTGTTTGGGTCGTCGTACGTGGCGTACGCTCGGGTATGCGGGCAATCAATCAGCTCTCTAATGACATTGCCCAGCGCTCGGTCGACGATTTAGGGCAATTAAAGGCCGAGGGTTTACCGCTTGAACTTGAAGTACTGGTTCGTCATACCAACGATTTGCTGGCACGCTTAAACGACACGCTTGCGGCGCAGCGCCGCTTCGTTGGGCATGCCGCCCACCAACTCCGAACGCCTCTGGCGGGTTTAAAGCTTGAATCTGAGTTGATGCTGGCCAAACCCTTGTCTGCCGATCTTCGTGAGCGTGCTGAGCGTATTAAACACGTCAGCGACCGCATGATTCGGCTCGGGCGGCAACTCTTGGTGCTCGCGCGGGTAGATCCCGAAGCACGCCCACAAGATCATTTTTTGCGCATGGATTTATGCGAATGGGTGCGCACAAGTGGTGCTGAGTGGTTAACCCGTGCGCACGAGGCGGGTTTGACTTTGCAACTCGAGGCGCCCGATCACCCCGTCTGGGTTGAGGGTGATCCGATTTTGCTCGATGAGCTTCTGGGTAATTTGATTGACAACGCTCTGCGCTATGCAACCGGCGCGAAGTACATCAGGCTATTGGTCACCTCAACGCCTCCAACGCTTGCGGTTGAAGACGATGGCCCGGGGATTAGCACGCAAGAGCAAGGGCGGGTATTTGAGGCGTTTTATCGCTCGCCTGATGCGCCCCAGGGCGGCTCTGGTTTAGGGCTTGCCATCGTGCGAGAAATCGCCCGTGCGCATGGGGCGTGGTGGAATCTCGTGAGCCGACCTCAATTTGCCGGCGCTCGTTTGACCGTCGTGTTTCCGGGTACACGTCGAGGTGCGCAGTTAACGCGCCTCGACCGCTTCAATCAATTGCGTTAACCGCGACGCTTGTTTGCTTTGCTGAGACCGCGCGCTCGCGGATCATTTTTAAGCGCTAGGCGCTGCGAGTGATCGGTTGAGATGTGATCAATAGCCACCCTCAACCTCGCCCGCTTGGGCGAGGTTGTGCAGCAGGTCTTGCAAAAATCTTTACATCTTGCGGCCAGCGCGTGATTCGATGCGCATGCGTAAGGCATTGAGCTTGATAAAGCCCGCAGCATCTGCCTGGTTGTATGCGCCGCCGTCATCGTCAAAGGTCGCGATGGTTTGATCAAACAACGTATCTTTTGAATCGCGTGACACGGTGTAGACGTTACCCTTGTATAGCTTCAGACGCACCCAACCGTTCACTTCTTTTTGTGTGCTGTCGATCAAGGCTTGAATCGCACGACGCTCGGGTGACCACCAGTAGCCGTTATAAATCAGGCTGGCGTAGCGTGGCATTAAGTCATCTTTTAAATGTGCGACTTCACGGTCGAGCGTGATCGATTCAATAGCGCGATGGGCTTTAAGCAAAATTGTGCCGCCTGGGGTTTCGTAGCAGCCGCGTGATTTCATGCCCACGTAGCGGTTTTCGACCAAATCTAGGCGACCAATACCGTGCTTGCCACCCAGCTCATTGAGTTTGGTGAGCACCTGCGCGGGCGAGAGCCGCACGCCATTGAGCGCCACCACGTCACCGTGTTCAAACTCAATGTCGAGGTACTCAGCTTTGTCAGGGGCGGCCTCAGGCGAGACGGTCCAGCGCCACATGGTTTCTTCGGCTTCTGCCTTTGGGTCTTCAAGGTGGCGGCCTTCAAAGCTGATGTGCAGCAGGTTGGCGTCCATAGAGTAGGGCGCGCCACCTTGCTTATGCTTCATGTCGATCGCGATGCCAGCATCTTCTGCGTATTGCAAAAGTTTTTCGCGCGAGACTAAATCCCATTCGCGCCAGGGCGCAATGACCTTAATGCCTGGCTCGAGGGCGTAATAGCCCAGTTCAAAACGTACTTGATCGTTACCTTTGCCTGTTGCGCCATGCGAAACCGCATCAGCGCCGACTTGACGGGCGATTTCGATTTGACGCTTAGCGATCAAAGGCCGGGCAATTGAGGTGCCAAGCAGGTATTCGCCTTCGTAGACGGTATTGCAACGAAACATCGGAAACACAAAATCGCGTACGAACTCTTCGCGTAAATCGTCGATGAAGATTTGTTCTGGTTTGATACCGAACTTGATCGCTTTAGCGCGTGCAGGTTCGAGCTCTTCGCCTTGACCGATATCCGCTGTGAAAGTGACAACTTCGCACTGGTAGGTGTCTTGTAGCCATTTAAGAATGACCGAGGTATCTAAACCCCCTGAATAGGCCAAGACTACTTTTTTGATATCGCTCATAAGATGCTCGAAATTAGCTGATTGATTAACAGAAGATAATATTTTAACGGAAGGGCGCTGGCCTTTGCCTACACGTTAGTTCAAAAGACGGTTCGAACGACCAGGCGAAAGTTCAACGGCTGATTCCATCCCCCAGACGTGCGCTTAAAGGCCAGTTCCATCGCCTAAAGGTTGGTGTTAGACCTTGTTCCTTAGCCTAAGCGTCCCAGTAACAAAAATTCCATAAGGGCTTTCTGAACATGTAAGCGGTTTTCGGCTTCGTCCCAGACCACGCTTTGTGGCCCATCGATGACCTCGGCGGTGACCTCTTCGCCGCGATGTGCCGGCAGGCAATGCATAAAGAGGGCATCAGGGGTTGCTTGCGCCATCATGTCTTGGTCGACGCACCAGTCTGCAAAGGCCTTGCGGCGCTCTTCGTTTTCGGCCTCGTAGCCCATGCTGGTCCAGACATCGGTCGTGACGAGATGGGCGCCTTTGCAGGCTTCGTTAGGATCGGAGAATTCTTTGACCACACCGGATTTGACTGAGGTCAAGCGGACCGGGTCAAGCAGGTAACCGATTGGGGCGGAGACATGCAGCGTAAAGCCCAGCAGTTCGGCGGCCTGAATCCAGGTATAGGCCATGTTGTTGGCATCACCCACCCACGCAACGATTTTGCCGGTGAGGCTGCCGCGCGCCTCAATATAGGTAAAGACATCGGCCAAAATCTGGCAGGGATGAAACTCGTTGGTTAAGCCATTGATGACCGGCACGCGCGAGTGCGCGGCAAAGGTTTCGAGACGGGTTTGCTCGAAGGTTCGAATCATCACAAGGTCAACCATGCGCGATACCACGCGAGCAGTGTCTTCAATGGGTTCAGAGCGACCTAATTGCGAGTCGGTCGTGGTGAGATGAATGACTGAACCACCCATCTGGTACATGCCCGCCTCGAAAGAGACGCGCGTACGGGTGCTGGCTTTTTCAAAGACCATCGCTAAAGTGCGGTCGTGCAGGGGATGATGCGGTTCGTAGCGCTTGAATTTTTCTTTGATGAGCTTGGCGCGTTCAAGCACATAGAGCAGTTCATCCGCGCTGAGGTCTTGCATTTGTAGAAAATGCCGAAGCGAGCCGGCGGTAGGTACGGCGTTTGACATGAGGGACTCGATAAAGTTGTCAGGCCTGAGCCGCACGACCTGACGCTCTGTTTGAGCGGCAGGCCGTGTCAGTGCAGGTTAGGCGGTTTCGGCGTTAAACGCCTTGATC
>Ga0114968_10004698_pt1 | contig 10156 bp, 6 predicted proteins | sample M_130807_EF_Meta_FD_87020 | JGI IMG/M metagenome (GOLD analysis project Ga0114968, IMG submission 87020) | Freshwater microbial communities from Lake Montjoie, Canada to study carbon cycling - M_130807_EF_MetaG | ecosystem: Environmental > Aquatic > Freshwater > Lake | place: Lake Montjoie... | reverse complement strand
TATTCCCTTCTTTTGTCGTCAATTGATAATTCAATCCCAAGCCTAGTATTTGTTTAAATGCATGTTCATACACTGTCACCGTGGATAAAATAACAGGATTGATGGAAGCATATTTGATATTTGATGAATGTCATAGGTGATGGCACATTCACCTACAATTTTAGTTTGGGCTTGTATTTGAAATACGATACAACTAAGAAAGCAAACAATTAAGGGGGATAATCGTAGCATATTAAGTAAGCATTAATAAAAAAGAGACCTTGTTTTTAATTAGGTCTCTTTTTTTGATATTATTTTTTAGTCTTGTCTTTTAAGGCTTGTACTTTTTTTTGCGACTCCATCATTTGTTCATATTTCTCCTGCCAGTTACTTTTTTTCTTTGGTGTCTTTCTTTTAACTTGTATTGTAGCCAAAATTTTATCATGATCTATGATGACTTTTTGAATAACTAATTGTAATAATAAAGTCACTATATTAGAAACGGTATAATACCAAGTTAATGCAGAAGGCAAACTATTAAAGATAAACAATAGCATGAAAGGGAAGATGTATGGCATGTACTTTAATGCAGGATTATCTTGCGTAGGCGTCATCGACATATTGTAGATAGACGAGATAAAGGTGGTCAATACTGCAGTTAAAGTAAATAAACTGATATGGCTTCCAAAACCCAATGGAATAGTAAAAGGAAGGGTGTAGATTGAATCATAACTAGATAAGTCTTGACTCCACAAAAAAGACTGTCCCCTTAAAGCGATATTGGAATTAAAGAAACTGTACAATGCAAAGAAGATAGGAATTTGCAATAAAGCAGGAATACATCCACCTAAAGGATTTACACCCGCTTCTCTAAACAACTTCATTTGCTCCATTGCGAAAGCTTGTTGATCATCCCCTGTCTTTTTCTTAATCTCATCTAATTCAGGTTTCAATACTTTCATCTTGGCTGTACTCAAGAAACTTGTATATGTTAAAGGCGAAGTCACTAAACGAATAAAGATGGTTAATAAAAATACAACCCATCCATAATTTTGAACAAAGCCAGCGAAAAAATCAAACACTGGCATAATGATGAATTTATTGATAGGGCGAACAAATGAATATAAGTCTCTTCCTAAATTCACAATTTGCTCCATCTCTGGCGCCTGTGATTTTAAGATTTGGAAGTCATTTGGACCATAATAAAGTGAGAGTGGTATAGAAGCATTGGCCCCATTTAATTTTGTTTGAAACTGTGCTTGTAAAGTTGCAAGTCCATTGCTGCTATCTGTCTTACGCTGCCAGTCAATTTTACCTGAATTAAATCCATCCTTATAAATCACTGTCGTCGCAAAAAATTGTTGTACCAAACCTACCCATTGAATAGGTTTTTCAAAAACCTTATCGGTTTTACTTGAAATATAATCAAACTTATTTCCTTCCGAAAAACAAATATTAGACATTTGACGCTCATAAGTAGTTGTCTTTTCTTGTCCATAAGAATGTACATCCCACAAAACATTTAATTGATTATTTGTCAACAATTGATCCGCACCATCCAATACAATATTCCAATCCACATTGTATTTTCCTTTAGCTAAAATAAATTGGTGCTTAATTGTTTTACCATTAGGAGCAGTCCAAGCATATTCCATTTTTTGATCCCCATTCGGATCGGTGGATACATTGGATACAGGAAATATAACTTGGTTAATTTGTACTGTTTGATTGTTACCTGCATACACAGCATAGGACAATGAGCTGCTATCTCCCAATTGGACCAGTTCCTTTTTTGAATTTTTGTATTTCTTCAAGGTAACACTTGCAACCTGACCTCCTTTATTAGTGAATGTTACTTTAATTAAATCGTTCTCTAAAATAGCAATCTCCTCTTTCAAAGTATCCGCAACAACTGCTAAACCAGTGGCATCTTTTTTAGTTGAATCAATCAATACAACCGTATTCAATGCTGCTGCTTTTTCGGCATTGGCTTTCACCATTGCAACAGAGTCATCAAATCTTTTTTTATAGGCTGCTATTTCATTTTGCTGCTTATAGGTGTACCAAAAGTAAACAAAGAATAAACCTGCTAATAATACAAACCCAATGACCGTATTTTTGTCCGTTTTCATGCTTTTAAATTAATCTAAATAGATGCGGCAAAGGTATGTTTTTTATTACAAATTCCTACTGTATTTACCCCCTGTATGGTAAAGCAGGTTCGTAATATCCCCTAAACTACAATACTTCACCGCTTCCATCAAGAGCTCAAAAACATTTTCATTTTGAACAGCAGCTTGATGCAGCAAGTTTAGATAATCTGCGGCTTGGTCTTTATTCCTATTTTTAAATTGCGCTAGATTGGCAATTTGTAATTTCTTTTCCGAAGCGGAGGATCTAAATACGGGACGACGATCATTGCTATTTTGATCTGCTTCATCAATAAAAGTATTTACACCAATGATTGGAATTTCCCCGTGATGTTTTCTGGTTTCATACAACATACTCTCTTCTTGAATCTTTGAACGCTGATACATTCTTTCCATGGCGCCTAGCACCCCACCTCTTGCATTGATTCTTTCTAATTCTTGCAACACTGCTTCTTCCACCAAGTCTGTTAATTCGTTCATCAAGAAGCTGCCTTGTTGTGCATTTTCCACTTTCGCAGTGCCTAATTCCTTATTAATGATTAACTGAATGGCAAGGGCCCTTCTTACACTCTCCTTTGTTGGCGTGGTGATGGCTTCGTCATAGGCATTGGTGTGTAAGCTGTTGCACTGATCATAAATTGCATACAATGCCTGCAAGGTAGTTCTGATATCATTAAAATCAATCTCTTGCGCGTGTAGACTTCTGCCACTTGTTTGGATATGGTATTTTAATTTTTGAGACCTTGGATTGGCCTTGTATTTAAGCTTCATAGATTGTGCCCAAATTCTTCTTGCCACTCTTCCAATCACTGCATATTCTGGATCCATGCCATTGCTAAAAAAGAAACTGAAATTTGGAATAAAATCATCTATGGCTAAACCTCTATTTAAGAAATACTCAATATAAGTAAACCCATTTGCCAGTGTAAATGCCAACTGTGTGATTGGATTGGCCCCAGCTTCTGCAATATGGTATCCTGAGATCGAGATGCTATAAAAGTTTTTTACTTTTTGATCTACAAAATAAGCTTGCACATCGCCCATTAATTTTAATGCAAAATCAATAGAGAAGATACAAGTGTTTTGTGCTTGATCTTCTTTTAAGATGTCCGCCTGCAGTGTTCCACGTACATTTTGTAACACTTGTTTTTTAATATTGGCATAGACTTTTGGATCTAGTACTTGATCACCGCTTACGCCTAATAATTTTAAGCCCAAGCCATTGTGCTGGATGGATTGTTTTTTCAATCCTTCAAAATCATGGTATACTGGCCTAGCTGTATTTTTAAAAATTTGATTTAATTTTTTATTGACATCTGGCCACATTTTTTGTTCAGTAATATATTGCTCACAAGCTTGATCAATCGCTGCATTAAAAAACATCGCTAGTAGGATGGCCGCAGGACCATTGATGGTCATACTCACAGAACTGGTTGGGTCATTTAGATTAATCCCTGAATACAATTTCTTGATATCATCCACCGAAGCAATATTCACACCCGCATTGCCAATTTTTCCAAATACATCCATTCTATTAGAAGGATCTTGCCCATATAAAGTCACACTATCAAATGCAGTAGACAATCTTGTTGCAGGTTGTCCATTGGCTAAAAAATGAAAGCGTTGATTGGTTTTTTCTGGACCGCCCTCACCTGCAAACATTCTTGTTGGATCCTCACCTATTCGTTTTAAATCAAACACACCAGCCGTGTAGGGATAATGCCCTGGTATATTTTCTTTTAATTGCCACTCTGCAATATCGCCCCAGTCTTTAAAATTAGGTAGATACACTTTCTGTAGTGACAACCCTGATTCTGTTTTAAAACGTAAAGGTTGATGAATCTTTTTACCTCTTATTTCATAGACCAATGCATCTTGTTGGTATTTCGTTTTTGTTGCTTCCCAAGTTTGAATAGACTTTTTTACTTCTGGATGGATTGCCCCAGCTACTTTATCTGCTTCTTCTTTTAAAAGCGGCAATTTCTTAAGCTTAGGATTTTGCATCACTTGGTCATAACTATACCACTGAGAAGCCAGCTGCTTTTGCTCCGCTATCCAAACTTTATTTTTTTGAATTGTTTCAACAATTTCATTTAAATAATTAAAACGATTGAGTGGAATAGTTGGTGTGGCCACCTGACTCGCATTGTACACCAATGGCTTGGCAATGGTCTTCCATTTTAATTGATGCTGCTGATTCACTAACTCAATCATATGATTGAATAGATGCTGCATGCCTGGGTCATTGAACTTTGAAGCAATGGTGCCATACACGGGCAATGTCGAATGATCTGCATTGAATAAATGACGCGACCTAGCATATTGTTTTTTGACATCTCTTATCGCATCCAATCCGCCTGCTCTATCAAATTTATTGATACCAATAATTTGTGCAAAGTCAATCATATTAATTTTCTCTAACTGACTAGCTGCACCAAATTCTGGTGTCATAATATACATAGGTAGCGTTACATAATCAACAATGGACGCGTCATTTTGACCAACTCCTGCAGTTTCAATAATGATGGCATCATAGCCAGCTGCTTTGCATAAATAAATCACTTGGTCTAAAGATCCAGAGATGGATTGATGATCCGACCTTGTTGCCAGCGAACGCATAAATACATTGGGATGATGGATGGCATTCATTCTAATTCTATCTCCTAATAAAGCACCACCTGTTTTTTTCTTAGTTGGATCTACTGACACCACGGCGATACTTAAATCAGGATTGGTTTGGATAAAATAATGCACCAAACGGTCACATACGGTAGACTTTCCTGCACCACCTGTTCCAGTTAATCCAATGACAGGAATATTTTTTTGAACTACTTTTTTATCTTTCTTAATTTTTAGGGTACCATTTTGTAAAAGTGTAATATCCCTTGCTAATTTTCTTGGATCAGTTTTTTTATCAAAAGGAAGTTTTGGATATTTTGTGGTTTGATTGGATTTTAATGGAAAATTAGCAAATGCAATCACTTCACGAATCATGCCTTCTATCCCCATGGCAAGACCATCCTTAGGTAAATATATTTTTGAGATTCCTTTAGCGTGGATGATCGCAGCTTCGGAAGGTAAAATGGTACCACCACCCCCACCAACAATTTTAATATGTTGGTAGCCTGCATCGTCTAATAATTTTCTGAGGTAGGAAAAAAATTCAATATGACCTCCTTGATAAGATGTAATGGCAATCAATTGTACATCTTCTTCGATCGCTGCTTCAACAATTTCTTGTGCAGATCGATTATGTCCCATATGGATGACTTCTGCACCTTGTTCTTGCAACACGCGACGCATGATATTGATAGAAGCATCATGGCCATCAAACAAACTAGTCGAAGTTAAAATTCTTATTTTTTGCATAGCACAAAACTAACAAATGTTAGCGGTATAGCAAAGTGGAAATTTACTTTTTTGCGTAGGCTTTTGCAGCAGCAATAAAATGCACAAATAAAGGTGCTGGTGCTTCCACTGTACTTTTTAATTCTGGATGGTATTGAACGCCAATAAAGAATGGGTGATTGGGTAATTCTATAATTTCTACCAACCCAGTTTCAGGATTCACACCACTCGTAACCATTCCTTTTTCTTGGAATGCATTTAAATAAGCATTGTTAAACTCATAACGGTGACGATGACGTTCGTTAATCAAAGTTGCACCATATATAGTGTGGGCCAATGTATTTTCTGTGATGGTGCAAGGATAAGATCCTAAACGCATTGTACCGCCCATCATTGTAATGGCTTTTTGTTCCTCCATCATATCAATTACAGCATCTGTAGTATTAGGATCCATCTCTGTAGAATGTGCATCTGTTAATCCAATCACATTTCGTGCAAATTCAATCACCGCCATTTGCATACCTAAACAAATACCAAAAAACGGCAAATTGTTTTCTCTTGCGTATTGAACAGCAATAATTTTTCCTTCAATCCCTCTATTTCCAAATCCAGGGGCTACTAATAATCCGTCTAAACTACCCACTAATGCCTTCACATTTTCTTGGGTAATGTCTTCGCTATGCACATTCACTACATTCACTTTCACCTCATTCATTGCACCTGCATGAATAAAACTTTCTAAAATAGATTTATAAGCATCCTGAAGTTCAATATACTTTCCAATTAAGCCAATGTTGACAGTCGATTTAGGGTTTTTTAATTTATCTAAAAATATATTCCACTTCGTTAAATCTGGTTCTTTGTAATTGGTAATCTTTAATTTCTCAAGCACAATTAAATCTAATTTTTCCTCCAACATTTTCAATGGCACTTCATAAATAGTTGATGCGTCTGCTGCTTCTATCACTCTTCCAGCTTTAACATTACAAAACAATGCAATTTTTCTTTTGATATCATCATTTAAAGGCTCTTCTGCTCTACATACAATTACATCTGGACGAACCCCTGCTTCACTCAACATACGCACACTATGTTGTGTTGGTTTTGTTTTTAATTCTTTAGCTGCTTTTAAATAAGGCACTAGAGTTAAATGCACTACCATCACATCTTCCTCTGGTAATTCCCATTGAATCTGTCTCACAGTTTCCACAAAAGGCAAACTTTCAATATCACCCACTGTGCCACCAATTTCTGTAATGACTACATCATATTTTCCATCTTGACCCAATAACAGCATTCGATGCTTAATCTCATCGGTGATATGTGGTACCACCTGCACTGTTTTACCAAGAAATTCACCTGCTCTTTCTTTATTGATCACAGTCTGATAAATACGACCAGTTGTAACATTGTTCGCTTGAGAGGTAGGGGTATTTAAAAAACGCTCATAGTGGCCAAGATCAAGATCGGTTTCGGCACCATCTTCAGTGACATAGCATTCTCCGTGCTCATAAGGATTTAAAGTACCTGGATCGACATTAATATAAGGATCAAACTTTTGGATTGTTGCAGTAATGCCACGCGCCTGTAATAATTTAGCTAGAGAAGCGGCAATAATGCCCTTTCCTAAACTACTTGTAACGCCACCCGTAACAAAAATATACTTTGCCATAACTTTAAATTCATCTAATATTGAAAAAGGAATTCCAGCAATAGTTGCCTATTGAGGAGTACCCATTCAAATGTTTTTTAATGTGACCGTCTTGTTTGTTGGAAAAATGCTTAGAGGTCATGCAAAAATAAGCTAAAAAACACCGCCTACAAAATGTATAAAACGACCTAAACAATAAATGTTTATAACTGTTATGTAAAAGTGAACATCTTAAATCAAAAATAAATTTAATTCTATGAAAAAGACCCTTTATACCTTATTTGCGCTGCTTTTAACGGCAAGTTTAATCAGCTGGCAATGGGAAAAAACACAGCATCCAACCCTGGACAAAGGCGAGGTGATTGAATGTCTTAATATGGAGACCCAACAAGCTTATCAATTAGAGGCAAGCCAGGCAAAATTTGCCAATATGCATCTAGCGCCTATGAAAGTCAACCCAGCAGATTTATCAGGTACAATCGTCCCATTTAATGCTGCTGATGGAAAGCCAGGACAAGCCTATTTTATTCCTGCTAAAAAGAAATCAGACAAGTGGTTGATAGTAATCCAGGAATGGTGGGGATTGAACGACAATATTAAAATGGAAGCAGACCAATATTTCAAGGACTTAGGGGATGTGAATGTGATGGCGGTGGATATGTATGATGGCAAAGTGGCTGCTACCCCAGATAGCGCAATGAAATTAATGCGTGGTGCAGATATGAACAGAATGGTGGCTTTGATTCAAGGTGCCGTAAAGCATGCTGGAGCAAAAGCATCTATTTATAGTGTGGGTTGGTGTTTTGGAGGGATGTGGAGTTTACAAACTGCTATTATTGCTGGACCTCAGGCAAAAGGATCTGTGATGTATTATGGTCGTCCAGAAGCCAATATGGAAAAATTAAAATCTATTCAATGTGATATCATTGGCTTCTTTGGAAATTTAGATCAATCGCCTTCTCCTGCCATGGTGAATGATTTTGAAACCAACATGAAATTAGCTGGGAAGAACTTAACTGCTTATAAATACGAAGCTGGTCATGGTTTTGCGAATCCTAGCAATCCTAGTTACAATGCAGCTGCTAAAACTGACTCCTATGCTAAATCAATTGCTTTCTTGAAATCACACTAGTTTTTTTTAAACTTAGTACAAGAGAAAATATACTATTCCTTGGCTCTCTAAAAACGATCGCTACGGAATAGTATATTTTCTCTTGATCTTTTTTGAAAATAAATTCAACTTATCACTCAGCCCGCAAGCTCGAACGTTCGCTACTAAATAATATATTTTCTCTTTTTTTAAAACTAAAATTAATACCCTTTCGCAGGTACTAAATAATTAGTCACGTAATCTTGTACACCTTCCTCTAAAGTTGAAAAAGGTTTATCATATCCAGCACTGCGTAGCTTATTCATATTCGCTTCTGTAAAGTATTGATATTTGTCCCTGATATCTTCAGGCATATCAATGAATTCAATATTAGGCTTAAGGCCTTGTGCAATAAAAGTATTAGCTGCTAAATCATAAAAGGTTCTAGCCTTTCCTGTGCCTAAATTATACAATCCATTTTTTGATGCCACCCATTCATGGGATAACATTTGTTGCATCATCCAATTGATCACTGCCACTAAATCTTTCACGTAAATAAAATCACGTAATTGTTCTCCGTTTTTATAATCGGAGCGGTGACTTTTAAATAATTTGACTACACCTGTTGCTTTAATTTGATCAAAGGCATGGAAAATAACACTGGCCATTCTAGCCTTATGCCCTTCGTTAGGACCATAGACATTAAAAAACTTCAAGCCCGTCCATAAAGGAGGTTGCTCGGTTTGCGTGGTGGCCCATTTATCAAATTCATTTTTACTAATCCCATAAGGGTTGAGTGGTTGAAGTTGATTTAAAATCGCATGACTATCTTCATAACCATGTGCACCACTTCCATAAGTGGCAGCAGAAGATGCATAGATGAATGGAATTTTTTTTACTGTCGCATATTGCCAAAGCGATTTTGAATATGCTAGATTCAATTCCTCGTGAATAGCATAATCAAATTCAGTCGTATCGGTTCTAGCGCCTAAGTGAATAATGATATCAATCTCATAATCATCATTGATTAATTGATCTAAAAAAGCCTGACGCTCTATCACCTTTGTATATGTTTTTTGTTCCCAGTTTTTTCTTTTTCCTTCTACACCAAAATCATCCACCAATAATAAATCAGTCAACCCCATTTCATTAAAATACTGCACCATCACAGAACCAATAAATCCTGCAGTACCGGTGATGCCTATGGTAGGTTGTTTGGTCATTGATTAAGAAGCTAATTTATTTTCAATAGCAGTATCATAACTGTTTTTCCAGCTAGCAATGGTTCCCCAATTTTCTCCATCAACAGTTATAGTTCCTTCTGTTACTTTACCTAAAACAGTAAAGTCAACATTGAATTGCTTAGCAGCAGCTTCAATACTTGCCAATTGCGCACTTGTACATGAAACCACTACTCTTGATTGCGCTTCTCCCATCCAATAAGCATCTATCCTTAAATTACTTCCATTGGAATTGACTTCAAACCCTTTATTGTTATAGAAAGCCGATTCTAATAATGTAACAATTACTCCACCCTCACTAATATCATGCGCACTCATGATTGAATGGTCTTTAATTAATGAACTCACTAATTGTTGCAAAGTAAATTCTTCCTCCAAATCAAAATGCGGCGCTGGAGAATGCGCCACCCCTTTTAATTTATTTAAGTATTCAGAGGAGCCGATATCATTTCTTTGTCTACCTAACAACACAATCACATCTCCCTCATTTTTAAAATCTAAAGTCATTCTGTTTTTCATATCCTCGCTAATACCCACCATTCCAATTGTTGGGATTGGCAAAACAGGACCGTCAGGATTTTGATTGTAGAAACTTACATTACCACCTGTTACTGGGGTATTGAATTTTCTACAAGCAGCACCCATCCCTTCTACCGATTTTACAAACTGATAATATACTTCAGGATCATAAGGGTTA
>Ga0114968_10004696_pt1 | contig 10159 bp, 11 predicted proteins | sample M_130807_EF_Meta_FD_87020 | JGI IMG/M metagenome (GOLD analysis project Ga0114968, IMG submission 87020) | Freshwater microbial communities from Lake Montjoie, Canada to study carbon cycling - M_130807_EF_MetaG | ecosystem: Environmental > Aquatic > Freshwater > Lake | place: Lake Montjoie... | reverse complement strand
CCCGGTACTCTTCCTTGAAGTCCACCGGCTTGCTCGATTGGATGCGCGAGCGGGTTCGGCATGAGCACTATAGCCTCAACATCGTTAAATATTACGTTTTTGATAACATTTATTTGTGCATTGGTCAGCCCATGGGCAGTTTCCACGCGCCCCCCGCCAAGGCACCATTTGGCAAATAACCGAAAATACGGTCCAAGCCTCCCTGCCGATACGCCCGCACACCAAACCGGCCCCATGCCCAGCATCCTCAATATCAGTGCCTACTTGTTCACCCCGCTGCCCGATGCCAACGCGCTGCGTGAGACATTGCAGCGCCGCGCGCTAGGCTTGCAGCTCAAGGGCACGATATTGCTGGCCCATGAAGGCATCAATATGTTTTTGGCCGGCACGGCCGACGAAGTCCGTAGCTTTATCGCCCAGCTCCAAGAAGACGCGCGCTTTGCCCCCCTGGCGCCCAATGAGAGTTGGTCCGAGGCGCAACCGTTCAAGAAAATGCTGGTGAAGGTAAAAAACGAGATCATCCGCATGAACCACCCGACCATCCAACCCGCCGCTGGGCGTGCGCCAGCGGTCAGCGCGGCCACGGTGCGCCGCTGGCTGGAAGCGGGCGAGGACGATGCCGGCAGGCCGGTGGTGACGCTGGACACGCGTAACGCTTTTGAGGTCGACGAGGGCACCTTCGAGGGTGCACTGGATTGGCGCATCAGCAAGTTCACCGAGTTCCCGGACGCTTTCCGGGCGCACAAAGAGGCGCTCAAGGACAAGACCGTGGTGAGTTTTTGCACCGGCGGCATCCGCTGCGAGAAAGCGGCCATCCTGATGCGCGAGGAAGGCCTGCAGCATGTCTACCAGTTGGAGGGCGGCATCCTCAAATACTTTGAAGAAACCGACGCCAAGCATTACACCGGCGGTTGTTTTGTATTTGACGAGCGGCGCGTGGTGGGGCCTGATTTGCAGGCCATGCCACTGCAAGGGCCGGGCTATTAGCGCCTGCCGCTGATCGCACCATATATAAAAAGGAGACTTCGATGAAACATACGCTGCACCCCGTACGACGCTGGCTCGCCGCCCTCCTGGCCCTGGCCTGCGCCATAGCGAGCGCCCAAACGCGAAGCACACCCAATATCGTGATGATCATGGGTGATGACATCGGCTACTGGAATGTCAGCGCCTACAGCCTGGGCATGATGATGCGCACGCCGAACATTGACCGCATTGCCAAAGAGGGCATGATTTTTACGGACCATTATGGCGAGCCCTCTTGCACCGCTGGGCGCGCAGCGTTTATCACCGGACAAATGCCGATTCGTACTGGGCTGACCACGGTCGGGATGCCAGGCGCACCCTTGGGTATCGATAAGCGCGACCCGACCCTGGCCGAGCTGCTCAAGGCCCGGGGCTACCGCACTGCGCATTTCGGCAAAAGCCACTTGGGCGACCGCGATGAATTTATGCCGCATAACCACGGTTTTGACGAGTTCTTTGGCAATCTCTACCATCTCAATTCCGAGGAACAACCCGAGCAACGCGACTACCCCAAAAGCGAGGCATACCGCAAAAAATACCTGCCGCGCGGGGTGATGGAGGCCTTTGCGGGTCAGTCACCCAAAGATCTGGGGCCGTTAACCAAAAAGCGAATGGAAACCTTTGACGAAGAGGTCTTGGACCGGTCGCTGAATTTTCTGCAGCGTTCAGCACAGGCCAAACAACCCTTTTTTCTCTGGTTTAACACCACGCGCATGCATGTCAACACACATCTAAAGCCGCAGTCGCGCTATCTGGCAGCCGATTTTTCATCCGAGGAGGATGTGTTTGGCAGCGGTATGGCCGAGCACGATGGGCATGTCGGCAAGTTGCTCAACGCCTTAGACGCACTCGGCCTGGCCCACAACACCATCGTGGTGTACACCTCGGACAATGGCGCGACCTCGGTGTCTTGGCCCGACGGCGGAACTCAGCCGTTTAGAGGAGAAAAAGCGTCCACATGGGAAGGCGGCTACCGCGTGCCCATGATGGTTCGCTGGCCTGCGGCCATTGCGCCGGGCTCGGTGTCCAATGGTATTCAGACCCATTACGACCTGTTCACCACGCTGGCTTCTGCGACCGGCATGCCAGACATTGCCGCCCAACTCAAGGCCAGCCACCGCGTACACATTGACGGCGTGAACAATCTGGCGCACTGGACAGGGGCGCAGGCCGAGTCAACACGCCAGTCGGTGATTTACTATAACGAACGCGAATTGGTCGCGGTGCGACTGGGCCCTTGGAAAGGCATGCTCAAGCAGCGCGACGGCTTTTTTGATGCCATGCGGCCAAGCTACAACTTCTTTAACCTGCGCATGGATCCCTTTGAACAGCGCGACGGGCAGCGCTCCAACAAACTGGCCTTGAACAAGGCTTGGATTGGCGCCGAAATCATGGACTTGCTGGCTGCGCATGCGGCAACGCTCAAAGAGTTTGCACCACGCCAAGTAGGCGCGAGCCTGCGGCCCGATGACCCCAGTAATATGAAAGCGCCCAACTCGGCGCCCAAGCCATGATTGCCGCGCAAGACGATGACCTGCCCGCGCTGATCTGCACCCCGCCGGGCCTGTACCGCCATTACAAAGGCGGCCTGTACGCGGTGCTGGCCACGACCCGCCACAGCGAGAGCCTCGAACCCATGACCTTGTACCGTGCCCTGTACGGCGCGCAAGGCCTGTGGGTGCGCCCAGCGGCGATGTTTGTTGAGATGGTGGAGTACCAGGGCGCGATGCAACGCCGGTTTACGCGCACAGCGGACCTGCCCTCGGGGGCGCTGGATCTATCAAGCGTGCCTTGACTGAACTGAAATCGATCCGCTTGTTGCTTGTCGCAAGCGTCAATTTTTAACCCGATTTTGGGGTGTTCAGTAAGCGCTAGATTCCTTTGGCGCTTGGCCGGCACGCATCTTTGCGATCACGCCCTGGGCACCTGCGGCCATCAGGCGCGCATCGGAGCTGACGGTGACGAATTGAAAACCCTTGGCTATGCGCTTGAGGGCTGACTCGGCCGTGCCATTGTGTATGCCCGCGACAATGCCATGGGCCTTGGCGCGCGCCAGGATGTGCTCCACCGCTTGGGCAGCCTGGGGGTCAAGGTCGTCAAACGTCGGCGTGCAGCCCAATGCCAGCGACAAGTCGGAGGGGCCGATGTAGATTGCATCGAGCCCTTCCACCGAAAGAATGTCATCCAAATTGTCCAAGGCCTTGGCGGTCTCGATCATCGCGAAGGTGACGATCGTGTCATTCGCATGCGTCGGATAATCTGCCCCACCATAAAGCAAAGCCCGCACCGGTCCAAAGCTGCGTGTGCCACGCGGCGCATAGTGCGTATAGGCGACCAGCTTTTGGGCGTCTTCCCGGCTGTTGATCATGGGGCAAATCACCCCATAAGCACCCGCGTCAAGCGTCTTCATCAAGATTCCTGGCTCCAGCCAGGGGACGCGCACAACGGGCACCGTTGCGGTGGTCGATATCGCCTGCAGCATGGGGACCATTCCCTGGTAATCCACCACGCCGTGCTGAAGATCGATGGTCAGCGAGTCCCAGCCCTGGTGCGCCATGGTCTCCGCAGAAAAACTATTGGCGATGGCGAGCCACCCATTGACCACCGCACCGCCGGATTTCCAGATGGTACGCAAACGGTTTTCTCTCATGAAAATCTCCTGGGGCTAGGAGGCCCAAACGGCACCTCTGCGATACCCCTGCTCTGCGGGGAGAGTACCACAAGGCCCATTGCCATATTCAGTGCGGCCGCCCCAGCATCAGCCGCAAATCGTGCACATAGTCGGGCACCCGCACACACACATAGGCGGCGCAAACGGCGTTGAGCAGGCCGGTGAATAAAAACACCTCCGGCACGCTCCATCCAGCGCTCAGCAAAGCGCCAGCGAGCAAGGCGCTGACCACCATGAACAAAGCATTGAGAATATTGTTTGCGGCAATGATGCGGGCCCGGTGGCTGACCGGGCTTCTTTGCTGAATCAGCGCATACATGGGCACGCTAAAGAGGCCGGTGAACAGGCTCATGAGCAGTAAATCGGCCATCACACGCCAATGCGCCAGCAGGGTCAAAAATTGCGCCACGTCCATCAGGGCCGAGGGTGGCAAGCCGTTAGATGCCGCGTAGAGATCCAGCGCAAACACGCTCATGCCAGCGGCCCCCACCGGCACCAAGCCCAGCCCCAGGCCTGCCCCCAGACGGCTCAGGCGCTCGCATAGCAAGGCGCCGGCGCCCACGCCTACCGAGAACACGACCAGAAGCAGCGAGGCCACTTGCTCGTCCCCGTGCAGCACCGACTTGGCAAAGGAGGGGAATTGGCTCAAAAACACCGCCCCAAAAAACCACATCCAACTGATGCCTAACATGGAGCGAAACACCACCGGATCCTGGGCCGCCATGCGCAGGTTGCGGGCGGTTTCGCTCAAGGGGTTCCAGTTCATCGGCTGGCCTTGCAGGTGCGCAGGCGTAGCCGGAATAAAGCCGGCCACTACGCGCCCCAGCACGGCCAGAAGCACGCAGGCCAGCGCCACCGCCTCGCGCCCCACCTGGGGCAGCGCCACTAGCAGGCCGCCCAGCATATTGCCCAGCAAGATGGCCACAAACGTGCCCATCTCCACCATGCCATTGCCACCCACCAGCTCGCGCTCGTCCAGCACTTCGGGCAGGTACGCAAACTTGGCCGGGCCGAACAAGGTGGAGTGGCAGCCCATCAAAAACGTGCAGACCAGCAAAACAGCCACCTGCTGCGCCATAAAGCCATAAGCGGCCAGCAGCATGATGGCCACTTCCAGGTTTTTGACCAGGCGCATCAGCCGCGCTTTGTCCCAGCGGTCGGCGATTTGGCCGCTGGTGGCCGAGAACAACACATAAGGCAGGATAAACAGCGCCCCGATTACCAAACCGGCCAGTGCCGGCGGCAGCCAGTCCACCTGCACTTGGTAGGTGACCATGACGGTAAAGGCGAACTTGAACACATTGTCATTGCCCGCCCCGCTGAACTGCGTCCAGAAAAACGGCGCAAACCGACGCTGACCGAGCAGCGCAAATTGGTTGGGGTGTGGCTGGGACATGGCCTCAGGCCTGCGCCCGCTCCCCGGTTTGGAGGCGCCACAACGCGGCGTAGCCGCCTTGGGCGGCCAGCAGCTCGTCATGGGTGCCGCTCTCCACAACGCGCCCGGCCTCCATCAGGTGGATGCAATGCGCCTGGCGCACCGTTGAGAGCCGGTGCGCGATCACGATGGTGGTGCGCCCCTGGCTGACCACGGCCAAAGAACGTTGGATGGCCGCCTCGGTCTCGTTGTCCACGGCGCTGGTGGCCTCGTCCAAGATAAGCACCTTGGGGTTTTTGAAGATAGCGCGTGCCAGGGCCAGACGCTGGCGCTGGCCGCCCGAGAGCTTTTGGCCTCGCTCGCCCAGACGGGTGGCAAAGCCCAAGGGCAGCTTTTCGATGAATTCGGTGGCCTCGGCGGCGCGCGCGGCCTCGGCAATGGCCGCGTCGCTGATACGTGAGGGGTCTTGCTCGCCATAGGCAATGTTGTCCGCCACGCTGGCGTCGCTCAGAAAAGCGTCTTGCGCCACATAGCCAATGGCGCGGCGCAAGTCCTGCAAATTCAACGCGTCTATGGGCTGGCCGTCCAGCAAAATCCGGCCCTGCTGGGGCGTGTAAAAGCGCAGCAGCAGCTTGATCAGGGTGGATTTCCCCGAGCCGGTCGAACCCACAAAGGCGGTGGTCTGGCCGGCGGCAATCGTCAGATTAATGTCGCTGAGCGTGGGCGCATCGCCTGCGCTGACATAGGAAAACCCGATGTTTTCCATGCGGATTTCACCCTGCATATGGTCTTTGGCAAAGTGCTGGCCCTCGTAGGCGATGTGGATGGGCGTGGCCAGCAGCCCCATGGCCCGCTCGATGGAGGACATGGAGCGCTGGTACATATCGGCCACCTCGGCCAGGCGCGTCATGGGCCAAAGCAGGCGCTGGGTCAAAAACACCAGCACCGAGTAAGCACCCACCGCCAACTCGCCCTGCAAAGTGAGCCAGCCACCATACAACAAAGTGGTGGTAAAGCCCGCCAAGATGGCCATGCGGATGACCGGCGTGATCGCTGCGCTTACCCGGATGGCCGCCGCATTGGTGGCGCGGTAGCGGTTGCTGGCCTCTTCGATGTGTTCGGCCTCAAAGCCTTCGGTCGCAAAGGCCTTGATGGTGGCCAGACCCAAAAGATTGTTATTGAGCCGCGCGCCTACGTCACCCGCCGCTTCACGCACCTGCGCATAGCGTGGCGCCAGAAGGCGCTGGAACCAAAACGCACCGAACAAAATCAGCGGTACCGGCAACAGCGCGATCACGGCAATGCCCGGCTGCAAAGCAAAAAACACCGCGCTAATCATGACCGAGGAGCACAGCACCTGGATGATCTGGTTGGCCCCGCCGTTCAAAAAGCGCTCCATCTGGTTGATGTCATCGTTCAGAATGGCCATCAGGTTGCCGGTGCGCTGATTCTCAAAATACGCCATATCCAGGCGCTGCACATGGCGGTAGGTGTCCAGGCGCATAGCATGCTGCAGGTTTTGCGCGAGTTGGCGCCATTTCACCTCCAGCAAATACTCAAACACCGATTCGCCGCCCCAGACCAAGACATTAAACAGCGCCAGCGCCAGCAGTTGCTGCCAGGTATCGCGGATGCCCAAGCCCACCAGCACATGGCGGGCCAAAAAACTTTCCTCGCCTTTGACCACCACATCCACCGCCGCACCAATAAGCACCTCGGGCAGGATGTCAAAAAACTTGTTTAAAACCGAATACAGTGTCGCGAGCTGAGAGTCGCGGCGGTAGGCGCTGGCGTAGCGCAGGAGTTTGCTTAAGGGATGCATGTAGAAAAATGGTGAGGGAGCGCCTTGATTGTCACCCACAACGACGCACGCTGTGGCTGGGCACTACCTTAAGCCTTCGGCCGGATGTAAGGAGGTGCTAATTGCTCGGCCACTTGCTGGCGTACTACGGGCTGCATGCCATTTCGGGTAGCGAGCTGCAGCGCCTCCTGCGCTGAGCGCGCTAAAGCTGCCAGGACACTAGGGGGCGAACCTGGGGCGGGCTGCGCAGCAGCTCCCAAAGCCTTTTCGGATTTCAAGAGAGCGTTCATGGGTTAAGTCCTTGTGCCAAAAGCTGGGGAGTTAAATCACTATTGTCGTATACCGCCCAACGGTTAACTAACCGTTTATAGATTGTCTCCAAATTGTGCAAGCCCGCATGGAAGCGGCGCTCTATGGTTGATGCGTCTATGGCATGACCGCCTTGACTGACACGTAAAGCAACTCGCTTTTGGGCAAGCGCGACGTCGTCCAGCCTAAGAAAAACCAAATCCACAAAATACCCCGCTTCCCGCCATTGACGAATGTGCCGAGCGTAACTGCGATTGGCAAGCGTCGTTTCCACAGCGAAGCTTTCGCCGCGCTGAAAATAGTGCCGCATTTGCTGCACCATGATGCGACCTGCTTCGATAGCAACCCGCTCGGGTTGGAATGGGGATAAGCCCGCCGCGATCAAATCCGCGTTGATAAATACCGGACAGTTTGCCTCCACAGGAAGAAACTGTCTCGCAAAAGAAGTTTTGCCAGCACCATTGGGCCCCGCAATGATGAAAATTTGTTTCACGGCATCTCCACCATGGGTACGTTTTCCGCCGCATCGGACAGCGGAACCTCAGAAAGCAATGCTGACATTACGGCATTCCAACCGGCATGCGCCTCGGGCCCCGCCGCATCAAAAGCCTGGCGCAATTGCGCCATTTGGGTGCCGCTGAGCTGCGCTTCCAGTTTGGAGCCACTGCGCGTGAGCGAAAGGTGGCGCACGCGCCCGTCATGTGGGGCCGTCTGTGCGCTGATCAATTGCATGGCCAGGAGTTGACGCAAGGGTGCGTTGAGGGCTTGTTTGCTTACTTGCAAGGTGCTTAGCAAAGCGTTAACCGTGGTGCCCGGATTGCGGCCTACGAAATAAAGAATACGGTGATGCACACGCCCTAGGCCGCGCTTGTCCAAAATTTTGTCCGGGCGCTCGGTGAAGCTGCGGTAGGCGTAATACAAATATTCAATCGCCTGGCGCAATTGCGCATCACTGGCCGCTAATGCACCAGACTCAGGAGATGTATTTGGGTCAAGCATATTGACATGATAAACCGAAAGCGTTTATGCTACTTAGGTCAATAAGATTGACTTATAAGGAGGATTTGATGACTCAAACTAGCAATCCGCGCTTGTCACAGCGCATTGGCGATCTGCATGCTTCACCGATACGCGAAATTTTGAGCGTGCTCAACCAGCCAGGTATGGTGTCTTTTGCGGGCGGGCTTCCATCGCCAGACAGCTTCCCGCCCTGTGACCTGAGCGGCGTACCCGCAGCGTTTTTGCAATACGGGGCGAGCGAGGGGGAGGCTGCCTTGCGGACGCACATTGCGTCTGACATGCAGGCTATAGGCCTGCGTTGCGAACCTTCACAGGTTCTGGTGCTCAGCGGCTCGCAACAAGGTATCGATTTGGTGGCCAAACTCTTTATCGATCCCGGTAGCCTGGTCGCCCTGGAGCGTCCTACGTATCTGGCGGCCTTGCAAGTATTCCGGTTTTTTGGCGCGCGCTTTAGTCGATTGCAAGCCTTGCTGAAAACGTCCGGTGAAGCAGACCAAGTGCCCAAGCTGGCCTACACCATACCCACGTTCCAAAACCCCAGCGGCTATTGCATGACCGCAGCGGAGCGTGATGCACTTGCGCAGGCTTGTGATCGCACCGGTACCGTGCTTTTCGAGGACGACCCCTACCGCGATTTGGTGTATGAGCCTTGTGAGCGAACTCCCGTGTGCGCCCGCTTGCGCAGTGCGTCCTGGGTCTATCAAGGCTCTTTCTCCAAGACCCTGGCACCGGGCATGCGATTGGGGTTTCTGGTCGCATCCCAAGACCTGATGCCTTACCTGGTCCGCCTCAAACAGGCCGCTGATTTGCACTCCAACCGCATCAGCCAATGGTGGGTGTTGCAGCAATTGCAAGACTCGACTTACCAGGCCCGTTTGCAAACGCTGGCCGAAACTTACCGCGTCAAACGCGATGCGTTTGCAAGCTGCCTAGACCACTATTTCAAAGACTTGGCGAGCTGGCAGATTCCGCAAGGCGGTTTGTTTTTTTGGCTTACGCTCGAGCAGCCGCTGGATACCCGCACGCTGCTACCACTGGCCTTGGAGCAGCAAGTCGCATTCATGCCAGGCGAAGCTTTTATGCCAGAGCCCACGCAAGGAACTGGCCAAATCCGCCTGAATTTCAGCCACGCCGATGGGGATCAAACCCAAGCTGGCTTGGCGCGGCTGGCGGGCCTAGTGCGCACTGCTTTGCATACGTCCATCTAAGTGCCGCAATCCCGAGGTAGCAAGAACTCTTTTATGCCCGCAACTTGGCAGCCACTTGGGCCACCCGCGCGCCATAGGCGTAGGCCGTGTCCAGGTCACCCACGTGCATGGCCTCAGCGGGCGTGGTGTTGCTGGCGTGGGCCATCAGGCCAATGCTAGAACCCAGCCGGTTGACGGTGTCGTTGCCCATCATGCCCAGGCCGACCCAAAGCATGCCGTGCTGCATGGCCAGCGTCAGCATGGTTTGCAAAGTGGCCAGTTTGTCGCCGCTGGGGTAACCCGAGCAGGTAAAGCCGCCAGCCACTTTGTCTTTCCAGGCGCCGCTGTACCAGCGCTTGGACGAGGCGTCGGCAAATTTTTTGAACTGCCAGGACACCGAACCCATGTAGGTGGGCGATCCCATGATGATGGCGTCGGCTGCGTCCAATGCGCCCCACTCGGCCTCGCTCACGGCGCCATCGCCGCTGATGGCGATGAGCTGCGCATCGGCCCCATCGGCCACCTGCTGGGCCAAGCGCTGGGTGTGGCCGTAGCCGGAGTGGTAAATCACGACGGTCGAAGTCATAAATAGTGCCTCAAAAAAAACTGCGCGCCTACGCGCACAAATCAAACACCAGCACCTCGCTGGCCTGGCCCTGGTCCAGCAGCAAGCGGCTTTCGGCCTCGATAAGCAAAGCGTCTCCGGCGCTTAGCGCCTGGCCGTTGACGCGCAGCGTACCGCGCAGCACCTGCACATAGGCTTTGCGCGT
>Ga0114968_10004695_pt1 | contig 10162 bp, 1 predicted proteins | sample M_130807_EF_Meta_FD_87020 | JGI IMG/M metagenome (GOLD analysis project Ga0114968, IMG submission 87020) | Freshwater microbial communities from Lake Montjoie, Canada to study carbon cycling - M_130807_EF_MetaG | ecosystem: Environmental > Aquatic > Freshwater > Lake | place: Lake Montjoie... | reverse complement strand
ATGAAGATGTGATCGTCACATTTTTTCCTACACAAACTGCAGTACTCGTTGGTTGAGCATTTATCGAAGGCCCGTTATCGATGGTTAATACAACATTATTTGAAGTTGTTGCACTCGGACAAGTTGTGCTATTTACAATTACATGATATTGATAATTGTTCATAGCATTGGTAACATTATTTATTGTAAGTGATGCATTCGTTGCACCTAAAATATCTGTAAAACTTGCACCGCCATCTGTACTCATTTGCCATTGATAAGTCAAGTTCGTACCAGAAACATTTACATTTAAACTTGCATTATTCCCCAAACAAACTGAAGCATTTGATGGTTGTGAAACTATTGATGCTGTTGGATTAACCGTTAAACTAACATTCGAAGAAACTACTGGCGTTGTTCCACAACCCAATACATTTAAATGATACAATTGATTGTTCATTGCCGAAGTAACATTAGTCAAATTTAATGTTACAGAATTTGCACCTTGAATATTTGTAAACGTTGTTCCTCCATCCGTACTCACTTGCCATTGATAACTTTGAACAGTTCCAGAAGTTTGTGCAACAAATGATACGTTACCACCAGAACAAATTGTTTGTGAAACTGGCTCTGATACTATTGTTGGTGGAGTTGTTACGGTTAATGTTGCCGATAATGAAGTAGCTGTTGATGGACAATAATTGGTTAAGACAACTCTATATTTATTACCGCTTATGCTTAAGCCAACATTGCTAATAGTGTATGTTGCACTGTTAGCACCGCTAATATTACTAAATGTCAAACCTCCATCATTACTCACTTGCCATTGAAATGTAGGATTGGTACCAGTAACAGTTGGACTAAATGTTGCGTTTCCACCAACACATGCTGTTACGTCAGATGGAGGAGTTCCAACAGCTGCTGCAACACAAGTATTTTGTGGATTGATGATGGTAAACGTATCGGTGATGGCTACACGAGTGCCATTGCTTCCAAATAAATTACTTTGGATTTCTACAACAGCTTGATTTTTAAAGGCGATATCATCAACATACCATCCTTCCAAATTTGTTCCGACATCTGTAGTAAATCTAAATCTGATTTTAATATTCTGGTTGGCGTATGGCGTTAGATTTACTTTTGTTTTTATAAATTTATTATCACTACTTCCAGACCATGCTCTTCTTCCGTTCAATAGAGTCGTTGCATCCATAGTAGCAGTATATCCACCTTTTAAGAAATTAGGTTGCATATCATTCCATGTTGCACCTCCATCAGTACTCGCTTCAATTACACCTCCATCATAAGTGCTTTCGCAATTAAACCAATGACGGAAAGTTAATGGTGGCGGCGTTGCCCCAAGTGCAATTGCATTTGTCATTACCAAAGATTGATCTGATTGAACATCAAGATTTGTTGAAAAATATGATTTAGTAGGGCTAAAGCTTCTTGCATTTGAAACAATCCAGTTGCCTGTTGTTGTAGATGTTGTTGTCCAATAAGGGGAAGTAGCTGGACCATTTGCCGAATCTTCAAATAAATTCACCGTTGGGAAATAGCTTCCAGGATTGGTTCTGACCGTAAATGAATATTGTTGGGTTTGTCCTGCAGCTTGTGTTACCGTAAAGCTCACTACGCGATTCGTGGCATTATACGTTCCGCCACTTACATACGTTACGTTTGTTGGCAAAGTATCTGTTAGTAAGAAATTAGTTATACCTCCGCAATTGTCTGTGGTGATTGTATTGGTAAACGTAACATTATCTCCTTCCAAAACTTGTTGTACACTTTGTGTTAGTCTTAAAGTTGCTGTTCCAACAGTAAAATCAGCTGTTTGATCCGTTACACTCCCAGATGAACCTTGAGAAGCAAAAGCACCCATTCCTCTTCTTCTGAACGCTTCCCAAATGGCGCAAATATGAGCACCGCCATATAAAATTTGATCTGCTTGTAAAATACCATTTCTAGCATCTATAAATCCTGGGCTACATGGTTGAAGCTTCATCCCTTCTGTTACCAATCGCAATGCAATGCTATTACCACCTTGATTAACGGTATCAAATAGATTTGGATTAATAAATCCTACTTGATTAATGATATTCCATGTCATATCCCAAAGTGCAGCACACCAAATTTCGCCTCTATCATGCACAGCAGTTGGAATTGTCGCTGCGTAAACTTTATTATTAACATTAAAATTGGTGCTATATCTCTGTGTACGAATACCTATAGAAGATGCGGATTGTCCAGATGCATACGTACCTACTGATCTTGGTGTGCTAAAGCCTGTATTTAAGGTTGAGGTTGCCCAGTTTTGTGTAAACATTAACCCATAATAGTCACTCCAACCCTCACCCATTTGTTCTGTGTTTTGCAAACAACCTGCTTGAGCAGGACCACCAGTTAATCGATTTGAAATACCATGTGCAAATTCGTGACTAATGATTCCATTGTCTACATCGCCATCTTTTTGAACTGCACCACTCCAAAGGTACATTTGCATTCTTCCACTTCCACCATCAGCTGGCGTAGCAAAATTGGCATTATTTGTTCCTGAGCCATCTTGTGCATCAGCAAGTACATAATCATTTTCTGCACCACCACGGCCAAGGTTAGACGCTTGGAAATTTCCCGACACTTCATCAAATCCATATTGATAACTTAAATCATGGATGATGTTATTCCAATAAAACAAATTGGTGGTATTAAATTGCTGATTAGGTACCGGCGTAGTTTGTGTTGGGGTAACTGTGTAATTTGGTGTAAATTCAAAACTTAATGGATCAGATGGCGTAGTTGATGTTGCCGGAATACCAGTTCCATTATTACCATTCCTGTCTTCTTGCGCCCAAACATTATTTCCTCTTGTATAATTAAAATCCAATGAACCATTATTGTGCCATTTTAATGTAGTTGCATTTCCAGACGTTAAAGTCCATGGATTTGTTACCACAGCATGCGCACCACCAGTATGTTGTGGACTTTCCGCAGGATAAGGAATAACGCGATATGTAGCGGTATTTACAATGCTTGGACTATTATCTAAAACATTCGATTTTGAAGAAGTAGATAACATATTTTCAAAACTGAAAACTTCATTTTTTGATTGCTCATTTAGATGTAAAAAACCATTTTCTGGTTCACCCCAATTACAAGTAACGGTATAATTATCTATACCAACGATTGAATTGTCATTTGCATTTACGCGCACCATCCAATAATCAGATGCATTAGTTGGGATTAAATATACTTGCCAACAAAGCACCAGTTTTTTCCCGTCTTCAATTGGCACCCAAATCAATTCCGCAGTTATGTTTTCTCTTGATACATTCATTTTATCAAAGAAAAATTTATGTCCATTTTTTTCCACTTTGATGATGTCAAGATTTCTTGGAGTAGATAGATTGCGATCGCGCATTGCTGATAACACAGCAGCTGTTGCATCAATTGTTGGAATTCCATTATTGCCAAGCGTTCTTTTTTCTATCCCTGAAATTCTACTTCCTGTTTTAGAAACCAATTTCCCAGTTTTAAATGCCAACGTTTGAATTTGATTGTAAATCGGCAAACCCAAATAAGACTGCTGTACATAAATCATTTGCAGATTTGAGTAATTGTTGTTGTATGCATCACTTATGATTGAGTTATTTAACTCAGTTGCATTTAATCCAAGCTCAATGCTATTTTGTTGTAACAATTTAAACGCATCAGCTTGAGAAATATTCTGAGCAAAAATTGTGTTGATAGATAAAACAGAAAAAATAACGAGTAGAATTCTTTTCATATAAAATGTTCGATTTTGGTTTGTAAAATCGCGACGTAAAATACATCATTTTTGTCACTAACTCCACCCTGTTTAATAAAAAAAGGGCCTCGATGAAGAGACCCTTAACAATTATAAAATATGTTTTTTTATAACTTGATTAGTTTTCCAGAATTAATTTTGTTCCCTTTACTGTCATTAACCATTATCATATACGTTCCAGCAGCTAATTTTTTAGCAATCACTTCAATCTTTTCATAGTTGGTCGTTAAGTTGAATGCTTGCGAAAAAACCTTTGCACCTTTTGAATCAAACATGGTTATTTTTCCTGATTGACTTTGCTCTGTACCAAAAAACTGAACATAAAACTGCCCATTATTTGGATTTGGATATATAAACATATTACTCGTAGCAGAATCTCCAACAATTAATGTATTCGAAATATTATTACACTCAGATAATGCCTTTGCTGTGTAGCTTCCCCTGCCTTCAAAATCAACTGTCAATGAATTCCCGGTTACTCCAGAAATTAAATTTCCATTTTTAAACCAATTAAATGAAGCACTTGCTGGAACTGAACTTGCTGTTAATGTTGTAGAAAGCCCAGGGAATAGATTTTTATAAGGAGATGCTTGAATGGTTACGATTGGTGATGCCGAAATGTTTAATGTTGCTGTTGTGCTAACGTTTCCGCAAGGATTAGCAGATACAACTACCCTGTAAATATTGTTGTTCATATTTGTTGTAATTGAAGACAACAATAGCGTATTATTTGTAGCTCCACTAATGTTCGTATAGCTAGTACCGTTATCTGTACTTACTTGCCATTGATATTGCACGTTTGTTCCTTCTGCCGAAATGCTGAATGAAGCATCTGATCCAGCACATCCTGAAAAATCAGAAGGATTGCTCAAAATATTTGCTTGAGGCAAAACCGTTAAAACTGCCGAATTCGTTGATATTGAAGTCGCCGAACAACTCGTTGATAATTTCACACGGTATTGATTGTTATTCATTGAAGCTGTAACATTTGTAATGTTTAAACTTGATGAAGTAGCTCCAGAAATATCATTGAATGTTGTTCCTCCATCAGTACTCATTTGCCATTGATAACTTAAATCTGGTCCTGTTGCTACTGTGATAAAAGAAGCTGTATTTCCTGGACAAGCTGATTGGTTAGCTGGATCTGAAACAATTGACGCTTGAGCATTAACGGTTAATGTTGCAGCAGGTGACAAAACTGAAGCAGAACAAGTATTTGACAATAAAACTCTAATTAAATAATTGTTCATACTTAGTCCAACATTATTGATTGTAATACTCGCTGCAGTAGCGCCTGAAATATCATTGAATGTTATTCCTCCATCTGTACTCATTTGCCATTGATATTGTACGTTATCGCCTGCTGCTTCTATGCCAAATACGGCAGCGTTTCCTACACAAGCTGTTGTATTTGATGGCGCAGTTAATATTGAAGGCAAACTAGTTACATTCAACAATGCAGACGATGAATTTAATCCAACCGGACTGCAACTAAATACCACCGCTCTGTATAAATTATTGTTTAATGACGGTGATACGCTGTTTAATTGATATGATGCATTTGTTGCCCCAGTAATATTTGTAAAGCTTACGCCACCATCTGTACTTACTTGCCATTGGTAACTAACATTATTTCCTACTGTTGTTACGGCAAAATTAATATTAGTGCCTTCGCAAATGGATTGACTTATAGGTTGACTGGTTATTGTTGCAGGTTCGCTAACCAATAATGTAGCAGATTCAGAAGTCACACTTGAAGCACAGTTATTGCTAATTTGTACCCGATATTTACGGTTATTAAACGCATTCGTGATTCCGTTAATTGAAAGGCTACTGTTTGTTGCTCCAGAAATATCATTGTAAGTAATGCCGCCGTCTATACTCACTTGCCATTGATAAATCAATTCACTTCCGGTAGCCAAAACTGAAACTGTTGCACTTCCACCGCTACAAGCATTAACGTTGTTTGGTTGAGTAGCAATGGTTGCCAGATTACTTACGGTTAATGTTGCCGGATTTGAAATAACTGGTAAAGTACTGCAGCTTGAAATAACCACACGATACTTATTTCCTGTTTGAGCTGCAGTGGCATTAATTAACGTATATGCATTAGCGCTAGCTCCTAAAATGTCGGTGAAATTTACACCTCCATCAGTACTCACTTGCCATTGGTATGTGTTAGGATTTCCATTTGCTACAACACTGAAATTGGCATTCGTTCCAACACAGGCAGTAACACCTAATGGTTGGTTCACAATTTCTGCTGGTAATCCAACATGTAAAATGGCTGTAGTAGAGGTAGCAGTTGATGGACAAGCATTGCTGATTTGTACACGATATCTATAATTCTCCATGCTACTTGTAACTGCATCTAATACAAGCGATGAAGTGTTTGCACCAGAAATATCTGTAAAATTAATGCCCCCATCTGTACTTATTTGCCATTGGTATATTGGCGTTGTGCCATTAGCAACAACATTGAAACTTACTGAACTTCCTACACAAGCTGTGATGTTATTTGGTTGTGCATTTACTGCAACATTGGTACAAGTAACGGTTTGTACAATTTTAGTAACCGTGTCTGCATAATTTACTCGAGTACTTGTGCCATCGAATAAACTAGAGCGAATGTTAACAACCGGTTCTTGCTTCAATAATACATCATCCACAAACCATCCTGTTCCACCAACTGTTGAATTAGACCCAAATCTGAATCTTAATTTTACAGATTGACTAGCATAACTGCTAAGGTTAATCGAACTTTTAATAAAACCGCCCGAATTTCCAGACCAAGCATTTCTATTTGCCAAAGGATTTGCGCCAGTAGTACCAAGTACGCTATTATAATATCCGTTTGTTATTTTGTTGGTTAGATCAAGCCAAGTAGTACCATTATTTGTTGATATTTCTACTAAGCCGCCATCAGTTTTTGATTGTGTATTAAATGAATGATTAAAACTTAATGATGAAGTTCCATTTCCCAATGCAATTGCATTTGTAGTTTCTAATTTTTGATCCGATGTAGTTGCAGCATTATTGGTAAACAATGCATTTGGTGCACTCTGACTTTGAACAGTTGAAACCGTCCAAGTATTTTCTGTTGTTGAGCTTGCTGTTAATGTTGAAGGAATTGTATTGCTAGTTATTTGCTCGTCTAATAAAGTTACAGGTGTAAAATAACTTCCCGCATTTACAGAAACAACATATGAAAATGATTGGGTTTGGGCTGCTGCAAAGTTTACAGGAAAACTAACCACTCTACTTGCTCCATCGTAAGTTCCACCAGAAACATACGTTACATTAGAAGGCAATGTGTCTCTTAAAACATAACCCGTTAAAGGACTACAGCTGCTCACTACACTTGTGTACGTTATGCTTTGACCTTCAAGCGCTTCACTGATACTTTGCGTTTTAGAGAGTTTAATAAATGGTGTATAATCTGCCACTTGATCTGTTACACTTGCTGAAGAACCTTGTGTAGCTTTTTCGCCCATGCCTCTTCTTCTAAATGCTTCTTTAATTGGACAAGTATGTATGCCGCCATATAATAGAGAATCTGCTTTTAAAATGGCATTTCTTCCATCAATAAAACCCGGACTACAAGGTTGAATTTTCATGCCTTCAGTTACCAACTTCATGGCTATGTTATTTCCTCCCGTTGAATTGGCATCATAAATATTGGGATTAATTACTCCAGTTTGATTGATAATATTCCAAGTCATATCCCAAATTGTAGCACACCAAATTTCGCCAAGATCGTGAACTTCAGCAGGTATCGTTGATGCATACACTTTGTTGTTGATGTCAAACTCTGTACAATATTGTTGCGATCTAATTCCACTCTGGCTTGGTGTTTGTCCTACTACATAATTACCAATTCCTCTTGGATAAGCGCCTGTATTCAAATTAGCGGTAGCCCAATCCTGTGTAAGCATTAAGCCGTAGTAATCGCTCCAGCCTTCTCCCATTTGTTCTGCATTGTTTAAGCAAGAAGAATTTCCTGGACCACCAGTTAATCGTATACTCAAACCATGAGCGTGTTCATGACAAACTACGCCGTTATCTACATCGCCATCAATACTTGGACCAACAGCCAACGTAACATTTAAGTTATTGGCCAATTGATTTTTAAAAGTAAGTCCATCATTTAAAGTTACCATTACAGCAGGAATCGTGATTGTATTGTCCGTACCGCCCATTGTAATTGGAGCCCCTTGTACATTATTAACCATAATTACTCCAATGGCGCCTGCGTCTTGCGCATTTTTAACTTTAATGGTAAAATTGCAATTCCCCCTATCAATTAATGCGATTTTACCCAATACCGTATTTGTTGGTACGCCCAAACATCCTTCATGTGTAGTACCTGCAGCATTATCATTGTAATACACCACTTGTCCGGTACGTGGCCCAACATTGATTAATTTATTTGCTGTACTAAAATTGCTTTCTATCGCCTGATATTGACCCGCAATTGTAGCCGGCGTATTTACCCTTAATGATGGAATTGAGTTCCACAAATACATTTGCATTCTACCACTTGAACCATCTGCAGGCGCAGAAAAATTGGCGTTATTTGTACCACTTCCATCTTGTGCATCTGCTATTACATAATCGTTTCCTGCTCCACCACGTCCTTGATTATTAGATTGGTAATTACCAGATACTTCATCAAATCCATATTGATAAAGTACATCATGAAATACGTTGTTCCAATAAAATAAATTGGTAATGTTAAAAGACTGATTGGGCGCAACAATATTTGTTGATGGCGACAAAGTAAAATCTGGTGTAAAATCAAAGCTCAATGGATCTGTTGAAGTAGTTGATGTGGCTGGATTTCCTGCTGTATTACTACCGCTAACATCTTCTCTAGCCCAAACATTATTACCACGTGTATAATTATAATCTGCAGCCCCGGTACTATGCCATTTTAAACTTGTTGCATTTCCAGGAGCAGCAGTCCATGGATTTGTAACCAATTGAGGCGTTCCTCCAGGGTGAATTGGACTTTCGGCTGGAAGTTTAATAACGCGGTAAGTTGCACTATTTACTAGAGCTGGACTTGAATTTGTTGGATTTAAAAATTCATTTATACCAATTGCTGGTGCATCAAATTGGGTAGATTTGTTTGCTTTATTCGATAAAATGAAATTGGTTTTTTCCCATATTTTAGTCGCTTCTGTTTTATTAGATTTCCAATCGCAGTAAACTGTTAGATTGTTTTTACTGATGATTTTGTTTTCATGTGCATCAACTCTAATCATCCAATAATCTGAAGTATTTTTTGGAACTAAATAAATCTGCCAAGCAAGTTTAACTTCGTTTGCTTCATTTAATGGCACCCACAATAATTCTACAGTAATATTTTCTGATGCAATATTTGCTTTGCCAAAATTATATTTTCTACCCGGAGTAACCGTAGTTGCATTAAGCGTTGATGGAATGAAAATATTATGCGCTTTCAACGCTGTAATCAACGCGTCTGTTGGTGTAACTGATGGAAAAACACGTATTTGTTTGGTTAATGCATCTATATTTTCAATGCGAAACCCTTCATTAGAAACGAGCGTTTCATCTTTAAATACAATCGTTTTTAATTGATTAAAAATAGGCAAGCCACTATGCGATTGTTGTAAATAAATAAAAGTCAAACCAGATGAAGGACTTTTATACGCATTTGAAATGATTGAGTTTTCAATATCTGCACTTGTCAATCCTATATTTGCTTTATTTTTTTCAAGCAAATCAATTACAACTTGTTTGTTTAAATCTTGTGCTTTTACAAAAAAACTTGAAAGCAGCGCTACAACAACCAATAACTTTTTCATTAATTTAAATCTTTTAGGATAATAAAATCAGTTTCTAATTTTTGTTTTTAAGGTACAAAAAATAGAAAAGAGACGTAAGTTATAGTTTATTTTAATTCGAATATTTTTTGAAAAAATTATATTTGAATTAAATCAATCCTTTAATGCCTAATTGTCAAGATCAATTATCAACGATTTTTTTTTGAAATTAGGTCTTTGCACAAAATTAGTTTTCCTATTATTTTGGTTGTTTGATATATTTTTAGATTTTCTTGTTTCTTTTTTTGTCATTCATGTCTTCAACCTTACCTTTGCCACCGATTTTAAAAGGTGTTGTTTCAGTTGATTCAACATTCTTAGTATTCAATTTAATATTCAATTTTAATATTATGGTAGAAATCAAACCAGATGAAATTTCGGCGATACTTCGCCAGCAATTAAGCAACTTTAATGTTGGAGCCAGCTTAGAAGAAGTAGGTACTGTACTTCAAATCGGAGATGGTATTGCTCGTATTTATGGTCTAAACAATGTTCGTTCGGGTGAATTGGTGGAATTTGACAATGGGGT
>Ga0114968_10004691_pt1 | contig 10166 bp, 3 predicted proteins | sample M_130807_EF_Meta_FD_87020 | JGI IMG/M metagenome (GOLD analysis project Ga0114968, IMG submission 87020) | Freshwater microbial communities from Lake Montjoie, Canada to study carbon cycling - M_130807_EF_MetaG | ecosystem: Environmental > Aquatic > Freshwater > Lake | place: Lake Montjoie... | reverse complement strand
AGGAATTTCAGGATTTTTATTATTGAACCTTTGGATAGCCTTCATTGTTTCTGCTACGCCATCAGAGTCTCCATTCACACGGGCTCCATCCAACTTATCTAACAAAGCTGAACGCCTATCACGAATACCTTGCTCTGCTCGTTTCATAGCACCAGCATCAGCCTGAGCTTCTGCCAAAGCAGCAGGGGTAAATCCAAAGATCTGCATGAATACATTGTAGGCATTGATGTCATCAGTAATCTTGATGCCATCCTTAGTCAACGCACCCTCTGTACCCAGACGGAAAGCTTTGAGTCCGTTACGTATAAACGATGGCATTAGAGCTTCCATACCGCGCTCTATCTCGCCTTCGTTGATTAACTTCAGACCACGCTCTGCATTCCTAAACGCGCCGTAAGCTGGGCCAGCAGCCTGCTCAATCATGTACAGACTTGGGCCAATCTCAGCTAATCGTTTAGGATCATCACGCCATAACAGTCCGTTGAATCCTGTACGGCTGGCAATGTCCACACCAAGCAATTGATTGATCGGGCCTTTGTATCCTATGTCGCCCATAGACTTTCTAATCGTAGCGTCCAAGTCAAACGGCTCGTCATCATCATCCATCAGCATGTTAGCTAACAGAGACACAGCTCCGTACATAGGCATACCCTGGATACCGGCAAAGATGTAAGACATGCCGGCTATACCTAACAATTGATTGCGAGCTATATCTCTTGTCTTCTTGTCGTAGCCTTTAAATGCTTGGTGAAAGAGTCTTCCAAGCAAGTAGATCTGAGCCTGAGCAAATCGTTTAAAAGTAAAAGCTACCTTACCTATACCTTGCTGGAAGAATCGTGGGCCAGTTTCTGACAAAGATGCACCGTGTGCGTCATTGACCAGAGAGATAGCTTCATCTATAGCTACGTCCACAGACTTGCCCGCTTTCCTAGCCAGATCAAACGCCGCTATCAATGTGATCTCACGGTTAGCGCGCTCAGAGTTTTGGAAGATCCATCCGAGCCCGTGTTCTATCTTGGCACGACGGCCAGTAAAATCTTCTACCTTAGACTTCCTAGCTTCTGTCAACTCATACCCTGTAGACCGGCGGATGGCTGCGCTCTGAACAGCAGCATCGTACAGTTGCTTGTACTCACCTTTAGCGTTAGCCCCAAAGGTAAAGTCAGGTAGGAACTCACTGTTGTTATCCCTGCCGCCCTTCATGTACATGGCAGTAGCTTTTTGCATAGCGTCGGCTGTTTTACCAAAACCATACTTACCACCCAAAAGCGGGTAGACCACTATCGGCATTTGAGTCAGGTTGACAAGCGCACTAGAAACATTCCCAGCAATAAACCACATGTAACTAAAGTAACTAGCCTTGGCTACCAAGTCACCGTTGACAGGATTGCGGATGAAGTCCAACTGCTTTTGCATGTTATCCACAACATCACGGTGTTCCATAGATGGGTCGTTCTCAAACTCTGTACGAACGCCAGTCACAGAATTTTCTACATCAGGAGCGTACTTCATGTTGGCTAGTTGATTAGCCATACGTGTAGCTACGTTAGCATAGACCTGCAATACATCTTCCGTAAAGCCTAGTCTACCTTCACGTTTTCTAAACTGCTGACGGATAGACTGAGCAGGAAATAGGGACAGATAGGACTGGTATATCTGGTCTATAACTTCCCGTTTGACGTTGGCTTTTTCTAAATCTTTAACCACCGTACCCATAAACCCTGTAGGTGGGACAGACCGGTAACTGATTTGTTGTAGACGGGTAAACTTCTTAACGTCCTTGATGCCAGTTTTTGTGACTGCCGCTGCTGCAATATTGGCCTCACGCTGGCTATCGAAAGATTGAGACACGCGCACACCAGCTTTGTTTGTGTACGACACCCAGTAATCACCCTGGCGGAAGAGCGGCAAGTATACTTTCATGCGCTTGGCTTCCATCTTCAATCGTTGAACAGACGCTGGACTTTGCTTTAAGTTCTGTAACAGAAGACTCATGTACTCATCTGAAGACTTCTTGTAGGCGGCTCGTAGCTCTTTGTATACCTTCTGCAATTCAGGAGGTAGCGATTGAAACTTTTTAGTCAATGGATGTCCGGCAAACGCAGGATCCAGTACGTCTATCTGATCTAACGTAGTTTGGTTAGCTATATCAAAGAACTTAGGTAGTACGCTCTTATGTTTCTGCGCTATAGAGAACCAGTTGGTTACGTTCTTACTGATGTCCTGCCTGCGAGTCTGCATGTCTACAGCACGGGCTTCCAGCGCTTTAGTTAACTTCTTAAGCGATGGCAGAGCATCCCCGTAGAGCTGCTCTATCTGCGGCATGGTAAGGAATCCCAACGCTGCTCGGCGCACACCGTCAGGTATGTTGGAGGCTGCGTTTAAGAACCCTTCCTTGATGTCGTCAGACATGTTGGGCAGATTAGTAATGCTGCCAGATAGTATGTTGAAGTTTCCTTGCGCGGCTTTGCTGTACTTGGCACCTTCTTTAGCAGTGACTGGCGCTTTAATTGGGCCAGTAACTACAGCATGTCTAGCCTGACGAATCAGCCCAAGAATATCTTGGTTACTAAAATCTTTGACAACACCAATCTTACGCAGGAACTGACGTATATAGTTCACCACCTTTTGCAAGGCGCTTATCTTGTTCTTATTTTCTGGTACTTTGGTGTCATACACTTCTTGCGCCATCTCAGACAATACTTCTTCGATAGCATCTTCTTTGACTAAACCATCTTTAATATATGCGTCTGCGCGGGCTCTAACATCTTTGTTAGTGTTGTAAATGTCACGCAGTACTGGCCTGAAGTTTTCACCTAGAACAACACGCAAACCAAAGTGACCTAGAGCTTCGTGCGCTAATACAATCGCGGCCTGCGCAGCAGTAGGAATATTGTCAGCCACCAGATAAACTTTTTTATCATCTGGGTCATAGACACCGCGAGGATTTACACCATCTTTTTCAGCTTGTTCTCGCAGATGTTTAGGCAAATCAGAAACTGACTGCACAGTTTCGTAGTCAGGGGCGTTAGTCCATGTTCTTTTGATGATATCAACAGCCCTGTCTACCGCAGCTTTAGTCATGCCTCGCTGACCTTCTGGGGCATTGACTAATGGGGAACGACTAAATAAAAACTGTGATTTAGGTGCGTAGACTGGATTTTTTACCAGCATCAACGGGCCAACCATCAATGCTTCATCACCAGAAACAATAGGCTCACCAGTTTTGCGGTCGTAGAAGTAAGAGTGCCGCGTAGGATCCATACCTACTTGCGCCCAACCCTTATCTGCCAACGCAGCTTCAGATTGGCTTACAGCTTCTTTTTCTGAAATAGGCTTCCAATTACCTTTAACAACAGCAATGGTTGACTTGGCCTTACCACCAGCTATAGATAAAGCAGCTTTCTCTACAGCACCAAAGGTAGGATTAGTAACAGCAGCTACCGAGTCATATCCGATAGACTTGCCAGCACTATAGTTCTTCTGCTGTTCGTGGACAGAGATAGCCCATACGCCATGATTGGTGTAGGCAGGAATGTCTAACCGCAAACCAACTGGATACCCTTCTTTTAACTCTGCTTTGGGCGCGCCTATTCTGCTTTGTTTATCTTTAGAAAGAGAACGAACTAAATCCGCTGGAGTAGCAGGCGCTGGTATATTTTCATATGCAGTAACAGGCTTTAATTCTTTTACTGCTTTGTCGTAATCTTCTGTTGTAAGAGTACCTTCTTGAACTTGTCGAGCTAATGCCTCCAGTTCTGGTATACGTTCCTTGGTTTTCTTACGGTCAGAAATAACTGGTGCAACAGGTTCTTTTGTTTCAACAACTTCAGGCTTAGTTACTTCTTCAACAGCAGCTTCTGGAGCAACAACCTCTTCTTGTGGAACTTCTTCAACTGGAGGTGTTACTACCTCTGGAGGAGTAACTTCTTCTTGAGCAATTTCTTCCTGAGCAATTTCCTCTTGTGGCGCTTCCTCAACAGGTGTGCGCGCTGTATTAACTAAGTCTTCAACGCCAGCAAGAATTGTTGGGTCAAGCTTTTTGTTCTTACGCATTCTATTTAATACTTCATCTACCTGTGCCGCTTCTTCTGGCACCAGCATATCCTTGCCAGCCATCTGTTTGTAATAGCCAGACTGTGGCTTCAAACCTGTCTCACCTAATACATCTTTGGTTAACAGGCTTGCAGGCGGCTCAGGCTCAGGAGGAGGCGGTGGCTCGTATGCTTCCAACTCAGCTATCTTTTCAGCAACAAGATCAGACTGCGGTAAACCACGCAATAGTTCTATCTGCTTTTGGGCTTCTTCTATACTCGTAGGTTCTTCTGGCAACAGAGAAGCTATCTGCTCCTGCTCTTTACGTATCTCTTCGTCTTTAGCTGCCTGCTCTTGGCGACGTTCTGCAAAGCGCTCACCCACGCCGGCAGGCGCACCAAATACACCACCACCAATAGCGCCACGAACGCCAGATTCAACTATGCGATCCCACTCTTTACTGCCCCAAATATGTTCAGTATTTTTAACAAAATCTTCAGCAGATATGTTGATTGCTTCCTGCGCACCTTCTGTCAGACCTTCTTTAGCTGCTGCTTCCGGTATCTGCGAAACAACTTTGCGCAGTAACCCTGGCTGCATACCAGAGCGTTCTAGAATCTTCTCTACAACACCAACCCGCACAGGTGCAGACATAGACCGCAGGATAGACGCAGGCAAGACGGAATCCAAACCAGCACTGACAGAACCAAACAACGCAGCCACGCCAGGCTCCATCTGCCCAGTCTCTTGATAAATGCTGTTAAATACTTCAGGCGCATTCTGAGCATAGCTGCCTAGATATACACCTAAAGATGTACCCATGGCACCACGCCTAGCTTCTTCTTTAGCTAGTTGTTCAGCACCTAATACTCCAGCTTCGCGTAATGCGCCCATACCAACACGGCGACCGATAGTGCCGCCTATACCACCAGGTACTAGGGAAGCAGCAATATCAGGGGCAGTTTCAGCTGTGGCCTCAATGCCATACTTCAACGCACTAAGCGGGCCTTCTACTTGCTTGTAAGATGTAAATTCAGGAGGGTTGTACTTGGCAATGTTGCGTTCGCTCTCAGCAGCTTCAGCCATCTGCTTCTTGGCGTAATCCTCAAACCCCAAGCTAGACGCCACCATAGCAGGAAGCACATCCCCGATAGTGGATTTAAACCGTTCTACGCCACGACGAAGACCAGCGCCGCCGGCCTCAAGCAACCCACGGTCAGGACGATATTCTTCTTGATCCCCACCAAGTTTATATTTCAACGCCTCAAGCACTTGGTCTCTACTAGCACCTTCAGGGCCATTTAGAATGTACTCTTTACCTTCTGGACTAGTGACCTTGTACCGAGCCATTTAAGTTCCTTCAACAGACCAATCTGCAAACAAGTCTTTACCAGATTCAGGGTTTCCAACATTAGGATTATTTTTTAACTTAGACAGCTCTTTTTCAATAGCTAGATCAAGCTCTTTCTCAACCCTTGCTTCAACTTGTTCTTTGCTACCGACATCTTTATATTGTTCACGCAGCTTTGGCCCCAACTCTAACTTCATCTGTTGCTTGATATCAAACAATTGTTTGGCTGTGAGTGCGCCTTTATTTTGTTGCCCCAACATAGCAGCAGCCAACCTAGCATTTACGTTGCGTTGTGCAACAGCAAGTTGCGTATTAGCACTAAGCTCATCACCAAAAATTTTAACTTTTAATATTTCTGTATTTTTTGCAGCATCTTGACGTAACTCTGCATTCTTGCTTTCTATATTGTCACGACGAGTCTCACGATCACGAATTCTGGCAAGAGCAGAATCAGCGCCAGTTCTCTTGTAAGTATTTTCAGCCATGAGAATTTCACGGTTTAATGTGTCAAGCTTATCCTCATTTTCAGTAATCTTATCCATGGCATCTGTATACTGAGCAACAGCTCTTCTACCAGCAGCTCCCAACCTTTCAAATTCTCTGCCTTTTCTAGCGCGCATTAAATCAAAACCCATGGAAGCTATCGCAGCACCAAGAGCTTTTTCTTTACGATCCTTGAGGTCTTCTTTCTTCTTGCTTACATCACGCATAAAATCTTTGTAAATATCACTATTTACACCAGCTTCTCTGTAAGCATCTTGTTGTTCTCTGTAAGCATCACTGAATTTTAGCTCTGGCTTTTGTGTCAACTGCTCTGCTGTTATTTCGCCCAACTTAGATTTACCGCCGCCGGTGCTTTCAACACGCACGGGCTCTTCTTTAGCAGGAGCTGATATAGGTGGCAACTGTTCTACTTTTGCTTCAGGTTTAGCAGCAGGTTTGTTCTCTGGTTCTTTTTCACGAATCTTATCGTAGTAAGGAGTCATAGACTCACGATTGCCACCATAAAATTCATCAGGCAAATAAGGAACTGGTACACCCATAGCACGTAGTGGGCGAGTTATAGCTGTCTCAGCAGCGCCAGCTACAGCACGACCTGGCAATGTCAATATGTCTTTACCAGCAGCTCCAAGTTTTTCTAATCCACTTTGGAAATCTGCGCGGTCACGCTCTTCTTGCGACATCGGAACAGCAGACTGGGCAGCAACAGGTTGCTCTTGTGTAGCGGCTTGCGCAGAGGGAATTAATCCAGTAAGTCCAGAATCCGCTGTAGGCGCAGGTTTCATTGCTCGGATCTCGCGCTGGATAGCTTGCACATCAGCAGTCCTACCTTTAGCTTGCGCTTCTTTAAGTTCTTGCAACAATATAGGCAGTCTGTACTCCATATCCCTACGTCTTTGTTCGCTTGCTGGAATGCGCATAGCAGGGTCATTACGACTGTTTGTTAATGCACCCTCTGCATATCCTGGTACATCACCGCCATCTGCAAACGCAACTATCCCGCCTTCTGCCATATTTTGAATGCCAGAATCTAATGATGCCACTCCATGACTTTGCGGCAACATACCCATAAGGCCACCATCTGCGGCCATAGCCGGAGGTGCTTCCGGTGGAGGAGCCGGAGGAGCTGTTGGGCCAAGTTCTTGACCGCCCATGCCCATAGTAGCGCCAGCCATTGTGCCAGTGCCACTACCTTGAACACCCAATACATCTTGAGCTACCGTAGTTTGTGGTGGTTGCATAGCAGATTTTGCTATGCGGTCAATCATAATTCCCGCTAACGTCGCATCTTGTAAAGGGATCTGTCTTGTTTGCACCAAACTAGCCAACTCTGGCTTGCTATATTTTGTAGCAAGGGCGCGAATTTTATTAATATCACCAAACATGATTATCCCTTATACAAGTTGTATAGGCTAAGATCGGCAAGACCACCATCAGCAAAAACCTTACTTGCACCATACATAATAGGTATGGTGCTAGACATTATTGCCGACGTAGATTGAGGTGCTTCATAAATTTTTTGCGTGGTTGATTGAGGAACGCCCTTTATCATTTCCATTGCATATGCAAGTTGTTGGTATGGAAATTGTTTTTGCTTAAGGAAGTCTTCGTAATCTTGAGTTAGATATTGTTGTTCTATGGCCTGTCTTTGCGCCCCAACTGCTTGCAAAGCATTAATAATATCTTTTTGTTGGCCAAATTGATTTTGACCAAGTTGACCTAATTGGTTTGCGGCTTGAAGCTGTTGCTGCAATCCCTGCAAAGTTAGGCCTGCACCATATTGGCGAGATGCTTCTGTTTGTTGCTGCGCTTGTAGCGCACGTTGCTGTTCGTTACCATACAAATTCTGCGCTTGTTCATACGCCGCTTGAGCGCCTTTAGCTTGGATATCACCAATCTGCTGACTTAGATTGCGGTCAGCCTCAGCCTGCACAATTGCCTGTCTAGAACCGCCATACGCACCACTATTTACAGCCCTAGCTTTTTCCATGTTCTCAGCAATATCTGCTTGCCTGCGAGCCTCACGCGCCTGAATGTCTACAACATTCTGGTAGTAAGGAGACATGTACGTTTCTGCCGTGCCAGGAGAAGTAAATGAACCAGTAGTAAATTTAGATGGCGTGTAATTTATATCGCCCGCCCGCATACCAGCAGCACCAGCAAATTGTGTAGCCGCCCCCAATTGAGCTGATGGCGTAAGGTTGGCTATTGATTGTTGCGCAGTAAGTTGAAACGGATCTAACCCAGCAATCCTATTTCCGCCGTAAGGGATATATCCAGTATTACTAGCAGCTATGGCTTTCTTGGCCATATTAATAACATCTGGCTGCAATTCCTCTGGATAAGACAAATTTGTTTGCGTAGTTGATGTAGGCGTTGTTGCAGCGTCACTTCCGCTACCGTAAATACGCCCGCCAGGTTTTAAGCGAGTTACGCCCTCCCCTATTGGCTCTAAAAAAGATTCTAGTTGTCTACGAGAATATGTCATGATCGCCCTTACAAAATCTTTGTATATGCTTTGTCGGTGTTTTTATATCCAAGATATTCAAAAAGTTTTGAATTATCCAGATGTACTTTTGTGTGATAAATAATTCTATGTACGCCTATTTCTTTCATTATCTCTTCTGCAAATTTAAACATTTTTATTCCAATCCTACCCTTGCGATACTCTGGTTTTAAATAATAAATGTCTTCAAATGCAGTAATACAAGTGCTGTAATGTAAGTGCGGCTGGATAATAAAAACAATATATCCAATCAACTTATCACCATCCATACAATTGATACACACCAACCACCCAGAATTTGCCATCTCCCAATACCGCTTGTAATCTGGAGCTAAAGGAAAATCTTTTGTTACGCAAACTTCTTCATAATGCGCAGGAAATATATCCTCCATTTCCTTTAAAAAGGAAAAAGGATTAACTGCCTTGTATGTAATCTCGCTCATGCTGGAAGCATTTTATCGGCACCGCTTTTTACCGCTACTTTTCCGCGCCCAACTGTTTTGCCACGCGCCTGCTGTATTCTTTGCATCATCGCATAAAGTTTTCTTGCGCCAGCATCTGTGCTTCCATTTCCAATCTCTGAAACTATCCTAGCTGGAATTACAAACTCTCCATCCGCAAGACGAGCGGGCTGACGGTCGCCAATAGAAGCAGGGATAGAATCACTTACACCATCGCCCGGCCCGCGCAGCAAACGGCCTCCATCAGAATAGCCTCCCAAGTTGTAATTTGTTATGCCGCCAGACGCTAGTCCCCTACTTTGAGCATTTTGGTATTCAGACATGATTCTTTGTTCTTCTGGAGATAAGGCTGCCTGATAATCCAACGGCGTGGCATAGCTTGGTGTAGTATATCTTTCTGGGGTTGCAACAGATTGCAAAGTTACATTCCCTGGGGCTACATTGCTAAATGGGTTTGCTAACGCCTTAGCATCGCTTGTTTTAAAATCTATGCCTTGCTGTATTGCTGGCATTTGTGTTGCCATTTGTCTATACAAATTAGATGTGCCAAGCAAACTGTTAACATCATAATATGGCAATGACCCTTCTATTTCTTTCACCGGAATTTGAATTGGGTGATAAGGCGAGCCAAGAGAGGTTACAGCCGCATTACTTTTTACTCCGGCAATATGACTTGTTGCTGGAGCAGCATTACCAGAGTACGCATAATTTTGCATATATGCATTAATCTCAGCATCAGTCATTGATTTGCCAACTTTATATGTTACAGGCGGAGTATGTCCGGTGCCGCCTCCGGTTGGGGTAACAACAGTTGATCCGTCAGAAGTTGTGTTGCCGCTGGTGGTTGTTTGCACAAGTTTATTAATATATTCATCAGAATTTTTAAGTCTATTAGTAAGAGTTGCCGTTGATACTTTTTGATCTTTATATTTATTTAATTCATCTCTTGTTGGCTTGCGTCCAAGCGTGTCAACATAAACAGAAGAAACATCTGTTGCTGTGAGAGGTGAAACACCTAAATCTTTATATTGCAAATCATATTGTTTTTGATTTACATCATTCAAATGATCAACATACATATTCTCTGATGTAAGCGCGTCACGAAGCGCAGCAAAATTGCCATAATTTTTAGACTTATAGGCTTTAAGCTCTCCTCTAGTCATTTGTCGACCCCAATAATATTGAGCCTCTTTTTGCAATTCTTCATCAGTAAAAGGATTAGTTGTTCCGCGATCCTGTGTCTTCATGTAACTCATGCTATTTAATTCATTAACCAATTCCTGCATAGACATTTTCTTACCAAGATACTTGT
>Ga0114968_10004689_pt1 | contig 10169 bp, 13 predicted proteins | sample M_130807_EF_Meta_FD_87020 | JGI IMG/M metagenome (GOLD analysis project Ga0114968, IMG submission 87020) | Freshwater microbial communities from Lake Montjoie, Canada to study carbon cycling - M_130807_EF_MetaG | ecosystem: Environmental > Aquatic > Freshwater > Lake | place: Lake Montjoie... | reverse complement strand
ACGTTATGGTATTCATCAATGATAATAATACAGTTAGAAAAAGACCTACCACGAATAGAACCAAACACTTCCATTTTGATGTACCCAGCTTCCATTAATTTGTTAGTAAGTTCTTCACCAATCAATTTATAAAAAGCATCAAAGTAAGACATCATAATGAATTTAAGTTTGTCTTTTTCATCACCAGGCAGCGTACCCAAATCTTCACCTTTTAATTGTTCAACAGACTTAACTAATTTAATTTCACGATAAATTTCTGGATTGTTTTTAAGTAACAATAATGCTTCGGCAACACTTAAAAGTGTTTTACCAGTACCAGCTGGACCAGTACAAAAAGTCACGTCATTGGTCTTAATTGAATTGGTTAACTTCTTTTGAGTTTCATTTTTGTGTTTTATATCAATTTTAATTTGAGATAATAAAACCGTTGGTCCTTTGGTAAAACTTTCGTCTTCTGTTGTAATTTTTTTAGCTCTAGTACTAGTAGTTCTAGTAGTTCTAGTAGTTTTTGTTGCAATAGGTTTTTTGTTCATATATAACTTTATTATAAATATCTTCTAATTTAATATTAGTTAAAAAATTTAACTTTGTCAATCTTATTTATAATTTTCAACAACATCACTACAAACACCAATAGCTGAAGAAACATCTTCATTATGTAGCTCTGGCATAACAGCAATGCTATTTCTTATTGGTTGTTTATTTGGAAAAGCCCATATGTAATTAAGGCTTGTTAATGTAACGGTATCATTTTCATGCCAAAAATAATTAAAAGGAAAGAATTCAAAATTAGCATTGAAATAGGTCATCGCTTCTATGTTTTTACAGTGAATCCATAATTTTGAAATCCTATCTCGAAACCATCTAAAATCAACACCATATTGTGGTTCATCATGACCTAACCAGAAAATATTGTCTTTGTACCAAACATCAACTTCAACATCATAACCTTTGGATATTGCTAAGTCAATGTAAGTTGGTTCGTTCTCCCAACTTTCCATTTTTCCATTTATGTTACCTCTATGTGATATTAACTTCATATTAAATTCTTTTCTGAAAATGATTCTAAAATAAGCGGCATTGATGTTTGGCTCAAATGCATATGTGAACCTTCCCAATTATCCAAATATTCTGGTTTAGTTATTTTATTTTCACCTATCATTTTATAAAATATTGTTACAAATTCAATACCATTTTGGTTACACAATTCTTCTAAGTATCTGTTAAATTCTTCAGTAACTAAGTTTCTTTCTAAACAAGTACCAAATGAAGGTCCGCCAGTATATTGTTTTGACTCATGCCATGACGCAATTGGACCCCATGCGATAACTTTAAGACCAGCTTCTTTATATCTTAATAAAACACTAAAATATCTATCAACGCATTCTTTAACTATTTCATTAACAGTTTTAGTTTGCGATTCCATTTGTTTAATTAAATGAGCTCTAATATCAACTTCACCAAAACAAAATAAAACATAATCATTATCAATATTAACATTATAATTAATTATTTCATCAATTACTGGCATTTTATTTTCAAGTTGGTAAGCGGTTGCTGGCCCAATTCTGTAACTTTTAAAAAATGGAGTTATGTCATCAGACCTTTGTGGCCATATTGGTTGCATTTCTTCTTTACCACTGAAAACAGCAGAGTGACTATCACCTATACAATGTATCATAATTCATAATGTTTTTACTTAAATTGTTATAAAAATTAATTTCATCTTGTTCACCATTTTCACCACCAATAGCCCATGGGTTTTGATTAGCATAAACAGTATTAAACATAGGGTGAATACCAAATCCGTTTTTAACAAATAAAAACTTTTTATTGTTATCCCTTTTGTATTTATTTAACGCTATTTCATCGTATGCATCCACTGTTGGTTGTGATAATATATTAACCCATTCAGATGTTTTTATAAAAAACATACTATTAGTGAAATATGGTGAATGGATTTCAAATAATTCATAATTATTATCGGAAGTGAATTTATCAATATTTTTTAAAATATAGTTATTAATTTCCATCTGAGCTTCATATGAAATCCTAAGTGGGTGAATACCTTTTGTAATGGTGTTTAATGAATTTAAACCTTCGTAAAACTTATTATAATCCCATTCAGTAGCGTTTATTGTAAACTGATTCAAAGGTGTGTAGTCTACACTCCATAAACCATTTGGCATTGGTCTGTTTAAAAAATGTTTATAAACAATATCTCTAACTGATAAATCATCAATAAAATCATTAATAAAAAAATCACATGATGGAATATTATTAGACATAGTTGGTGATAAAGTTAATACTTCATCATTATTTAACATATCAACATTTTCAATTAGGTAATCCCAAACATAATTGTTAATAAAACAATCTTCATCTAATTTAACTGAATATTCAGTATCAGTTGAAATAGCAATTCTTATTTTATTTAAGTAATTATGATGTGCGTTAATTACATGTATTGTATATTCAATACCTAAACTATCACATTTATTAACCCAATCATTGTCATGGGTTGCTAAAACATTTAATTTTAATTTTAGTTTATTTTCTGGTTTTATTTTAGATAAAAAATAAAACATTAAATTTGAGTAATCTAATCTATTGTGTGATAAATAATTTATAGTTATTGTTTTCATTTCATATAATTTTGTCTAATGAATTGTTTTAATTCACAATTTTTATGGTAATTAACTCTTTTAACAGAGAAATAACCTTGATTGAATTTTTCAACAATTTGATTTATTGTAATTACCCAATTATAATTAGGTTTATTTGATGGGTCGTAAGTACCAAAGTAAGGTGGAAACTCCCATTGTTGTCCGCTAAGTAAAATCATATAAGGTATAAAAATATTTATCATATCATCATTAGGGTAATATTCTAAACATTTGTCTAAATGCTGCTTAGCCAATAACATAACTTCTTTTGTTACTGTCATACATTCCCAATTAGCACTCATAGGTAAATCTATATTATATTCAAGATATAAATTTTTAGGGTCCCAACGACCATATGGTTGCTGTAATGGAAACCCTACAATAGTTTTGTCTGAGTCTTTTCCGTTATATGATGAAACCCAATCTTCAGTATTTAAAAATTGTGCATAATTAACACCTTTTTCAAAGTTAATTCCATTTATAAAGTATTGGTTAGCTGAAACTAAACAGAAGTGTTCAAAACTATTTATTTCATCTTCACTTATATTTCTAATTAAATCAATCAACGCACCAAAAATAAAGTTAGAATGATTTAAAGGACCAAGCATATGACGCATTCTAATTTTAGGGTGGTCTAATGTTGGGTGATTAATCATGAAATCACAATTATCATGGAAATAAGATATGTTATCTATCATATCATCAACATCTTCAATCGTGTGTGTTGTTGAGTGAGCAAATATTATAAACGCTGTTTTAGATTTCATTTATAGTTTTAATTAATTCATCAATTCTGTTGTATATTGCTTGTTGCACTTCAGAATCTAAATTGTTATAATTCAATTTATTTTTAAGTTCAATAAATTTAGGTTCAGAGAAAACATAATGACCACTTATGTTTATGATTTCTTCTTTGTTATCTTCTGGTATAAAATCAGAGTCAACCCATTTTACCCATCTTTTTGATTCATAACAAATCTCATAAAATTCATCTAGTAATTCTATATGATTAGTTTTAATTATGTTTAAAATAATTTTTGTTTCTATTTGTCCAAATTCTGGGGCAATATTGATACAGTTTAACCCATTATTAAATTTCGATTTAACTAATTCATTTGTTAGGTAATCACCATTATGTTCTTTTGAAATCATACCATGATTTTTGGCAACTTTAACCATTTCAATTAATCTATCTTGATTGAAACTACCAATATTTGTGTTACCTTTTAATGCTGTTCCAGATTGGATTACAGCGTATTTAATTTGACCATATATGTCTAATGGTAGTAATTCTTTTAAGTCTTCTAAAAGATTGTTTAATTCTACTTCATTTGTTGGTCTGATTGCTTCTTCAGTTCCAACCTCAAATAACATGTTTGGATTTAATCTATAACCTTTTAAAATAAATTCAACTGTGGCTAATAACCCATCACGGTATTCTTTATGTTTTTTCCAAACATCAACATGTATAATGTCGAAATATTTGCAATCTTCAATAAAAGAATCCATACCGTCATCTTCACTATATCCTTGTGATGGACCAGCATGGTCTCTTACTAATAAAATTTTATTAGATTTGCTTCTTACGTATTCGCAGAAGTCTTTAGTTGTCCAATTGTTAACATAACCACCATTAAACTCTACTTGTCTTCTAGATGGTATTAATCCAATTTCAACGTTATTTTCATTTGAGTAATTAATAATTGCGTCAACAATATTTTTACTCATCGGTCCTATAAATATTTTTGGTTTCATACACCAAATATATTATTTATAAAACACTTTGTAAAGATTAAAGCGACCAAAATAATATAAAAACTCACCCATCTTGTAATCATGTAATGGTGACATGTTTAACCATATGATTGCTGTCAGTGTTTGAACCTTTTTTAAATCTAACCCATTGTCAAGAATCCACTTATGTAACTTTTCTCTACAATTAGTTAAAATATCACTTCTTAAAATATCGCATTTAATACCGTTTGATGATTTTTTAACTGAGAATAATTCTTGATGGACAATATCGTGATTGAATAATAAATTGTGATTTAATTTAGCTAAATCATAATAGATGTCACCATTTTTTAAATCACCTCCAAAGTCTTGTCTCCAATCTAATAACACAAATTCACTATTACCTTTATAAATTATATTATCTAAAATGTAATCACCATGAAATTGATAATAAGTGTCTGAGCATAACCAATTTTCATTTATTTCTTTTATCATATCAATAACTGGTGGTACTACCATGCCATTGATGGTAATTTCTTCATCACTTATTTTATTATCATTAAATAATTTTTGTAATCGTTCATAGGTTTTATCAAAATAAAACTTTTTAGTTATTTCTTTAAAGTCTTCAGACTGACCATGTTTAACCCATAGGTTGTTTTTACTCCAATCTAAAAAATCTTCAAAAATAATTTCATTTACTGACGTTGCTAATAAATAACCAGCAGCATATTCGTATTTGTAAAAATTATCTTTACTGTCAATCAATTTAGGTGTTAACCCAGATAGTTGTTTACATCGTTCAACTCTGTTAGCACAAACTGTTTTATTATAGAAAAATTTAATAACGAAATCATTAAATAAAAAGATTGATTCATCTACTTTATCTAACAATTCAAATTTGTCGTATATAACTTCTCTAGCGTGTTTTAATTCAAATACATTACCTATGTCTAACCAATTGAAATATTCTTTTGTTTCCCATTTAATATTCATTCGATTGATTGCGTGACAATCGCTTAATGTTGTATCGCTAGTATCTGCTTCATATTCCTCTTGTAATGAATCCCAAAACAATTTATAATCTTTTATACCAGCAAGTCCAATATAAGCAAATTTAGAGGTTAAATCTCCTTTGTCATTTATCATTCTATTAGGAATAAAAGATAAAGTTCTATATTGTGAATTGTTTTCTTTGAATTGACAAGCCAACCAGTTTTCTGTTGGTTCTTTAATTTCTTCAGTTATTATAGTATCTGCTGCATGAAATATAAATGGACATTGTAATTCATCTTTAGCTTTTAACATTGAGTAACCAAGAGATGAACCTTCACCTTCATATTTATCAACTTCGATAAATGTAATTTTTCTTTCTGGATAAGCTAGTGTTAAAAAATCTTTAACTTGTTCTCCAAAATAACCAACAGTTACAACTAATTCAACTTCTTTAGGGTATGCTTCTACGATATATGATATCGCTGGTTTTTTACCAACTCTAACTAAACATTTATTAGTGTATTTAGTTAAATCACCTAATCTAGAACCAACACCACTAGTGGTTATTAAAACTTTATACTCGACCATATTTATCTTCTATTCTAATAACGTCATCTAGAAAATTTGTAGAACTTTCTAAATACAAACTGTCAACGATTGCCGACATTCTATGAACTACAAATGGTTCAATTGTGTAATACTCACCTTCATTTAAAATCATTTCAGTTAAGGTGTCTTTGTCTGGGCCAATTTCAAATTTAATTTGACCTTTTAAAACATAAAAAGATTCATGTTTTTTTTCATGGTACTGTAAGCTGCAACTATTTCCAGCTGTCATGAATAATTCTTTAACTACGTAATTTTCATTAACTTCAATCCATTTTTCCCATCCCCATGGTTTATCAACTTTTGTAACTTCTTTTTTCATATTATAAATCTTTTATTGAATTAATACCTTCATTTCTTTTAAGGTTTATGGCTATTGCTGTGTCATATTCTTTGTCTTTTTTTCTATCATTGACAACGACTCTAATTCCACCTCCTAGACCCATTACTAATTGGTCATAAAAGATACCTAACTCAGCTAATTGTTTAACGGTTATATCTCTAACACCTTCACGTCTTCCAGTTGTTAAAATAATGTTATAACCTTTTCTATCCCATTCGGATAACTTTTCTAAAGTACCATCTAAAAGTCTAGGTGTTTTAGTAAATTGCTCTGCAATGTTTTCGGAATGCTCAATGAGTGTTCCGTCAATGTCTAAAAAAATTGTTTTTGGTCTATTCATAATTTTATTTTTTTAATTATAATCTGTTTTTGTCAACATGTGAAGCATAAAATTTTTCTACTGGAAATTGCCAATCTGTTTTGTGTGGTGGTAACCCAGATTTTCCACTAGGGCTTTCGTTAAAAAGTACATCACCAAATAAAGAGCATTGTGTTAAATCATAGCCTTGTTCTTCAAAAAAGAAACCATAACAACCTTCACAATAACCAGTTTCTGCTTTATTATTTGGTAAAAATTTATTAGCCCCCATTTCTAGCATTCTTTTCATTACTTTATTTTTACAGAAAAAAATAGGACCATAACAACCGCTACCTTCATTAAGATAATTATACTCAGATTCTAATGTTATTCTTTCACCCCATGTATTAAAATTACCTAACACTCTGTCAAAATTCATTAAAGTTACTAAATCACGTTCTTTAAGATAATCTAAATTAGCTTTAACTATCATTGAATCATGCAAGAAGAAATAAAATTCTTCATTAGGGTATTTGTTGTAAGCATGCCAATAAGCACCTACCATCCAATTATTATTATTTACGTCTTCAATTATAACGTCATATTCTTTTAATATTTCAAAATATGTTTTATCGTTTGAATCACTATCAACAACAACTATTTTTTCAGTTGGATGATAGTTTCTAATATCCTTAACTAATTGAATAATAAAAGGAAAATTTGGATTATATTTGCATGGTATAACAAACATTATAAATAATTTTTTTCTTCATATCTATGTAAATGTCTTTCATAGACGTTTATGTTTGAGTTGTGTGCTGATTTGTTCTCACCGTCAACCATCATTAACCAAAATTCAGCATTATGTCTAATTGTTAAAATTGCTTTAGCATCTGCTTTTGAAATTTCATCAATTAATGGTAGTTTTTTAATATGGTTTGAGTTAGCCCACCAGAAATTACCAGAATAATGTTTTGTTGGTTCTGTAACTAAATCAACACCATATGTGTCATAATTTTCTAATTCTTTTACCGCTTGTTCATGCTGCTCAACATTAAAGTATAACATGTACTTACGCCAATCAATTATACATTCATTATTAGGCCATGTAACACCTTTTGTATGAACATATAAAATTTTATCATTAGTTATTGTGTTTTTACAATGTGTTTCTATTTGTTTCAACGTATAGAACTCACCAATATTAATATCCGATATTTGGTTAATTTTTAGATTCCAATTTGTTGGGATGTTTAATTCACCATTACCTACAACACATACATTTATAGAATCTGCTGTGTTAATTAAATTTGTTTTTGTTAATGACTCAAATATTTCATTGACAACTTCTTGGTAGTTACCAATAGTTGCAACATGAACAAATACTATTATCTTATCCTTTAACATAACGATATACAGAAATTCCTTTTTTATAAATTGTTTCGCTAATAAAGTCTTTTTCATGTTTTAATTCAGTAATTAACCCATTTTTTAATTTTCTATCAAATTCATCTGAACCAACATTAACAACTGTGTCATGGTAAATTACATAAGCGTTATCATCTAAAAAAGGTAATACTAATTCAGTATCTAATTTAATCCCATGTTCTGTATGGTCACCATCAATAAAAACCATTTGGAATTTAATATTTAAGCTTTCTAACCACTTTCTTGCTTCTTCTGAATGACTATCACCAAAAAAACTTTTTAATTCACCAGAGTTCTTTAAATGATTAAAATTATTATCTCTAGCGTTAGGGTTGCCATCATAACTAATCGATGGATGTACATTTAAATCCATTACATAAACATCTTTAATTTTTAAAAAGTCAGTAAAGATTCTAGTGTTCCCACCAGCAGCAACACCTATTTCTAGGAAATTATTAATTTCAGAGTTTTGATAAGTGTTTAAAAACTCTGTTATTTCTTCTGGACATTGTTGTAATTCATAACCTCCTTTGAAGTTCCCTCCAAATACTTCTACGCTGTCTGAACCAGCGTTTAATACGAAATCTAATATTTCTTCTTTTGTTCTCATATTTTAATTTATATATTTATCATTATTTGCTGATGGAGTTTTAACAACAACTGTAACAACATCAGTTATACATTTGAAATCGGTGGATTCATTTGGTTGAATGGTTATAATATCATCTTTTACATATTTTACTCCATTCATTTCAACTTCACCTTCAACAATTACAGTGATTTCAGTTGCTATTTTATGGTGGTGTTTTTCTTCATAATCACCAGTTTTGTATCTTTTAACAGCAACTTCAAAATCTTCAGTTGTGTTTAATGTTGGTTCAAAATTACCAACAAACCAACCTTTAAAAAATTCGTTTAAATTTGTTATTGTCATTTTAATAAGTTAATAAAACACCAGTATCTTGAACCATGGTTCTGTTAGCATCGTTCCATTCTTCAAAATCCCATTTGTTTGTTGTCATATCATCATAAAAACGTCTAACTTCTTTTAATCTAATATCCCAAATATTATCAATAACAATTAACGTTTCTTTATGTGAAAACTTTAATGCATGTTCCCAGTCTTTTTTAGCACCTTCATATGAATGGTCGCCATCAATAAAGATTAAATCGTAACCACCTTCTGGTGCTATACTTTCTAAGATATTATGGTTCATTTCAAACAATTCTTCGTTGGTGTGGTTTAAAAAATCTTTAAAAACAATACCTTCATCTGTCAATTTCCATTCGTCATAATCAGTCTTATATGGATACCAGTACATTGGTTTGATTCGGCTAGGTAAATGTGTAGTTACACCCATACCATCATATCCACCTTTTTTGATATCAAAAGTATGTATTATACCTTCATTTGGGGTTAAATACGTATCCATACCGTTAGACATCGATATAGTACTATCGTAATGGTATGAACCAATTTCTAATATGCTATTAGGTTTTACCATTCTTACTAATGTGTTTAAACATGCTCTACAATGTGTTGCACATCCAGCATATTTTGTACCTTGAAGGATACCATTTTCTGGTCCTTTATCAATGTAGTAATCTTTAAAATTTTCTTTAATAAATTCTATTTTATTCATATTTTTATTTTTATTTAGTCCCAATGAAATGTACCGATACAAACATTTGAGTTAGTTATTATATTATTTTTAATTTCTTCACTTGTCCAATGTAATCTAATTATTTTTTCATTTAATTCATGTAAAATATTAATATAGTTTAAAACATTGTCAGAATTTATGGTTGTTATTATGTATTCATAATTGTGGTTTTCTTTATCAAGTAACTCGCTAAATTTAATTTCTTTATCAATCAAAGTATCAATATTTACAAATTCTTTTAAATTATTAATTAACAAAAAAGTACAATATAATTGATACTCAAAAAATATTTTATTATTTAGAAATAATGTTATATTTTTTGAATACTTTTGTTTTAAAAAAGTTATTAAACTTTCAACATGATTACGTTCAAAAAACCAATAACTTTTTAAAAAGAACCATTTATTGTTTTCAGTTAAATCAAAAATATCGTT
>Ga0114968_10004681_pt1 | contig 10178 bp, 7 predicted proteins | sample M_130807_EF_Meta_FD_87020 | JGI IMG/M metagenome (GOLD analysis project Ga0114968, IMG submission 87020) | Freshwater microbial communities from Lake Montjoie, Canada to study carbon cycling - M_130807_EF_MetaG | ecosystem: Environmental > Aquatic > Freshwater > Lake | place: Lake Montjoie... | reverse complement strand
TGTTGAAAAAGAAAAGCGAAAAATGAAGGTGAAAGCATTTGGGATAGCTAAAGAAATTTTAGGAAATTCAAGTATTAATATTGAACCAGATAAGGTTTTAACAGTTGGTCAATTGAAAGACTATTTGTTTGAAAATTATCCAGAAATGGTTAAACTGAAAACAATGGCCATTGCTGTAAATCAATCGTACGCATCTGATGAGATGCTCTTAACAGAAGATGCGGAGATTGTTATTATCCCTCCTGTTAGTGGGGGCTAAAATCAAATTTTTGTCTTATACAAATATTAGATTAACACCTCACAATGATGATAAAAGTAACAAAACCTGGTTTTGTAAGCAGTTGCATTATGTAACAATTTACTATTTACAAAATTTCTGATTGTTGAGGAAAAGGAAACTTACAAAATAATTTAGTTAATGCCCTTTCTGAATTTACATAAGAGAATATCATTTTATGGGTTCAATTTTTATCGTCCAAATAATTGTTTTTAATCTTTCATTAATCATTTTCAATGTTTCTAAAATAGCTTCTTCTTTTGGTAATTCTCCATACACTAAGTTTTTAAAGGTTCCAGTATAAATTGATTTTAACTCATTCCAGACATTTTCCAGATGCTTAAAAATAAGTACTTCATTAGGATGATGAATTAACCACCTATTGTTATTTCTAAAACTTTTTACATCATCATTTGCAACTTTTAAAAGCATTTCATCAAAAGCCTCCGAATGAAGGAATTTTAAATATTCATCTTGTTTAAGAAGCTGATGTAAATCATAAGTGTGCCTTATCTTTTTTTTTAAATCATCCACAGGATTTTCGCCGTAAGAAAAGCGAACTAAACTCATTATTTTTTCACAAATGGTTCTTATTGGTTCTAAAACCTGTAATTGGAAAGGAATTAATCCGTATTCTGTTGCCATATTAGTTTGTTCATTTTTAAGCATCATATCACCAACAAACGAAATAATATTTTTGGTGGTGAAAGGTTCGTAATAACCCAACCAGCTTGATTCCAGAATGATGACATCTCTTACTTGCCCATAATCGCCCTTAAATTCTTTGTTGTAAGAGTGTGCTGTTTTTCGGTTCATTCCCATTTTATGGGTAATACCTTCAATGTTTACTTCTGGCAAGAGAGTTTCTACAACCGTACTTATTGCCTTTAATTTTGATTTTAATTTGCTGTCTGTTTCACTATCACGCCTTAAAACCACCAAATCAATATCTTCCGAAAAGCGTTCTATCATATTGTAACATTTGGAAAGCGCCGTTCCGCCCTTAAATACGGTGTCTTTTCCGATTTTATCGTTGAAAATAGAGAATAATGCGTAAGTAACCCAATAATCTTTTTCTATATATACGGCTGGGATTTTCATTTGCTGTGATGTAACCCTTATATATTTTACGAAAAGCTTTTTATTTAAGTGTAATTTCATAGAATATACCAATTTTTAATATTTGGTAAATCTGTTTCTTTTAATCCTATACGAAATATGGTAATTGGGTTTAGGCTTTCTTTTAAAGGGGATATTTTCTTTTTTTTACCTATGTTCTCAAGCAGAGCTCCTAATAATGCTCTTACTCTTGGAGGATATAAAAGGGCATATTTTATTAATTCGTCTACTTTTTTATCATTAAATTCCTCTAACCGTTTACTTAAAAATTTAACTGCACTTGCTACTGTGCAATCAGGTATCTGTTTAATATCTTTTATAGCATCTAAAAATCCTAAAAACATATAATTAGTTTCTGTTACTTTAGCATAGCTCTTTACAGATTTTGCTTTTATTGCACCTTTTTCAATATTTATTCTTCTATCACTGGCGATTTTAATTCTAAATGCCATTTGGGTAGTTAGATTCATCTGATTATAAAGAGATTCCCCCGTTATATAAGCAATTCTTTTTCCATTTTTAAATAAATAAGGTTTTAGTTTCTCACTATCATCCGGTTCTAAATCACCAAATACTGTCTTTATAGGTTTGTAAAAAATACCTTTTGAAATTTTTTTTATTAAACCTTGCTTTTGTAGTCTCTCCAAGGCTTTGGCAGAAGTTTGGTAGTCTTTTTTCCTAATACTTAAATCAGCATACCCAAAGATTTTATCATTAGGAAGCATTATAATAGTTTTTCGTATTTGCTCAGCTACTTTCATTGGACAAAAATAAGAGATTTTTAATAAAATGTCAAGTTTTTTACGTAAAAAACTTGACATTTTAGGGTAAACCAAATTAACGATATCCACGTATCCATTTGGATAAGTGCGACAAGTTAAAGGAGATTCCTTCTTACCTTAATTGCTCTAAATCTAAAAGGAATTTCTTCTTTTCCAGACCGTAAAAATAACCATGAAGATTCCCGTTTTTTGCGATGCATCTATGGCAGGGAATAACGATAGCAATGGGATTATTCCTATTGGCATTTCCAACAGCCCGAAATGCTTTATCGCTGCCTGCCATGTGTGCTAATTCACTATAACTGACGGTTTCTCCGTAAGGAATACGCTTTAAAGATTCCCATACTGCTATTTGAAAAGGAGATGCATTTCCAAATGAAATGGGCAAATCGAAATCAATCCGCGTTTTTTCAAAATATTGCTTTAGTTGATTTGCCGTTTCAAAGGCAATATCATCCGGGGGAGAAAATGCATCATCTACGGGTAGTGCGTCCACTAATTTTAGGGATACCAACTTTTCGTCTTTTGTAATTATTTGTAATAATCCAAAAGGAGAATCATAAATTAAGCTATTCAATGATGCTTAATTTTTACTTTCAGGCGAAGATAGTAAATTGAAAAACTGATCTAATTTAGGGGTTATAATAATTTCAGTTCTTCTATTTGCTTGTCTTCCTGTTGCGGAATCATTATCCACTTTAGGAGAAAATTCACCTCTTCCTCCAGCGGTCATTCTTTTAGGGTCTACTTGATGTTTTTGTTGCAGGTAGCGAACAACGGAGGTAGCCCTTCGAACACTTAGGTCCCAGTTATCGATGGTACAAGAATTAGAAATGGATAAATTATCGGTATGACCTTCAACTAAAACGTCAATATCATTATGATCATTTAGAACCGATGCAACCTTACCTAAAACACTTTGAGCTCTGTCGTTGATGTCATGACTTCCACTTCTGAAGAGTAATTTATCAGAAATGGATACATAAACAACGCCCTTTTTTACCTCTATGGTCAAATCCTGATCATTGATATCAGATAAAGACCTTTTTAAGGTATTTACTAAAGAAAGACTTAAAGAATCTTTTCTTTGCATCTGACCTGTAAGATCCTGTATATATTTGCTCTGTTCGCTTATGGCCTGTAGCGATTTATTGATACTTTCAGCACCACTTTTACTGATCACAGAAAGGTCAGAAAGGCGATCCAGTAAACTGGCGTTTGTGCCTTTCAGGAGGGCAATCTGGTCTTCCAAGAGACGTATCTGATTTCTTTTATCAGCCAGTTCGCCATCCTTATTTTGCATTTCACGCAAACGACTTTGTAATTCTGTTTCTTTTATTTGAAGCTGGTTTTTTAACTGGCTCAACTGAAACTGACAATCTGCTAAATTTTGTTCAGCAGCTTTAAGCAGTGCCTGTTGTTCCCCTTGATAGGCTAAGTATTTCTTTTTTGTTACACAAGAAGATCCAAATAATACAAGAGAAATCAGAAAAAAATAGGGCTTCATAAGAAGTATATTAAATAGGTTAAAAACAAGTAAAAAATAAAACCAATCCTAAATCTAACGATAATATTTCAAAAAATTGTCTATTTTGGATTTCCTAAATTTAAGGTAATAGCACCTAAACAAAATCTATTTAACTGAAAATGCTTCAAAAACTTATTTTAGGGCTTTTGGCTCTACTATCTCCATGTCTTGTTAATGCACAACAAGAGGGAGAATTTAATATTAAAAAAGTTACTTCTACTATAAAGATTGATGGACTTCCCGATGATGAAGCCTGGAAAAATATAGAGGAAATTACAGATTTTTGGCAATATTTTCCAACCGACACAGTACCCGCACAGCAGGGTATTTCCGTTAAAATATGTTATGATAATCAGCATATTTATTTCTTAGCTGTTATGAAAAACAGGAAGGTTGACAGAACGTATATTACCCCTTCCTTAAGAAGGGATTTTCGTGGAGAAGCAAATGATGGATTTTCTCTAATTATAGATCCATTTCAGGATCAGACCAATGGTTTTCAATTTGGTGTGAATCCTTTTGGTGTGCAAAGAGAAGGTTTGGTATCCAATGGAGGTTCAGAAGGTACTGATTTAAGTTTAAGCTGGGATAATAAATGGTATGCTGATGCAAAACAATTTGAAGGTTACTGGGTGGCAGAAGGTGCCATACCATTTAGCACCCTAAGATTTAAACCGGGATCAAAATATTGGAATTTTAAGTTTTACAGGATAGATAGTGAATCTTCAGAAAGGGTCGTTTATCCAAGGCTGCCCCGACAGTTTCAGATATTAAACCTGGTGAGTATGTGCAGAGGTGTATGGGACGAACCCTTATCGAAAAAAAATACTAATATTGCTATTATTCCCTATACATTAGCCAATTCCCAAGTAAATAAAATTAATAATACGCCCGTTTCTAATCAGGTGAATATTGGAGGAGATGCTAAAATTAGTGTTGGTCCAGCTTTAAATCTGGATCTAACCATAAACCCTGATTTTTCCCAGGTGGAGGTCGATGAGCAGGTTACTAATTTGGATAGATTTGAAATATTTTTTCCTGAAAGGAGACAATTCTTTTTAGAAAATGCTGATTTGTTTGCCTCATTTGGTCAGGAACGATTAAGGCCTTTCTTCTCCAGAAGAATAGGGATTGCCCGAGATCAGGAAACGGGACAGAATATTCAAAATCCTATTTATTTTGGTGCAAGATTAAGCGGTAAATTAGATAATAACTGGAGAATAGGTTTGTTAAGCATGCAAACGGCAAGAGATTTGTCTATTAATCAGCCTTCTGTAAATTATAGCGTTGCAGCTGTTCAAAGAAAAATATTTAGCAGATCTAACGTGGGCGTTATTTTTGTAAATAAGGAACCTTTCTATGACGAAAAAATAATTGGACTGAACGGGCAAAACTACAATCGCGTCATAGGTTTCGATTATAATTTAGCTACAGCAGATAACAAATGGGCTGGAAAAGCCTTTTATCATTATTCCTTTGATGAGGAGAAAAAAGGTAATTCGGGTGTTTTTGGCGGAGATATTGCCTATAATACCTTTCGTTGGGATTTCTCCTTTACTGGTCAATCGGTAGGCGAAAATTATAATCCAGAAGTTGGTTATGCAAGGAGGACTGATTACAGAAGGATTGCTTCTTCTCTATGGTATAATTTTTATCCCAAGGGAGGGTTACTCAATAAACATGGTCCCGGTATTGATTTTGATAATCTTGGAAATGAAAAATATGGACTGACCGATTTTGATGTCAATCTGATGTATCGTATATTATTTAGAAATACAGCCAATTTAGAATTCAGGTTGAGAAGGGAGTTTGTGTATTTATTTAGCCCTTTTAATCCAAGTGGCGGAGGTGGTCTGAGCCTGGAAGAGGGAAAAGGGTATGCCTACAATTTATTTATTTTACGCTATACATCCAATACCAGAAAGAAGATTAACTATTATTTTAGCTCCAGGTCAGGGCAATATTTCAATGGGAACAGATGGAATCTGGATGGAGCTGTAAATTTGAGAATGCAGCCTTATGCGCTTTTATCAATGGTGGGCAGCATCAATATATTGCGTTTTCCAGAGCCTTACAAAGACGCAAACCTATTTCTAATTGGCCCTAGATTAGATATAACTTTCACCAAAAACTTATTCTGGACTACGTTTATTCAGTATAATTCTCAAATTGAAAATTTGAATATAAATTCACGACTTCAATGGAGGTTTAAACCAGTTTCGGATATATTTTTAGTATATACCGATAATTATTACCCTGAATCTTTTAGTAATAAAAACAGAGCGATAGTTCTTAAAATTAACTATTGGCTAAATAACTAAAGAATCCTTATTTTAACTGGTTTACTAGCTCTGTGACCTCTTTCCATGTTGATTCCCAATGGTCTTTCTTCATTGATGGGGCATATAAAACCATTTCAAAACGGTTTAACAACAGGCTTAAGGAATGGATTGTGTTCTGATTTGAAAAACCTTTTTCTTTAAGTATATTTATAATTTGATCGTTTGAAATATTTTCTTTTGGTATATCAAAATGATGAAACAAGAAAGTTCTAAGCCCAAAGCTTAGTTCAATAAAACAGTTTTCATAATTGCCATTAGTTCCATAAATCTTTGCTTGCAGGAAATGATTCATGGTAATTTCAAAAGGAGATTGAATTTTTTCCTTTTTGTTACGATAATTATTTAAATACAATAAAGCCGTACTCAGAAAAGGAAGGGTAAAGCCCAGGATCCATAAAATGTTATTTAAGGAAGACGTTGTTTGGAAATCGTTTTTAGTTAAGGGTATAAAATTTCCATTTTCTTCTTTTTTAACATTAACAACAGCTTGTCCGGCACTAATTTTCAATAGAATAGGATCTAATAATTTGGTTTCATATTTATCGCTTAAGGGATAAAAGTAGGTAAAAGTAGGTTGGAAGGAGAATTCACCTTCTTTTTGAGGCTGAATGATATAGGTAAATGATTTTTGGCTAAACTTTTTCCCCTCATTTTCACCTCTTTCCTCTTCTTCAGACTTTGTGTCATAAAGTTGAAAAGAAGGAGGTAAATTAAGATCTGGACTTTTTATTCTTTTAGCATCTCCGTCACCTAAAATAGAAATAGTCAAATAAATGGTTTCATTTGTTGATGCAATCGTTTTATCTATTGAGGCAGAAACAGAAAAATTTCCCACGCCACCATTGAAATTAGCTGGCATAGGCTTTGGTAAATCTTTAACAGTAACATTTAAAATATTACTTTCCAGATTAGCATAATTAATATCGCCGTTAAAAAAGAGAGAGCTAGGTCTTTGAGGATTTTCTTCGAGGAGTCCTACTTGCAAGATGAGGGGTGAAATGCTTTGTTTTCCAGTTTGTTGTGGAAATAAGGCAACACTTCTAAGGATTTTTGTATAATATGTTTTTCCCTTTATATTGGTAGTTTGTACTAAATTATCCATTCTTTGAATATCGGCAGCATAAAAGCCACCATAATCACTTTCCTGAAGGATACTATAATTTTGAATTTCTTTTCTGGTATAGATTTTATAATCAAGCCTGATTTGTTGACCCAGGTATATATTTTTTTGAGCTATTTCGGCACGTATAAAAAAGTCTTGATCATTATTTTCCTGTTTGCCCTCATTGGTTACTAAAATAACCAAGGCATTACTTCTCATTCCTTTTCCCCCAACTTTAATTTTTGCATGAGCTATAGTCAGCTTTCCATTTCTTTTGGGCTGTAAAGTGTAGGAAAAACTCATCTCTCTCTGCATTTGACCATTTTGAATAACGGTGCTTATTCCTCTGTTTGGACCTGAAAGAACAAAAAAATCTTTAGAAAAATCGGGAGAAGTAAAGTCTTCCCCTTCCCCATTTTTCAAAATAAAAGAAACTTCCACCAGATTTCCCGGACGTATGCTTTCACTTTCGGCAACGGCAATGAAGGAAGTCTGCCCCATGAGAGAGCCACTGAATAAAAAAATTAAGCTATATAGGAATGGACGCATTTTACCAATCTTTTTTGACTTGACTATTTGGTTTTCCAGCCTGCCTTAGTTTGGATTGTACTTTTTTTTCCTCTTCGTCCATAATATTTAAAAGGGCTTCGGCTTCTTCTTTTGACAGGTTTTTTTTGGTGCTTTTACCTTGGCCCTGTTGGCTTTTATTTTGGTTACCTGACTGTTGCTGTTGTTGCTGGTCTTGCTTATTATCTTGCTGCCTTTGTTCTTGTTCCTGCTGCTGTTGTTGTTGTTGTTGCTGTTTTTTTAAGGCAACAGACAAATTATGTTGTGTTTCCGGATCTCCGGGTTTAATCCTTAGCGCTTGTTTGTAGGCATCTATACTGCCTTTAAAGTTTCCTTTTTGATAGAGAGCATTCCCTAAATTATAGTAAGCATTTGCTTTTTGGCTGGTATTATTTGTTTTATCAATGGATTGTTGAAAATTATTTGCCGATTCTTCAAATCGCCCTTGATTATAAACAGCATTTCCAAGATTGTACCATGCTTTTGGAGAAGCGCTTTTTTCTAATGCTTTTCTGTAAGCTTCCTCTGCTGCTATTGTTTCTTTTTGTCTATATAACCGATCACCTTCTCTTAAAAATTTATGGTCATTTTGAGAAAAAAGAGGGGTAGAAAAAAGGGCTAAAAGCATTATTAATCTCATTTTTTTATATGAATAAAAAAACTCAATAAGGAAAAATAAACAGGCGAATGCCAAAAAAAACTGGTAATAAGAGCGATATTCGGAATAAACACGTGTTTCTAAACCAGTTTTTTCAAAACTATTTAAATCGGACAAAAGACTTTTCAACGTTGAAGATTGATCCATATTTAAGGCATAATAATTTCCCCTTGTAATTTTTGCCAGCAGCTGTAAATTTTCTTCTTCTAGTTTAGAAATGATGGGACGACCATTTTCATCTGTTTTGTAAGCATTTAATCCAGTAGAATAATCAGGTATTTTTGCACCTGAGCTCGTGCCAATACCTATTGTAAAAGCAGAAATTCCTTTTTGAGCGGCCTGTCTTGCGGCATCTTCTAAACCAGGTTCATGATTTTCACCATCACTTAAAATAATCAGTGCTTTTCCATTTGATTTTTCATAAGAAAAATAGCGAAGAGCAACAGATATTGCGGAGGAAAAATTGGTTCCCTGATTGCTTACAATATCTGGAGAAAGGGTTTGAAGAAAAAGAAGAAGAGCTCGGTAATCTGTGGTTAAAGGTGTTTGAAGGTAAGCGTTACCAGCAAAAACGATGAGTCCAATTCTATTTCCTGCCAAGGAACGAATGAGTTCCTCTGAAAATCTTCTTAAACGGTCAAGACGGCTAGGCGGCATGTCAGCTGCGAGCATAGATTTAGAAATATCGAGGGCAAGGAATACATCAAAACCATTTGTTTTTACAACTTCTGATTTGGTACCCATTTGAGGATTCGCAAGGGAGATGAGGACAAAGAATATTCCTAAGGTAAAAAAGGCTGCTTTCCTCTTATTCAAGCTGTTAACCATATCCATCCCAGACAACAAAAGAGAAGCGTTACCTAGTCGTAATAATTCTTTTTTCTTCTTTCGTAAGAAAAAATAACGAATCAAACCTAATATTGGTAATAGGCATAGACCAAATAAAAAAGCAGGATGTTCGAATCTAAACATAAAAAATATTTATGGAATACTTCGAAACACGGTTATTTTCAGCAATCTTTCTATGAATAAAAGAAGGAGTGCAAAACCGGTAAACCAAACATAAAGATCTTTAAATCTTTTAAATCGGGTTACTTCTAACGTAGTTTTCTCTAATTTATCAATTTCAGTATATATATTTTCTAAAGAGCGCTCATTGGTTGCTCTATAGTATTTACCACCTGTGAGCGTTGCCATTTGTTGCAATAATCGTTCATCAATTTCCACTTGTGCCAGACCAAATATATATTCTCCATCACTTCTTCTACTTACTGGCGTTAAAGCAGCACCTGAAGTTCCCACCCCAATAGTATAAACTTTGATATTATATTTGAGGGCTATTTCAGCAGCAGTTATTGGTTTTAAATATCCTGCATTATTGACCCCATCAGTAAGTAAAATAACAATTTTACTTTTAGCATCGCTATCTTTAATTCTGTTAACTGCTGTTCCTAATCCCATGCCAATGGCCGTACCGTCTTCTAAAAGGCCACATTGCAAATTAGCTAAATATTCCTTTAAAATATCGTGATCACTAGTTAAGGGGCAAGGAGTAAAAGCTTCACCCGAAAAACTTACTAATCCAAAACGGTCATACTTTCTCTTGTCAATAAAACGAGCAGCTACTCGTTTACAAACTTCCAAACGGTTTGGTTTAAAGTCTTGAGCAAGCATACTACTTGAAAGATCTACGGTTAACATGATATCTATACCTTCCGCATTGACTTTTTCCTCTTGAAGGGCTAGTTGAGGTCTCGCTAAAGCTAAAATGAAAATAAACAATGCAATCAGGCGGAATAAAAT
>Ga0114968_10004680_pt1 | contig 10179 bp, 7 predicted proteins | sample M_130807_EF_Meta_FD_87020 | JGI IMG/M metagenome (GOLD analysis project Ga0114968, IMG submission 87020) | Freshwater microbial communities from Lake Montjoie, Canada to study carbon cycling - M_130807_EF_MetaG | ecosystem: Environmental > Aquatic > Freshwater > Lake | place: Lake Montjoie... | reverse complement strand
CAAGACGCTTGACCAGCTGACCCTGGGTGAAGCGGCCGTTCTGGCCGCTATCCCCCAGGCGCCGAGCACGTACGACCTTCGTGAGAACGCGGTCGTTGGCGAGGATGGCGTCATTCGCGTGCCGCTTGATTCCGCCGTGGCCAAGCGCCGCAGCGTCGTTTTGGATCTACTCAAATCGGCCCGAGAGAGCGGCATTCCGCAGGAGACCGCCACGATCACCGACGCGGAGATTGAGGCTGCACGGACCGAGGAGATCATCCTGATCACCTCCCCCCTGGTTGAGATGAGTGCGCCGCACTTCGTCAATCGCGTGCGTGACTTCCTCGTAGGGATTCTCTGCACCGACACCGAAGGCTGCCAGCAGCAGCTCGACACCGGCGGCTACAAGGTCATCTCCTCGCTTGACTGGGAGATGCAGCAGTCCGCAGAGAAGTGGGTCCTCGCTGTGCGCTCAACGCAGATTAAGGAGTACCAGGCGTATTTGAAGAGCATCGGCATCAAAACGACCGACTGGCTGAAAACAATTCATGGCAAGGAGATCAATAATGCTGCCGTTGCGACCCTTGATGCGCGCACAGGCGACATCCTTGCCTACGCCGGCTCAGCGGATTACTACGGCGAGGCAGACGGCACTCTCTTCCAGCCAGAATACGACGTGTTGAGCGGGTATCGACAGCCAGGCAGTTCGATCAAACCGATCACCTATGCCTACGCGCTTGAGAATCGTGCGGTTACACCAGCAACGATTCTGATGGATGTGCCTGTGGACTTCGGCCAGGGCTGGACACCGGCAAGCTCCGAAGGGAGCGAGCATGGTCCCGTGCGCATGCGCCAGGCGCTGCAGGGTTCACTGAACGTGCCATCAATCAAGGCGGTCATCCGAGCCGGACAAGATCGCGTCTGGCGCCAAATGCGCGACAGCGGGTTCAAGTTCCAAAACAACAGCGAGAACGTTGCTGGTGCCTCGCTGGCGATCGGCACCCTCGAGGTTCGCTACGTCGACCTTCTCTCCGCCTACGGCGCACTCGCGAACGATGGGACAAAGGTCGACCGCCGCTACATTCTGCGCATTGAGAATCGTGATGGAGAGGTCATCTGGGAGGCTGCAGCCCCGATAGAGAGCGCTACCCAAGCGTTTGCCAAGGATACCGCTCATCTAATGACCGACATCATCGCTGGCAATACCGATCCGGCCGTAAATCGCCCATGGTCGAAGCGAAAGATCATTGCCAGCGGGGGGAAGCGTCGCCCAGCAGCATTCAAGACAGGGACCACAGACCAGACCAAGGACCTCGCCGCGTTCGGGTACCTCGCCGCACCAACAGACCCAACCGCGCAGCATCTTGTGACTGGAGCTTGGCTTGGAAACTCGGACTCAACCCCCGCCACGGTCTACTCCCTCGACTCAGCAGGCGGACTCTGGCAGTCCTACTTCACCGAAATCTCATCCAAGCTGCCGATCGCAAACTTTGCCAAGCCAACCGGTCTTGAAGAGGTCACGATTGATGCGCACACTGGCGAACTTCCTGGTGCGTGTACCACGCTCACCACGAGCGAATACTTCTTGCCGGGCACCGCGCCAACGACCTCCTGCAGCACGACGCGCCTTCTGGCAATTGACACTGCCACGGGGCTCCTCTGGGCTGACGGCTGCTTAGGCACCCGCATCGAAGCGAATTACCTCGATCTGAGTTCATTGGAGTCGCAGTGGCCGAAGTGGCAGGCTGCCAACCTCGAGTGGATTGAGCGTGCACGGCTTGGCGCCGGGATTGTTGGGGGCGTGCGGGGTGGAAAAACTATGTACTTCTATGCACCGTTCTGGCAGCCGAACGGTGCCACCTGGGGCGGCACGATCGCCCCTACCCTCTCCTGCCTCTCAGCGACCGCAAGCCCTTCGCCTACACCATCACCATCCCCGAGCACTGCTCCGTAGCGTTCCTCTAGAAGAGCGCGAAGGTCACCCCTTCGCGGCCAGGCTCATCAGCCGTACGCACTTCGCGTACCTCAGGTAGCTCTCGCAGCTTGCGACGCACCGCATCGCGCAGCGCCCCGGTCCCAACGCCGTGAATGATCTCTAGCTGGTCGCCGCCTGCCAGCAGCACGGCGCTAATGCGCGCCTCGAGTGCCACCAGCGCATCCTCAACGCGGGCGCCACGGAGATCGAGTTTTGCCGCGGCCAAGGATCCAGTCGAGCGGGCTGCAGATTGCGGGACTGACTTCGCTGACGCGAGGATCTTGCTGATCTCCGCGATCGGCATTGAACTGTGCATCCGACCGAGAGCGACTGTTGCGCTCTCTCCATCCACCGCAAGCAGCGTGCCGCGTGCCCCCGAGCGCAGCACCACATCACTCCCAATGGCCGCTGCCAGCGCTGACGAGGATGGTCCCCCACTCGCATCTTGCTCTTCGTTCAGTGATGAGGGTGTACCAGCGGCTACTGCCTGCTGCAGATCCGTCGCCATCGCGAGCGCCTCCGGTGTGAGACTCCCCGATTCGAGTGCCGCTCGCAGCTGTTCGACGCGGAGCAAGATCGATGCTGCGGCCTCCCGGGCCTCTGCTGTTGCCGCTTGGCGCGCTTCGATTGCCCCTCGCTCCGTGGCGCGGCGCAGCTCCACCGCTTGTGCAAGTGAGTCTGCTGCGCGCTCTTGCAGCCCCTCCGCTACCTGGCGCGCTTCACGCGCGGATCGCTCAGCATCCGCAGCCGCCGTTAGCGCTGCATCGAGCGTGGCCCCCTGGTCGCTGCGACGCGCCTGCGCGGCATCGAGAAGCGCCTGTGGCAGGCCGAGACGCGCCGCGATCGCAAACGCCTGCGATCCCCCAGGAGCGCCAACCTCCAGGCGATAGGTTGGCGCAAGGGTTGCGAGGTCAAATGCCACGGAACCGTTCACGACACCTGGCGTGACATGGGCGTACTGCTTCAGCTCCGCATAGTGGCTGGTGGCCAGCACACGACAACCGCGGAGCCGCAGCTCATCAATGATTGCTGCAGCAAGTGCGGCTCCCTCCGCAGGATCAGTCCCCGCCCCCGCCTCATCAAGGAGCACCACATCGCCCGCAACCGCACCGAGCAGGATTCGCTGAATCGAGGTGAGATGACCAGAGAAGGTGCTGAGGCTCTGCGCGATGGACTGATCGTCGCCAATGTCGGCCCACACGTTCCCCGTTGCGGGCACCGTGGAGCCAGGGCCGCTCGGAATTGGCAAGGCGGCATGATGCATCGCCGTAAGGAGCCCCACCGCCTTCAGTGCGACCGTCTTACCACCGGTGTTTGGCCCCGTGATCACGAGCACTCTCTGCTCGCTGTTGAGATGAAGGTTCATCGGCACCACTGGCGGTGTGAGGAGCGGGTGGCTTGCCTCGGCCAGGAACAGTTCACCGCTTCGCGCGTCGTCGGCGTAGAGCCAGTTCCGATCTCGCGCAACGTCGGCAACCGCGCGGGCCAGATCAAAGAGGGCGAGGTGCTCACCGTTAGAGCGGAGTGCCGCCGCATCCGTGCCAACCAGCCCAGAGAGCGCCCCGAGGATCCGCGCCTCTTCAGTGGCGACCGCGGTCTCAGACTCCCGCACCGCATTGCCGAGATCAACAACCTCTAGCGGCTCAATCCAGACCGTTTGCCCGGTCGCACTCGCGTCGTGCACGATCCCTGGAACACGTGACTTCCACTCTGAGCGCACTGGCAGCACGTAGCGGCCGTTGCGTACTGTGACGATCGGCTCTTGCAGGTAGGGGCTGTAGTTCTTCGCATGAGCCAGCGTCTCGAGGCGGGTGCGGAGTCGCTCGAGGCTTGTGCGATGGAGCGCGCGCAGTCCACCAAGAAGGGGCGATGCTGCATCCAGAATCGATCCGTCGGGGGCGATCCCGCGCTCAATCGAGCTGCGAAGCGGTCGCAGCGGGGCTAGCGCCGCACCAAGCGCACTGAGTGTTGGACCTGACCCGGCGAGATCGCTCGAGATGCGCTCGACGACGCGAAGCGTCTCGCTGATCGCAAAGAGCGCAGAGCCATCAAGGGTGCCCCCCTTAGCGCCACGCTCTGCGGCTGGCTCAAGGTCGCTCGCCCCGCCAATGTGCGGGTCTCCCCCGTCTCGCCGCAGCTCCGCAATCTCACGGCCGAGGGCTCGCAGCGTTGGTAGGCTGCCGCCGCCATCCGTGGGGCGAAGTTCCGTAGCGAGTGTGCGAGATGGGGCAAAGGCACAGGCTTCGACGAGGATCTCAAGCAGCGCCGCCCATTCAAGGCGCGCTAAGGAGCGTTCGTCGTAGGGCCGATCCGCCGCGTGCTTCACGGAACGAGCAGTGCGCGCAGGCCTTCCGGAAGGAGTCCACCGAACAACTGGCTGGCAATCGGATAGATCAGGCCGCGAATCACCTCAGACGATTGTGCGGCTGTGATCGCGGCAGCCACATCACTCAGCGGCGATGGCAGCGGGAAGTTCACCGAGGCAGCGGCATCAAGTACGAAGACGAGGGCGGCGACCGCCACGCTCCACTGCAGCAGGCCGAACACTGCTCCAAGTGCCGTGTCGACCGGTCCGAGGTGAATCGCGCGCAGCGATGCTTGCAGCAGGCGACCGATCAGATATGAGGCGATGGCCAAAAGGATCCAGATCCCACCAATGAAGATCCCCAGCCCAATAAGGCGCGTATCCACGTCGGGGAAGATCTGAGCAATGAACGCGGTGATGGCACTCTGCCCCTGTGCGCTGATGATCAGCCCGAGGGCGAGTGCAACGAGGGAGATTGCGCTGCGTGCCGCTCCGGTACGTCCCCCGGTCCACGCCGCAAGGACGAGGAGTACTACGACAACAAGATCGACCAAGACGGTCGCGCTCATTGCCCCTCGACGCCGCGAATGCGTGCCCCGCAGGCACGGAGCACCGCGCCCTCAAAGGCGGCGAGCTCAGCAGCGATCGCCTCATCATCAGCGCCGGTTGCGCTTGGCTGGAAGGTGAAGCGAAGACCAGCTGAACGTTCTCCTGGGGCAAGCGGCGCTCCAGCGAAGAGGTCAAAGAGTTCAACGGCGGTGGCTCGCAATACGGTGCTTCGTGCAACAGCAACCACTTGACCCACCGTTGCTGCCGCCGGAATGAGGAGTGCGACATCGCGCGTGACTGGTGATGTTGCTGGCGGTAGGGAGATCTCGGCGATCTCCACGCGCCCTGCGCGTAGTCCAGCGATGGCGACCTCGGCGATCAGGATGCGTGGCTCATCGCGCCAGATCGGCGACGCCGGATGGAGCTCTCCGAGAAGGCCGGCGATTCGTTCACCCGTGATGGCAGCGTTGATGCCGGGGTGAAGCACGGCTGATTCGACTGGCTCTCCGTACGCCGGTCGCTCTCCGACGAGGTGGGCAACCTGGGCAAGGAGACGCTTCAGTTCGTCGAGGTTCCACGCCGTTGCGGCCGTGCTCGGCGCGCCCTGCTCACGATCCCCCCAGACCGCGACGGCAAGGCGGGTCCACTCTGATGGGAGACCCTTCGTGATGCCGTACCCACGACCAACTTCAAAGATCGCGCCCGAGGTTGCTCCGTAGCGAAGATTGGCATCCACACGATCGAGCAAGCTCGGCAGGAGAGAGCGACGGAGTCGATCGTGGTCCGCTGAGAGCGGATTCTGCAACACGATCGACGCGCCACCGGCGGCGCCCTCCGATGTGGCAAGTAGATCGGTAACCAGTGCAGTCGGCTCACTCCAGAGATCAGCCTGCGCGGCCGATACGAGCGCGTGAGTGACAACTTCGTGGAGCCCTGCATCCGCGAGGAGACGGCGCACACGATCACGGAGCAGCGTTGGGCTTGGACGATGTGGTGGAAGATCGGCGCTCGGAATTGAGGTCGGGATGCGCTCGTAGCCGTACAGACGTGCAATCTCTTCGGCAAGATCGGCTTCAATCTCGAGATCGCTACGCCAACTTGGCACGCGCACGGCCCGCGCGCTCCCCTTCTCGGCGGAGAGGGAACGCTTCGGTGTGACGGCGATCTTCGTTGCATCCGACGCGGCATCTGCGCTGATGCCGATAGAGCCGAGGAGCGCAATCTGCTCATCGTCAGTAAGGGCGACGCCGAGCAGGGAACGAACACGCGATGGGCGGAAGTTCAATGTTGCTGCTGGCACCTCTTCAGCGCCGGTGACCAGGCGCCCGGCTCGAGCTACGCCCCCAGCCCACTCTGTGAGGAGCGCAGCGACCTGGTCAGCACCAAGGGCGGCGAGGCGGCGCTCTTGGCCGCGCTCAAAGCGATGCGATGCTTCAGAGCGCAGGCTGTGTCGCTGTGCGCTGCGGCGAACCGACGTTGGGGCAAAGATGGCGCTCTCAATGATTACGCTCGTGGTGGAGGTAGAAACCTCGCTGCTTGCGCCTCCCATCACGCCGGCAAGGGCGAGGGCGGCGCGTTCGTCGGCTACGACGAGATCAGTCGCATCGAGGCTACGCACCTCATGATCGAGCGTCTCCAGGCTCTCCCCCTTCTTAGCAAGGCGAATCTGTACGGTATCGCCAACCTTGGCGCGATCAAACGCGTGCGTCGGCTTGCCGAGCTCCAACATGATGTAGTTGGTCGCATCAACAACGTTCGAAATTGAGCGGAGCCCCGCCGCCTTCAGGCGCATCTGCACGCGATCTGGTGATGCGGCAACCTTGACGCCGTCGACCACACGCAGCACCACATGTGGCGCCAGGGCCTCATCGGCAACGCGTAGGGCCAGCCCTGCACCGACGGCATCAGCCCCCTCTTTGAGTGGTCGCGCTGCGTAGGCCACCGGTGCGCCCGTGATCGCCCCCACCTCGCGGGCGAGCCCTAAAATGGAGAGGAGATCGCCGCGGTTCGGCTTGACATCGACATCGATGACATCTTCGCCGAGGTAATCAACAAGAGGGGTTCCAAGGGGTGCCGATGGGTCGAGGATGAGGATGCCGTCGCCGTCGTCGGTTGCATCGAGCTCTTGGCCAGAGCAGAGCATCCCCTCTGAGGCGATTCCCATCTTCTCGGCGCGCTCAATCTTTCGACCGTCGGGCATGGCGGCGCCAACAAGTGCCACAGGGATGCGCTGACCGGCGGCGATGTTTCGCGCGCCGCAGACAATGTTCAGAATCGGACCATCGCCGATGCGGACCTTCGTGAGCTGGAGCCGATCGGCCTTCGGATGCGGTCCGACCTCGAGCAGCTCGCCGACAACCATCTTGTTCCAGTTGGCACCCCAGCGCTCCACGCCGCGAACCTCAAGGCCACGCAGCGTGAGCGCGTCGGCCAACTGCTCGGCAGTCAGCTGTACGTCGGTGAACTCGCGGAGCCAGGAGAGTGGAATCTTCATCGGAAGCCCGCCAAGAAGCGCAGGTCGTTCTCAAGGAAGGCGCGAAGGTCAGGGATGCCGTGGCGCAACATGGCGATGCGCTCAACGCCGAGACCGAAGGCGAACCCTTGATGCGTCTCTGGATCAATGCCGCCATTCTCGAGTACTACGGGGTGCACCATCCCAGCGCCAAGGATTGTCATCCAGCCGTCTTTGCTGCCTGGCCACGAAACGTCGACGGCCACGGACGGCTCGGTGAACGGGTAATAGCCTGGGCGGAACCGTGTACGCGCGGCAGAACCGAAGAGACCCTTCGCCAACTCATCGAGGATCCCCTTCAAGTCGGCGAGTGTCGCGCTGCGATCAACAAGGAGCCCCTCCACCTGATGGAACTCGAAGCCGTGGCTCGCATCGACCGCCTCATAGCGGAAGCAGCGCCCAGGAAGGATCACGCGAATCGGTGGACCGCCGGCCTGCATCGTGCGGATCTGTCCTGGCGACGTGTGCGTTCGTAGCAGTCGCCCTGGCTCCTGCAGGTAGAGCGTGTCCCAGAGGTCGCGCGATGGGTGATCCTCTGGAATGTTCAGCAGCTGGAAGTTCGTCACATCATCTTCAATCTCTTGCCCTTCGGCGACGACGAAGCCGAATGTGGCCATGATCTCGGTGATCGCCGCGATCGTCTCAGGAATTGGATGCAGTGATCCGAGTCGCGGTGCGGGGCCAGGCGTTGTGGCATCCACGCGCTCTCGTTCAATGCGCTCCAGGAGCTCACCAGCCGAGAGGGCGACACGTCGGGCGCTGACTGAGGCGTCAATCGCCGCGCGCACCTCATTCGCAACGACGCCAATCTTTGGGCGATCGTCGGCCGGAAGGGCGCCAATCCCACGAAGGATCTCGGTGATTGCGCCGCGCTTCCCTAGGAGCGACGAGCCAAGCTCGTCGAGGTCGGCGGTGGAGGCGGCGGCAGCAATGCTTGTTGCTGCATCAGCCTGCAGTGTGCGGAGTTGTTTCTCGAGCGCTGCGAGGTCCACTACCGCGGACCGAAAGGGCTAGGCGCGCTTCGCTGCGACCGCGACCGCCGTGAATGCCGCGGCATCGCGAACAGCGAGGTCGGCCAACATCTTGCGGTCAATCGCAATGTTATTGCGCTTGAGGCCGGCGATGAACTGCGAATAGGAGATGCCGTTAAGTCGTGCTGCCGCGTTAACGCGGTGGATCCACAACTCGCGCATCTGGCGCTTGCGCTGCTGTCGGTCTCGCGTTGCGTAGGCAAGGGCGTGAAGCAGGGCCTCGCGCGCTGGACGAATGAGCTTGTGGCGTGAGCCACGTCGCCCCTCAGCAGCCTGAAGCAGGCGCTTGTGGCGCTTGTGACCCGCTACTCCGCGCTTAACTCGTGCCATCTTCTACTCCTCTCGTTGTCGCTCAGCCGCCGTACGGCAGCAGGCGGGAAATCTGATTCTTGTGGGTGGTGCCGAGCACGGCCTTCCCCGCGTAGCGGCGGATGCGGCGGGACGACTTAATCTCAAGGTGGTGGCCACGCCACGACTTCACGCGGATCGGCTTCCCTGAGCCGGTGAATCCGATGCGCTTCTGCGCGCCCTTGTGTGTCTTCATCTTTGGCATGGTTACTCCCCTTCGAGGGCTGGTACGGCCGGCTCATCGGTGCCGGGTGCCGGGGCCGTCTGACCCTTCTGTCGGGGTAATGCTACCAGTTGGATCGAGAGGAAGCGTCCTTCGAGGAGCGAGGGGCGCTCGAGCTGGGCCACATCGGCCAATCCCTGCACAACTCGGTCCAAAATGGCCCGGCCAATCTCAGGGTGGGTCATCTCGCGGCCACGGAATTTGACGGAGAATTTCACCCGGTCGCCCCCGGAGAGGAACTTATGGGCCTGGCGGATTTTGGTCTGCAGGTCGGCATCCCCGATCTTGGGGGTGCAGCGAAGCTCCTTCAGGTCAGCAGTCTTCTGACGCTTGCGGGCGTCCTGCTCCTTCTTCTGGGCCTCGTACTTGAACTTGCCGTAGTCGAGGTACTTGCAGACAGGGGGGGCCGAGGTTGGGGCGATCTCTACAAGGTCTAGGCCGCGCTCCTGTGCCTGGCGCAGGGCTTCGGGGGTAGCGAGGACACCGAGCTGGTTCCCCTCTTCATCCAGAACGCGCACCTGCGGGACGCGGATCTGGGTATTGATGCGTAGATCCTTAATCGGTCAGACCCTCACGATCATCAGCCTTGGACCCGAGGACAGCGTCCTTGCGGGGATACCGAGCGTAGCACCCTCAGGCGGTACGAGCGGCAACGCGCGCGGCGAGGGCGGCGGCGAGGGCCTCCCAGCTGGTTGCAGGCTCCTGGGTGCCATCGCGCCAACGGGGCGCTGCCCCACCGGCCTGAATCTCCTTATCGCCCACGACGAGCATGAGCGGCACCTTCTGCTCCTGAGCCAAGCGGATCTTGTTCTGCATGCGGTTGGACGAGTCATCGATGCTGACGCGAATGCCGGCCGCGCGCAGCACTGCGGCACCCGCCGTTACGAATTCAAGGTGGCGGTCGGCAATCGGGATGATGACGACCTGTTCAGGGGCCAGCCAGAACGGGAAGGCGCCCGCATAGTGCTCGACCAAGATGCCGATGAAGCGCTCCAGCGAGCCGTAGATCGCGCGGTGAATGGCGATCGGGCGAACGCGCTCCCCCGCCTCGTCGGTATAGGTGAGATCGAATCGCTCCGGAAGCATCACCAGGTCAACCTGCACGGTTGCCGTCTGCCATTCACGCCCGAGGGCGTCGCGCACGATGATGTCGATCTTCGGCGCATAGAAGGCACCGTCGCCCGCATTAAGGCGCCACTTTGCGCCAGAGTCGCGCAGCGCCTGCTCGATCATCGACTCCGCCTTCTCCCAGAGCTT